>Ga0325400_1003553_pt1 | contig 14129 bp, 5 predicted proteins | sample PopdelMetagenome_2_FD_205662 | JGI IMG/M metagenome (GOLD analysis project Ga0325400, IMG submission 205662) | Populus deltoides microbial communities from Bellville, Georgia, United States - Xylem-PdKOR-R1 | ecosystem: Host-associated > Plants > Phyllosphere > Stem > Wood/Secondary xylem... | reverse complement strand
TTCAAAGATCTTCAGTTTTAAGAGTGTCTCTAAATGTAGTCACTAACTTGCTTAAATTGTTTGAGTGACTTAAACACCTTCTAAACTCACTACGAGTTTGCCTTCCCATGTTCTCAACTTTTGATCATTAGATGCTTATGGTTAATACATCGTTTTAACTTACCTCATATTAATTTTGCTGGGCATTGCCCCTATGTATAATATCAGTGTTTGTTCATCTATATTCTCTCTACATCAACATCATGAAAAAGTTGTTTCCTTTACTTGGTCCATATTGGCTTTGCATCTTATTGCCTCTAAGTACAATCTGAAGATTTATGTTGATTAGTATTTAAAATTGTATTTTTATCAAGGTTTTATATCAATATTTTGCACTTAAAGTATCAATAACTCCTTAACTAGAGCATGTTTTATAATAACATGTCTAATAATAAAAGATACCTTTAATTTATGATAAATTTTCATCTTAAATGCAGGCCTATCACATAAATCAAAGGATTTATTGATGAGTTTAACTATTGAAATTGAGAAGACAAAGAGAGGGTTAAGCTTAGAAAAGAGATGTTGGTTCAGTCCAAACTAGAACACCATTCAGTTATTTGATCATAACTGGAGCTGTAGAACTTGGATTTAAATTTGGTTTTCAGATCAAGATCATGTTCTTGCTCTCTCTCTCTCTCTCTTTATATTTTTGTAATGCTGAAGTTTTGTTTATATTAATTTCTTGTTTATGCTTTTCATTTCCTTTCCTTTACTTAGTTAACTTATATCTTGTTTATGTTCTTATCTTGTTTATTTATGTTTCTCTCTTTCATTATGTTAAGCTAAGTTTATTATGTCAAGGTGAAAAGGTTACACTAATGGTGTAAGAATAAGTATAGTATAAACTCAACATGGACTTTAATGTTTGATACTAACATGTTTTGTATTTGTTATCTTGTTTACTTTTAATACTTTACTTGTTAAATGGTTAATCTAGATTTATGTTGTATAACCCTTGGTACAACAAATACTTAGCACTTTCATAGCCTAACCGTATGGTATAATCGACACCTGTGCTATGAAAGGAACTTGATTTGTTATTAACATAAGTTATAATCATGAATGCCTGACACATTTACAAGTATTAAGATTATTCGAATAAGATAACTAATGTAATCATGTTAACAATTTATAATTCGATTGGAACCTTCTTTATGTGTGGTTTCCAGTTGAGTAATAAAAAGAGTTTATACTATGTTTGTTCGAAATACCATTAGTGGATCCTCTAACCTTGACAATTATTGTATCCTTGTTTAATCCTTATATCAATATCACATCTCAAAGCTCTCTTCCACTCCTTTTCTGTTATTATCTATTTCTTTATTTGTAGTTTATACAGTTAACCTCCCTGTGGTTCGACCCCGGTCTTGCCAGGTTATTTATTACTTCGACACTCTTACACTTGGCAGAAGACATCAACTCTTTTGATCGTGTCATATGTTCATCAATGCTTACTTTTTATAACAATATGAAGAGGTTGTTCTTTACCACTTAGCTTATAATGAAGTTTTTTGAATTATCATTTGGTTATTATTGTCATAATGATTCTTTTAAATAAAGTTTTCCCTAACTATTTCAGTTCTGTTTGTCTCTTGTAGTAGCCATCAAAAGACACACATGCATCACCATCATTTTTATCAAGAACTTTGCAAACTATGTCAAATAGGAATAGTTTATTATACAACATTTTTTTATTCAAGGAATCATATTTCATGTTTTAGGGCCAAGCTGTAATTTTAGTGATTATGTTCATGTAGGTCCAATTATTAAATTTAAATCATTGAGATTTAATTTCAAAGTATTATATAGAAATTTTGGTTTTTTTTGGTCAAAAGCTCAAAACATGTCATTCAAGTGTTATGATGTAATTCTTGGACTTTTTTGTTGGCATATGATGAATAGGTATTGGTTGGGGTTGTGAAAAAATATTTATTTTAAAATTTTGGTTATTAATAGTTCAAATTGATTCTCAGACAAACAAAACGCTATTTTATAAAGAAAACATTGGATTCCACGAGTAAGGTGTTTTGGCTTTCTTAAAAGGAAATGCATCTTTTTTATGTGTGTTGATTTTGCCTTTTTATTGGTAAAACTCCATGAGTTACTACAGTAAGTGATGATATGCAACACATAAACCTATTGTGATTTAGCTTGAAAAATATTTTTTCTTTATATAGGCTAAATTTATCAATATAAATAAACTATTTTTTTTATCAGAAATGAGCTAGAAAGATATTTTTTAAAGAGGCTAACACTTATCAATAAAAAAATATATATCAAAAGGGGCTTTTAAAACCATGTAATGTAGGTTATGGTTTATGTTTATAAAAGAATGAGATATATAAGGATCAAATAATGTTTAAAAGTGTAAAGACATAGGATCACTTATATACATAAAGATCTGCTAGGCTTGTCATCTTGATTTTGAAATTTTAGTGATTCATCTCACTACATCTTCAATTCTCTAAATTCTACCTCGTGCCTTGACATTTCATCTTCAATTTTGGATTGCATATTGTCATTAAAGAAGATTTTAAAGAGCTTTTGTTTCTAGATAGTTATTGTATCCCTTTTGTTCTTTTTACTATTATTTTATTTGGAGAATTCCTAAAACTTGCCCTTCATATGAGGAGTGATCCTAGTCAGGATTATTATTTAAGAAAAATATTAAAGGCTTAAATGGGGATAGCATGGGATAAATTTTGTTCATGAAAGACATATCAAAATTGGTCTTTGTTCATCTTAAATCCAAATCTACCCATATTGGTAAACCTTAGCCTTATTCAAAACTCTATTAATTAGAAAGACCATAAGGTTAACCCTAGAAAACAAGTGTTGGGATCATGACCCGAATGCATACTATTTATTATTATTTAAGTCATCGAATCATTTGATTAAAGTTTAGGCACAATTGTATTATTCAAGCAAGATTTTCCCTTTATGATGTTCGTTGGAAGTGGAAAGGGTGATTTTGAAGTTAAAAGATAGATTAGCAAGACTTTTAACTTTTTAGTTTTATTGGAAGAGGATAATATATATTGGGATTCATGATTCTTTCTTTTAAAATTTAATAGGATTGGAAAAAAAAAGATTTTAGGATTCACAAAGAATGGATTCCGTCTAGTATTTACATGATATATCTTGAGATTTGATCAATTTTGAGAGAATTTTCCACAGTATATTACTTTGATAAAAACATCTTTGAATTTCAGAACAAAAATAATACATAAAAAAATACATATTTTATTTAAAAGAAGCGATGTAGTCCCAAAATATACAAAGAATAAATCCAAGAAAAATAAGTTATTAATAACCTTACTCATAAATTCTAATAACAAAAAGGGTTAACAACATAACCCTCATTCCATCTTTATATCAGCCTTCCCCATCAAATATTTTTGACGTGGCTATACTCATCAGATGCTATTTCCATCGTTTTTACCAATCAATTGCTAAGCTAATGGTGAATTGGTGACGATATGGTATATTCCATTATTTTTCACATATACAACATGGCCTTTGCTTAGCAACTCATAGGCTTAATACTTGAAATTCTTACAGTTTTCAATTGAATGACCTAGAATCTTGTCGTGATATTCATACTTTAAAGTAGAAGAGGTATGTCAATATTAGTTAGTAACACTTTAAAGCTTGGTCGAGCTCGAGATGACTGGCTAGGATAACGATTATGATCAAGATTTCCACTTTGAAAGTCGTGTTCTGATTTGTTATTTGACATGGTACTAAACCTCATTATTGAATTTCCTAAACCTTCCTGATTTTAAGCCTTACTCAACATTTTTTATTGTGGTCACCACATCTATGAAATAAGATAATAAATTGATAACCAAGTATTTACAATATGGATCCTTTAAAGTATCAATGAAAATGAAGGTGAGCTTCTTCTCGGGTAAAAAAGGGTATGTTCACACTACTACTTCATGCAACCTTAAAGTATATTCCTTGATCGACTCTTTGTTTTTTTCTTCATTGTTTAAATATCAAACTTACAAGGAGTTACCTTTATGTTAAGTCTATATTTCTTTAAAAAGGAATTGACCAAATCTTTTCATTTCTTCATTTTTGAGCTATCCAACCCTGTACATTAGCTAAGGGTAGACCCAAACAAGCTTTCCTGAAAATAATAGATCAATAGTTTCTCATCATAAATAACTTTAATCATTTTGATATAATACACCTTAAGATGGGTCTCTAGACATTGAGCTCTTGAGTACTTGATAAATTCAATTACTATAAATTTTCTAAAATTGTCAACATTTAGTACATGTAGCCAAAAGAGGATCATACAAGTATTTTTATTCAATGAATTCTTGTCCTTTTATGGTTGTTTTTCATACACCATTTCTTTATTTAAACGATAAGCACCTATATTTGATCAGGTTGTTAATTTGTTTCCTGAAGTCACGGTAGTGATCAATAGAATGTCTCAATTCTTCTGAATGGTACTTACATTTGGCATTCTTATTGTACAATTTAGGAAAAGATATTTTGAGTGGACTCAAATGATTGAGGGATTATCTGGTGTGTGTTCTTAAAGTGTTAATAAATGTTGAGGAGAGGAATTGGATAAGAAGATGATTTGTGATATTTCATTTTATGTAAAACCCAGGTCAAAATATTTATATAAAAAAAAGAGAGAAGAGAGAGCTAGGTAAATATAATAAAAATAAAGAGTAAGGAATTAACCAAGGGCTAAATTGAAAAAAAAATAAAAATAAAAATAAATGAAAAGGGATTTTATAACATGAATTTAAGAAATTAAAGGACCTAAAAAAAGAGAGTGAGAAGCCTCCCTCTCTTAATTTCCCCATCTTTTTCCCTCCTTTTAGAAAACCAACCAGCATTGCATGCCACCATTTACCCTTTCTAAAGTGTGAAAAATAGAGAGAGAAATGAGAGTGGAAACATGTAAGGAGTAATTAAAGTGTTATCAAGAGAAGAAAAAGGATATTGATTGAAAAGATAGAAGATAATGGGAAGAGAAGGATAGAAAAGAAGAAGAGGGCGCGAAGAAGGATTTTGGAGGCCAAATAGCATAAACTAAAGTATTCTAAGCACTTCCTAACTGAAATTGTAAGTAAAACCCTTAATTTTCAGATTTTATCTTTTAGGGTTCTTAAGCAAAAATTAGAGGGAAAGAGAAAAAAACTCATAAATTCTGCACTTAGAAGATTAGTTGTTTAATAAAATGACATTATTATTCAAGATTGAAGAAGATATTGGGACGGGAGAGAGGCCCTTGGTTTAGTCATATGGAAGAAAAGAGTGGAGGAAGACTTTCTTTGCTTAATTAATTATTGATGAAGGGAGATATTGAACTGCAGCTGGATAGCTCTGATGTCCAAGTTGCAACTGAGTTTGAGAATAGAAACCAAAAGAATTTGAGATATTTTTCTTCACGTGATTAAGTATAGGTATGTTAACTTTCCATTGCAACAAGATTTGGGTCATTTGGAGTTATGGAACTTCAAATATGGGTGAAATACTAATGAGGGGTCAAGTTGTGCACTCCAAAACTAAAATTGTTGCCTGACTTGTGAGTGAATTTTGGATTAGTGGAGCACGAAATTTTGGATAAGTTTCTTCTTTAAAGTTGTGCATATGGGTGTTAAGGTTAATTAGAAATTGGCCTTACCTGATTCAAGTTCCTAAAACTCTAGTTACGAATAAAAAACATCAGATAGGTCCTGCTGTATTTTGTGTGACAGCTTTTAATGACTAAATTGAAGCTGAAATTAAAAATAGATGGGAATGAAATTGAGTATACCTCTTCATGGCATTAGTACTAGGGATGTTAACTCTTATTTGAAGCAAACTTTGCATAAGTTGAACCTTTAAAACTCCAATTATGCATAAAAATTCATAAAAAAATCAGGCTGCCACCTAAAAGATAGATTTGTGAGAGTATAGAGAATGAGCAAAATTAGATGTGTTAATAGGTAATCTAACCTCCACTTGTTTAATAATAAAAAAGGGATACGTTAATGTGTGAGAAAATAGAATTTGCACCACATTCCCAATAAACAAGTTAGTTTTAATTGGAACGCAAAACATTGTTTAGTCGTACAAGCAAATTGATGAATAAATGACAACCATTTGGGAGGAATCTTTTAATGATCATGGGATTTTGAATGAGAAACACAGGAATGAACTAATATATTTTAAATTTTTGGATGAAAGAATATGTCAATTAAGATTTGTGGTCCGATCCAGAGTTTTTGATTAACAAACTTTAATCTCGTTATGGTGCAGGAGAGGGCCCCAAGGCAGTCCAGCGTACCCACGCCGGAACATCACATCATACTCCAGGTGGGTGATAACATTCCTTAAATGTCTCTTATTAAGCCATGTAAATCTCATAATGAATTTATTTGAATTGTTGTATTAATTGTCACAAAGATGAAACGTTTGATATGGATTTAATATTAGAATGAAGTGATTTTTGAATCACATGATGAGACCGGCTTCCAAGAATGGAATGCTAGATTTATAGCAACCAATAAAGTCACTGATGGTGATTGTTAAAATCACGAAATGATATTGGCTTTCGAGAATGAAACGTCGGATGTATAACAATCGATTAAATTGCTAGAGGAGATCATTAAATCACAAAATGAAATTGGCTTCTGAGAATGGAATGCCGGATATATAGCAATCGATTAAATTGTTAGAGGTGATCATTAAATCACGAAATGAAATTGGCTTCCGAGAATGGAACGTCAGATGTATAGCAATTGGTTAAATTGCTGGAAATGATTATTGAATCATAAATGAAATTGGCTTTCGAAGATGAAATGCCAGAATTATGGAATTTGATTTGGTTGCTAAAGATGACTAAGAAATCTTGATAAGAGATAGGCGTCTAAGAATGGAATGCCACATTGAAAGATGGAAGTATTAAAGCACTTGTGTTCCATAACTAATCATGGAAATTTAACAATAATAAATAAAAAGAGAGATTGATGAACTACGTTAAATTTATTATCGTAGAAAGAATTTTTTTATTGAAATATTCATGTCTATTTTAATATAATAGATTTTATTGCATTATTTTCTCATTAACTGCAGGAACTTCACATATCCGGTAGGCTCGTTTCTCTATCCATGTGACATGTAAATGTTAGGAAGACTTTTGTGCATGTATAGGCTCCCTCTTTTGGCATGTAATTATAATGTAAACTTTTACAATATTGCATAATGTTACTGTTTGTAATTAGTATAACTTAGACTCTTGTTTGGAGGATTATAATATAAGTAGTGGTAAATATCATGTTTCTTATCACATGTCAAGTCTTCCTCATTTTGGTTACTGTTATAATTCCACTTCATGATTAAGTAATTTATATTTGTTTATGATGCGGATAAAATGATATTTGTTGTTTCAATGTATGATAAATATTGTGGTTGTGATGATGATGATGTTTGTGGGATGGAGACTCGGGATGATTAGGTCGTGAGTGGGTTATAAGATATGAGATTTTTGAAGTGTAAACAGGTTATACGTCGATAACTTGGGACCTCCCGGTATAGGGAAGACTCTGCCAAAATTTTGACAGACTATTACATTAGAATTACACACACACACACACACACACACACACACACACACAATACCCGTATATTTCTTTAGTACCAAATCATAGGAAAAAAACTTTAAAAGTATATGAAAGCATAGGGATGCTTTCATGTTATGAAAAGCATGATGTTCAGGTTGAAATAAAGATGGAGATGCTTAAGGTATTTGGCTTATATTAGCATATCACATGTTCAAAAGGGATGCGTCAATAATAGTTTAAGATGGATTTTATGGTTGACATCAAGAACCTTTGATGATCCTCTAACATTTGATAAATTGAGTAGGCATTCTAGTAAGGAAGACATGGAGGAATTATTGGAGAAATTGCTTTAATTAATATTGGAAAGTAAAAGAATGCATCATCATTATCAAAACATAATTTTAGATTTCCCTTAAAATTATCCTTTTTTAAAAAAAATAAAAACAACAAAAAAGGAAAAGCAATATAAAAAGACCAACAACTTGGCAAGAGCAAGTTGAGAATGGTTTCAAATAAATAGAGGAACTAAACTAAGATTTTGGAGAAAAAAATAGGAATCCAGATGTACCCAAAATTGAAAGACAATGCAGATTCAGGGTTAAATTAAATGATTATCAAGTGACTTTGCATAAAATTAAGTTTGGGGATTCAATTAGATTTTTAATAGGCTAATTTGATTTAATCATTGGTATAATTAAAGGTTTAATTAAGTTTACATATTAATTTGGGCTTTTAATAAGTCAAATTAATTTTATTAAGGGCTTAATTGATAAAAAAAATTAAGTTTGAAAACTTAATTTGGGCTTAATTGAGAATATTGAAATTTTATAAGACCAAAGTCAATTAGGTGAAATCAGGAACAAAATTACAAGAAAATCAAAGTTTGGAGATCAATTACGGATCAAATTGAAAAATTTTAAGACCAATGATCTTTTTCTAAAATGCACATGAATTTGAAGACTCAATTCAACCGAAAACAGAGGTGAAATTGAAGAAATTAGAAGTATGATCAAGTTAAAAAAAACACACTAAAATCAAAGGGTCCTTTCAAAATCTTGCAGGGGCAAAATTTAATTAATTCTTGGAATCATAATTCAATTAAGGACTTAATTGAACAAACTCGAAGATTGAGGGCTAAAATCAAAAGAGGGATTTATGATCTAATTTAATATAGAAGTGCCAAAACAATGCGTTTAAATGAAACAATGTGTTTTGATCGCGTTTGAACCAAAGCAAAGTGTTTTGACAAGCTTATTATATAAAGTGACCATCTAGTTTTGTGGTAAATAAAAATCCTAATTGGTCTTCAAAGTTCTAGGCAAGGGGTTAGTTATACTAAAACAAATATTTAAATCACCCTAAAATATTCTACCTAAAGAAAGCTACTTCATGTTTTTTTTTTAATGACAAAGGTACTTACTATACATAAATGTTAAAATTTTGCGTAAACTAGTACATGTATTTATTTTTGAAGGTAAAAGATTGCAATTACCTAAATGATGATATGGGATTCAGGCCTGGCAACAAGGTCTATTCCTCAGTTTAGAATATAAGCATTAGACCCGGGAGGATGGTGATGGTTAATGTTGTTTTTCTCATTTTATTCAATCTTATCTATAATGTGACATTCAAGGAAAAACCTACTTAGTATTTATCATTCCTATGCCAATTTTGAGTTCAGATAAGGATAAAAAATCTATCAAATTAAATAAAAGCAAGAATACAAAGATAAATCACATCAATATTTACATACACAACTCACTTACCCTTAATGTGATGTCCAAGAAAAAATCTAATTAGGATTTAGAATTTCTAGACCAATTTTGAGTTATAAGAAAAATACAAATCATGCCAAAAAAATACAAAAATATCACATTAATATTTACAATAAAAAAATTGTTTATCCTTAATGTGACATCCAATGAGAAACGTACATAGGATTTATAACTCTCATACCGATTTTGAGTCACAAAAAAAATTCTATTCATGGCAAAAAAGCAAAAATACTAAAATGTATACATTATATCAATATTTATAATAGAAAAATCATTTACCTTTAATGTGATATCCGAGGAGAAACCTGCATAGGATTTACAACTCCTAGACTAATTTTGAGTTACAAAAAAGTTAAATAAATTGTAATGTCAAATCAAAAACAACAAGAACAAATTCACACTTCAATCAAATTAAAACAATCATCACAATTCAAAAATAACATTTTTAAAATTATTTGAAATAAATAACTCAATGAGTTAAGGGTTAGAAAATGACCTTAGAAAGCACTTGAGTTTGATTGAAGGTTATTGTAATTAATCCAAGCAGTGGTGGCACGTGGTGTTCACACAATGACAAATTTGGTTAGTCATTATAGTTGTCATGACATGCACGACATCGAATGACAAAGCTGCTTCCTAGAATCGAAGGAGTTTTGGGTTTAATCATAAAGTTATGATTATAGGGTTCAGGAGTCACCATCTAGTATTATAGTCACTAAAAAACCTAATGGTATGCGAAAGTCTAGGTAAGGGAACTAGTTGTGCAAGGAAAAGACGCATCACCCCTAGTATTTCTTACCTATGGTAAATTGTATCATTGATTGATTGTTAATTTAAGATATGTTTCTATTTGTTAGTCTTATCTAAGGTTCAAGGTAGATCTCCCTTCGTGAAGAAATCTCTACCTTATTGAGTTAAATCTTAACTATTCTAAAGCCTAAATTTCTCTACTTAATCGTTATAAGGCCTAAATTTAACATCGCATTTATTTACTATTATGTATCTTTAATACTTAAGGATATATTTTACAATGTAATTTTACACCCTAAATATTAAAGACTACAGCTAAATCCTAACACCCTAAATACTAATTAAACAAATTAATTATTGTAGGATTTTTTATATTTTGATCAAATTCTAATGGATAATGATAAACTGGTTACGATATTCATTTTGTATTTTTAAAACATGATAAAAAGCGATTTTATCTTTTAGAAAATATGCATAAAAAAAACTTTAGGATTTGGCCATATGCATGGAAAAAAAAACAGATTTTTTTTTTATTTTTGAAATGAGGAATTTTTTTTGAAATTGTTTAGATTTTTTAAATTTTAGAGAAAACCGAGTATTTTTAATATTGGGTCTGTATCTTACAATGTAAGTCTACAACCCAATATAAATGAAATACTTGAAGAAATACATTTTTTGAGCTTTCTGAAACAAAGGAATTATTTTTGAATTTTTTTGGAATTTCTAGAGAAAAAATCAGGTATTTTTAATATCGGGTTTGTATCTTACAATGTAAATCTACAGTACGATATTGCATAAAAGTGCTGGAAAATCATGCGAGGGACTCACAAATATTTTTATGATGGTCTCTGAATTTGTTCAGAAGTTTTTTGAATTTTTAAGGGGCTATTTGGCTAAACATGCAAATATAAGCAAATTAAAACTAAAAGGAAGAAGGTTTATGGTATATTTGTCAAACACATAATTAGCCTAAAATAAGAGGCATTATAAATGCCTTAAGGACATGTTTGGCAAACATACTCTTAAGAGACAAATGGGGTTTCTTGCTTAAGGAAAAACATGGCGGGCCAAACATACTTTTATGGATGGATTTGAGCTAGGCCCAGCCACACGGGTTAGGCCCATTAGGCTTAAGGCCCAATGGGTGTATATAAGCTAGGCTCAAGCCCAGACCAATCCTATTGGTGGGCCAACATACTTTTTTTTTTTACTGGACCCGACCCAGTCATACTGGCTAGGCTAAAACAAAAATTCAACCCCATTACTTAGCCACCACTGACCTGACCCAATGGTGGCTAACAAATGCTAGTAACGTGAATTATTTTTTCATGTTACTGGCATGCTTTAGCATGCATACTAAAAAGATAAAAAGCAAGGAGAGGATTACCTAGGATGAACGAGGATGTGGGTTGGCTAGTGGAGCTTTAGACGTGGCGTGGTGGTTTACTAGTGGAGCTCATGGTGAAGGTTGCTAAAGTTGAAGAAGTTGCAGTGAGGAAGGAGAGGTAGCTCCTACTGGACATGATTGGAGTTCAAATTACTATCTTAAATGACTCAGCCAGAAGGTAATGAGGTTGTTGGTGGTGGTGTTTTTTAATTTGACCAATTAAAAGTCTAATTAAGTCGTTGCACTTAATTAATTCTTTTAATTAGACTCAAATTAATTCTAAAATTTAATTAAAATTTTAATTAGGCTCATGATTAAATCAAATTGGCATCTTAAAAACCTAATTAAGTTAGGTACAATTAGGCTTCCAAATTCATCCAAATTTTCAACATGGTTCCTCCATGCATTTGAAACTCTTCTTAGCTTGCTCTTGCCAAATTATCAATCTTATTGTTAATATTATTTTTTTATTTTCAAAAGAAAAGGGTAAATTTAAAGGGGAACCTAATATTGAGTTATGACAATAATGGCAGTGCATGTGCTTTAAACACAGAAACTGGAATTTCAAGCTGATCTGGGGCTGGAATTTGTGTTGATTTAGGGTTGTGATTTATGTAGATTTAGGGTTATGTTTTTTGAAGATTCTAGGTTGTGTTTTGGTAAGATTTGGGTCAATTTTTTAGAGAAAAATGTTATAATTTAGGGCTAAAAAAGGGTTGGTTTAAGCAGTAGTTTCAGGGCTAAATAGGGCTACGATCATGAGAGAATAAGTTTATGAGATTAGAGAGATTCGATTGGGGCTAAAGGGGAGAGATAAAGTGTGGTGAAAAAACCTATAGTAATTATTAATGAATATTGCAACATGAGAGAAACTAAAAAGAACACAAGATTTAATATGGTTCAGTAATGTGCCTACATCCACAGGAGCGAAGAGCTTTTATTTTTCACTATATCAAAATAGGGTTACATAATATGTATTTATAGTAGACCCTAAACCGTCCAAGGAAACCTAGCCTCCCAAGAAATCCTAATTGTCCAATGAGTATTAATAATTTTTCCTAACACTCATTTACCGTGTCGCGGGGTCGTTGCTCATGCACCCCTAACCTATTGATCATCCTTGACAACAACAAAAAGGAAATAAATCCTAGAGAGGTAGATATCATCATTCTATTTTTCTCAATACGCTCAACTCCATTATAGCATCTGTTTATAAGCCACAAACTATAACAATTTCCACCTTGACGAATATCTGCCTCTTAGGAGAAAAGTAAGGAAAACTTCACCTAGGACAATAGGTTGGGATGTCTCCCATCTAGCATATGGAGACATTAATTATGTTCAAGCAATGCTTGAACTTATTTGTGGTAACATGCTTTGTTAATATACATGTTACAATCTCAAAAGTGTGAACTTTTTCAAGCAATAGTTCACCAGAAGAAACAAATTCCATGATTCTATGAACCCCATATCTATTCATGCATTATACATTTGGTTCTTTGCCAAGTAAATGGCACTCTAACTATCACAATGCAACAGAACTCCACCTTGTTGGATACCCAGCTCTTTGACCAAAACTATAGGCCACAAGGCTTCCTTAGCAACCTCATCTATTGCCATATATTCTGACTCGGTCGTAGATAGTGCAACTAGAGACTAAACCATAGATTTCTAACAAATAGACCCCTCTAACAGAGTAAATACATAACTTGTGGTAGATGATTAGTACTTAAAAGTGTATTTTTATCAAGGTTTTATATCATTATTTTGCACTTGACATATCAATAACTCCTTAACTAGAGCATGTTTTATAATAACATGTCTGATAATATAAAATACCTTTAATTTATGGTAAATGTTCATCTTAAATGCAGGTCTATCACATAAATGAAAGGATTGCTTGATAAGTTTAACTACTTAAATTGAGAAGACAAAGAGAGGGTTAAGCTTAGAAAAGAGATGTTGATTCAATCCAAACTGGAACACCATTCGGTTATTGGATCATAACTGGAGCTATAGAACTTGGATTTAGGTCTCGTTTATATGTATGGAAAGCTAAGATATAGGCCTAAAACTTTCATGTGATTCTAAGATTCAAAAGGATCGTTTTCAAGTTCAAATTGTAGCAACAACGGAGAAGTCAGAATTTGTCCTACAGCCCAGACACTGTTCAGTGTTCAACCCATATCTCGAGTTATAGAGGTCCAAATACGCCGATTCTTGTTTTGTTGGAAAGCTGAGATAATTTCCTAGAATTTTCATGGGACTATCCGTTCAAATTCTGATGTTAGCAATGACATTTTGTTCAAACAAGAAGATAAGAATTGTCACCAAGTCAAGATGTGGCCACCCACTCAACAATTAGTCATCAAATCAATAGTTCCGAATTTTGGCCTATAAAATGAGACATTTGCCATGCATTTAGGTATCTTGGTTTTCAAATCAAGATCATATTCTTGCTCTCTCTCTTTATATTTTTGTAATGCTGAAGTTTTGTTTATATTAACCTCTTGTTTATGCTTTTCATTTCCTTTCCTTTACTTAATTAACTTATATCTTATTTATGTTCTTATCTTGTTTATTTATGTTTCTCTCTTT
>Ga0325400_1003550_pt1 | contig 14132 bp, 7 predicted proteins | sample PopdelMetagenome_2_FD_205662 | JGI IMG/M metagenome (GOLD analysis project Ga0325400, IMG submission 205662) | Populus deltoides microbial communities from Bellville, Georgia, United States - Xylem-PdKOR-R1 | ecosystem: Host-associated > Plants > Phyllosphere > Stem > Wood/Secondary xylem... | reverse complement strand
GGCGTGGGATAAAAAAGGATAATTTCTTCTCTTTTTTTTTTTAATTTTTCTCTCTCCTTAATTTTGTTTTGAGAGAGGAAGAGAAAGATGGAGAGGGAGAGAGAGGAGGCATTCTCTTTTCTTCTTGTTTTTTCTTATTATTGTTGTTGATCGCTAGTTGTATGTGGTATGATAATGCTAGTTCTGGTGTGACCACCGCTGCTCTTTATATTTAAAGCGAAACTTATTATCATTTTAGGTAGTAGAGGGTACATAGTATTATTGTAATGATTATTTTTTAATTTTTTTAAAAAAATATTAGTATAATAAATTTTTATTTTTAATATCATTATATTAAAATTATTTAAAATTTAAAAAATTAAATTTTTATAAACATGTAGTTATTGTCAAAAAAATTTGTAGTTTATTAACTATACACATATACTAGATTGATGACCCACGCTAACTGTTGTGCCACCAATTTTTTTTCCAACATAAAAGAATATTAAAATGAAGCACGCATTCCTAAAAAATCAAAAAAAAATTGACACAGGTTATTGACTTAACTAGATTTAATAAGTTTAATTGATTTAATAATATAAATAAAAATTATAATGAAAAAAAAATTGACAACAACAGATTTTTTTGCTAAACTAGGGTAATCTCAGTGAAAGCAAATTGAATAAAATTATAAATTTTAATCACCAAACAACTTAATATTAAAGGAAGAGATAATCAGAATTATTTTCAAAATCTATAAAAAATTCAATAGAAAGCAAATAAAAGAAAACATAACAGGGCCCAATCAAAAATCAAATAAACATTGAAAAATAAAATAAAAAACATAAGTTAAAAAAAAAAGAAATAAAAACAAGCAAACTCGAATAAATATTCTAAACTTAAGTTAATTTCTCAAACTCGCAATCCATTAAATATCAGACCTACCTATTCGATTTAGGAGACTCACTTATTTACAACCAATTTAATGTTGAAAGATAAAACCGAAAAAAATATCAAATATATAAACTTGTCAAAGTAAAAAAAAAATAGCAATTAAAAAAATAAAGCCCAAATTTGATAGGAAAAAAATTGTGGGAGGATGAAAAAATATCAATTCTAAAAACTATCCCAGACAAAATAAATAGCAATAATAAGAATAAGGCTAATTGGTGGGTTACACATGATATTATTTTATTTATGTAAATATATATTTATTATTAATAAAGAGTTAATTTATCTTTAATATTCATATAATGTTATATTAATGAATCTAATATTTGATTTATGAATCTAGAGTAAAGATAAAGTTCATGGGACAAAAATGTTTTGTAAAGAAAATTATAAAGTTGTTATAATTATAAGATTCTTATTGTATCAAAGCATTGTTTCTAAAATGTTCATAGTCGATGTTCTCTTAAATACTAAACATTTATTATAGTCGTAGAGATAAGTACATATTATGTTATTTTCTTTATAAAAAAAAAGCAAATGTTCTTATAAGTTGAAGTATAAGGGATACCTAAAAATAATATGTAAGTGTTTGTCATAGGATATGCACACTGAACCGACCCGCATGAGAATTTCATATAGAGAGAGCACCTATATCTATGAAAGGCTCATATGACGATTGTGTAAGTGATCCTTAGACTTGAGATCACTAAATTATCTTATATAGAGAATATATGTTTTTGATTCTGTTATATGTTATCTTAATTGTGGTAAAAAATGAGCAAACATTAGGTATAACATAAACTATATGAAAGTACTTGAGTGATAAAGAAAGGATTCATCATTTTAGTTGAATTATAAAAAACATTTCATTTGTTTTTAAGTAGTATTGACTGAGAAATCCCCAAATAAGGTGAAATGAGACTTGAAAAGAGTTTCAAATACTATTCAAACGATCAAAGACTATTATATAGAGAACAAACATGATTTAAAATGACAGACAAACTTCATGCTTTAATGTTAAATCAGAACATTATTGATGAAAGGATATTAATTACACTGAGAAACTGGTCACTAAAAGGTTAAGTCAAATCACTAATGATCTTTTTAATATTTAGGGGATCATGACATGTTTCTAGACGATGCACATGATCTTCAAATATAAATTAATCAATTATTGAATTGATAATAAATTAAATCATTTAATTCTATTTAATTAGAATTAGAATTAGAATTTATATTTATATTTATATTTGGGCCAACATATTAGGAAGCTAATAAGTCACACACATTAAAAACTATTAGTTAGAAATTAAACTAGAATGATTTAATTAAGTATGATTTGATTAAAATATATTTTAGAAATTAAGGACTAAAATATACAGGGACTATAATTCTAGACCTGGAAAAATCAAGTAAGGACCTGATTGAATTAATATATTGATATTATTCAGGGAGCAAATTGATATTTTGCTAATTAATAGGGTTTTTCAGATTTCCTTATAAATAGTAAGTTATGCCTCTTATTTTTGAGTTGTTGTTAAATAGAAAAACTACATAAGTAATAGAATATAGAGCTTGTTGTTTATAGGCATATCAATCTCTCTCTCCTAAATAGAGATTTAGAAGATTTCTCACTGGTAGTTCGTATGGATTACCATTAGAGGCTGAACGATTGCATGGTTTGTGGTTTACGACAACCTAGCCTTTAAAAAATTATTTAAAGCCAAAAAAGATAAGATCTTCATATAATAAATACTTAAATAACTCTAAATCTGTCTAATAGGTTCCTAAGGAATCCCAAATAATTTTGTTTTATTGTTTCCACTGCGTGCATGATATTTGAGAACCTAACAATGGCAATAGAGTCATCATTAGACAATTAGAGTTGTTGATTACTTATTTTAATTGTTATTGGTGTTAATTTCGAATTAATTTTATGTGTAAAAATTATTTTTCCTAAAACTAATTTTCCTTCATGATTTTTCAAAAATTTTTTTAAAAAAACGAATGGCTACTATTTCGGCTAGATCTGCCTAGATAATTTGAATCTAGTATTCTGGCTAGAATTCTAAAACAAAAGGTGGCAACGCCACCAACGGCAGTGCTAAAGCTACTAGTGCTTGCTATTGTGGGAAAGGCAGCAACCGTTGTTGCCTCACCAGGTACAAAATAGGTTAGATAAAGAGGTTAGAGGCATAGGTTAGGTAAAACATATAAGATATGTTTAGATAAAGAGTTATCACCTAACTGATCTAGGAGTCACATAGAGATGTGATTGATAAACTATGTTATTATCTAATTTAAGTTAATTTAATTTGTTGAGTCACTCAAGGTTAGATGAATTAAATGAGATCCTAGCCCACTAGAAAAATCTAAGCAAGATTTTCTGAATTAATATCGAGAGCTATTAATTTGCAAGAAAATAGTTGGAGACAAAATTAAAAATTAAAGACCTTATCTAAATTTGAAATTTAAATATATGTGCATGAAACTAATACTCTTTATCTTATATAAATAGGTTGGTAAATCAAAATGAGTAATAACATATTCCTATAAATAATATTTCATGCTAACATATTGTTTGGACCAAATTTCTTGGATTGTGATATAGTTCAGATTCAACCTTGGATTCCTTATAGTAAGCATTCTGTTATGTGTTTGAGATTGCTTGTTGATATTGTTTCGTATATGGTTCAATCTTGGGTTTTTCATGATGGGTTTTTACCTAGAGATGCATTCAGTCAAATTGAGGTTCTTATGGATGATGGGTTCGACCCAATTCTTTTGATGAGTAATTCAGCTAGATCAGGACAAGTTATGCATGAAATGTTTTTGGGCAGTAAAGAAAGTTTATTTGGAGTGTATTTTGGGTTTAATTTGGTCCCTATTAATGAATGAGTTTGGACCATTTGAGGTCCAAAGTTGGCTTAGGTTAATTAAGATCTTGGGATCAAATCAGATCTGTTTGAGGTTGATTTTCTAATTCTACAAGGACTTAAATTAGCAAAATGTTCTCCTAAAATTCAAGAAAATATCGTTCATTATTTTCCCTATTATTTAGGAGAATATTTATCAACAAAGAAGTAAGTTTTCTAATCAACAAAGGATGTTATGAGGGCTACTAGATCTAATTTTCTAAGCTAGAAAGAGAACTAAATTGACAGGTATAAAAGAGGGCTTCATTAATTGTTCATGTAAAACAAGGAAATCAAGCACAATAAGGCAAAAAGACTTCAAAATTAATTCCATATTCAAATCAAATTTCCTAGTTTATTTAGGACTTCTTAGGGGTGACAAATCTGATTCTAGCATATCTAGGATATTAATTTTGGATTTTTATTTTTTTTATTATTTTTTCTTAGTCTTTGGTTTATTATTATTTATTTAGGACAATTTTGTAAGTGAACTCAACTCAGTCCTATATGAGGATCCATTAGGGTTATTTGAAGTATTATATAAGCGTTTTGTATTCTGAAAGGGAAAATTGATAAGTGTAGAAGATTATTCTGTGAACTTCAAGCTTCATGGGAAAAGAGGTACAACGCTAAAAGAATAAAAGATGAAGGAGAGCCGCTATGATTATCATTCAAAAATATGTATACAAGTGGTTAGTACGGTGTGCTTATTTGAAATTATTATCAATCACTACTTCCATACAATGTTGTTGGAAAAATGTGTTAGCAATAAGGGATTTTTGAAGGCTTAAACAAAAGGCTCATGAAGTCACTACTAATCATATTCAAGATTTGAGGGTGAATCTTCTTGAAGAAAGAATGAATGATACGGTTTAGGTTCAACCTTGGATTTTTTTATAATAAGCATTTTGTTATGTGTTTGAGATTGGTTGTTGATATGGTTTAGTATATGGTTCAACCTTGGTTTTTTCATGATGGGTTTTACCTAGGGATGCATACGGTTAGATTGGGATTCTTATGGATGATGGGTTCAACTCAATTCTTTTAGTAGGTAAATTGGTCAGATCAGGATAGGCTATACATGGGATTTTTTGGGCAACAAAGAAAGTTTATTTATAGTGTATTTTGGGTTTGATTTAGTCCCTATTAATGAATATAGGTTTAGGTCACATGGGGTCTAAAGTTGGCTTAAGTTAATTAAAATGTTGATCAAATCAATAAAATATTCTCCTAAAATTCAAGAAAATTTCGTTCAGTATTTTTTCTATTATTTAGGAGAATATTTATCAATAAAGGATGCTAGGGGGCTGCTAGATTTGATTTCCTAAGTTATGAAGGATTAATTAATGATTCTTCTAATTTAGAAAGGAAACTAAATTGGCAGGTATAAATGAGGGAGATTTCCTTCATTAATTATCCATGTAAAACAAGGAAACCATGCACAACAAGAAGACTTCATAATTAATTCCACATTAAGTTCAGATTTTATAGTTTATTTGGGACTTCTTAGAGATGGCAAATCTTATTCTAACATATCTAGGATATTAATTTCAGATTTTTATTATTTTCTTTTTAGTCTTTGATTTATTATTACTTATTTGAATCAATTTTATAAGTGGACTCAAATCAGTCCACATATAGGGATTTATTAGAGTTATTTGAAGCATTATATAAGCATTTTGTATGATGAAAAACAGGTGGTCAAGGATTTATAAAATAAACTTGTGTTTTGCGTGATGCAACATGTTATCTTTGATGGGATAAAAATTAAATCTGACTTATCAAGGTATAACTGACCTTGTGGCTTTATTTGATTCAATTCCAATAGTATTAGTTTCTTGGGACAAGTTTTCATTGTGTTACACTTCTCAAATCTAATTTTTAGCTTTCTTAAGGAAATATCATCTTCGTTGGGGGTTGCTTGACCATATGATCAAGAGGTTCGCATCAGATTGGCATCAAAATGTGAGAATTGTTCTCAAGTAAGAAAAAAGAGTGTATGTTCTAGAAAATCCAATTCCAAATATAATTGTCAATGATGCTGAAGAAAAAGTTAAAAATGAACATCAATGCCATGTTGATGATGATGAACAGATTGTATATGTGGTGTTAGCTAGTATGTCACCTGAACTTCAAAAATAATATGAGAATATGAATGTTTATACTATGACTATGCATCTTAAATAATTGTTTGATGAGATCAATAGGACTGAGAGGTATGAGATCTCTAAGAAATTATTCCGTTATAAGATGATTTCTTCAATGAATACCCATGTTTGGTAAATGATTGGCTATATTGAGAAATTAGGTCAATTGGGTTTTGTCATTGACCATAAGTTAAGTGTTGACTTGGTTTTGGAGTCATTACCCGAAGCTTTTCATAATTCATTATGAATTATCATATGAACAAGTTGGATAATAGATTGTTAGAATTGCTTAATATGTTTAAGATTGTTGAAGGGCTCTTAAGAAGAAAAAAGGCTTAGTTCTTTTAGTTAGTTTTCTAGAATGTCTAAGAGAAGGATAAGAAGAATAAAGGTGTTGTCTCTAAAGCAAACAAATCTACTAGGGCATCAAGAAAAACAAAGGCACTTGTCATCATTGTGGTAAGGAAAGACATTCGAGGAAGAATTGCAAGGAATATCTTGCAATTATAACGACAAAAAAGCTTTTACTTCAGATATGTTTAGAATTGGAAACTATCTTATTACTTTGCATTGTAATTCTTAGGTATTATGTATTGAATGTGGTTTTCACATTTGCAATTATATGTAGGAACTAAAAGAAAAGTAGAAGACTAGTTGAAGGCAAAGTGAACCTACAACTCAATAATGAAGCAAGGGTTGTCGTATTAGTTGTAGGAACTAGTTATTTGTTTTGCTTGTTCTTTTTATAATAATGATGTTTTTATGGACTCGATAATTATATGAATGGTTTGTATATACCTGAATTTAATATGCTCAGGTTTAATATAAACTACAATAAAATTGAAATATATATTGGAATAAGTATTAAGAAACTTTAATTGAATCGAGGTGGGTAATATTTGAGCAAATATTTCAATGATTATCTAAAAGAGAATGAGATTCTTTACACCTCTTAGAACACTATATCCAAATAAAATATATTCTCAAGGCTAAAATATTAGATGTTTAGCTTGAACCATAAGAAACATAAAATCTTTATAATTTTAGTATGACATGTCATGCATCAATTAGATAAGGACCTCTTATGGAAACTATGAATGACATGTTGCTCATAATTGATGAGCCTGCCAATTACTTGAAAGTAATATATGATATTTATTCTAAAAAATGACTTGAAACTATGGACTTCACGTATCAACCAAGTTAAGTTGGTTGATCCACCTGAAGGTATAAAACCCAATGGATCTAAGTGGGTTTTTTAAAAAAAGACTAACATGAAAGGCAATGTACAAATACACAATGCAATTTCAAGGATTAGGAATATCCAATTTTGATAGTATAATCAACATATTTGATTTCATCAAAAATATGGATAAACCTTGTGTTTACAAAAAGTTAGTAAGAGTTGTGTTATTTTCCTAATATTATATATAGATGACATATTATTGTTAAAAAATGATATATCTTTACTTTAATTAGTAAATTTTTTGTTGTCCAATAATTTCTCCATAAAGAAATTGGGAGAAGCAACCTTTATATTGGATATAAAAATCTATAGAGATAGATCTAGAAGGTTGTTTTGATTATCCCAATCCATGCATATAGACTAGATGTTAAAATAGCTTAGCATGAAAGAATCTAAGATAATATTTTTATATATTTGACATGGAACACCTCCCTCCAAAAATATGTGTTTTAAGACACATATTGAGAGAGATATGATGAAAATTTTATCTTATACTTGGCTATAGGATCCATCAATGGAGAAGATAAACTACAAGTTTAAAATTGTTTGAATTAAGATTTTTCATTGAAATGTTGGAAAAATAGTAAAAACCAGTCAATATATGTTTTACATTATATGGTAATGCTCTTAGTTGGAAGAGTCCCAAAAAAGAGAGCACGAATGATTCTACAACTGAATAAGTGGACACCTCCACATTTAAGAAAATAAAAAGGTTGTTTAAATCAAGAAGTTCATCAATAAACTTGGTTGGTTCCTAGGATTGTTGATCCAATTGCCCTGTATTGTGATAACAATGAATCTATTGTGTAAGCAAATGAACCAAAGTCTAATCAATGATCCAAACAAGTATTTAAAAATTCAATTTGATTTGATAAATCAATGAAATGAAAGATGTAAAGATAGAGTGAGTACCCACCAAAAAGAATTTATAAATTTCTCTAAGTCATTATCCATGCAGAAGCATTAATGCTATATGGAGCAATATGGTATTAGATACATCAGAGATTTACTTTAGTGAAAGTGAGAGATTGTTAGTTTAATATGCCCTGTATCCAATTGGTTGGTTACATATGGATTATTATATTCATTTAAATACATATTTATTATTAATAAAGGCTTAATTTATCTTTAGTATTCATATAATATTAGATTAATGAATCTAATATTTGATTTATAAATTTAGAGTAAAGATAAAATTCATGTGATAGAAATATTTTGCAAATGAGATTATAAAATTGTTAAAATTATGAGATTCTTATTGCATCAAAGTATTGTTCATAAAAAGTTCTCAGTCAATGCTCTCTTAAATACTAGATATTTATTAGAATTGTAGAGACCGATATATATTATGCTATTTCATTTATGAAAAGAAGCAGTTGTTCTTAGAAGATGAGGTATAAGAGATACCTAAAACTAATATGTAGGTGTTTGTCATAAGACATGTACACTGAACTGACCCACATGAGAATTCCATATAGAGAGATCATCTATGTTTATGAAAGGCTCACATGATGGTTGTGTAAGTACTCCTTAGACATGTATTATATTTTATATAGAGAATGTTATGCTTTGATCTTATTACATGTTATCCTAATCGAGGTAATAAAGGGGCAGACATTGAGTATGATATGAACTATAAAAAGGTACTTGAATGATCAAGAGAAGATTCATCATCCTAGGTGAATTAGGAAAAATATTTCATATGTTCTTAAATAGTATTGACTGAGAAATCTTTGGCTAAGGTGGAATGAGAAGATTTTTTTAATATTTGAAGAATTATAACACATTATTAGGTGAAGCATCTGATCTTTAAATATAAATTAATCAATTGTTAAATTGATAATAAATTAAATTATTTAATAAATTTAATTATAATTATAATTTATATTTGAGCCAATGTATTAGAAACCTAATGGGTCACACACATTAAGAACTATTAATTAGAAATTAAAATGGGATGATTTAATTAAGTATGACTTGATAAAATATATTTTAGAAATTAAGAAATAGAATATACAAGGATTATAATTGTAGACCTAGAAAAATCAAGTAAGGACTTGATTAAGTTAATTTATAAAATTGTCTTGAATTAATATATGAATATTATTCAAGAGATAAATTGATATTTTATCAATTTATAGGGTTTTCAAATTTTCCTATAAATAGTAAGCTATGCCTTTTATTTTTAAGTTGTTGTTTGTTAGACCAAAAAACTAAATCATAGAATAAAGAACTAGCACTCCAAGCTTAACAGTCCATCTCTCCTAAATAGGAATTTAGAAAATTTCTCACTAGTAGTTTGTGTGGATTACTATTGGAGGCTATCAATTAGATAATTTGTATTTTGTGACAGCCTAACATTTAAAGAATTATTCAAAGCTGAAGAAGATCAGATCTTCATATAATAAATCCATAGACAACTCTAGACTCCTAAATAATTTTGTTTCATTATTTTCGCTATATGTATGATGTTTAGGTGCCCAATAGTAAATACATTAAGGACTCATTTGAGGGTTCCCTTCATTTTATAGATAAAACTAGTTTACAGGCCTACGTCACACTGTTGGTCGGATCAATTTTTTTTATAACGTAATAAAAAATATATAGAGGCCATATAGAACTATTTGCCATTGTCATTAAATCTAGTCTAGTGGGTCAACCCTTGAAAATCTCTTATCCAACTTCTTACCTAACCTGAGTTTAAAATTAAATTGTGTGGAAGTTGACCTGACATGACTCAATTGACTTAGCAAGTCTAAAGACAAATCGACCGACTAGTAAAAAAGTTTGAGAATGGAATTGATAAAAAGAGAGAGAGAGAGAGAGATAAAATCCACTAAAGGAACCTCTTGATCCAACTTCTTGCCTGCCCAGGTTTAAAATTAAACCTTGTGGAAGTTTTCCCAATATGAATCAATCAACTTGGGTAGTCCAAAGAAAACCTAGTCAACTAATAAAAAAAGTCTAAGAACAAAACTAAGAAAAAAAAAGGTGGAATTGAAAGGATAAAACCATCTCGATTCGACTCCTTACTTAGCTTGGGTTCAAAATTAAACCATGTGAAAGTTGTTCTGACATGATCTAGTTAACTTGGTCGGTCCAAAGACAACCCAGATATTTTAAAAAAAAATATGAGGATGAAATTGAAAAAAATATTGAAAGAAAGAAGAAGGGAAATAAAAAAAATGACTAAATTGAAAAAGGAAATAAGAGGTGGACAGTGAATGTAGATAGATAATATTCACAAGTTATTTAATTGTATTAGATAATTAGAAGGAGATGAATTTCTTATTTTTACTACAACCATCTATAAACTCAATCCAATTATGTGTTTTCCCTTTTTGGTTTTACTTGTATAGTTATATATTCTTTTCATTGTACTTTAATTTAAAAGTTTTCCCCCTTGAAACCTAACAACCTTATATAATTAAATGAATAAGTATTTGCAATTTCAATATCTACACCACGTGCCCTCGACAATTACAAAAACTCAATAACATATTTCATAAAAAGGGTGACAACAATTAAGACATTCCAAGTAATAGATATTTATTAAAAAAACTATATTTAACTTCTGTATTTAACCGTGCCTTGTTGGTTCTTATCAAGGAAGGTTTTTTTATATTTTCAATAAAGAAGTTATCATTAATAAGTTTTTTTTTTGTTAGTTTTTAATTCATATGCAATTTCTAGTCTTTTATCTAAAAAATTGACAATATTAGTTTTATGTCACGTCAAATTGAATTATGCAAACTATAAATCATGTGGCTTTTTTATTGTAGCTAATTTACTATTCACCCTCTCATATTTTATTGTTGATTTTAGTAATGAAATTTTTGAAAAATTTCAATTTGATCCTCGAACTTTGCTTTCACACAATTGAGCCTTTTTTAATCCAAATTAAAGCCCAATTGAATATTTTTTGAAGGGTAAGGTTTGAATTGATAGAAAGAGGGCTTATGTGAATAATACAAGTACAATATGTTTGAAAAGTTTATTTTAGTCTCCCATCTTTTTAAGCTATTAGGTAATCGATCACTATAATTTTTAAACATTATATTTTGATATCATACTTTATTTGATCTTTTTTAGTCCTTTTTTGGTAAAGGAGGGAGAGGGGTCGCTAGATTCCGGCTAACAGAGGGAAAGTTGTCGTTAGCGATGATTTCAACCATTAAAACAGTCAATTTCTGTGTTAAATGATTTCATATGATAAGAGGAGTTAAGATTAAGTGTTTTGTTTTACCTTGAAAACACCTAAAAAACATATATGAGCTTTGAAAAAATTTTTGTTTCAGGTTAATTATGGGTTTTGGGGAATTTTTTTGCAGTTTTGAAGGCTATGGATTGGTTTAACAAGGTTCCAAAGGTGTTTCCTAGATATTTCGATCAAAAATCGGTTGAAAATAGATTTTTATGTTGAAAAAACAAGAGCTTTGTTTTTCTGGTCACTATAGTGGTTGGATTCTAGGCAATTATAGACGGCGTGTTATCCGCCTCATTAACTTGAAAAAAAATAAAGGTGAGGGCGCATGAGTCTGGACTTGTAGGCCCACGCAAGGCTTTTCTTTATCGGCCATGTGCTTGACCTGGCTTACCAAGCCCACATTGCCTAACCTCTTTCTTTTCTTTTCTTTTTATATATATATTTTTTAAAATTACTAATTTTTTAGATGTATTTTTTAAAATAATTTTTACAATGTTTTTTATATGTGCAACCTTGTATAGAATTTCTTTCCTTTTATTTTATTCAATAATTTTTATGTGTGTTGATTTCTATTACAAATTAATTTTCATAAATAAATTCATTAAACACAACCAGGTAAATGACCCATATTGTAATATTAAATATCTTGATTTATATTTATCATTTAATTTTTCTAATTATGTTTTTATTTATAGTTGATGGCTTTTTTTAATTTATTTACAAAATAGATTATAATTTATGTAATTAGATGCATTCATAAGTTTTTGGATTTACATTTAATATTTTTTATGAAAAAAAATACATTGAAAAATTCTACATGTTCAGTTTTTTTTATTATGTATATTGGTATTTTCAATTTGATCCTTATTATTTTAATTTTTTGACCCTTTTATAAAAATTTTATTGTTTTTAACTTCACCCTTCAATCAAAGTTAATTGTGTATTTTTTTTTTATTGTTATTTTGGTCCTCGTTCTTTTGATTTTTTTTCTTTTTTTAATGTTTTTATTATTTTCAATTTAACTCTGAAAATGAAAATTTATTGTTTCCCTTTAATTTTTTATTATTATTTTAACCCTCATTCTTTTACTTACTATTTTTTTGCATTTTTTTTTCTATTTGTTTTCGAGTCAACCAAAAATGTTTTATTTCCTAGGGATAGGGCTTCATGAGTTTTTTATGTATAGTACTTCCAGTATGATGACCAGGGTCATGAGGGCAATATTTTACTAGAAAAATAGTAAGTACTTATAGCGTAGCACGGGTATCAATCTAGTTAACAAAATGTAAAGTGTGTGATGTTTTTTACTATGTATAAAATCACTATTCACTTTTTCACAAATCATCGTGGATTGAAACAATGATTGTTTTTCAAAATTCTCAACTTTATCCTAAAACTTTTCTTTACACAATTAAGCTCTTTTTATCCCAAATTAACATTCAATTGCATTTTTATTTTTAGGGAGGTTGAATTGAAAAATAGAGGTCTTAAGTGAAAAGCACAAGTAAGATAGGTGGGCGCTTTCAAAACATTTTGTGAAGTACATTTTAGCCCCCTCATCTTTTTTTGTTATAAGGTGACCAGTTCCTTTAATCTTTAAAAAATACATTTTGATATCAAACTTTATTTTTTTTATTTTTCAGTTTTTTTTCATAGGAAAAGAGAGAGGAGTTGTCAGGTTCTAACGAAAAGAGAGAAAGCTCTTCATTAATGACAGTTCCGACCACCAAACATATTAAAATTAGTGCCAACAAGTTCTACTAGATGAAGGGAGTCTTATTTTGGTTATTTTAAACCTTAATATAACCCAAAAAACCAAATCTAGGTCAAGGATGCAATATTTTTTTCGGTTTGATTTGGTGGTTTGGACCGTATTTTGAGATTTAAAAGGTTGATAGGTTGGTTTTTTGGTGTTCCAATAGTGTTTATAAGGTGTTTTGTGGTTGAAATGAGTTGAAAAAAAGATTTTTCATAAACCTGATTTTCCAGCCACCATAGTGGTGGCCAGAATATAAGCTAGCAAACGACACGTTATTTGTCACAGCAGGCAACGTGTCGTCGACCCCTTTCAAAAAGGAAAAAAATAGCAGGACCAAACGCGCGGGCCTGGGCTTTTTTTTTTGTATTTGTTTTCGAATTAATACCTTTTTTAATGTATGTTTTTAAAATATTTTTAAATTTTTTTAGTTAATACCTCTCCTATGTCAATTTTTTTAGCTTATTTAGTCTTTTTTAAATAGCGATTATATTTTAATTATATTGAGTATTTTTAATTTTTCATGAGGTTAATATGATTCATCTGTAATTTTTTTATATATATTTCATATAAATTAATTTTTTTTATAAACTTAAAAAGCTTTTTTTATAATATTTTTAATGTATGAAACCTTACATATTATTTTTTTTTCCTTTTTTTTATTCAATATATTTTATGTGTTTATCAATTTCTATTACAAATTGATTTTAATAAACAAATTCATTAAACACACCAATTAAATAACTTATATTGCTTTATTAAATATCTTAATTTATATTTGTCTCTTAATTTATGTAATTTTATTTTTAATTTTTGTCAGTATTTTTCTATTAAATAATCCTGACCTCATGATTTGAAATGCACAATGAATATGAAATCTTGACATATTTCATGTTCAAGTCATGAATTTCACGTGTTAACTTAGCTTTGT
>Ga0325400_1003549_pt1 | contig 14133 bp, 5 predicted proteins | sample PopdelMetagenome_2_FD_205662 | JGI IMG/M metagenome (GOLD analysis project Ga0325400, IMG submission 205662) | Populus deltoides microbial communities from Bellville, Georgia, United States - Xylem-PdKOR-R1 | ecosystem: Host-associated > Plants > Phyllosphere > Stem > Wood/Secondary xylem... | reverse complement strand
ATAGTACCATCCACTATTTTAATACAAATAAGATCTTCAGCTAACATTTATAGTCCAACCTTCTTAGCCACCATAAGATGAATAAAATTATATATGCTTAATGATTAATACCACCAAATCTAGTTATTAATCTTTGCTTTTAACTATATGGTTTCAAGGTTTGGATTTCCCACCATTGTATGCAATGAAGTCTCCCACCATTGTATGCAACGAAGTCTCCACTTTATCTTTCAACTCTGTAACTACCCTTAAATAAATTATATCACCTAACTCCTTTAATGATTTCATAGATACCATATCTTTAGCTTTTCAATTAAAAATAACTTGGGGTCACCATACTTTTTCCCCAGTCCCTAGTTGTTGTTCCACCTAAAACATAACTCTTTCATATGGGTTGGTGTTAACCTTTAAATAGTCACTCCCAGCTTATTTCTATTCTTGGATTGTCTAGATAAACTAGGCTTCTCAAATACAGTAGTGGTGCTAGATCTCCAACTTCTCTTCATGTTTCTCAATTTCTCGTCCTATATACGAGTTAACCCATACCCTGCCAAACATTTGGGAGGGTTAAACATACATACGCTGAATTTAATTTCATCCCTCAGACCTTCTAAAAAACATTCAAGTTAGTGTGTATTGGATAAGCCTCTAACCCGATTTAAAAGTAACTCAGATTACATTTTGTAATCTTCCATTTTTTATTATTGTTTTAGGCTAATGAGAGCCTTTATGGTATCATCATATTAAGAAGCTCCAAGTTGCACATGTAATGCCTTAACAAAAGAATCCCAACTGGTTAATAATCTTATTTCTTCCATCTCTTAAAACTATGAGACATCCTTCCCTTCCATATGAAAACTACCAATGAATAATTTGTGTTAGGTTGGAGTGTTATGAAAATTAAAGAAATGGCTCACTTTGTAAACCCATCCCAAAGGATCTTTTTATTAAACTTGGGAAAATTCAATTTAAAAAGTCTTACCTGAATTAACTGTTAAAGGCCCCTAGTGATGTGCATTGATAGAGGTTATTAGAGTGTTTAGTGGTGATTCTAGTATTTTACCTTACACTTTAATTAACTAATCAACCTTAACTGAAATATTTTATAGTTGTTGAATCAGCTCCTCTAAAACATGTTGTCGTGAATGTTGTTGTTGCTAGTTATGTCTTCATACTCACCACTTTACCTAATAAATGAGATATTCAAGTTCCATTAGCCATGATTGCTAAGGAATAGTGCTTGAATACCATTTTGTAATAAACCAAAACAAAGTTGTATGATAATTTCAAGAGGATTAATAGCTATAAATAATTTACACTTTTATTTTTGGACTTTTATTGAAATTAAAGAAACTAATACATGAATAAGGTTGAATTTGAAAGACACACTCAAAACTAAATTAAAATAATACCAAATAAAATAACTAACAGACTCAATTAATGCAACAACCTCATCAATGTACTAGCTGTAAATAATTTACACTTTTATTTTTGGACTTTTATTGAAATTAAAGAAACTAATACATGAATAAGGCTGAATTTGAAAGACACACTCAAAACTAAATTAAAATAATACCAAATAAAATAACTAACAGACTCAATTAATGCAACAACCCCATCAATGTACTAGCTGTAAAAATCCAAATTTTCACACACCATTTAAACAAAATTTTCTTATGATTAATCTGTTTCTCAGATGATTTTTTTTACAATCGCAATTGCAAATAAAATTTACTGAATTTTCGACAGAATCTCTCTTATATCAGGAGATCCCAAGTTATCTACTAGAACTTGTTCTTAAATCAACTATCATCAAAATACAACGTGAACTTAATCATCCTGGACATTCTCATATCAAATGAATTAGATTAACTTTTACGCTATATTCCAATACTTTCATCATTATAGTTTATTTATTATATAAATATATAAACAAGTATATAGGTTATCATTAAGCATCATGAGTCATTTGCATACATTAATAATTATGTCACAACACAGAGTTTATAATTCATAAAGGTTGATTAACATATTCTAATTTAAATAGTTTAATAGACAAAAGAGAATTTCTCATTCCTTACATGCAAGTTGACATTACAAAAGAAATATAGAATTACATAATCATTAAATTTAACAAAAGAAAAAAAGAGTTCTTATATTTGTCTACTCAATGATGTGAAGTGCTTGAAATTAATTCAATATAAAGTAAGGTGAAGTTACTTAATAAATAAAATTTAAACAAAAGAACCAACCTTAAAATTTCATTTTCATTTTAACTATATTGTGTTCATATCAACAATTACACAATACGAGTTAAAGTCTCTTTTGACTCTAAATTACTGACCCCTTTTCGAGAATTTATTCACCCATTTAGGTATTTATTTTCATCCTTCATATCCAGGAGATAACCCATCACTAGAAAATTAAGTCTCTCTGTCCATTTTTCAGGCACTACTTTCATCACTGGAAAGCTAATTCCTTTGTTCATCACCGAGCACTAGTCCTAATACAAGGAAACTAGTTTCTTTTGCTCATTTACAAGCATTAGTCCCTTTACCATGAAGTTAATTTCTTCGCTCCTTACCGAGCACTAGTCTCATTACCAAAAAGCTAATTCCTTTGCTCTTCACCAAGCCCTAGTCTCATTACCTGGAAGCTAGTTCTTTTGCTCATAACCGAGCATTAGTCTCATTGCCAGAAAGTTAGTCCTTTTGCTTATTGTAGCATTAGTCTCATTACCAGGAAGCTAATTCATTTCTCTTCAATAAAAATTTCATGAATTAAGATCCTAAATTGGTAGTTAAAAAAAAAACTTAATAAACAAAAGAGTCAATGTATTAGACGCTTACCCACTATAAAAGCTTTCATCGTATCTCCCTACTACTGCACAACTCCCGAGACCTCTCCCGTAACAACAGGTATACACCATTATATCTCGATTCACTTTTATCACCACAACAATTTAGCTCTTACATTATAACAACTCTTAAGCAAAATAAATGATAACCAACCTCGATCAATCCATTTTGACCATTTTAAAACACAGTTTCTTATTTTAATTATATTTAAAGTTATAAAAATTCAGTTTTGGATGCGGCTTGTTTCTTGTGAAAGCTAAGATTTCAAGCTAAATTTTTAATGAAGAAATGAAAGTCCAGTTTTTCATTAATGCACCTAAACCTCTTATTCTCGTGATTTGTCAAAACTATTTAATACAATTTTTAGCTTGACCTACTCTTAAATTTTGACCCATATCTAAAGTTTTAGTACTCCAAATTAAGTAAGGCCAGTCCCGTTAAAAAGCTAACACCTCAGGCTATGACTTCTATAAAGAAACCTATCCCAAATTTTATCATTTTCTTGCCTTAATCTCCTTCGAACTTCAAGAGATGAAGCTATCCAGTTTTTCCATATGTAGTTTTATAATAAGCGGAATATTTTTATTTAATTTCTCACCTTTCAAAATAATCCTTACTATGTCATTTACTTTGGAATATCATTAAAATTAACTTTCTAAAACTTATCACCTAAATTGCATCTATTTAAAATAATCAAAACTATTTTAAGAAAGAATATTTTCATCATAGGAATACCTACTTATTTTAGCTTTCACAATATTAGCATAGTCATATACACTTTTAATTTATCACAAATATTTATTATGATTCACAGTAACAATAACATAATCAGGTAAAAAAAAAGTATATTTTTCATTAATTCTTCCTTATACACAAAATCAACCAATTACAACGACTCTCATCTCTAAGTTCTGTAACTATTCTTAAGGTTTCGATTCACAATGATATAATTAATTCAATCGAGTTAGACAAAGTAACTAAACTTACCTAAAATCATTTTACACACAAGACTATGAGTTGATAGATCACAATTCACTTGAATAAACCCATTTTTATCATACATCAATTTGTATCCCATGGCCAGCTATGAATGCCTTTAGAATTACCATGTTTTCTTCCTCAATTTCTACTAATTTACTCAATTAAGTCGATTCATAATCAATTTACATTTCCTCTAAAAATTTTCATAAATCCTAACCTAAAATTTATAATTTCTACTCCAAATATTGTTTGATTTGTATAAAATTGCTATGATAGGTCCAAAACCCCTTAGACGTTATTCTAGTCATCAAATCATAGTCAATCATCCGGGACATCCATATACATTTAAGAATATATATATATATATATATATGATAAAGACTTCAAAAGTTAATACACACATCACATTACATTAATAAATAATTAAAATCTTCATTCAACAGGTTAAATGACAAAAATCTTTACTTTGATTATATATTACTCAAATCTTTCTACATAATTAAACATTTGCCCAAAATAATATTACAAGTGATGATAAGTACATTAATGATTGATTCATCATTCCCTAAATAATACTATGCAAGTATGTCTTTCCTACAAGTTGGTTGGTTAGCTTTTATGTTTTATTCCTTGATAAGAAAATCATCTCATCTTTCATGGCTAACTCTTACCCACTTGATTCTTCTGCTTGCATAGCTTCATCAAGACTTTCAGGCTCATTATTTTATGTAAACAAAATATAATTTAGTGATGGGGAGAAATATTACAGAGGCCTGATATTCCTCAAAGACCTTCTAACAATCGTTGCTAGTGCACTTAGCTCCACTTGGATCAATATTTTATTTGCCATGAACATTGGTTTGCACAATACTTTCTACAACATTATCCATGTTAACCACCTTGGTAATTTTTATTTTTGGTACAGACCTGCCAGAATTTGTTGTCTCCTTGTCCTTGTACATCACTTTCTTATTGAATATGGCATCTTTACTTCTGATGATTTTTTTATTTTTCTCATCTTAAAATCAATATCCAAACTCATTAGTGTTATATCCAAGCTTACTTCTAGCTTTAAAGTCTATATTCCAAGTCTATATATGCACATAAGTAACACAACTAAGTACTTTCAAATGTGAAAGATTTACCTTCTTTCTTGTCCATGCCTCTTATAGAATTTTGAAATTAAAAGTATCAAAAAGTCCTTGGTTGATCTAGTTATTAACTACTTCTACTCAAAATATTGAAGGTAACACAACATGTAACCTCATGCTTCTAGATAGTTCTATTCTTGCACTTAACAACACTATTTTGTTGAGATGTGCCTGGAATTATCTTCTCTGTTTGAATATCATTAACAGCAAATAATATTCTCAATATATATTTAATATATTAGTGAGATATTTGTTATATTAATTAGATTTCATTCCATGACAAGAGTGATATTTCATACATAACAAATATATACTTTCTTAGCATACCATTCTATAATTAAATGATCATTCTAATTGGATGATTATGAATATATCTAAACTAATTTTCTCAAATCATCAAAGATAATTAAATGATCAAAATCTTAGCAGCTGCTAATCTTCATAAGTCTTGAAAGCACCATATTTCTATTTTTTTTATGGTTGTTCTTTTATATTTTGTATTATAAAATAATTTGTTCAATTTAAATTTTTCTATTTTTTTAATTACATAATCAAATAAGAAACCTCCAATTATTTTCAAGAACTAAATGAGAAAAAAAAATTATATCTCCGAATGAGAAAAAGTCAAATGAAACTTTGGTCTTGTATGTAAGTGTACAAATTGCAAAAGGCAAGTACATGGCGGAATATCGTTCTAGCTATTTTCTTGTTGCTAGCTTCTGCTCTTGGTTGGACGAAATATAATAAACATAGCACATCTAGGTAGGATTAATCTTGACACCAAAACATTATACAGGGCCACAAACTAGAGCACCAACTAGCAGAACGCAGTAGCTTCATGAGTTTCTTCTTTTTCCTTTACTATTTTACAGTTCTTTGGTCTCTTAAAAACTTGCAGAAAAGATAAGGAGAGTACACAGGCGCATGCACAATCCTAGTGTAACAGTCATCTTCATGAGCCAAACAGAACTCCAATTCTTGTGAGACAAAGAGCAAAAGACTTTGTAATCATGTTAGCAAACATTATACAGAACAAAAAAGAGCACAAGAAAAGGTAAGGATCCCAAACCGTATCCATCAGCATCATAGCTAGAGCTACTACTTCCCTGTTTTGAGTACCTGTTGTCCCGGTAGGGAAAGCATGAAGAAAGCAAGTGTTTAAGCAGTCACAGTAAAAGAGGAAGCTCCCAGTAGTTGAACGCAACATCTTCATCACCTGCTTGAAATAGTGGCAGTACATAGTCTGCAAGTGACAATATCGAAGGGCCAAGGATGATCAGTCCCTGAACTCCCATCATTGGAGAAGGTACTATGAGCACGGTCCTCGAATCCCCATTCCTCTCTAATCTTTTGGATTCTCCTGTTTCAGTGGATACACAAGGACTTCCGTCTTGGAGGTTTTTGTTGTAGTTAGAGATGACAATCTGATTCTTTTCTTTGGTCCAGTATGATTAGTTGACCTATGGCAACTTCCTTGCGTAAATATACCTCTGAATTTTTTATTTTATTTTTTTGTACTTTTTGGTTTAACAGTGATTATATCCAAGGTTGACCAAACCAACTAATAATCCCAAAACAAATTAATTAAACTTCTTCAAGGACATCATGGTGTCATCCCACATGAAAACAAATTATGGACCATTTGTTTACTTCAGTGACAATAAATAAAATAGCTTTTGAAAATGACAATTGGTTATCTTCGATGCTTCCAATGAGATCAAGTAAACTGATACTAAGGGAGTAATTTGATGTTCAGAAACATCATTCAACAGAATCATATCCAACAGCAACAGAGAGAGTTTGCTGTGGAAGGAACAGACATGTAGATAGAGAGAGAGAGATGACAGCACGATTACAAACTAAGTGAACTTCTATAGTTCTAGTCTTTGTCATGTAAAATATTTAGATAACCGTCGTTAGATGGAATACCAAAAACCTAATCATATGTGGGGAAAAGTTTGAAATACCGATGCACTAAAGCTATATCAATCAGTTTTGCATTACAGAACTAAGACAACACTAATTGTCCTGCACTATCTCCTGCAACTACAGAATTACAGCACTGTACACAGACAAGCATACAATGGTGCAGATCCCCCATATACAAACTGCCATCCAATCATGTACTGTATTTGAGATGTTGCTCATAAAAGTTGATTAACTGAAATGGAAGGAAAAAGAAAAGACAGTAAATACAACAATAAAAATCATGAAAGATATTTTGAAAAAATCATGAGCAGTTTGAAGGCTGAAGACAGTGCAGTGTGGATGGGGAATAAACTCTAAACATAATCAGCAACATAATAATCAGTTACCAGATGTGGATTATTAGCCTTGAGAAACCTGTTATCCACTGTTACTTCTTGTCCATCAGACCTGCAATGTGGGAAACCACTTAAAAAGATGACACTTCACAACCAGAAGACATACATAAATCTGAAATTGCATGAAACACAATCCATACATAATAAGAGAACTCATGTGCTCCAGACTTCTAAACTCTATTTATACGAGAGAAAGCATAAAGACATACTGAAGTAAGATTTGTTTGATAAAGCTGTACGAGGATGATTTTAAAGGCAGCTAAGGACAGATTGCTGTATTTAGAATTTTAGACTGTTATTTAATCATTTAGAGAAAAGGCAGAGGTTTGAAAATTTATTAGGGCTTTGGCAGCAACATTGTTACAACAACATAGTGAGTTATAACTCTTGATGGCGTATGTAGGGTGTGATGATGGGGTGAAATCGCGAGGGGGGGGGAGTTAATGAGAAAAGGAGGATATAGAAGGCTGTTTGAATGCTGTAAACAGTGACCCAAGGGATTTCTCGACTTAAGATGCTATTGCAGGGGAATGAATGGGGTTTATGTGGTATGCATTTAGGAATTCTGTAATCAGAAGTCAAAAATATCTTAAAATGTCTAATAAACAGCAAGAGGTGGACTGGTTGTCAAAAGTTAATAAACTTAAATATCTTAAATTGAAGAACTAAACTTGACAAATCACATGACACAGAGTGCCTCAATTGAGCATCAAACTTACCCATCATTGGAAAATTGTTAAAATTAAGAATTGGACAAAAAACACAGCTCCTAATTCCTTTTTCCTTGGATGCATCATTTAGACCAATTCATAAGAATTCTGATTGTTCACTTTGTCATCATTCCTACTATTTCCTTATCCGGGGTTGTATGTTTATTCACAAAAATTCCTAAGATGTAAATCATCCCCAAAGTTGATGCTTTAGAAAAGGGAGTCTCAACTACAAAGTACTGAATTTACCCTTCAATAATTACTAATTCTCTTTCTAGAATCAACTCCTTGCTGTCAGTTTTTTCCAATATAGCAGTCGTCGCTAGAGGAAAAAAAGCAGGCATTATTGACACAAGGCATGCCATACCAGCTTTTGCCATTTTAACAATGGTAAATTCACATAGATTATGATTTAGGCTGATATTATTAACACAATAGATCCATTTTATGCATTCACAACAAAGTTAAATAAAGCATTTCATTTCTTTCTTTTGACTTGACATGATGGTGTTCTTCCTACTCTACCAATCGTTAATCCCATTCCACACTTCTACAGAATAACTAAATTAGCCTTCATTTTAGTTACCACTTTTTTTAGATTAACTTGTCACTTTTAATTACTAGTCAAATTTCATTTATATCAGCTCTAAACGTCATAAGGCCAGCATAATTTCTTTTAGAGAAGCCCGACACAATTTGTTAGTAATACACGTAGTGTCTTATTCAATTGTGGAACTCCTTACACTAAGTTTTTAAGATTTTCTAAATTTAGAAGTATTTAGTTTAAAGTTCATAAATACTTAAAATCATAAAAATCTTAATTGAGAATATTTTTACAATACTATGTTGGGTTAGCATCTTTTTTATCCAACTAGAATATAGTATCTCATTGCTAAAACCGCAGGTTAATTTTACAATCAAATTTGGGAATGTAAAATGTATTTTCCATAATATAACAGTTTAATTTTCATAATATTCTACAATATCAAAATTTTATTTATAAATTTTAAATTTCAAGATTTACCTTCTTTTATAGCATTTTGCATTAGGTTTAAGAGAATTTTTATATTTGATGTTATTGAATTTCAATTGTGATTAAAAAATGAAGTGAGGCTAGTTTAGTCACTCATTAATGATGTCACATACAATTAAGAATTGGTAGAATACGAATAACATCACCTTTGAATTAAACATAAAACAAATCCTGAACTCATTTGAAATCAATTCATTCTAACAAGCACCAATTTCCCAAACTTCACCAGTTTGACACTTCGATTAGTTTGTGGACAGAATCAAAGACCAAATAGATGATATTGTGCCTGGTATTTGAGTGGGTTAAGCCATTGTAGGAGAAATTCAAAGAAAGCGTTGGAAATGAAGTGGGTGATGGGTAGTACTGAGGTTGGCAGGAGGAGGAAGAGCACACGTGCACATGTCTGTGTGTGTGAGAGGGGTGGGGGGGGGGGCAATTTTGAACAGAAAGGTTTTTATGTTTTTTTAATGGAATGTTAGGTTATTATTACTATTTTTTACGAAGAAAGTGATGCCCTTTAATTAAGTATTAACTAAGATAGAAATATAAAGCACAAAATGGGAAAAGAACAAATAAAAAAAAATAGCCAATTCTAGAGGTACGAAACTTCAACTCTAAAAAGAAGAAGAATTCTCGAAGCAATTAGAATCTAGTTGGGAATAAATAGTTTGAGGGAAAAATAATCTTTGCAATGGCAAAGTCAGGAATCCAGCAATATTTGGACAGTGAGTTAAGATTGAATTCAATGGTCTGCGTAAGTGATTTAATTAGGGGAGAAAGAGTTGAAAAATACAGAGATAGGTTTATATATTTGATGATGAGAACATGCAATACTCATATTCTATTATCAAAGCCCCGGCTGTAGACAGAATTGGTGCTCTGTTAGCATACAAACCTTATTTAGATTAAAAAAAAAAAAAAAAACAAAATGACAGATAACCTTAATTAACTGCAACTAACATTATAACTAAAGTAACGAGCTAAAATTCTCCTTGATTGGCTGCATCATACCAATAAAACTCTACTCTTCACCAGGTGGTGCCTTCAAAAGCTAATAGGAGAACTCTAATTTCGCCTCCTCCAAAATGCCATTTTTAACATTAAAAACCACTATCAACATTACCTAAAGTCCCATTGACATTGGTTGCTCCTTTTTCATCTGCTCTTTGCTCTCTTTTTTAACCCCATTCCATCTGTTTTATTAATTTCCTCTCTCTTCTTGTTTACAATAATTCATTTCACTAATCTCTAGCACAAATGCATCCCTATAGTTAAATAATTTCTTATAGTAGGTAAATAAAATAAAAGCATTGGTAGGCAACCCCAGATACTGTACAAGTTGACCATGGAACCAAAAGAAAAAAAAAATTTAACCATATAACCATTCCAAATAAACAAATTAAAGACTGACAACATAAAGGTCACGGATGGCCAAGAAAACATTTTTTTTCTCAAAAGCCCTCTTGTTGCAGTCCATACACAGACTTTGTAATGCAGTCAACGAGAGACAAGTTTAGAAAGTACAATTATTTAATCTTTAATTTTATATATTTTGATGTTATATGTAAAATTAGTCTAAGTAATATTAATACTATTTAGAAATCTTACCTTATTTAGGAACTAGAACATTAATTAGGATTTTTCTGTTAGATTTTTTGTTTCCTTCTTAGTTTAGAACTAGAAGAGCTTTTGGTGCCTATAGCTATCAAATAAATTTATATATCTAGTAAAAATTTATATAACATATATGTTATATTAATAATTTTCTTATTAGATTAAACTCAACAAAATATATATTAGGTGTCCAAATTCAATACCTAGCAAATATGTGTAAACTAGTTACCTAAAGTATTTGTGTTGTTATTAGTAAGAGATATGCCAGTCAATCTAATTATTAAAATGGAGGTATTCAAGTCAAAAAAAATATTGAATGTTTTGGCATCTCCAATTCCCCTTATTTTAGAAACAAATCGCATTCCCATATTTATGAGCAATCTAATATCATAGAACATTCAAGATTCTTGAGAGTTCAAGATTTATTGACGTACCAAATGCAAGCATGCTTGACATCTGAATTGCTTTCCCCAGGTAATCCTGAATGTCCTAATACCAAACGCCCCTCAGCTTATTTCTATTCTATAATCCCTAATTCTCTAAACCTAGCTCACATGTACACTTTGTGGGACAAAATCCAAAGTTGCCCAACATTGTTTGTTAAACATGTAATAGTGTCTCAACAAGCTACTTCACTCCTCTCCTTTCAAATCAATTTCATGCAAACTAGCCAAAATAAAACTAGGGAATTACTCAACATGAAAACTAGGGTATTACTTAACATGAAGAAATATTATTATAGATAATTGGCTTGGTACATCTTGGAAGATGTGTATTCTTTGTGAATGATGGTTAGAATACACGATGAAATCCAGCTACTCTCAACATGTTGGTTCCACAAACAGAAGCATGCAAGAAATAGAAATCATTAAATATCATACAAGATAGATGCAAGAAATTGAAGTTAAAAGATAAACAAACCTTAATGCGCGAAAGGTTATAAGCACATCCTGGACATTGTCAAACACAGAAGCTGAAAAGCCTGTAGGCTTGAGGATCTTGGTGATAGCTAATGCATTAATGGTATTTTCTGCCATTGGCATGTGACTTGAATTACCCCAAGTTAAGCTAGGATTTTCAATCCCTAGTTGTGCAACTCCACCAGTAGAGCCAACTGAGAAATTTGCAGATGAATTATGTAAAAAAGCTGGCTTGACAGAGTCCTTTTTGAACCTCTTCACACAACCAGATTTTCTTTTCCTAGCACCTGTGCGTTGACTGTTCTGAACAGGATCATAATCAACCTTGGGAAGCCCATTTGCCAGACCATTACCTTCTAAAGTCTTTTCTTCTTGGAAATGTATTGCGAGATTATTCGTGTTTACATCAATGTTAGGAATTGTTCCTCTAAGTTCGCTAAGCTTTGGATCATATTCATTGTCCTCTTTCCTAGGAAAAATATGCTTTGAACCATTCATGGATCCATTCTCATCGATTTGCTTGAATGTTTTGACATTGTTTGCTTCTCCATTACTCTCTCCTCCAGGATCTGAGCTGATGAATTGAAGGGGTGAAGGAAGATCACCAAGCAATGAGCTACTAAGAGGAGCAGAAGGGAGATGTTTATCCGCAATACTTATTTCAACATCCAATACATTGTAGGAAGTAGAGGAACGTGATTGCTTCTTCTTTGACTGAGTATGAGGACCCCCATGCTTGCGTTTCCGTTTTCGGAAAGATTTGCCAGATTGCAAGCTTGAAACTCGACAGAAAAACAAGAGAAAAGAGGGACAGAAGAAAGAAAATTCAGTGATTGTTAGTAAATAGATAACTCCATTGAATTAATATATACTTTAAACTTCATTTTGATTGCCAAAAAAAAGAATACTGAAAATAAATTAACTTGAAAATCAAGTTTGTAAATTTATTCTTTCTGCTTCTTATTTGCTACCAAAAAAAAGAAGAAGCTAGCCAAGCAAACAACTCATTTATCACTCGGGTTACCTTGAGAAAACTCTAACTGAAAGTTTGAAAACATAATTTTCTTTGGCATTGATGTCGTCAGCAATCAAAGAAGCTTGTGTAAATAAGAAGAAGAAAAGAAATCTACCTCTCTTCAAATGCATCAATGACATCAGCACATGACTGCAAATTCTCCAGAGGCTCCCAGGTGTTGGCTGTTTCAGGCCATCCTCGCCTTTAAAACAAATAGAGCATATCAGTCAAGAAATTACCTGGAATCAATAAAGTGGATTAATAGCTCCTTACATTAGCCCTACCATAATGACATATAAGATAAGAACTAATTGAATACCAATTCGGAAGCAGAAAAATGTAAAGCCTTGACAGGATATAAGAGATACACTTACCATTTAATAAGATACTGCAGCTGACCCTATTTTTGCAACAATTGGGGAGTCATTTGCCATCATCATCAGCCACAATTAGCAGGACAAACACACTCAAATAATCAGGAAAAAATCATCAACAACAAAGAAAAAACACAATTCACTTCAATTCACCAAATAAACCCCTTGTTGTATTCCTTGGTCCCGTATTCTAAACCTCCCCACCAAGAAGCAAAAAGTCCCGGCAAAAGAATTAAATACAAGATTCTAAAAAATGGGGGCACAGAAATTTCCTATAAAAAAATGTGAATCAGACCTTACGAACTCGTTTTCGACGAATAGCCTCGATTTCGAAGAAACCCTCATCAAGTTTTGTCCTTTCTTCATCAAATAAATAGTCTCTCTCTTGTTCTCCTTTGGAGTCCTCTTCCTCTTCTTCTTCTTCATCATCATCATCTTCTTCTTCTTCTCCTTCGGTTTCTTCTCGATTCTCCCCATTATAAGCCCAAATTCTCTCCTCCTCTTCATCAACATTCCCTTCCCTCACTTGGGTCTCAAATAAGTTGCTACTACTGCCCTCTGCAGCATCAGTCAACACTGGATTTGTAGTTGCCTTCCTCTTTCCCTTCATCGTATTCAAAAAAGTTTGATTCTTTTTGGAGGGAAGAAATGTGATTTTCTTTTGTTTTGGAGTTTGGGTTTGGTTGTCTGTGTTTATGTATACAATTAAATAAATATATACTGCAGTGGAAAGATGGCAGAGTCCTAGACCTACCACACGTACCAACACCAAATGTGTGCGTGTGAGAGACAGAGATGGACACCAGACCTGTCAACAAAACTTGGTAACTCTTGACACTTGAGACTCTGGGGTTTAGGGATGGTAATTTCTGCCCAAATCCGTTCAGCATCGGAATGGCTAGAAAAAAAATTTATTTGATCGGATTCCGACAAAACTCAAAGTCAAAAGGTTTTAGATTGATATGGTTAGTTATATCCGAACCTAATCTAAAATGCTTTAATAATCTCAAAAAATTACATTTACACTCTAGTGTTAAAAAAATAGTTTCATTTATAATATTGGTATTATTTTACTTCATTTGATCTGTAAAAAATTAATAATATAAATATTATAGATAATAGTTAGTCAAAAAAATTTTAAAAATAAATATCA
>Ga0325400_1003548_pt1 | contig 14138 bp, 13 predicted proteins | sample PopdelMetagenome_2_FD_205662 | JGI IMG/M metagenome (GOLD analysis project Ga0325400, IMG submission 205662) | Populus deltoides microbial communities from Bellville, Georgia, United States - Xylem-PdKOR-R1 | ecosystem: Host-associated > Plants > Phyllosphere > Stem > Wood/Secondary xylem... | reverse complement strand
GGTTGCCGTACAGCGTCATCGCCAGCGTTCGCGGAATAGGCGTTGCGGTCATCACCATCATGTGCGGATAGATGGTCTCGTTCTTTTTCCAGAGCCGGGCCCGTTGCGCCACACCAAAGCGGTGCTGTTCGTCGATAATGCACAGGCCCAGGTTTTTGAATTGCACCACGTCTTCCAGCAGCGCGTGCGTTCCGACGATAATGTGCATCTGGCCGCTCTGCAATTCTTCGTGGAGGACGCGCCGACGCTTTGTATTAGTGGAGCCGGTCAGAATGCCGATATTCAGTCCCAACTGATCCGCGAACACTTTGAGTCCTTCGTAATGCTGGTCGGCCAGGATTTCGGTGGGAGCCATGATGCAGGCCTGCGCGCCGTTGTCGATGGCCATCAGCATGGTAATAAACGCCACGATGGTTTTACCGCTACCCACATCACCCTGCAGTAACCGGTTCATCTGTTTGCCGCTGACCAGATCGGCGTAGATTTCACGGATCACCCGTTTCTGGGCGTTGGTCAGATCAAACGGCATGAACTCACTGTAAAAGCGGTTCAGCAGCGTCATGTTCCGAAACACCTGACCCGGATACTCTTCCCGGTGAACAAGCTTGTTTTTAATCAGCCGTAATTGGTTGTAAAACAGCTCTTCAAACTTCAGTCGCCGTAGAGCCTGCTTCAGCCACCCCTGACTCTGGGGCAGGTGGATATGCTCCACAGCGTCGGCTTTCGGAATCAGGCGGTACTGCTCCAGCAGCGAGGCCGGCAGCGTTTCGTGAATGTGGGGCCGGGCCAGATCAAGCACCTGGCGCATCATGCGGGTCAGGGCCTTACTGTCGAATTTGGTCCGGCGTAATTTTTCGGTTAGATTATAAACGGGTTGGAAGGTGCCCCCCTGTTCGTTCTCCGGCGTTAATAATTCCAGTTCTGGATGGGTGATACTGTAGGTACTACCGAAATAAAGCGGCTTGCCGTAAGCAATGTATTCGCCACCCGCCCGCAAAAATTTTTCGTAATACGGAATTCCGTGAAACCAGACCAGATCCATTGTTCCGGTATGGTCGGAAAAAGAGGCCACTAGTCGCCGTTTCGACCCCTCGCCGATGATCGACCAGTCGCGCACCCGGCCTTTAATCTGAGCCGCCGGCAGGAGTTCAGACAGTTCAGCAATGGCGTGGAAGCGGCTGCGATCTTCGTGGCGAAAAGGGTAATATTGAATCAGATCCCGGTACGTGAAAATACCGAGCTCCGTGTTGAGCAAAGCGGCCCGTTGCGGCCCTACGCCCTTTAAGAACTCAATTTTCGTATCAAAAAACGTCGCGCGATCGGTCATGCTTGTTAAACAGATGGAAGGTGCTACCAAAACGGAGTGCCCGTTGCCATTAGTCAAATTTACGAAATTTACTAATTACCCGATTACTATACCTATTCCCTCGTTATTATTCCAGATTGGCGTTATTTTTGATAAAAAGTCATGGAATAGAATGCAATCTATGGCTCAACGTATAGCCGAACTTCGGCTGCTTATTTTACTAACGCTGCTCAGTCCATCCGCCTGGGCAACCTATCTGGTAGGCGGTAATATTAAACTGGTTTCCAAAGGAACGGCCGGCCAATATACGCTGTCCCTGAGCGAGTTTGTCGACGAACAGAACGGCCAGCAGGGCGGGGCTAGGGCTAGTGTTACGCTGACCATCTACCGGCGCGACAACAACAATCCGCTCAAGATGGGTAGCTTTGAACTACCGTTTGTCAGCCAGAAGGCACTGCCCGTTTCCAACCAGATCTGCGCCCAGCTCCGACCGCTTCAGCTTGCCGAAGTCCTTTACAGCAGGGATATTACCCTGGATCCGGACCGGTACAATGACCCCAATGGTTACGTCGTGGTTTACGGCGTTTGCTGCCGGAGCGCCATCATCGACAACATTACCCAGCCCGAAGACGCCGGTATTGTGTTTCATCTGGAATTTCCGGCCCTGAAAGCAACCCCTAATTCGTCGCCGGTCTTCTCGGCGCCAACGGGTGAATACGCCTGCAAAGGCCAGCCGTTTTCCCTTAATTTTAACGCCACCGATGCCGACGGAGACCAACTGGTTTACTCGCTGGTTACGCCCTACAAAGGCTTTACAAGCCAGGGAAATACGCCGGATAATACGTACAGCAGTGCTTACCCAACCATTCAGTGGAAAGCGGGTTTCAGCGCGACGAACGCCGTACCGGGAGCCCCCGCCCTGTTGATTGACCCGACAACCGGCCAGCTAACCGTGACGGCGAGCCAGACGGGCATGTTTGTTTTTACCGTCTTGTGCGAAGAATACCGGGCGGGCGTTCGGATCGGGTCGGTGCGCCGGGATTTTCAACTGGCAGTAGTCGACTGTCCGAAAGACGCGCCACCAACCCCGGTGATTGCCCTGGTTAAAGCGCCCGCCGAAGCCAAGGTGGTGAAGAACGCCGATGGCTCGCTGGCCAGTGTGCTGATTTGTCCCGACAAGTCGGTTACTCTGCATACGGACTCGACCGCTCAGTGGGCTTTTCAGTGGCAGCGGGATGGTGCGGACCTGCCGGGCGACACGGCCGCCAGTCTGACCGTTCGGCAAACAGGAAGCTATACGGTAATCAAACGAATCCGCAATACCTGTGGGCAATCCAGTCCCGCGCAGGCCAGCGTTCGGGTGGAGGTGGCGCCAGGCGAGAATTTAAAACTAACAAACCGTCAGCCCACCGCTTTTTGTCAGGGCGGTTCGGTGACGCTGGAGGCACCGGCGGGCGCTTATGCTTATCAGTGGTTCAAAAATAATCAGGTAATAAACAGTACGTCTTCCAGTCTGGAAGTGAAAGAAAGTGGTCAGTACCGGGTGCAGATAACGAGCACGGCGACGGGTTGTGTGTCGTTGGATACGGCGGTAGTGCGGGTCAAGCCACTGCCATCAGTCATCGTGGCAGCGACGTCGGCCACGAATCTTTGCGAAGGAGACAGCGTGCCGCTCAGGGCCACGAGCCAGCCGTCGTACCAGTATCAGTGGATGCGCAACGGGAGTCCAGTCGGTGGCGCAACAGGGGCTCTCTTCATTGCTACACAAAGCGGGCAGTACACGGTAACCGTAACCGACACCAACCAGTGCAGCGCTACCGCCCCGGCAACCGACATTCATTTAAGAACTGCGCCCGTTGTCACCTTGGACCCGATTCCTTCTGTTTGTGAAGGAATGACAACGGTAATTCCGCTGATGGCCCAGCCCACCGGCGGAGCCTTTGCGGGACAAGGAAAAGCCGCTGGCGCCGTTACCGGCAACGAATTTAATCCGGCGAAAGTAGGTGCCGGACAGTATGTGATTACGTATACCCTGAGTGGCTCTGGGAGCACCTGCCCGGGTCGGGCGCGGCAGACCGTTGTTGTTTATGCGGCCCCGACGGTGGCGGTTCGTGACGTATCGGTTTCGCGGGGCGGTACGGTGATGCTGAACGAAAAGGGCGCTGACACACTCCGGTATCAATGGAGCCCGCCGGATGGCCTGAGCGATCCGACGGCTGCCCGGCCCCTGGCCAGTCCTGACCAAACGACAACGTACAGACTAACGGCTACGAGTTCGCAGGGTTGCGAGCGGCAGGCTCAGTTGACGGTTGCCGTTGTCAACCCCGTTTATATTCCGGACGCTTTCACGCCCAATGGCGACGGAACGAATGATGTCTGGGAACTGCGCGGGCTCAGCGAGTATCCCAATTGCAGCGTTGAGATTTTTAATCGGTGGGGAAACTGCGTTTTTGCGTCGAAAGGCTATCCGCAACCCTGGGACGGGAAGCGCAACGGAGAAGACCTGGCCCCGGCGACGTACCAATACGTCATTAAGTTAGGCGATTCCGAACTTATAAAAAGCGGAAGTGTGCTGCTGGTTCGGTAAAAGGACGTATCGGGTGCTTCGTTTTATTTAGTAGATTTCGGTGTTTTACGATTCCGTTCGGCTAATGCAAAATTGCCCTTAAAGGAGTCATAAAGCGTATAGAAATAATTTAACCCCCGAAATCAATTCCATGCTGACGCGACGCCAACTCTTAACAAATAGCGTAGCCACTGCCCTGCTGAGTCGGTTTAATCTGTCGCCTGCTCTGGCGGCTCCGGCTCCCCTGCGGCCGCCCATCATTTTATCTACCTGGAACAACCGGAAGGCCAATGATGCCGGCTGGGACATTCTGAAAAACAAAGGCCGGGCGCTTGATGCCGTCGAAGCGGCCGCCCGCGTTCCGGAGGCTGATCCTAACGACACTTCAGTTGGCTACGGTGGGCTGCCCGACCGCGACGGCCACGTTACGCTCGATGCCTGTATTATGGACGAAAAAGGCCGGGCCGGTTCGGTGACTTTTCTCGAAAATATTATGCACGCCGTTTCGGTTGCCCGGGCGGTGATGGAGAAAACGCCCCACGTCATGATGAGCGGCGATGGCGCCCTGGAATTTGCCCTGGCGAATGGATTTAAAAAAGAAAACCTGCTGACGGATAACGCCCGCCAGAAGTGGGAGGAGTGGAAAAAAGAGTCCAAGTATCAGCCCGTCATCAATATTGAGCGGCACGATACCATCGGCGTTGTGGCCATGGACGCGCAAAATGACTTATCAGGTGCCTGCACGACGAGCGGACTGGCTTTCAAGATGCGCGGTCGGGTTGGCGATTCGCCCGTTATTGGCGCTGGCCTGTTCGTGGATAATGAGGTAGGAGCGGTTTGCGCCACGGGTCTGGGCGAAACCGTTTTACGGTCAGTTAGTGCCTTTTTGGTCATTGAACTGATGCGTCAGGGTAAATCACCCCAGAAGGCCTGTGAAGAAGCAATTCGCCGACTGATCAAGAAAAATCCGAATTATCACGAATACCAGGTGGGGATTTTGGCCCTGAATCGAAAAGGGGAATACGGCGCTTTTAGCGTGCAGACGGGCTTTAATTACACCTTAACGGCTGATGGGAAAACCGTAGTCAACGAAGCGGCTTTTTATAAAGCCTAGGTTTTGTTTAGTTTTTGTTAAACAAAGCTGAGTTAATTATTATTTTGCGGCCCTGCTTTTTGCTTAATCCTACTGATATTTGAGTTAGTACTAGGCAAGCAGGGCCGCATGAACAAAAACTTTACTCAACATCCCTTACAACCGACGGTTTTGTTAGTCGACGACGACGATGAAGACCGGATGTTGATGCGAATCGCACTCGAGTCGGCGGAGTTACCCATGCCAATTCGCGAATTTGACAGTGGCGAGGCACTCTTGGCGTTTCTTAAACAGGAGACGGGGCTTAGTGCATTCGAATCGGTTTCCTGGATCGTTATCCTGGACAAATACATGCCCGGCATTAATGGCTTCGAGACGTTGCGCCAACTAAAAGCGCACCCGTTCTGGCAGCGGATTCCGGTCGTTTTGTTCGTCAATACCCAGAATCAGGACGAAATGGAGCTCTGCGTTGATCTGGGCGCAATGGCCTGTATGAACAAACCGCTTCATTTTGAGGACACCAAAGAGTTGATGCGGATGGTTTATCAATATTGGCAGAATAATCTGGCCGTATCCTGAAAGCCTTTATTCTTTAAGTATCCGCACTTCCACGCGCCGGTTTTTGCGTTTGTTCTCTTCTGAGTCGTTAGTGGCAATGGGCTGCGTCTGCCCGTACCCTTTGTAGGTCAGGCGGCTCGCCGGGACCCCTCTGGTGATTAGGTAATTGGTAATGACCCGGGCCCGGTTTTCTGACAGGGCCAGATTCAGCCGCGGGTCCCCTACGTTGTCTGTATGCCCCGAAATTTCGATTTGTAGCGTGGGGCGGCTTCTTAAAATCCCCACTAACTGATTTAGCTGGTTGTACGATTCAGGGCGGAGCAGGTAGCTGCTCTGGTCGAAATAAACGTTATCCAGCGTAACCGCCTTACCAACCACAAGCGTTGATAAATCTGTTTTAGCGACGACCTCCGGCGTCGGTACCTTAGCGGGCTGCGCGCTAACCGAAGCGGGTGGCGTTGTGACCGGGTCGGCTGGCTGGGGTTGTCTGGCAACCGGTGGCGCCGTGGCTGCGGGCTGTGCCGGTTGGGGTTGCGGAGCGGTCCGCCGGAGCCGGATAGTGATATCGTTCCGATCGCGGACATCCACAGTATAGGTATACGAGACATAACCTGTGGCGCCAACCGTGAAGCGAATCTGCTGACCGGAGTTGGCAGATAGCGTAAACCGCCCGGAATGCGGTGGACCTGTCATGGTAACCCGGCCACCCGCTGCGTCCTGGGCCTGCACATTTAACTTCTGACTGACCAGTTGGCCGGTTTCGTAATCCACCACCGTAACCACAATGGGCGATTGAGTCGTCACATCGGGAATCATATCCAGAACAACGGTCTGACGGGCTTGCTGGGAATCCATGACGCGGTCGAGTCGCAATTGCTTCGACGCCGTGCGAAACCCCTTGAAGCTGGCTTCCAGCTGGTAAGTGTCACCCGCGGGCAGAGCCACCGTGTAGGGTCCGGACTGTAAGGTTCCCCGCTTCGACAGGCCTGTTGTTTTCGAGGTGATAGTCAGCGTAGCCGGAATCCACTGGCCGGTACGCTGCCGGGCTTCGACCTGAACGGTATATTCCAGGATTGGGCCAGCCTGCCGCACACCGCCCAGCACCGATTGGGCTAGCCACAGGGTGGATACTAAAAAAGTGACTAACGCTACCTTCATTCAGCTTCGTTCTGTTCTACCGCTTCCGGCGCAGACTGGATATGGCTAACCCGCCATAGATGTCCGCGCCACGAGGTCTGAGCTTATTGGTGTTACTGCCCATCAACCCAAATAAATTGTCCGTTCCGAGAAAAACAGGCCCAATCCGCATTGAAGCCCCCGCCGTAAAGCTATTATTCATCATCGTTAACGGAACGGCGACGCCGAAGCCGGGTGTCTCAATACGAGGAATAACGGAGACCAGCGTTGGCTGATGCATGGCGATCGCGTCTTTAGCCCGTAAATCGGTTAGCAACGTTCCGGTCACGTAAATGCTGGAAACCAGTCGCAGGTCAGCATTCAGCGACAGGGCCGTTGGCAGACCCGACGTAAACTGGCCCCGGTTGTTGGCGTCGGTTAAATTTAACTTTTCCTCAATAACATTCGCAATATCTTCGCTGCCCGTTACATCATTAAAGTCCTGCGCGGTAAACCGACGGTTCAGTTCATTGATGGTATAACGCTTCACATACTGCTTTGAATCGTCCCGGTACCGGATGGCGCCTATATCAGTTAACGCAACACCCAGCCGGAACGTATAAATGTCGGGATCATCTTCCGACTTCAGGCTGTACGAAAAGCCAATATCGCCCCCCCAGCCGCGGCCCGGATTGCTGCCGTCAAACACCCGGCGGAGCGTGACGGACCCACCCTGATTTTGCAAATACGTTGTATAGCCCAGTTCGGCGTTGATCTGGTCGGCCTGGAGGTAAAACGAATTGGATTCGGTTGAATCGGACAAGATGCGGTAAGTAAGGCCCCGGTTGGTCATAAAACCGGAGGTTAGCCCCTGCAACCGTTTGACGGTAAGGCCAAGGGAAAGCTGCTGCCGGTCGTCCTGAACGAGGGCCAGAGCCAGCGTCAATCCCATTTCGGCGTAGGTATTTGTATTGACGCTAAACTGATTATCCCGGTTGGGAATGTTATAAAACCGTTCGTCCTGCAACCCCGCCCGCACAACGGACAGGAGTTGTTCGGATGCGTTGTTCACCTGAGCGGCCGCCCGTAAGCGGGTTGTCAGGCCAATAGCCGCGCCATCGCCCAGCCGAACCATGAGCGAAGGTCCCCGCAAATCAGCCCAGGCCGTGCCGTTTTTGGGTTTACCATCCAGAATTTCGCCCAGGTACTCTGGTTTAAAATTTACCCGGCCATTGGCTCCTTTGTATTCACCGGGCACTCGTCTCAGCATCAGCGAAGTCAGGGAAAACGGCGCTTCGTAGCGCACGTAATTATTGTCCAGGTGGGCGTTGGCCGCCCCCAGATTGAGGTAAAAACCATAGCGGGAGTCAAGCGCAAAAGCAGGATTCAGGTATAAATTCTGTGTACCGCCGAAAGGGCTGGCGGCAATTCCCAGGTAGTTCTGGGCAACGGCTGAAGAAACCAGGCAACACAATAGCGCAACGCGAATCAGGCGTATAATCATAAACAAAGTAGAAGAGTGTGGACAAACGGTGGGCCCGTTGTATCAAACATAGTCTACAAAGATTAACGGAAAACCGGCCAGTTAGCTACTGATAGGGTCCAAAAAATGATTGAGTGGAATAAAAAAAGCCCGCAACGACGGAGGTTACGGGCTTCTCATCAATCAATAGGTAACTCGAATTAACGGACTTGGTCGGTTACGCTTAAACACCTTCCGCTTCGACCAGCTTCACTTCGGGCACCAGGCGGGTCAGCAGGTTTTCGATACCGGCTTTGAGCGTCAGGGTAGAAGACGGGCAACCGCTGCATGAACCCTGAAGCAATACTTTCACCAGACCCGATTCTTCGTCAAACGAGTAAAAGTTGATGGCGCCCCCGTCAGATTCAACGGCCGGACGAATGTACTGATCCAATACCGCTTTGATTTTCTGAATGGTTGGTGAATCAGCATCAACTTTGGTTGTATTCGTATCAATCGTACGCTGGGTAAAGACCGTTTTTTGTTCTTCCAGATAATCTCGGAGAAACTGCTTGGTCTCGAACAGGACTTCTTCCCATTCGGTTTCCTCGCTCTTTGTGATGGTTACAAAGTTGTACGACAAAAAGACCCGCTCCACATACTCAAAGCCGAACAGGGCCACCACCAGGGGAGAGGCCTTGCCGTCGATGAGTGCTTCTGACGGGGATGTATAATCAAATGAAAGGCCCTCGGGTACCAAAGGGTAGTTAACCACGAACTTCATGGAGTTCGGGTTAGGGCTGCTTTCGGTATAAAGCATGACGGGAGGGCGAAGAGCTGCATTCATGGCTATTTCTGAATGATTTAGTCTACTGGATCAGTTTTTGGCTGATTGAGTAACAGCGTAAAAATCACTTTAGTTTACTGACAATAAAAAACCTGCTCAGTAGCTACCGAGCAGGTCTTAAATTGTGTCTTTCAGGACAATCCTTAGGCAGTAGCTTCAGCAACCGGTGCTGTTTCTACCACTGAGGGGCCAACTGGCAGAACGCTCACGAATGAACGGCCGTCTTTGCCCTTACGGAATTGTACCGTACCGTCAACCAGCGCGAACAGCGTGTGGTCTCTACCTAAACCGACGTTTTTGTCGGGGTGATGTTTTGTGCCACGCTGGCGAACGATGATGTTACCGGCGATAGCTTGCTGGCCACCAAACAGTTTCACGCCAAGGCGTTTGCTGATCGAGTCACGGCCGTTTTTGGAACTACCTACACCTTTCTTGTGTGCCATGTCTTTAGTTAGATTTCAGTTTTTAGTTGTCCGTTGAAATTGAAAACAGAAAACGCGAAACTTAAAGGGTGATGTCTTCGATTAAAACCTTCGTCAGATACTGACGGTGGCCGTTTTTCTTTCTATATCCTTTCCGGCGCTTCTTTTTGAAGACGATTACTTTCTCGCCTTTCAGGTGTTCTAAAATTTTACCGCTTACCTGGGCACCTTCGACGGTCGGGGCGCCAACCGAAATCGTACCGTCATTGTCGACAAGTAATACTTTGTCGAAAACAAGTGCAGCGTCCGCTTCGCCTTCCAACCGATGGGTGTAGACGTGGCGGCCCTTCTCAACTTTAAATTGCTGACCTGCTATCTCTACGATTGCGTACATGATTGATACAGAAATGATTGTTTCTCTGAAATGAGGTGCAAAGATACTATCTTTTTTTAGAAAAAAGAAATTGTGACCCAGAATAACAGTCTGGTATGATATTGGAAACCTTCTAATTGCCGCTACTGTTGAGTAGATGCCGAAAGCTCTGGCTATTTGCTAGTTAGGTTACGGCTTATAACAAAGATTAATTGTACCCAACATGCATATTCTTATGAAAACCAAACTGTATGTGGGCCTGATCGCTCTGCTGTTGATGACGGTGACGAGCGCATTCATTCAGCCCGCCAATCCGGTGGGAACAGGACTCTATAACGTCGGCGACGTGGTCGCTAATTTTCGACTCAGGAACGTCGACGGGCGCATGGTATCCCTGAGTGACTATAAAAACAGCAAAGGAGTAATCATTGTCTTCACCACCAACCACTGTCCGTTTGCCAAAGCCTACGAAGAGCGCATCCTCGATCTGGACCGCAAGTACGCCACGCAGGGCTTTCCGGTGATTGCTATTCAGCCCAATGACCCGACGGCTTATGACGAAGACTCTTTCGATAACATGAAAGCCCGGTCGCAGGAAAAAGGCTATACCTTTCCGTATCTGGTGGATGAGACGCAGGAAGTTTCCCGCGCCTTCGGGGCTACCCGTACACCAGAGGCTTACATTCTAAAGCGCAACGGCGACCGGTTTGTGGTGCAGTACATAGGAACCATCGACGACAGCCCGCAGAGCACCACCGATGTTCGCAAACGCTACGTTGAAGAAGCGCTGAATAATCTGCTGGTCGACCGGCCGGTTGTCAACGCCAACACTAAAGCGATTGGGTGCGCGATCAAGTGGAAAGGCATGTAAGACTTTGGCGGGCCATCCCGCTCCTTACTCAAAGCACGCTGACTGGATTCTTGTCTTCGTCAATGGCGACGAACGTAAACGAGCCGTGGATAGCCTGTTCACGGCTCTCGGAGTACATTTCTTCCACGTAGATTTCAACTTCAATTCGAATGCTGGTGTTACCGATATGAGCCACGCTGCCCACAAGTTCAATGATGGTGCCGGCGGGAATAGGCTTATTGAAATTGATCTTGTCGGATGAAACCGTCACGACCCGTTTCCGGGAAAAACGGGTTGCCGTAATAAAGGCTACTTCATCCATCATCTGCATGGCAGTGCCGCCAAATAGCGTATCGTAGTGGTTGGTGTCGCTCGGAAAAACAGCTTTGAAGATATGCGTCTCTGCGTTTTTAATTCTTTCTTCTTTCGTTAACATACTTCTACGGGCGTTGCGCCAATGGTCCAGGGCCTACCGGGCTGTGGACTCGTACTGCATTTTTAATTCGTTCAGGCAGGCCGTACAAAGGCAGCCGGTGAACAACGAACCGATATAACGCCGTTGTGGTTCCGTCAGCAGCACGGTTGTACAGGCACACGCGTGAATACGGTCAGCATTGCATACCCGGGGCGCTCCGCAGCGGGGACAGGAATGATCCGATTTATCTTCCGGCTGGTTCATCAGATAGGATGGTTTGCTCAAAAATAAGAAGATTGCTCCAGCTATGGTAACAAACCGTCGTCTGCAACCGGTCGCCAGGGGCAGAGGAATTTACCGTCCGCTTCGATTCGGCACATCTTTTGTCAACTAGACAATCACCGATCACATAAACACCACACATCATGAGAAAAAAACTGCTTGTTTTCAAGAAGGCATACTCATTCGCCGGAACACTACTGATAGGTTCAATGATTGTTTTATCAATGGCTTGCAGCAGCGACGGCAAAAAAGAGTCAAGGACGGAAGATGCACTGGAAAACACGGGTGACGCCGTGAAGGCTGATACTAAAGAAGCCACCGCTGACGCCCGCGAGGACGCCCGGGAAGCCGGTGATAAAATGGAAGCCAAATCGGATGAGGCAGCCGCTGATTTCCGCGAAGAACGCGATAAATTCGTGGCCAACATCAAGGAACAGCAACGCAAGCTCGACAACAAGATTGATGATTTACAGGCTAAAATGAAGCGGGAAGGCAAAGAAGCCAAAGCCGAATCCCGCGAGCAACTGGACAAACTGAAAGTGCAACGCGATGAACTAGGTGACGACCTGAAACACGCGCAGGGTGCAAGCGCGTCGGCCTGGCAGGACATCAAAAAAGGCTTTAAACAGGCCGGTCGTGCCATCGGTGATGGCTTTGACAAAGCCGGTGATAAGCTAGATCGCGATAACAACTAAGCTTATCTGCAATAGTTATATAAGGGCCCACAGTTAACCAACTGTGGGTTTTTTTGTGGAATATCTTCCCCAGATTAAGGTAAACTCCTCAACAGATATGGACCTGATTGCGGAATCCTATCAGGTGCGGAAAAGAAATTTTCGCTTTTTCTTATTAAGTAGATCTCAGTAGTGCTAAGTAGTAAGCCAACAAAACAAAAGGGGCTGGCTCAGAAACAAGTTCGGGTCATCGACAGTCTACACAGCATGGTTACGTTTACGGTGTTACGGTACTCTTCAGGAAAGCGGTACCGGGCTTTTACCAATATGGGTCGCTGGGTGATGCAGCCTTTTCGGGCGGATGGTCTGCGGTTTCAGAAAATGATGGGCTGCGGTCAGAATTTCGGCGTGGTACCTGACTTATCCACGTACGTTTTTCTCGGCGTGTGGGACACCAAAGCCAGCGCCGAGCGTTTTTTTGGGTCATCCCACTGGCAGAAAATAGCCGCTGACACCAGGGAGACCGGCACGCTGTACCTTCAGCCACTTCGATCCCACGGCTCCTGGGATGGGCAAAACCCGTTTGATGGAGTGAGTACAGCCGTTAAGCCGGAGAATCCACCAATTGCGGTGTTAACCCGGGCAACCATTCGGTGGGGTGCTTTGCTGGATTTCTGGCGGCATGTTCCGCAGGCTCGTCAGCCCCTGAAGACGCACGCTAGTGACTTACTGTTTGCCATCGGTGCGGGTGAAAAACCGTGGGTGCAGCAATGCACCATCAGTGTCTGGAAAAACGAGAAAACCATTGAGCAGTTTGCCTACCGTCAGAGCGGACACAAAGAAGTGATTCGGCGGACGCGGCAAAAAAAGTGGTACTCAGAAGAACTGTTTGCCCGATTTGCCGTCGTAGACGGAGAAGGTGTTTTTGCCAATGTGATGGAAAGCGCCCATCAGCCAGCCGAAACAGCAGAAGATTAACTACTTGGGGGCCATCCGAATAGCACCGTCCAGCCGGATAACTTCCCCGTTTAGCATTGGATTCTCAACAATGGACTTTGCCAGCAACGCGTATTCCTGCGGCCGGCCCAGCCGCGACGGAAACGGTACCTGATGACCCAGCGAAAGGCGCGCTTCTTCGGGTAAGCCGGCCAGCAGGGGCGTCTCGAACAGGCCGGGCGCAATGGTCATAACGCGGATTCCCGTTCGGGCCAGCTCGCGGGCAATGGGCAGCGTCATACTGACAATACCGCCTTTGGACGCCGAATAGGCAGCCTGTCCAATTTGCCCGTCGTAAGCGGCTACTGAAGCCGTGTTGATAATGACACCCCGTTCACCTTCTTCGTTAGGCGCGTTTTGCTCCATCGCAAAAGCGGCCAGCCGGATTACGTTAAAAGTGCCAATGAGGTTAACGCGAACTGTTTTTTCAAAAGCCGCCAGTGCGTGGGGACCATAGGTGCCGTCCACTTTCCCAACCGTTTTCCGGGCCTCGGCAATACCCGCGCAGTTAACCACCAGATGCAGACCGCCAAAGGTCTGTAAAGCCAGATCAATGGCGGTCTGAACGTCCTCTTCACTGGTTACATCCGTGCGAACAAAGCGCACCCGGTCGCCTAATTCGGTGGTTAAAGCCTGGCCCTGTTCGGCCTGCAAATCCAGCAGGACGACGTTAGCCCCCTGGGCGTGGAACAACCGGGCCGTCGCTTCGCCTAATCCGGAAGCACCGCCTGTAACGAGGGCCGTGGCGTTGGGAAACTGCATACGATAACTACAGGATAGCAATCAGTTCTTTCAGGTGCTTAATTTCGTACGTCGGTGCCTGACCGTCGACGGGTAGATTGGCTGGATTGTAATAAACCACGTCCATCCCCATTCCCAGCGCGCCCAGTACATCGGCTTCGTAATTATCTCCAATCATCAGGCTTTCTGCAAGCGACGCATCCGACACCTCCAGGGCAAACTCGAAAATACGACGGTCCGGCTTTTTGGCGTCTGCTTTCTGGTTGGTAATAATATGCTGAAAGTAATCAGTCAGGCCCGAGCTGGCCATTTTCAGGGCCTGAATTTCGTCGAAGCCGTTGGTAATGATGTGTAACTGGTAACGGTCCCGGACGTGATCAAGAACTTCCATAGTCGATTCGATCAGGTGCGGCTTACGGGGGAGGAGCCGCAGATAC
>Ga0325400_1003545_pt1 | contig 14140 bp, 7 predicted proteins | sample PopdelMetagenome_2_FD_205662 | JGI IMG/M metagenome (GOLD analysis project Ga0325400, IMG submission 205662) | Populus deltoides microbial communities from Bellville, Georgia, United States - Xylem-PdKOR-R1 | ecosystem: Host-associated > Plants > Phyllosphere > Stem > Wood/Secondary xylem... | reverse complement strand
TTTTTTTTTAATTCTTAATCAATATTTGTTTTCTAAAATTAAAACCAACAAAAACCTAACATGTGTCTTTACATCTATTTAAAAGTCAAAACTAGAAATACAAAGAAGAGTTTACTAAGATACAAGGAATTTTTTACTATATATTTTAGATAAATGTTGAAATAAAAAACAAATGAAGTGATTATCATTCCAAACAAATCTTATTAAATACAAAAATGGATGCATTATTCATCTTTAATAATTACTTAAATTAGGGTTGCACCATATACGTTAACGGGGCAATTTAATTAAAACATTCCAAGGAATTCGCAAACAGCACGGCACCATGAGGAAGATTAACAAACCCATGTCGGATATGCTAATCAGGGGAAGTAAATCGGAGAATTTCTTCTTCTTTTTTCCTGGATTATAGAAGGCAATAAAGCAAGCCCGTTACGGAATTATTTAGATTTTGACTATTTGCTAAAACACCTGATCGGACTTGTGGACCTCAGTTTTAAATGAAAGGCATTAATTATATATAGCACTGTAGGTTGACTGAATTATATACAGATAATACGATAGAGCTGTCGGTTACATCCGGCCATTCAATAAGTTGTCAGAGTTCCATAATACATTCAAAGTCGGTTGAGGAATATATAAAAAGCAGCAGCAGAGGTGACTTTTTTTTAGGCTAGGATAATAGTTGTTTTTTAAAATGAAAATATATTAAAATTACGATTTTTTAAAATAATTCGAAAATAAAAAAATATTAATTTAAAAGAACTAAAATAATTTTTAATTTTTTTTAAAACGTAGAAACGAGTAGAATTTTATGGAGAGTTTTAAAAAACTAGCCCGGTCATTATTATTTTGGTGAGAAGCATGGCCTAGAAAGTCTTGGCTAGCAGCCTGGACATTAATAATATACTCTTTTTTTTTTGTAGTTATTTCAATGGAATTATGCACTGCATAAATGAATAATCAATCCCATTCCATTAATAATAATAATAATAATAATGTTGAATATTAAACAAAATTATTAGGGGGGAAATCTTGAATTTCTAGCGAGGCCATGGCCCCCCAGTATTACGATCTGCCTAACAATATACCACGTGGATGGGTCGTGCACCCATGCCTGTACACTTGGATGTCAGACACGAGGCATGTTGGCTGTCCTAGCTAGCCACGTGATCACCTCTGTGTGCATGCACATAGCAGTCCATTATTGTGACACACACAAATCAAAGTCAACTCAACCAGAGTGTCTTCGCACTGTTTATGGGCCGTATAGTTGCTCTGCGTGTGTATCCTTTGGCCATTTTTGGCCTCCCGCAGATTAGATAATTGTTTAGTTTAACACAAAATCCATAGCATGCATAAATATATATAAACCAAAGTAATTTACTTATATATATATATATATATATATGAAATTGAATTATAACAATTAACATATACAAGGCAAGTTAACATAACTTGTTATAGAACTTAAAATAATATAATTTTTTTATTTTTTTAATTTCATTATTCAATATTGAGTTTATTAAAAATTAAATTTTATATTTTATTTTAATTCACTTTCTATAAAGTTACTATAATTTTATAATTCAATATATGAATTGACAGGTTAGATATATTGACTCAAATCAATCAAATATATTGTTGTTTTAATATTTATATAAAAAAATATCATCTTAAATATTTATTTTGAGTCAAATTATATTTTTACTAATAATTTAAATTTTTTTTACCCACAAAATCAACCAATCATGTTAAATCCATTCCTATTATTTAATTTCTTTTTTTTAAAAAAATACATATTTTCTTACACTATAAAAATTGATCAAACCTATTGTAACGCGTAACAAAGATGTAGTAGTTTCTCAATCTCGTCACGATCATCTCCCTTGTAAAGGATCTACCGTTTGATCTCCAACATGAAAGCTTCTCTGTCTCTTAATCTGAAAATTTATTATCTATAAGATTTCAAAGCAGTCGATCAACTGACCATTCTAGAATATGGCAGAAAAATTCTCTTGTGTTTATCATTGCATTTGGAAAAATTTTTTCAAAAAAAATAATAATTAAAAAATTTTATTTTTTTATTTTACTTTAAATTAATATATTTTTAATGTTTTTGGATCATTTTAATATACTGATATCAAAAATAATTTTTAAAAAATAAAAAAATATATTATTTTAATATATTTTAAAATAAAAAACAAAAATCAACCCCGCAAGCTACTATTCTTTCTGAGACCCGGCAACAAAGGATTAGATGGAACTTTTATCTGTACAGCCAGCAGGAAATTAAGAACAACAGAAATGTCAAGAGTTGCTTGTAAAACTTGACCAGGGAATTAAGCATGCGTGGAAAGCGTTGAAGTTAAGAGATTACACTATCAATTAATTAAATAGCAACAACTTAATACAGATCGCTCATATTTTCCGAAAGCATGGTGTTAACAGCAAATTAAGTTGAGCTTTGCTTCAATCTTTTCAACAATATATCTTGGTCATGAGCAACATTTTCCAATTGCGTGATTGACGATGAATTTTGCTTGTTTTCTGGAACATACGAGAAAACAATTAGTCGAGGTGATCAATCCATGGTGACGCGTTTTTTAGTGCAATGCTGCCCCTCCCTCCCCAAGTAAATGGAGATTTTGAAGACAAGTGTTAAGCACATATATGGCAGCTAGAAAAACGAGCATGTTTTATAATCTATATTTAATAAATTAATGAAATTATTACCACTATTTATTAAAAGTTCATGCATGATAAATACCAGAGCATATTTGTTCAGAGGGGGGAAATGATTTGGTCATGCATATTCTAAATTTTATCATCTATTTTGAATTCAATATATAATTTAAATTAAAAAATATATATGATCAGTGCTTTTAAATGTATTATCAACTTTATTAATTATTTCTACATGTATACTCACTAGTCTAATTATTATTTGCTATATTTTAATTTGGACAACAAATATTTATTAAAATCATGTCATTCATTATAAAGTAGCGTGAAAGGATCTAGTCGTTTTTGCTGCTTCTTCTTCTTCTTCTTCTCTCAAGAGAAAACAAGGCGGGAACTCTTATATATATGGGGTGGTGGGCGACTTGACAGATTATGTCCTTTATTTCATACCCTGTACCCTTAGCCCATATCCAGATTTAAAGGGCGAATCTAAATAAACCAGTGCCATATATGAGTCTAACAACCGGTGCCGTATCGAAGCTGAGCCGAGGGAATTCTAGAAAGAGGAAGTCAAGTTGGCCCTTATTCTTATGTCTCAAGGATGAACCTGTTTGCCTTGAATGGGTGGTGTTTGAATGTCCCTTGAATTCCTAATTTTGATGATAAGTTTTTTAAGGTCCGCGGAAATCAACAATGACAGAACGAATTGGTTGGTTCTAGAATCAGCTTTTATCATCTTCATAAGCTGCGCCTGCCATGTGTTTTTGCTAACAAATAGACGTTTTGTTCTCATGTAAGCACCATCAAAATTGTTCGTGCTCACAAATGAGTCCAAAGCCTACTAATCACAAGCACCCGTTTATGCTGTCTTATTAATCATAAACTATAAAGCTTGATAATGCCTTCTGCTTTTTGCATGTCTGCTCGGTCCCCATCTGCATGAGTTGTTCAGTGGAAGTATGCAAATATTATCGACATGATCATGTGAGGCTCTGTTTCATTTGCATGATCGTATAGGAGGATGAAACATCACGCAATACAGAGAAGAGGGCATTTTCTATATACATGACTCGGAGCTGATTATCCATGCATTGTGCCCATTTTAAATTCACACACTCAGTACTGCTGCTGTTGATGAAAGACAATAGTACCCAACACTACAAGAAAACAGGCTTTTAAGGACATTATTTAATTAAACCATGAATTTTTTCACTGTCAATATCTAAACCTAGCTTCCTATAATATATATTCCTCTACATATATCAATTAGCGATTCTTGTTGTGAGTTAATTATAGTCAAGAAAGCCTTCCCTTTTAGTTTAGAAGTTTAAGGTTAGCTCTTTATTTTAAAAAACATTATGAAATTTATACAAATTTTCCCTGCCTGAATTAATGCCTAGGACCTGCATCATATTACTAATTCTAGACTACATGCATCTATATCCACACTTCATATATAATATGCTTCATCTTTATATTTTTCTATCAAAAATACAAGTTTGCATCTTTATATAATCTTAATTTCACATAGAACCTGAACAGTTGCTGGTTTTTATGAACATTTAATTTGTTTTCCAACCACTATCCTATCAGGCCTCATAACCTTTTAGGGAGGACTTTATGAAGGACTTTTAGGGATCTTTTTTAGCTCCCACTTTACTTGTTTTTGAAAAACTCCTATAGGTTAGGTTAAATAAGTTGTTATTATATGAGCGCCTTTGCAATAATATTTTTTTTTTAGCACTAAAATTTATGTGTCATCTTCTATGTTATCCCTAAAAAGGGTAAAATTCAATAAAAACTAGAAATTAAAGATAAAAAAAAAAAAGAAAAAAGAAAAAAAAACCCTAATAAAAAGATAGCCCAAATGCAGGCTAAAATGGCCCAACATGGCCGAGTTTGTTAAAAAAGCCCAAGTCATCCACCGCTTCTTTTATTTAAAAAAAAATGACAGGCTATATTAATGTTGTTAGGGTAATGTTACTACCGACTGATAAAGTCCAACATATCAATGTCTAAATTTAATAACTTTGTTTTTTAAGAAAGTAGATCGGCAACTTTCTTGGGGTACCGTCTTGCATCCTCATTTCCAGTTCACATGCAATAGGCCCATCTCCTGAGAGTTAGTCACAGCCTCACAGCAACACCTGTCAAAAAGCAAAACCCTTGCTTTGCTTTCCCCTCATGGCATGAATGAAATAAAGTTAGGAAACGCAAGTGTGCCCCATCATACAGAAGGGAAACTCTGATGCTATCAAATGCATTTGTCCACAGGGAAAACGAAAGGAAGAACAAAGAAAAGAAGGAACAAGGATGGCCCCTACCTTTTTCTTTACTCCAAAGCTACTTAACTGGTAGTTCTTGGCATGTTTGAGAGAATTACCTTGAGTTTGCAGATACTTTTTAGGCATCACATGAATAGAATCCCTCTCAGTTCTTGCATTTCTTATTCCTCGTGATGTTCTCTCTCTGACTGGTACAGTTTCTCAGGGATGTTTTGAATCCACTAGCTCGAGGTATTATTATTGCCTAGTCGAGTAACCATTGGGCCTCTTCTCTTTTTCTTCTTCTTTGCTTTTTTGTTCCTTCTTTCTGGCACCATCACCTTAATTAGATGATAACACGTTTGCTGAGATTTCTGGTAAATTAAGAAAACCAAAATAGACAGCCCTTTCGCTCCTTTTTTCCTAACATCCACTTTAAGTCTATTGAATAAAAGTTAAAAATATTGTTGAACTGTTTAATAAAAGTTCTCAGACTTGATTATTAACAACTGGCTGGCATTAGAGGTACAATTATTAGGTTGAACTATTTAATAAAAGCTTTCATAATCACTGAGCAGGATTGCATGAAATTGATTTTTCTATGCATGAGTAAAATTTGACATCATGTCACCTCAAACTTCACCAGCAAAACCTATCCATGTGCATGTCTCTGAATTCTTGATTTCTAACTGGTGCTCCCATCACGTCAAGCCAATAGTTTTGTAAACCAGGACAATATGACATCGATCTTTTTTCTCTCAGCAAGAGGGAGAACAGCTGTGATGGAGAATTTTTCCGGGAGTAACTTAATCTGTGTGTTTAATTGGAATATTACGTTAACCAACACTTAAACATGTTGCCTTTGAGATGATTAGCCATTCTACCTGTTTTCCAACGCTATGTGCCCTGCCTTCCAATGTCAAATCTACCTTTCTATCATTTTGGAATGATTTGTTTTATCCTAATTATTACATAAATACTACCCCCCTAGTCTCCTTTTCCCCTTGTGTATATATAGAAACGAAGAATCCCTATGATCCGAATCAGAAATTATTTACTTCTCCTCTGATGAGTACTTTGTACTATAATCCGCTACAGGCAATAAATGACTGAATAAAGTGGATTTGATTAATTGGAGTAACGGTCCCAAGACAGTAAGATTTTTTTTTCTCCGTTAATTACCGATGAGTCAGTAGGCTATGAAGCATGAGGATTTTCTTTATAAAAGAAAAACAACACCGGTAAAAAAAAATTGGAAAATATCACGGGCTATAAAAATAACATAATTTAAATTAATATAGTTACTATTAAGAATTAACAACTATTTTTGAATATTGATTTTGTAACAACCATATAGCAATTGTTTATTTTCAATAATTGTGGTTACAAAATTAATATTTATAATTATGATTGTGTTTAAATTGTATTTTTTTAAAAATATTTTTTTAACTTGTATATTAGTTTCAAAATAACTTTTATTGAGCGGTTTGGTAAAATACAGGAAGTATGAACACAAGATTAGGTGTTCTGTGGTCCCGAGCCACACCACCATCGAGTCAACAGTAACAGCTGCGCGCAGCAACAAATTCTTCAAAATATAATTCCACTTGCCCGAATTTACAACTACTCTATAACATGATGTGGTACATATAAGAAATTCTCCCTTCGCTGTGCACCTTCTGCTGCTATATGCTATATACAATTTGCTAAGAGCCAATTTAGTTTATTTTCAAAAAAGAAAAACAAATCATATATAAATCTAAAACAGCAAGGAATGAGTAAAGAAACAAAAGTGACAGAAAAATGGAAATCCAAGCATAGCTAACCGTCTTTTTCTTTAAATTGCTCCCACTTCAGCTAAGAACTCGTGGAAACATTATCTCCACAGCTTAATCAAAAGTTTCCCATGCTGTTGTGACCACAAAAGACTCGGAATTACTAAATACTGGTCGCTGCTGCTTCTGTGTTGGCATTTGCATTGTAGCATTCTGCTGTTTGGACTGAACTGACTGTTTTTGCTTTGGTATTGGCATTTTCCCAGTTGAATTATCTTGTTGCTGCAATGGGATTTTGCCTCCACTGGTATTGGCAGTAGAATAGTTTAACTTGAGCCTATCAAGAGCTTCAATGTACTGCTGAACTTTCCTTTCCTTCATGAAAGACAAGGCAAAGCAAGAACTTGAACATTAATCGAATTGAAATGTGTAACAAGAAAGCTAGTAGACCAATTAGAAGTCCCATAATACCTGCATTCTCTTCTGCAACTTCAAGTCTCCCTCAACAAAAATCCCATCCAATGCTACTAATTTTGCCATCAAGATTTCAGTCAAACCATCCACGTCTTTCTCTGCTACTTTTCCTCCTTTAGAAGTTGTTGTTTCCAAGGATGTCACCTACCAAATTGCAATAAAAAGAATTTCACAGCAACTTTAAAATCTGATATCTGCTAGAGGCACCCGTGTAATCTTTATCTCTAGTAAAGTTTACTTACCTTATCACCAAACTGGTCAACTTCCGAGCTTACTTGTTGCAATGACTTCGAACCCTTTTCTATCTTAGCAGACTTGAGCATCTCAAGACAACGCCTTTCGCGGCTGGTAATGTCCTCAATTAACACAATTTTGGATCCATCTTTCACTCCGGCAACATCTAAATACGCCTTCGAATTTCTCTCCTTCTTCTTGAATATCAGCTTTTGATCCAGAGGGTGCACTCCTGTATGTTCCGCTAGCATTTTTTTCAGTTCACCTGTAGCCCAGAAACCAACTCAATATTTATCATTCTAAAAAATATCAAGTCAAAAGTATCATCAATTTAAACAAAGACACGGTGATCTAAGAATTATCAAATTACCAAAACTTGCTTGAGAACTGATACTGATTTCATGACATGAAGAACCATATTTGACTCTAACTTTAATGTTGGAAACAGGAACAGAGTTGTGATTGGAATCAGCAGTAGTTCTCTTTTGAACTAACATTCCTCCTGGCCTAATTTCCCATTCTTCAACAATATTCATATTGCCTCTGCCAACAAAAAAGTCCTCCTTGCCCCGCTGAGTAAACATCCCCTTAATCTTTGACTTCATTGGTTCCATCTACATTTATCCCTGAACTTGCCTTGAGGCTTAAGATAAACGCATATGAGAAGAAAGAAAGAACCTTAGATCTCTAAGAAAGTTCTCATCATTGATCTCAAGCAGTGCTTTCCAGTTTAACAACTGCTGAGTTCAAAGAACATGGCGTGTAATATTTGAACTCAATACTGAACTGCTATAAATACAAGAAGGGTATTCTACACGAAAGAAAACATGTTTCTACAAAAAGACAGTGGTGATTTTGTAAACAAAATTATGTTTTTTTATATATTGAGAGGATGGTTAATGGAGAAATATTGCTAGAGAGAAAGATGTTGATATCTTTGCTGAAGCAAGCAAGAAGGAGAGAAGCAGAATCTACTCTATGTATACAGAACTAAAGAACGGAGAAAGGATTTTTTTTTTTGTTTTTGGAAATTATTTTTGTAATGAAGAAGACGAAATTAAAATGGAAACGTTGACATTTGTTTATATGGTATGGGAAATTTAACCATTAAAAAAAAGGTGAGAGTTAAATGGAGGGAAGCAGAGCAAATCTCTTTTTTTACCTAAATCAAAGATATATTTGATAAATAAAGTTTGACAGAACTGCTATTTCTTGATCTCTCCATAGTTATAACCATTTTTTTTTAGCTTAATAAGTAAATTCTAGGATAAATTTGTCCAATTCCTTCCTGTTTTTATTATAAAAAAGAGGCTCGAACACAAGACCTCGAGAGAGGGAGAGGATCCTATTGCCAGTTTAGCTTTATCCTTCCAATTAATATTAATAAAAACTAGATTTCCATCTAACTGGGGTGAATGAACATGTGCGAAAGAAGAAAGAAAGAGAGAGAGAGAGAGAGAGAGCGCCAAAGTAAGAGGTAGTCGTTTTCTACGAACTGGAAGGCAATAATAATAATAATAATAATAATAATGTAGGAGTAGGAGAAGGAGTAGGAGGAGGAGGAAGGAACATGGTAAGGCAAAGTCTTCTGACAGGCACAAAAGGAAAAGAAAAATCTGAAGCCCTTGTCTGTCTGTATGTTTATGTTTGCTTAGTTGTAAGGTTAGAGTAACCGTGTTGACATTATTAATATTATTCAAAGCATATCGTTTTGTTGTCAATGTCAAATATTTGGAATGCTGCCATTACATACATACATACATACATACATACAAATGTATGCTGAAAACAAAATCCCATCCCATCCATATTACTTGTTTGGACAAGTGAACGAGGCCCGGGGAGCAACCCATTATAGTCAAACCATGGAGTTCTCCATAATAGATGGCCCAACCAAAAGATAAGATGGGTTCCTGACCAAATCAGGCCCACTGATAGGCACAGGCATAAGGCATGTTTTTTTAGTTTAAGAAATTTATTTAGGTTTGCTTATTTTTTATTTTTAAGTTTATATTTTTAGTTTTATTCTTCAGCTTTTATTTAATTGAATATTAAACTTTGTTATTATTATTTTTATATGGTTTTTCACTCTTTTTGAAAATGATTTAGGTGATCTCTGGGTTTTGTATTTGTTGTTTTTTAAAAAAATATAGTTTTTTTAAAAGAAATTTTATTTTTAAATTAAATTAATTGATCAAATTTTTCATAATATTTTATTTGATTTATTTTCCGATTCATTGCTCTTATGGTATTTGCGCTCTTTTTTAGTCGCCGTGCAATCTTTTACAATGATGTTATAACTATCTCAATGAAATCTTTTTGGTGGCGAGGTGGCGTTCACGGTTAAGTGATGCTAAGTCTTTAATGAGCTTTTTTTCTTTTTATTCCGAGTATTGACGACTCAAGTTTTATAGTTAACTATTGTCATTTTTTTTCTCTTTGTTCATTATCAATGTTTTTTTAATCATATTATTCAATTAACTAAATTTATTGAACATGGTCGAGTCAATGAATCGGGTTTTAGATTTTTCTTGCTTTAAAAACATTGGTGTCGCTAGATATTGCATTTGATTTTCAAATATAAATTAATCAATTGCTAAATTGATAATAAATTAATTTATTTAATCTTATTTTATTTAGAATTGTTATTTATATTTAGATTAACTTATTAAAAAACTTAATAAGTCACACAGATTAGAACTATTGATCAGAAATTAAAATAAAATGATTAATCAAATGTGACTAGATTGTAAATAAGTTTTAGAAATTAAAAACTAAAATGTAATTTATTCATAAAATTACAATTTTAGATCTAAAAAACTAAAAAAATTAAATAGAAATTAAATTAAATAAATTTCTCAAATTATCCTGAAATGATATATATAATATTATTCAATGGGCAAATTGATATTTTATTATTTATAAAAAAAATTTAAATTTCTTTGTAAATAAAAGGTTTTTTCTTATTTTCCATGTGATAAGTAGAAAATAGCATACTCAGAACACCTGGAAAATACAGGAAAAAAAAACTAGCACTTAAAAGCATAGAAATCTCTCTACTAAACAGCTTGTAATTTACGACAACCCAACATTGAAGTAATTATTTAAAGCAAAACAAAAAAAACATTTGATTTTCAGATAATATTCGTATAAATCTTAAACAATTCTAAAATTATGTAACAAGATCTTTAAGACTTCCAAAAATTTTAAACTGGGAACACACTTTAATGCTGGAACTAGCCTGGAAGCCTTGGCACCTCCACCATCTATGGATACTCGTGTGCATAAACACATGTCCAATCTCCAGAAAAAAGTTAGCTGCTTGCTATGTAAACTAACTTGGGAGTTAATTTTTAGCATTGCGAAAACATAAGCATGAAGATTGGCCCCTAATTTTCAGTCTTCAAATGTTCCTTTGCCCTCCCAAACAAAGTACTAATAATAACCTTACACTTGATAACCCATTTCAGAGGTCCTATTTGCTCAAGTACAAAGCAATCTAGTTATAAATTATTTCAGTCAAAACTACACTCTCAAGTCTCAAACGATATCTTCATCCCACTACTGAAAATATTACAATGACAGTGGACGAACTGAATCTAAAAGCAAGTGCAGCACATAAAATGCACACATATGAACAAACAGTAGTGAGATGATATGGTTCCCCAGTCCATCACACAATCAGATTAAAGACACTGAGCAGAAGCACATCGAGGTAATATAGCCTATCTAATCAACAATGGCATTCACAATTATGATGCCACAAAAACACAAGAAAAAACCACCACACTAATTGAACCAAGCAAATGCAAGGGCAATATTAACAGATAAATGAATATAGATTGTTTCATCATCCCAACACATGCAATGCGAATTCACTGAAATTCAGCAATTAGAAGCCAAAGCAAGAAAGGGTTAAGTTACCACATTGAATTTTCACAAAGACAATATCCAACTAGACTAAGTATCAGGGCAAAGTGCAAAAGAAGAACAAAATTGCAAAATATATGACATGGGGCTCAAAAGTTTTGCTAAAACGGCGGGAGTTTAATTGCACAAAGCTGAGATATGAAGTTTGACAATGCCATCCAAAAAGTACCGATAGAGCATATTTCCTACAGTTTATTACCTACTCAATAATTGACTGGATAACACCGGCTCCAACAGTCTTCCCTCCTTCTCTGATAGCAAACCTCATACCTTGCTCACAAGCCACAGGCATAATAAGTTCCACCACCATCTTCACACGATCCCCAGGCATAACCATCTTCGACTCCTCATCCTTATCATTCATAATTGTAGCCACCCTCCCTGTAACATCAGTCGTCCTCATATAAAATTGAGGCCTATACCCAGCAAAGAAGGGAGAATGCCTACCACCTTCTTCCTTCTTCAAAACATAAACAATCGCCTCAAACTTGGTATGTGGAGTAATTGACCCTGGCTTCGACAAAACCATCCCTCTCTGAATATCAGCCTTTTGAACACCTCTCAATAACAACCCAACATTATCACCTGCCAATGCTTCATCCAATATCTTTTGAAACATTTCCACACCAGTAACTGTTACATTCCTAGTCTCCCTCAACCCCACAATATCTACTGTATCCCCAGTTTTAATTGTCCCTCTCTCAACCCTCCCGGTAGCTACAGTCCCGCGACCAGTAATAGAAAAAACATCCTCAACGGCAAGTAAAAATGGCAAATCAGTTTGCCTTTGAGGAATTGGTATATAATTATCAACATTATCCATAAGTTCATATATTTTATCAACCCATTGATTCTCTCCTCTCTTAATAGCCGGATTTTCCATCAAAGCCTCTAAAGCTAACAAGGCAGAACCAGAAATAATTGGAATATCATCACCAGGAAACTCATAACTAGACAACAATTCTCTTACCTCCAACTCTACCAACTGCAACAGCTCCTCATCATCAACTTGATCTTGTTTATTCAAAAACACAACCATATTTGGAACCCCAACTTGCTTTGCCAACAAGATATGCTCTTTTGTTTGTGGCATTGGACCATCAGCGCCAGACACAACAAGAATAGCTCCATCCATTTGAGCAGCACCAGTAATCATGTTCTTAACATAATCAGCATGACCAGGACAATCGACATGAGCATAATGGCGAGATTCCGTCTCATATTCAACAGTAGCAGTGTTAATTGTGATTCCTCTAGCGCGTTCTTCAGGTGCAGCATCGATTTCATCGTATTTTTTTGGTGCACTGCCGCCCATAGAGGCTAAAGCCATGGTTAGAGCAGCGGTGAGAGTTGTTTTGCCGTGGTCTACATGGCCTATTGTGCCAATGTTGACATGGGGTTTCTTTCTTTCGAACTTCCCTCTAGCTGCACGGACAGTGAGAAAGCGGTGGCGGGTGGTGGTGAGAGGGGAGGATGAGGAGGTGGGAGTGAAGGTGGGGAGAAAAGAAGACGAAAGGATGGATTTTGAGGGGAGTTTCGAGGTGGGTGTTAGGGAGAAAGTAGGGGTGGATGTGGTGGTTGAGTGGTGGGGGTAGAGGAGGTTTGTGGAGGTGAAAGTAGTTGTTGAGGCGGAAATAGCCATAAGGAGTGGCGGATTAGAGAGTGACAGAGGAGAGAGTTTTCTTGATTGGGAGAGAAATGTCTGAGAGGATGTGTTTTGTTCTCTCTTTATGGGTAACAAAGAATGGCTGTTATTGAGTGTTTTATCCTCTGCTGCAAGCTGTTGCTTCTGAGACTAGAGGCAAGTTGTCACCTAGGGTAGCATGGAAAGTTCATGAAATCACCTCCCAGGTTGTAACACGTGGACAGGAGTTTGAAGGTTTAAGGTTATTAAAGGAGTACTTGCCCCTAGAGTCCTGGTAAAGAATGTTGGGTAACAGTAACTGTGTAGGTGGACAGTTGCTCCTGATCAAGGAATTATATAAATTAAAGTGTGTTTAGGCATTTGGAGATTAATCATGAGTTTGTAAATACGATAGTAGCGATTGTTTAATATATTAAAATAATTTTTTATTTTTAAAATTTATTTTTAATATTAATACTTCTAAACAATCCAAAAATATAAAAAAATTAATAAATAAAATAAATTTTGATAAACTTTCATTTATACCACAATCTCAAATGAGGGCAAACACAGCGGCACTACTGAGGATCGGAACTCATGTTATAACTTGTGTTTGTGGATTGACTATGGAGATTTTACCAGGGGCATGAAGTTCAGCAATAGAAGGGTTAAACTGTGATCTCTTTCAACTTGGGGGGGTTTCCGGTGCCGGCGGCACTTGTGGTTCCTAGGAAGTTAGGTGACCATGGCGTAATTTGAGGTCCCGTTGTGATTGGGTTAAGCCTCAAGGTCCTGCCTGTGTTGAAGCCACGTTAGCCCATCAAGGTCCTCTAATTTTTAGAAACTTGCTGTCCCAATACCCACCAGACAAGAAAGAGATTTTTTTTTTATGAGTTTTCTTGTGCTATGTTTATTTTCTGAAAAAAAAAAAGAAAATTATTTTTTAAATTTTTCTATGTTCGTTTGTCATTAAAAAAAGTTAGTCAATAAAAAATGCTTTCCAGTCAAAAAAATTTGGTTTGGTTTTCAGAAAAGTGTTTTCTTTTTATTTTAGATAGAAAACATTTTCTGAAAGTTGTGAAAAATTTGGAAATGTCATAATATTTATTGACTATATCAAATTTGATCCTCAAACTTTTGATTGCTATATATAT
>Ga0325400_1003544_pt1 | contig 14142 bp, 3 predicted proteins | sample PopdelMetagenome_2_FD_205662 | JGI IMG/M metagenome (GOLD analysis project Ga0325400, IMG submission 205662) | Populus deltoides microbial communities from Bellville, Georgia, United States - Xylem-PdKOR-R1 | ecosystem: Host-associated > Plants > Phyllosphere > Stem > Wood/Secondary xylem... | reverse complement strand
TTAAAATTAGTAAATTTTAACTTTTTAGCTCTCTTAATTTTGTTTTCTAATTTAGCCCCCTCAAACATAATATCCTGGCTCCATCCTTGTGTTTATAAGTGTATCTTCATCTCTTAAATCATTCTAAGCATTCTCCTATGCTTTTTTTTTTAAAAAAAATATTTTATAATTTGTTTTGTTTTGTTTATTATGAAGTTAAGTAATGATAACCAAAAGCAATTTTACAAATATTCTTTTACAGATTAAAGATAAAAAGACGAAGCCAAGCACCATTTAAATTAAATTGAACTATGGAACAATGATTTGCAGCTTTCTTGCACGATTCTGCCTCATTATGAGTCGACACAAATTATTGAATCTCACAGCCATTTTATTATAAGTTGTATATAATTTATTAGTTATATGATTGGACTGAACTACACTTATCTAATATATTTTCTTGCCAATGAGTTATCGTTCAATTGATATTAATATTTTTATGTAATTTTTTTTTTGTTCTCTCTTGACTCAACTCTATCTCGACCACATAAAAAAGAAAAGGAATGGAAGGTAAAAGTTTTCTTATGGCGGACTTACAGTATTGTCAGATTATGTAAAGTTGTCAGGCTCGCAGGAATGGAACCGGTCAACGTATTGCTTGTGAGGTCCCTGATTTTTGAAAAAGAAATTGTACTCTTAGAATGCATTTTCTTTGTTTCTTTTTTTTTTAGAAAAAAAAAATTAAAAAAGGATTAAATCCTAAAACTGGAAGCAACTGGGACAGACTTACAGGAGTTTCAGACTCTGCAACAGTGTCAGGTTGTCAGGTATCGACCCGGTCAATATATTGTTTGCAAGGTTCCTGATTTTTGCGTAAAGGCATTTTACCATTAGAATTAAGCAGAGCCTATGCCATCATTTATATTTATAGAATCACGAATCATAGCTTTAACATACAATCTTTGGAGACGCTGTAATTTCCCCAGCGAGGAAGGAATATCACCAGTAAGCAGATTGTTGGATAGATCACTGTTGTGGCAATATTATCAAACCTCAATTTCCATCATCATGACCACTGCAGGGGTTTAGCTCAACAAGCACAGCACACGGCACATGCAGTATTATATGAACAAGTCATGAAATGAGATGGAGTGATGATACTTACAGTTTTTCCAAGCTCTCAAAGTCACCTATTGAAGAGGAAATCTGTCCTGCTAAATTTTTGCCTGCCAAAGTTCTGACATAGAAATTAAAGTGATTCACAAAAAGAGGATTATTTTTTTATAGGTTTCATGCAAACTTTCTCTTTCTATTGATTTTGTTAATAATGAACTGGTTTTATAATCAAGTCTAGGACATACATTTCAGTGACGGAACAAGCTTCATTGCTGTTTTCATAGGAACATCTAATCATCGCACCCTCTTTGTCTGAACAAACCATCGTCTCAGTGGTCTGCAAACCCCTGAGAAGGAGTTGAAGAGCATTTTCTGCCAAAGGTTTCAACACACAAAAGTTCTTTTGATTAAATCCCAAAAAGATATTCTCATGTTCAAGATAAAAATACTTAATCTACATAGATACATAGATGGAATAAATTGAACAAGAATGGAAATTTTGAGGACCACATAAGTATGAATTGAACGTTTCAAATAATGATTTCGATAAAAGTTCAAATGAAAGGAGGCTATACAATATAATTTTATATTATACTTTCGTAAACTTCAAGTGGAAATACTTTGAGTGTGAATTTCTTAAAATTGCAATACTAAATAATTTCTGATATCATATTAAAATAAAACTATCTCACCATAAAAATTTATATCATTAAACGAGACTTTAGATTTATATCTCTCTCTAATTTTATATTATCTTCTTAATCAACTTAATTAATCTAAGAAACTTTTTAATCTTCTATCCCCATGCTTTAACTCTATCCTACATCTATTAGTAATTAAAGCCTGGTGGGGTTCAATTCTAGATAACAACTAAACATATATTCAGCATCTTCGAAAGAATAGAAGATCGATTAACTCGTACCTTCAGAAACTGTAAGTTTACAATTATTTGCAGTACTGTTATCGCCATTATCAGCAGCAGGTTTAGTTCCAATATTGAAAGTAGTGCCAGTGCCAGTGCCAAGTTGCCATAGAAGAAGAGAGACGAAGAGAAGAAGTCTACTAATGAGCATTACTGACAATTCAGAACCCATTAGTTTCGACATAGCAGTAGTACTTCTGCTGTGCTTTGCTTGGTGAGGGTGCATGTGCCACTACTCTTGTGTTCTTATATATAAATGTACATGCAGAAAAAAGATAAAACACCTTGTAATTCACAACTGTGTTGTCAAAAGAGAGATTATCAACAACTGGCAATCTAATGCTTTGTTCTCTTCAACAGCTTTGTTGTTTTCCTCTTCTGGAAGTAATCTTCAAAATTCAAAGGAATGATATCATCTCACTACGTCAAGGTGGGGAAACAGGGACTGATGGGCTATTGGATAGCGACTAAAGAGGAAGACTTCTTTTGGAAAGTAACCAAAGTAATTGATTCTGCATACAGTAATGCCTTTTGTGTTCTTTACTATTATTTGTATCTTGTTCCTTGAAATTGGCTCTTGTTGCGAAACACAAAAATAACAAAGACGAAAGATAAAAAGAGAATGACAAGAAAAAGTGCACAAACGAGGTGATAAAAAGAAAAAGAAATGGAATCAGCTGATACTTAAACAGGAAGATCAGGAGCAATTAAAATCTCAAAATTGTACTTAAATGATTAATTAATTAGTCGGTCAGGAGAAAGCAGGTGTTGTTAAGTCACTTGTTAATGGGTTATTTACTGGTTGTTGATGATATTTAAATTTTCTTTTCTGAGAACTTGGGATACATTAAACACCAAGCCAATGCTGGAGAAGGAAGCAAAGAAAGGCTGCGAAAAAGGGGACCAGCTGCAGAATTTTCAAGAGACAAGAAAAGAAAAGGAGTAAAGGAAAAAAAATACAGCATCAAACTTATCAGTGGATCATGCGAAACACGTTGGCTTAAGCAGTGTACGAGGGCCTTGTGGTATTCAATCACAAATAAGCACCCCAAAACACAAGAAAATTAAGCAGTTGCAACGATGACAAGAGGCACATTAATCCATGCAAACTTGTATGCTCATAAACTCATTGATAAGGCAGTGATATTTAAATTTATTAGCTTAATTGTTAAGAAAATTATTTTCTATAGGTGTGGATGGTCTTGTTAAAACAGTTATACGAAAAACATATATATATATATATATAAAGTAGTGATAATTGATACCATGAAACAATATAAGTCACATAACTCAAACGAGGGTGTCCACTCTCTGGAGGCTATAATTTCAAAAAAAAAAAAAAAAGAGTAAAGAGTAAAGAAAAAGCCATTACATGTCCTTCCTTTAAACTTCACTAAGAACTAAGAAGATTCAAATAAAAAAGCCCAAAGACATCAAGGAAATTCAGAAAAAGATGAGAAAAACAATCCAAAAATATTGAAACTGATGAGCACATAAACTATAATGACAGTCCGTGCTCAGGTCACTGAGGGAAAAAATCCAAGTCATGCGGAAGTGTGCGCTGCATGCAAATGGTTTCCACACAAAAAATTCTTTTAATATCTTATCATGTTTAAGGTAAAAGAACTCAATAAACCTTATGATATAGTACATCGATGGGTTAAAATGGCCAAGACCAGAAACTTTTGCATAATCTTTTTTATAAATGCATAAGAAAGGGTTTAAATAACTTCTTTCAGAGAAGTTAAATTTTTTTATAATAATTTATTATATTATAAACAGTACTCATCTAATAAATCAGAAAAAATACATTATTTTCATAATAGTTAATGACTAATAGGATGATAAACGATGTAGCAACACTAGTTTTTTTTGTTTGTAATTTAGTAGTGCAAGAATAAAAGAATGATTAATTTGTACCTTCATCATTTGTAAATCACTGATGTTAACGGTATCTTTTAGTTTAATATATCTTACAACCAATCAGTTGGTTATATATGATATTATTATATTAATGTAAATATATATTTATTATTAATAAAAGCTTAATTTATATTTAATATTTATATAATAATAAATTAATAAATTTAATATTTGATTTATGAATTTAGAGTATATATAAAGTTTATTGGACAAAGATTCTTTACAAAAATTATAATATTGTTATAATAATGAGATTCTTATTGCATTGAAACATTGTTTCTAAAATGTTATTGGTCGATACTTTCTTAAATATTAGATATTTATTAGAACCATTAAGACTGATACATATTATGTTTTTTTTTTAAATGATAGTAAGCATCTATTTTCATAAGTTGAGGTATAAGGAATACCTATAACTAATATGTAGGTGCTTGTTGTAAGCCTCTAATTTGGTCAATTTCAATCCTTATATTCACGTGTTTTTTTTAGTTTGGTTTTTGATTTTGGATTGGAAGATAAATATATATAAATATATTGGAAGAAAATAATATATATTGTGGTATTGAATTGGTTAATTTCAACCCTTATATATATTGAAAGAAAATAATATATCCAGTATTTTTAAATTTAATTTTTTTTGTCTATACAGATCCCAAAAAATAAGTAATAACAAGAGCCTAACTATTACTAATGGTTGTTATTAGAAATTCTATGGTGGAATTCATGATGGTACAGCCCACAAACAAAAAGATCATTGGGTTTTTGACTTACAAGGTTCTACCCTAAGAATGTTGTATTAGACGTGTTCATGGTCACAAATGGTTTCTGATTGAGAAGGTTCTGCCTCGAGAACATTGTTATATATAATACTCCGTATGTATTTATATAAATATGAATGCACAAAAAAGAGGAGTAGCCTTCTAATTCCCCAGTACAGTACTCTGTGTGTATCTTGATGAACATACATGCTGCACAAATGGCTATCTAATACTTTGTTGTTCTCTTTTAACTTTTTTTCTATTTTCGTCTACACGTGAAGGTGGGAACTGGGGACTGATAAACTAAAGCGAGGAAGACTTCTTTTGGATAGTAACCAAAGTAATTGCTTCAGCATAGAGCAATGCCTTTTGTATTCTTTACTATTTTTTTTTTATATATATATTTTTGTATTTTGTTACTTTCAATCGTCTCTGATTCTGATTTAAAAATATCACAGGAATAAAGAGAGAATACAATGATAAAGAAAAGTGCACAATAACAATGATAAAAAGAAAAAGAAAAAGAAAAAGAGTGACTAACAATAATAAATTTATCGATGATTATATATATATATATATATATATATATATATATATATATATATATATATAAAGAAATGGAATCAGGAAATACTAAAGTACTGTTTTTTATTTATTCCCATAAGATTGGGAACAATTAAAATTTTAAATTGTATTAAATCAAGGATTGGAGGATGAATGGCTAAAAATCTCCACATGCCCTTCACCATGTTAGTCTGGTCCAATAACTCCTTTACAATGAATTTGATACAATTAACCCCTCGGTCTAGTTTTCGGTTTGGTAGACCACATTCTGGCTGCTCTGAATATCACAATCATGGCATGTGTCATTGATCAGAAAAAGGAAATTAAAAATCTAGAGAATAAAAGAAAACAAGTTAACATAGTAAAACCGATTTGTCAAGTTAATTAACTTAGCTATTTGATTTCAGCTTGAGCATTATTGATAAAAAGTAGTCAGGATTAACGAGACTGAACAAGTAAAATTTATGATCAGCTGATCACAGCCAAGATCGAGCAGCTTAAGAAGCTTAAGCAGTATATCAAGACGTTATGGTAATCTTGTGCCAAGCTCCCCAAACATGAGGAAACTAACCAAGTGCAACGAAATCAAGATCTATGTGCAGTATTTGCAAACTCGTATCCTCATGAAGGGATCAACCTCGCCTCGAATGAGTTGATCTAATGACACCAAAACTAGGAGTTGGGCATTCTGGCTTACACAACACATTCATCGGTCACAAATCTCAGATATCGATTTAGATCAAAGGGAAGTATTTTCTTGTTTCTTGTTTTTATTTTTCTGAATTTTTTAAACCAATGAAAAACAAACATCCTAATGTATTATTACATCAATTAATAAAAACTCTTGAGATTATGGTTTCAAACATGCATGCTTGACGCTGATGAGCTGCCTTTTGTAGATGAGATATACATCGCTCAGGCTTCAAAGGTACCATTTTCAGGTGGCAACCTCGCAATTCTTGATAGCTGGCCCACAAAAAACAACACCATCACCTTTGAAAATCACTCTTGAATTGAGTGAATCACACCACAATTATTTTAAGAATTCTTCAGATAGAGAACTAATATTACCTTTGCTTAGTGCCCACTGCGCAATTTTCTGCCTCCTATCCAGCCCATTCTCAAGGAGAACGCCAACAACAACATCAGAAACAAAAGACAGCCTATTGTAATCAACGCGATTTCCCAACGATGTAGTTTTCTGGAAACTTAAGAAACATAAAAAGCTGCAGTTGTCAACCACGCAATAAATTATTCTCACTAAAATTCTAAAACCTGGTCTTGATCCCAAGGCTTGAACCAAGGCGGTCAGTTGAGAAAGTTGAATTTTTAAAAACAATGTTGTGCCATGCTCTTTTTTGAAAGAAAAATCTGGGTTAACTTTACTGATCCGCAACCGGGCCTTAGGCCAGGTCTACCCGTGTTTCTAAACTACGATTCTCACAGCATATAAAGAACTGACTAACAGAATTCTGCAAGGTTTTAACATAAAAAGGAAGAGTAGCTTCCTACCACGAGTGACGGAAATAGCTTCTATGAGAGGTCCATTGATACCAGGTGGATTGTACAGAGATCCTTTGCCTGCCCAGAAAAGCTTGATCTCCAACGAACCTTCATTTATTTTAGCTGGGAATTTTAGCTTTCTTACTTCATTTTGTAGTTTAGGGATTTCCTTTATGTTGAGATCTTTCTTCACCAACCGTCCCTACAATCAAGATTTCCTTAAGAATGTGATATGTGTACATTAACTGGCATTCTGAAAAGTGAAATTCTTACCTGAATATAAACATCAAACACCCGTTTCCCTGTTATGCTATGATCTTCACCCTTTGAATACAATGTTTCAGAAAAATGAAGGGTCACAATGTACTTGCCTTTATGTAAGCAGAGCCCATAATACATTAGAGAAACCGGAGCAAGACGAAAATCATTATCTATCTTTGTCTCAGGAGTACAATCTTTACATGTTGAGTTCCTTACTAAAGTACTGGCATTGACTGTTGCCCAGAGGTAGTCCCCAGAAAAGCTATAAGCCCAATCGTCAGATGGACTGAGATTAAAACTTGATGTTGAGGTGTCGTTGTGATAATGATCCTTTCCGACGTTCAGTTCCTCACCACCACAATTTATAAACAAGGAATTATCTGCAAGTAAACTTATTTTCAGTACAAACATAATCGTTACCCATAACAAACTCAACCAGCATAATTAGAACGTAAAAATTCCCTATATATGTTAAATTAGTAATGCAGTACTCAGAGAAGATTCTAGAGATCAATTCTAGAAAATACTACAAACTACAAGTTAGTGCTAAGCTAAGTTATGAAAGTTCTAGAGAAATCAAAGAAACACTAGGAATTTTCTAGGAAAGAATGAATGCTTGTCCATAATTCAAAGAACTATAGAACTTCCAAGTGTATTGGCTAAATTTCCAGCAAGTTCTATGGCTGGAAAGTTTATCTAAAATTTTCCTTTTAGGCTAGTTTTTATTTATTTATTTTGGGAATAAGTCGATATATTAAAAGAGCTAACTAGAAGGTAGCCAAAAACAAGATACACGAAAAAAAAAACATAAAAGAAAAGAAAAGAGAGTCACTAAAACAAAAAGAAAATACAAAAGAAAAGAAAAAGAAAGTCAACAAATACATAACTGAAAAAAAACATCAAGATTGAAGAAGCTGATACGACATGCTTAAAGCCTTGATTTGGTGTTTGACAAATTTATAATACTTTCAGGTCCCATAATTAAAGTAGTGCTAGTAGCTATGAAGAATTTATCAGCAGACTTGAGTCAATTTGAGAGGCGATAAAGAATTAAGGAGAAACTGTCTTTGAAGATCGCAGCTCCATCATTAAAGATTACCTTGTTTCTTTTAGGCTAGTTAAAAGACTATAAATAGCCATTCAACTATTTTTTGTAAAGCAAGCCATAAAACTATGCTAAGTTTAAAGCCTTTGTCCTAAAACTTTCCTCCTTGTATTGTAGCTTCTATCAACAAAGTTTTTGCTTTGTGTATCCCATATTTTCAACTATTTCTAAACTATAAATTAAATCCTTCTTTTACCGTACTACTACAACTAAAAACTTTAAGTACCTTCATTTTAATTTCTAATCACTAAAACCTCTAAACTACCTCTCAAACTACCATTATATATCTTCTAACAATATATCTATATGTTTCTCTATCTATTTATCTATATGTGTGAACTTGCGCATGTGCATGTGCATGTACATATTATGAGTATTTAATTAGTATTTAATTAGTATCTCGAGACATAAAAAAAAATTAAAATTAAGATAATAGAAATGATATGTCTTCATATATTTTATACTTTTAAAATATAAAAATTCACTTTAAAACTATTTAAACACAACTCACGAAATTTGTTTTTAAGTCTTCTATATCTATTCCTTCTATCTAAAACACTATAACCAAATGCAATTTTAACATTCCTTCTTGACAGTCCTATTCATACTCTTTTTAAGGACTAATTTAGATAAGAAATTGAACCACTGGCCTTTAGTGGTAGTGACCCCTTCCCACTTGCAAGGAGGCCACCGTTTCAAACAACCTTTTTTTTTTAATAGAGTTTGGGCATAAAACTGTCCTTTGAGGTCATATATAGTAGCCTATCAACTAGCCAATCCAATCTCTGTCATGGCAATACATGTCTCCTTCTCCATAAACCAGTAATTGCCATGGCTAAACTCTTAGACTATCTGGCTATGGACTGCTGGGTTCTTTAAAAAATAAAAACATTATGGAATTCCAATTGGATACGCAGAATATGCCATTACTTAATTTAGCTTTCAAAGAATGAACATACGCTTTCGATAGCATTTTTCCGTCTTCATGTTATCAATAAATGACCTAAGAAACACGAAAGTTAATTTGTTAGAATACTTCAAGATCACTCTTCTTGAAAAAATGATGATACCACACATACCTAGTCGGGAGTCTGTAAAAGCACCAACATCATGAAATCAGATTAAAAAAAAATCAGTGAGAAACTTTCAGAAGTGATTTAGAAGTCAATAAATTGTCACATATATACGAGTTTTGTCCAGTCCCTTACATGTTTACAGCTGCCAATCCAGAGCATTTTTCATTTGTACATTTCACATTGAAGTTATTATATGAGAGATCTCTGCCACATAACAAATAATAAAAATGGTGTTAAAGAGTAATATAAAATTATTTTTGAATTGAGATAATTTTTTAATATTATATTAAAATTTTAATAACTAAACGGTCATGATTTAAAATCTCACGTAATAACCTAAACTTTTCCAGATAGCAAAATGTTTAGGCATGAAAAAAAAAAGATGAGTGAGTTTCTCCTCACCTGCTACTTGTTAGAGAAGAATATAAATTATTTCATGAGATCTTACCTACTAATTTAAGTTTTTGAGTTAAATTAATTTTTTGACATGGTATCAGAGTTTTGATGACTAAGCAGTCACGAGTAGTGTTAGTCTGTGCAAGTTTCAGGCCCAAAGAGCTTTCACTTAAGGGGGTGTGTTAGAAAATAATATAAATAATATCACCTCATCTAACAGTTTAAACTATTGGGTTGAGATGAATCTTTGACACCACGGCAGACAAGAAGAAGGACAAATTACATTGTACAAATAATACGTTGCTAATGCACTCTAGCAAACTTTAAAAAGGATATTACATCAAAATTGATAAATGGTGAATTGTGGGTTTCACATGTTTTAATAAGGGGTTAAGCATGAATAAATTTATTTTAATATCTGTGCATGAAAGTTTTGTATGAATATAGTTTTCCAATTATCGTTAAGTGTACATTGATTTTCTATGATTCCAAAGATCTTCTACATAAACAAGCTATTGAAATTCAAGGAGGCTACGGGTGACTGATCAATCAAATGAAATGAAATTTTTTTGACGTTATTGAATCATATTTCCATAACTTAAGTAGACAATTGCAAATAAGCTTGCGGAATTGGATGCTAATCTACGATCTTACGCTTTAGGATAGGAAGATGGCTTCGGCTTCTTAGTGATCCAGGAAGGAAGCTTAGTAAGTTCGTTGCTTGTTAAAAATCTAAGCAGGAAACACCAACCCATCAGAAACACTGGTTGGCGAACTGGTTATGTTATATATAAGAAGAAATTAAACACATACAACTTATTCAGTTTCTGAAATGATTCTGGAACTCCACCACTTAAGTTGTTGAAGCTCAAATCACTGCAAGACAAAGCAAAAACGCATCAAATCTTGGTTCGATACTAATCAACATGGATAACTTGAGATGGAATTTTATGTTGAAGTTTTGATGCCCACAGACTAAAACAAATCAACATTATTATGAAGAAGGTACACGTACGTACAGGTATGATAATTCAGGCCACTTGCCAATGTATTCGGGTATTGAACCATTAATTTTGCAATTTCTCAGAACTCTGCAGAAATAATTGAAGAAGTAAGGGAATCTATATTTGTAGTTAACAACTTAAATTTGCTAGATAATTTTATTTTTTAAAATATATTTTTCGGTTCATGGAAGGATCTAGTGGTTCTTGAGCGATAAAAAAAGAGGTAGCTCTCTCACTTTTTAAATCTCATCCCTCTTTTTCAGGACTTGAACTTCTGGTCTACTGGTGGAAATCTCAAGCTTAACAGCTGAACTATACCTTCGTGGACAAATGTAATAAGAATCGCTAAGGTAAAACTTTTGGCTCCAATGAAGAAAAACGAATACTCACAAGTAAATCAAACTTTCAGGTATTACTTCACGTTTTGGGAAAGATATTCCAGGATTACTCACGTCACTGATCAACCTGGAATAATTGAACAATACTTTAGAATTCATTAATAAGAAAACAGCATGTTTCATTTGTATCTGAACATGTAAATAAAACAAAATGCATGGCATCACAGCACTGCACATACAATCTCTGTAATTTTGGCAGACTAAAAGTTTCTGCAGGCAGATTCCCTTCAAAATTATTTCCTATAAGAATCCTGAAAAGTACACAATGGACCGGTCAGCTAAATTCACCAAATTGTTTTGCTTTGTAAATTTAATAGACTATAACATTTAGCTTTGCTATCATTTGCAGAAATATATATTTATATATATACAAGTCAAAGAAGACTTACAGTTTAGTGAGGTTGACCCAATTTCCAATATAACTAGGCATCTGACCAGACAAATAGTTTCCACCTACTGCACTGCTTTGGCCCAAACCGTTAAATAAAATAATTAAAATAGCAATAGAAAAAAATTAAAGGAAAACTCACAAGGTTTCCAGATGGATAAGTTTGTCAAAAGTGTCAGGGATCCTCCCAGTAAATTTGTTTGCTGTCAAGTAGCTGGAAAAAATTAAAGCTGTTAGGTCAAGGCCACAGATAAGACAAAGTATTATAATTAATCTCTTGTCATTTGTTTTTGAAATTGGTTCAGCCCTACATTTTGTTGTCAAATGTCAAACAATTATGGGACTAGTGTTAGTAATTAGTATGAAATAAGGTAGAGGAGTCGTATGATCAGATAGAAGTTGAGGCCTTGAGGGGCTACTCTTTCTTCTCTTGGGATATTTTTAAACTCCAAATTTTCAAAGGAGAGTTTGAACTTGTGATCTCCTTGAATGTGCAAGAGGCTCACTGCTACAAGGCCAGAAATTAACCTGTAGGTAATCCTTCCTCATCTAGTATTAATCAAGGGGTCAGGAGTTCGACTTCCCCGTGATTATGAACAAAAACATAAAGAAAAAGAAATTTACAGGTGTTGAAGATCGACCAAATTCCCAAGCTCCTCTGGAAGTTCGCCATCAAGATTATTGTCATCCAGATTCCTTTTTCCTCCAAGTAAACAGACAAAATAGTGGATTATTCATAGTACACTTGAAAGTGAAACTAAAAAAGTGGTGAGTCTACTTTTCTTACAAAAACTGAAGAACAGACAGTTCTCCTAATTCAACGGGAATATGTCCTGAAAACGAGTTACTGTAAAGATCCCTGCAAATCGAATGATATAATGTGTAAGAGAAATCAATAGGAAATCATGTAGAATGAAAAAAGCAGTGAAGATCAGAATTATCCTTACAGAATATTTAGGGAAGATAGTGTGCCCAAAGCTTCAGGTATAGTACCACTGAGGAAGTTTAGGCGGAGAATGCTGTGACAGGAAGATGAACAGATATTAACACACATTGTTTAATCCCATCACTCTGATCTATTCTTTAATTGTTCTATCATGAGATTTTCTTTTTGCTTTTCTGCTAGCTAAGAAACAAATATCAAACCAAATTTCCCTTCTTCTTTATTATCTGAACATACAAGCAGGAAAACTTCATACAACTTTTAAGAACCCATTCTTCATCCGACGGGTTGCACAATTTGAAGGAGCATGAAATTTTGTTTCGAAAAATTCCTAGCAGTTTGGGCGCTCAATCAACTAGGATGTTAAAATCCTAGCCCCCTCTCAACACCATATCCTTCTCTTCCCCAGATGCAGGCGGAAGGTAAAGACTATAGTTATCAAACGCGGCCTAACCCAGCAGGTCAACTAAGGACTAGAGTGACCCAGGGCTTTGAAAGAGTTTGTTTCATTGAAAACTTGGGCTTGTAATTGGCCTGGGAAAAACTGTTCGACCCGTTGGGTCAACTCGAAACTTAAGTGACCCGACAAAACCCGGTAGAGACCTAGTTTTTTTTTTCAAATGTATTTTCTCCCCTAGGACCTTCTTTTTTCATCCTTTTCATTTGATTACCAATCCATATCAAAGTTCACTATATAAATACTAGAAGAATGTTTTATTTTTCAATATGAGATTTGAAGCCATTAATATATATACTCTATATTCACAAGAAAAAAAAGTTGTGTTTTTTAATGTAGGATAAAAAAAACCCTTTTGATTTAAATATTTCAACTTAAAAGGATATGATAGTATTTTTTTCAATGTGGGATAAAAAAAAAAAACCTTTTAAAATAATATTTTAGCCTATATTCACATGAATTTTTTCTTAATTTTTTTCATATCAAATATTAAAACATCAAACATTTTTTTTTATTTTCTCGGGTCAACCTGTGTGACTTGCTACCGGGCCTCATAGCCAGGTCAACCCTTGAGCCAGGTTTGATAACTATAGTAAAGATAGTAAACAAACACAGAACATAGATATTTGATGAGCGAAAAAGGCTGCAGATGTGAACCTCTAAATTCACAGCTTTATTCTCTCTAAAAATAATATTGATAAATTTTACCTCCTAAAGAAGTTTACAAAACCTTAAATAAGTCTAAAACCATACCTTAACTAGAAAACAAATAAAAATCTGAAAATACAAAGAAAATAACCATAAAACCCAAAATAAACAAGGGAATCCGAAAAAAAAAAAAAGGAAAATACCAAGTCGGGGCCCCGAAGCGAGATTTTTTATATCTAAAAATTTGATGGTTCTCATAGAAATATAAGGCTATAATTGGAAAAACAACCTTCAAAAACTCCTATAAAAATTTGAACTCGATCCAACGATCGAATCAAAAGTTATGACCTTTTTAAATCATCATTCTGGTTTAGAGCGATCATATCTCCTCTTGAGCCTCAACCTGTTTCACTGATCCATAAACATATTTACTAGGCCATCCATATAATTTGTTTGGGGTAGATCATCATCCAGTTGTGGCATATCCACACCTGAGTGCTCATGAGAATCACTAGTTTTCTCAACCCTAACTACATCATCCTTTAAAAATGCATATCTCTCCCAAAATATATACGTGTAAACATGGTTAACAAGAAAAAGGTATTAAGATCCAATGGCTAAATAAGATACAAGAAAATCTAACGATGGAAGAAAGAAGAGGAGAAATAGGTGGCATGAAATTCCAAGTAGAAAAAAGAAAA
>Ga0325400_1003542_pt1 | contig 14144 bp, 10 predicted proteins | sample PopdelMetagenome_2_FD_205662 | JGI IMG/M metagenome (GOLD analysis project Ga0325400, IMG submission 205662) | Populus deltoides microbial communities from Bellville, Georgia, United States - Xylem-PdKOR-R1 | ecosystem: Host-associated > Plants > Phyllosphere > Stem > Wood/Secondary xylem... | reverse complement strand
GTGGAGCCGACTCACCACGCTGCTCACCCGCGGCAAGCTGCGCGCCGACCCGAAGCGGGGCGAGAAGGGCCGGTGTTTCCTCCACTGGGAGGATGTGGCGGAGCACGCAGGCGGGCTGGTCGCGGCGCTGGTCGCCGATGCGGAGCCGCCGCCTCGCGATCTCGCCTGGATGGCCGACCTGTTCGGGGCGACCCACGGCCACGTCTGCCTGACCCATCACCGCCGCCCGGGCGACGCGCTGCGGCTGCACCGCACGGCGGAGGCGGCACGGGGCTACGGCCTGACCCCGCTCGCGACCGGCGACGTGCTGTACCACCACCCGGACCGGCGCATGCTCCACGACGTCGTCACCGCGATCCGCACCGGCTGCACGATCGACGACCTGGGGCTCAGGCGCGAGCGCAGCGTCGACCGCCACCTGAAACCGCCCGAGGCGATGGCGCGCCGCTTCGCCCACCACCCGGACGCGCTGGCCGCGGTGGAGGCGGTGGTCGAACGCTGCACCTTCTCGCTGCGCGAGCTCGACTACCAGTACCCCGACGAGATCGTGATGAGCGGGCGCACGCCGCAGGACGCGCTCGCCAGGCTGTCGCGCGACGCGCTCGACCGGATGTTCGGGGGCGAGGTGCCGGCCAAATATTCCGAGCTGCTGGAATATGAACTCAACCTCGTCGAGCGGTGGCGCTACGCCCCCTATTTCCTGACGGTCAATTCGATCGTCAGCTTCGCGCGCAGCTCGGGCATCCTGTGCCAGGGGCGGGGATCGGCGGCGAACTCGATGATCTGCTACGTGCTCGGCATCACCTCGATCGATCCGGTCAAGCACAAGCTGCTGTTCGAGCGCTTCATCTCCGAGCATCGCAGCGAGCCGCCCGACATCGACATCGATTTCGAGCACGAGCGGCGCGAGGAGGTGATCCAGTGGATCTACGAGACCTACGGCCGCGATCACGCCGCGCTGACCGCGGTGGTCAGCCGCTTCCGCGCGCGAGGAAGCGTGCGCGAGGTCGGCAAGGTGATGGGCCTGCCCGAAGATATGACGGCCGCGCTCGCCGGTCAGGTGTGGGGCTGGTCGGAGGAGGGGGTGCGCGACACCCATGTCGAGCAGCTCAACCTCGACAGGACCGACCCGCGCCTGGCGCTGACGCTCGAACTCGCACGCGAGCTGATCGGCACGCCGCGCCACCTGTCGCAGCACCCCGGCGGCTTCGTGCTGACCCGCGACGCGCTGGCGACGCTCGTCCCGATCGAACCCGCGGCGATGGAGGCGCGCCACGTCGTCGAGTGGGAAAAGGTCGACATCGAGGAGCTCGGCCTGATGAAGGTCGATATCCTGGGGCTCGGCATGCTCGGGTGCATGCGCCGCGCGTTCGACCTGCTGGCCGAGCGCAAGGGCGTGGCGCTGACGATGGCGTCGGCGCAGATGCAGGTCGACTGCCCGACCACGTTCAAGATGATCCAGAAGGCCGACACGCTCGGCACCTTCCAGATCGAGAGTCGCGCGCAGATGAGCATGCTGCCGCGGATGAAGCCCAAGGAATTCTACGACCTGGCGATCGAGGTCGCGATCGTCCGGCCGGGGCCGATCCAGGGCGACATGGTCCACCCCTATATCCGCCGACGCGAGGGGCTGGAGACGGTCACCTACCCCAACGAGGCGCTGCGAGAGGTGCTGGAGAAGACGCTGGGCGTGCCGCTGTTCCAGGAGCAGGCGATGAAGGTGGCGATCGTCGGTGCAGGCTTCTCGCCCGGCCGGGCGGACGCGCTGCGCAAGGCCATGGCGACGTTCAAGTTCACCGACGGGGTGGGCGAGTTCCGCGAGCCGCTGATCGACGGCATGCTGGAGCGCGGCATATCCCGCGACTTCGCCGAGCGGCTGGTCCGCCAGATCGAGGGGTTCGGCAGCTACGGCTTTCCGGAGAGCCACGCGGCGTCGTTCGCCAAGATCGCCTACGCTTCGTGCTGGATGAAGTGCCATCACCCCGACGTGTTCTGCGCGGCGCTGCTCAACGCGCAGCCGATGGGCTTCTACGCGCCCGCGCAGATCGTGCGCGACGCGCGCGAGCACGGCGTGACGATCGAGGCGGTGTGCGTGAACGGCAGCGATTGGGACACGGTGCTGCTCGACGATAGCCCTCTCGCCAAGGAGGGAAGGTTGCCGCCCGTCCGCTTCGCCGGTTCGCCCGAGGATTGGGCCGTGCTCCGGCCGCTGCGGCTCGGCATGAAGGTGGTCGCGGGCCTCGCGCAGGTCGATGCCGAGGCGATCCTCGCCGCCCGCGGCGACCGCGCCTATACCTCGGTCGAGGATGTCTTCCGCCGCGCGCGCGTGAAGCCCGCCGCGCTGGAGCGGCTGGCCCGCGCCGACGCCTTCCGCTGCTTAGGGCTCGACCGACGCGGGGCGCTGTGGGCGGTGAAGGCGCTGGGCGAGAAGTCGCTGCCGCTGCTCGACGCGATGGAGGTCCACGAACCCGCGGTCGCGCTGATGCCCCTGAGCGAGGGGCGGGAGGTGATCGAGGATTACCGCTCGACCCAGCTGTCCCTGCGCGCCCATCCGCTGCTGTTCCTGCGCGATCGGCTGGGGCGGATGGGCGTCGTCTCCGCCTCCGCGCTGGAGCGGATCGGGGACGGCCGCAAGGTCGAGGTCGCGGGCGTCATCCTGGTCCGGCAGAAGCCGGGTAGCGCCAAGGGCGTGCTGTTCATCACGATCGAGGACGAGACCGGGGTCGCCAACGCGATCCTGTGGCCCGACCGGTTCGAGGCGCAGCGCCGGACGGTCATGTCCGCCTCGATGATCGGCATCCAGGGAAAGGTGCAGCGCGAGGGGACCGTCATCCACGTCATCGTCGACCGCATCGTCGATTACACATGGATGCTGCGCGAGGTGGGCGACGCCGACCTGCCGCGCCTCACCACCCGCGGCGACGGCGCGACCCACGGCGGGTCACCCGACCGCGGCGACGCCGGGTGGCAGCCGCGCGTACGGTCGGACTATCACAAGGCGTTCCGCACCGGCTGCGACCCCGAGGAGGCGATCAAGATACGATCGCGCGACTTCCATTGAGTGCGGTGGTACGCCTGGTTCGCGCCATGACCGCGAACGAGCCTTACGATACAGGTCGCGAGTTGCGTGCCCCTGTGCCGGATCAGGCGGACGCCCCGCCTGTCCGCAAGATCATCCACGTCGACATGGACGCCTTCTTCGCGAGCGTCGAGCAGCGCGACCATCCGGAGCTTCGCGGCAAGCCGGTCGCGGTCGGCGGCGGGTCGGCGCGCGGCGTGGTCGCGGCGGCGAGCTACGAGGCGCGGCGGTTCGGCGTGCGCTCCGCCATGCCGTCGATCACCGCGCGGCGACAGTGCCCGGACCTGATCTTCGTAAAATCCCGCTTCGAGGTGTACCGCGCGGTGTCGCGCCAGATCGCCGCTATCTTCGCCGAATACACACCCATCATCCAGCCGCTGTCGCTCGACGAGGCGTATCTGGATGTGACTGCCAACCTGCGCGGGCTGCCGACCGCGTGGGCAACCGCCAAGGAGATCCGCGCCCGCATCCTGGCCGAAACCGGCCTGACCGCATCGGCGGGAATCTCGTACAACAAGTTTCTGGCCAAGCTCGCGTCCGATCACCGCAAGCCCAACGGCCAGTTCGCGGTGACGCCGGACATGGGCGAGGCGTGGGTCGAGACGCTGCCGGTGGCGCGCTTCCACGGCGTCGGCCCCGTCACCGCGGCCAAGATGGAGCGGCTGGGCATCCGCACGGGGGGCGACCTGCGTGCGTGTTCGATGGAGTTCCTGCGCGCCAACTTCGGCAGCAGCGCCGGATGGTACCATGCCATCGCACGGGGAATCGACCACCGCCCGGTCAACGCGCACCGGGTGCGCAAGTCGTCGGGATCGGAAACGACCTTCCACGACGACCTGACCGAACCCGCCGCGATCGAGGCGCGGGTGCTGGAGCAGGCCGACGATGTCTGGGCGTGGTGCGAGCGCACGGGCGCGTTCGGGCGCACCGTGACGGTCAAGGTCAAGTATCGTGACTTCCAGCAGATCACGCGCAGCCAGACGTTTCCGCATCCGGTCGGCACCCGCGCGAGCCTGCACGCGGCCGCCCTCGCGCTGGTCCGTTCGGTCCTGCCCCCGGTCAAGGGCGTTCGGCTGGTCGGCGTGACGGTTTCGAGCTTCGCCGCGCAGGAAGGGGGCGTGCTGCCGCTGTTCGCGTGAGTGGGCAGGCTTCCGGTCTGGTGGACGACCGATCCGCTGCGCCGAGTCACGTTCCGATCGACCCGGCGGCTGTCGACACTGGAGAGACAGCTGACGGGCGACCCGCGCCGGACGGCATCATGCGACTGTTATACCGGTGTCCGGCCCGCTGGCCCGGGAAGCGAGCCGACGAGTCGGTCAGCCGATCCCGCATTCATAACGTGTCCGTTGCGTGAGCCGCGACAATCGATCCGGCGCGATCCTGCCAGCTTGTCGAGATGCTACTCGTGGGCGCCCCCGCCCGATCACCGCGGTTGCGCGACACGGCTCCGGTTCCGATGCGCGGAGGTGGCGTGACGGTCGGGCGATCTCGGTGCATCATCAGCGAGCAGGGGGGCTCGAACATGCGCGTGATCATCGGGGTCATCGCAACGGTGGCGGTCGTCGGCGCGGCTTCGGCCGCCGCGCGGCCCCACGACCGGCTGGGGGCCGATGAGGTCGCCGTACTGGTCGCGCTGCACCGGACGCTTGATGCCGACGGCTCGGCCGGTTGCCTGAACCCCGTGGTGGACACGGCGGACCTCGACGACTCCGCTCGCCTGGATGCCCGGGACGAACTGCGCGAGAGCGGGTCGCAGCGGCCGTCGAGACGAGCGGTCGAGGACGCGATCAAGGCGTCGGAGCGTGGTTCCTGGGGGGACCTGACGACCGCACCGCTCGACGCCGCACTCGAGGCGGCGGTGGTCGATGCCTATGCGGCGGCGGCGATGCGGGCGTCATCATCGACCCGCCCGGCGATGCTGCGAGCGGGCCAGCTGCCATCCGACATCGCCCTGCGCGCGACGTGCCACGCACGGCTGGGACGGCCGACGATCCAGGGCGACTGGGCCTTCGTCGGCCATGTCTCCGTGTCCGCCGGGCACCTCTACGCGCTTCGCAGGACGGGCGGCACGTGGCGCGCGGTCGCGCACCGCTTCACTGCGACCGCGTGACGATCACGGGCGTCGCGTTGTCCGCCCGCAGGTGACGGGACCGACGCCGAAGACCTTGCACGCCGGCTCGCCGGTCACGATCACGGGGCCCTGCCCCTGCGCGTAGATCTCGGCCGTGTAGCGCACCGCGACCCGCGCCTCGCCGACGCTCTGCCAGCTGAGCCACAGCGCGGAGAGGGTGAGCGCACCGGCGTCGATGGAGCCGGCGCCGTTGGCCGAGAAGCGTCCGCGATTGGCGCGCCCGCCGACCTTCACCGCACCGGTGCCGACCGCGACGACCTCGACCTGGTCGGCCTGCGCATCGGCGACGTCGATCGATCCGGCACCGGTCAGGGCCAGGTCGATGCGCTGGCCCGCCATGTGGTCCACGCTCAGCCTGCCGCCGCCCTGCACGGTCGCGCCGCGCAAGGCGCGGGCGGTGACCCGCAGCTTCGGCGACGCGCCGGCCGCGCCGGGGTAGCCGCCCCACGCAGTCTGTCCCGCCCGCACCACCAGTGTGCGCGATTCGACACGCACGTCGATGGTGTCGAAGCCGCGGGCGTCGGCGACACCCACCGCGCCGGGTGTGCCGCCGGCGGTTACCGCCACCTCGAACGGCCCCTCTACCCGGATCGCGTCGAAGTCGGTCAGCATGTAGCGCCGTTCGTTGGCACAGGCGGCGTCCGGCACCAGCAGCGTGATTGCGGAGAGCAGGGGAAGGGCGCGCGCGGTCATCGCGTCCACGCTCGCACCTCGCCCGCCGGGACGCAAGCAGGCGGCAGCGGTTTGCGTCCCGACCGGATCATCGGCACCAAAGCCGCCCCCTTGCGCAGCGAGCACTCGTCGGACTAGCGCAGCGGCCGGATTAGACCGCAAACTTCCGCGTCAGCTGCAGCGGATCGCGCCGGAGCCCATCTTGCTCGACTGGCAGCGGGCGCCGCCGGTCAGTGTCACGTCGCCCGACCCCATGACGCTCACTTCGGCGCGTCGCGTCACGCGAGCGGTGACATCGCCCGACCCGGCAACTGAGATTTCCGCGTCGGCCGCCGTCAGTCCGGGTGCGGACACATTGCCCGATCCGGCGATGCTGACCTCCAGCGAGCCGACCTGCCCGGCCGCGGTGACGTTGCCGGAACCGGCGATCTCGAACTCGGCCTCCTTCGCCTGCAACCGGCCGACGCGCAGATCGCCCGATCCGGCCAGGCTGGCCTCGAAACTGTCCGCGCGGGCTGCGTCAATGGTCAGGTCGCCCGATCCGGCGAGAGACGCGCCCTTGATGGCGGGCATCGTCACGTAGATGCGGACGCCCTTGCCGCGGGAGATCGACCAGTTGCCCCCGCGCTTGCGCCCGATCCGCAAGGTCGATCCGTCACGGCGGATATCGAGCTTGTCGAGCTGCTCGCTCGGCCCTTCCGCGCGCACGGAAAAGGCGGGACCGACGCGGACGTCGACGTTATCGGCCCCGGCCAGTTCGACCGCGGTGAAATCGGCAACCGCGAAGCTGCGCGCGGTCCCCGTGCCGGACGCTGCCACCCCGTCGCCGTTGCTGCCGCTCGCCACGCTGCCGCAAGCGACGAGGGGAAGGACCGCCAGTACCATCAGACCACGCATCGTCGTTCTCCCACTGTGTATTGCACAAATAATACACTTGGACGCGGTGCGCAAACGAAAAAGGGGCGACCGTCGCCGGCCGCTCCCTCCTTTTCTGATCGTTGGGCGAACCCGTCAGGCGACCGCCTTGTCCTTGACGAACGCCGGTGCCGCGGCCTTCAGGATATCGAGAATCTTCTGCAGTGCCTTCGGCTCGTCGACCTCTTCCATCGCGGCGAGCTCACGGGCGAGGCGGCTGGCTGCGGCCTCAAAGATCTGGCGCTCGGAATAGCTCTGCTCGGGCTGGTCGTCGGGGCGGAACAGGTCGCGGACCACTTCGGCAATCGACACGAGGTCGCCCGAATTGATCTTCGCCTCATACTCCTGGGCGCGACGCGACCACATGGTGCGCTTCACCTTGGGCTTGCCCTTCAGCGTGTCGAGCGCCTCGCGCAGAGTCTTGTCGCTGCTGAGCTTGCGCATCCCGACGCTTTCGGCCTTGTTGGTCGGGACGCGCAGCGTCATGCGCTCCTTCTCGAAGCGTAGCACGTAGAGCTCGAGGCTGGTTCCCGCGATTTCCTGCTTCTGCAGCTCGATGACACGGCCCACGCCGTGCTTGGGGTAAACGACATAATCGCCGACAACGAAGGACAGCGCCTTGGCAGCCATGTGCGGTGAGCCTTTCCGTAATCTATGTCCCGGCGGGGTGCGCGCATGGACCGCACGGAAGGCGGCGGTCGGCGGCGCAAGCCGGGGCAGGTCTCTAGCGTCTTCGGCGAGGGGCGACTCCCATCGCCCTCGTCACGCGCTTTTTAACATGCTCGTAATAAAATTACCAGTGTTGCATCGCAACTTGGCCGCTCTGGCGTGTCGTTCGCAGCATGCGTCCTCCGAAGTTGCGGTGGCTCGTAGCGGGCGTGCCGACCGCCCCGGTGGCAAGCCGGTCGTACCTCAGTCCCCGGTGCCGGGTTCGGGCGAGAAATACTTGTCGAACTTGCCGTCCTCGCCCTTGTGCTCGTCGGCGTCAGGCGGGGTCTGGTCGAGCTTGCGGGTGACGTTGGGCCACTGCGCCGAGAAGGTCGTGTTGAGCTCCAGCCACTTCTCCAGCCCGTTCTCGGTATCGGGCAGGATCGCCTCGGCCGGACATTCGGGCTCGCAGACGCCGCAGTCGATGCACTCGCTGGGATTGATGACGAGCATGTTCTCGCCCTCGTAGAAGCAGTCGACCGGACACACCTCGACGCAGTCCATGTACTTGCAGCGGATGCAGGCGTCGGTGACGACGTAGGTCATTGGGTCAGCTCCGTAGGTTGCCGCGTCCGCTATTGGCGCTTTTCGGGTGCGTCAATCGTCCGCGCCCTCCTGAGAAACGTTCTCAGCCGGGGTCAGGTCCTCGTAGCAGGCGCGCGCCTCGGGCGCCGGGCCGCGGCGCGGGGGCAGCGCCAGGATGCGGATCACGCGGATGCGGCCGTGGAGCGGGAAGGTGAGCGTGCAGCCGACGCGGACGCTCGCCGCCGCCTTCTCGATCACGCGGCCGTCCAGGCGCAGGTGGCGCGCCTCGGCCACGCCCTGCGCGAAGCTGCGGGTCTTCGCCAGACGTGCGTACCACAGGAACTTGTCGAGCCGCATCGTCGGCGCGCCCGGATCAGCCACGCCCTGAACCGAAGCCGGCCAGGACGGAAAAGGCGTTGTCGCGCGCGGGCGGCGACGCGGGCTTCCGCGGCGAGACCATCCGCGGGCGGCCCTGCCAGACCCAGCCGGGCGCATCGCCACCCACCGCGCGGAAGCCCAGCCGCACCATCAGCCTGGCGAGCGTATCGGGGGTGACGCCCATCGACGTCGCCAGCGCGGGATCGGGGGCGAACGGCTTGCGGCCCGCCCGGGCATCGTGCGCGGCGCGGGCAATGCGTTCGACCAGGTCGACGCGGACCTGCTGTTCCCCGACGCGGCGGAAGCCGGCGAGCGGCGCCCCCCCGACCACCACGGTCGCGCCGGGGGGCGGCGCGGCCGTCGCCGTGCCCCGCGCGGCCAGCAGCACCGCACGCCAGGCCGCCGGACCGGGCCGGGTCAGCCGCGGATCGAACAGGTCGAGCGTCCCGACGGTCAGCCCCGCGTCGCGCAGCGATCGCCGCGATCCGCCGTCCAGTCGGTCGACGTCCGGGATCGTCGCGCGGTCGGCGAGACCACCGGCTGCGGCCAGCGCGATCGCCACCGCGCGCAGTTCGCCAGGCGCGCCCGCATCCTCCGCCAGGGCGTCGAGCCGGACCAGCAGCGGGGTCAGCTTGCGCGTCCGCTCCTCCACCCAGCGGTGCAGGCGCGCGGCCACACCCGCGCGCGCCGCCTTGTCGAGGCAGTCGAGCGCGCGGTCGAGATGCAGGGCAGGGCGACTGAGCCGCGGTCCTGCGCCCAGCTGCGCGACCCCCGCCCCGCGCCACAGCACCGCTCCGTCGGCGACGCTCAGGTCGGCGTCGGGCGCCTCGGCCAGCGCCGTGCCGCGTGTCGCGAGCTCGCCCGCCAGCCGCTTCTCGGCCGCGGCGAGCAGCAGCCGCTTGTCGGTCGCGCGGGCGTCCGGGGCGACCGTGAAGCGAAATCCGTCGAGCCGCCCGATCTCGTGATCCTCGACGCTCACCTCACCGCCCGCGCCGATGACGACAGGCAGGTGGCGGGCATCGGCGCCGATCGTGCGGAGCAGCGCGGTCGTGCGCTTGTCGACGAAGCGCTGGGTCAGCCGCTCGTGGAGGGCGTCGCTGAGCTTCTCCTCCAGCGCCCGCGCGCGCGCCTGAGCCTCGGCCGGGTCGGCGAGCCATCCGGCGCGGTGGGCGATGTAAGCCCAGGTGCGGGTGGCGGCGATGCGGCCGGCGATCGTCTCCACGTCGCCGGCCACCGTGTCCAGCCGGGCGATCTCGCCCGCGAACCAGGCAAACGGGATGTGCCCGGACCCCTCGCTCAGGTGGGTGAAGATGCGCGCGACGAAGCGGCTGTGCGGCTCGACGCCCAGTTTGCGGAAGTCGGGGATGCCGCACGCCGCCCACAGCCGCGCGACACCGGCGGGCGAGCGCGCGCGGTCCAGCACCACGCGCTCGTTCGACAACCGCTTCAGCACCGCCAGGTCCAGTGCCTCGGGTGCCGCACGCAGTTCGATGCCGCCGGGCCTGGTCTCCAGGCTGGCGATCAGCGCGTCGACCGATTGCAGGCTCGGCTGCCCTTCGCGCCAGTAGAGATGGTCGAGGGTCGGAAAGCGGTGATCCTCGATGGCGAAGACCTCTTCCGGCGTGAACGCGCCCGGCCCCTCCTCGACCAGCGCGCCGAAGGTGCCGTCGCGCTGGTGCCGCCCGGCGCGACCGGCGATCTGCGCCATCTCGGCCACCGTCAGCCGGCGGGTGCGGCGGCCGTCGAACTTGGTCAGCGACGCGAAAGCGACGTGCGCGACGTCCATGTTCAGGCCCATGCCGATCGCGTCGGTCGCAACCAGATAGTCGACCTCGCCCGCCTGGAACATCGCCACCTGCGCGTTGCGGGTGCGCGGCGACAGCGCGCCCATCACCACCGCGGTGCCGCCGCGCAGGCGCCGGATCGTCTCGGCGACGGCGTAGACCTCCTCCGCCGAGAATGCGACGATCGCCGAGCGTTTGGGCAGGCGGGACAGCTTTCTCGCCCCGGCGTAGCTGAGCGTCGAGAAACGCGGCCGCTCGATCACCTCGGCTTCGGGCACCAGCGTGCGGACCAGGGGTTTGAGCGCCGCCGACCCCAGGATCATCGTCTCGTCGCGCCCGCGGGCGCGCAGCAGCCGATCGGTGAACACGTGCCCGCGCTCCAGATCGGCGCCCAGCTGCGCCTCGTCGATGCCGACGAAGCCCACCTCGCGGTCGACGGGCATCGATTCGGCGGTGCACAGGAAGTAGCGCGCGTCCGGGGGCACGATCCGCTCTTCGCCGGTGATGAGCGCGACCTGCCTCTCGCCCTTCAAGCTGACGACGCGGTCATAGACCTCGCGTGCGAGCAGCCGCAGCGGAAAGCCGATCATCCCCGACGAGTGGCCGCACATCCGCTCGACCGCGAGATGGGTCTTGCCGGTGTTGGTCGGGCCCAGCACCGCGGTGACGGAGGAACGCGCGAAACTGCTCATCGCAATGCCATAGATCAGCCGCCGCACGCGCGGATGCAATGGGGCGCATCAGCTTTCGTCAGGCGGCTCGACTTTCGTCCACCCAGGCGCACGGCTCGCCGCATCCGGGTTCGCGCGAGCGGCGGGTTAATTTGACATTAGGACCCATGCTCCACAACCGTCGCGCCTGGGCCTGATGCTGGGGCAGGCCGGATGTCGGGGGTAGCGCGCGCAGTGTTCGTGCGGATCGATCATGAACTGGATGGTGCCGGCGGCGCCGCTGCGCTGTCGTTCGGACGCGCCAGCCCGGTGCCGGCTGCACCGGCGACGTTCGGTGACCGCCTGCGCGAGCGGTTCGCCCACGTCGACCTCGTCCCCGACCTGGGCGCCAACATCGGCACCGCAGAATGGTGGCGGGGCGCGGCGACCTGCGCCGCGCTGATCGCCGCCACGTGCGCGCTGTCGCCCGGCTTCGACCGGCCGTTGTACGGGCCGGCCACCCCGGTCATGGCGGGTGCCGACTGGGACGAGGCGCGCGCCCAGTCGATCGCCCCGCTCGCCTACGGCGGCAACTCCGGCCGGCGACTCGCGCCGACCGCCGCCGTCGCCCCCCTGACCGACACGCCCGAGCGACCGATCCTGGAGCTCACCACGACCCTGCTGTCCGGTCCGTCGCTCGCCGCATCGCTGGAGCGCGCCGGAGTTGACGAGGGCGAGGCGGCGCGGATCGCCGACATGGTCGCGGGCCGCCTGCCGCTCGACGAGTTGAAACCCGGCACCCAGCTCGAACTGACGCTTGGTCGGCGAGCGGACAGGGCCGCCGCACGGCCGGTCGAGGCGCTGTCGTTCCGCGCCCGCTTCGACCTCGGCCTGCGCGTCGCGCGGGAAGCCGGCGCACTGGCGCTGGCCGCCGTACCGGTCGCGATCGACCGGACACCGCTGCGCATCCAGGGCCGCGTCGGCCCCAGCCTCTACCGTTCGGCGCGGGCTGCCGGCGTTCCGGCCAAGGCCGTCGAAGCCTTCATCCGCTCGATCGCCAGTCGGGTGCCGATGAGCCGCATCAACTCCGACGAGCAGTTCGACCTGATCGTCGAGCGTGCCCGCGCCGCGACCGGCGAGGTGCAGCTCGGCAAGCTGATCTACGCCGGGCTGTCGAGTGACGCGCGCAAGCTGCAGCTGGTCCGTTTCGACCAGGGCGGCAAGGACGAGTGGTTCGATGCGCGCGGTGTGGGCGCCAGGAGCACCAGTGGGGCGATGATGCCCGTGGCCGGCCGCCTGACCTCCGGCTTCGGCATGCGGCGCCACCCGGTGCTGGGCTACGCCCGGATGCACAAGGGGCTGGACATCGCAGCACCGATGGGCGCGCCGATCCGCGCGCCGATGGACGGCGTGGTGCAGATGGCGGGCTGGGCCGGCGGCTACGGCCGGTTCGTCAAGCTGTCGCACGGCGGCGGGCTCGCCACCGGCTTCGGCCATATGAGCCGCATCGCGGTGTCGTCGGGCGGGCGCGTCAGCAAGGGGCAGGTCATCGGCTACGTCGGCTCGACCGGCATGTCGACCGGCCCGCACCTCCACTACGAACTGTGGAAGAACGGGGTGCCGAGCAACCCGGGCAAGGTGACGTTCGAGAGCGTGCAGCAGCTGTCGGGCAGCGCGCTGGCGGCGTTCAAGTCGCGGTTCGCGCGATTGATGGCGGTGCCTGCGGCCGATTGAGCGGGGTGCGCTGCGGCAAAGCGGCTCGTCGCAAAGGGCGTCCCATCGGCGCGTTGAGACGAACCGTCACCGTCTGTTTTCGGCGCCATCACCGTGGCGTGATGACCATGGCGTCACTGCCTCACCAATCCAGTCCGACGAGCGAGGCCGACGGGTCAGTGCTCATCGATTGCTGCAGACCACCGGAGGCTGGTGGTTCGGCACGCGAAATGGCAAACTTGGTGTCTACTCACGCTCGGCGAGGTGATCGGTTTGGCAGCCAGGAAGATGATCGCGCTGATACTCTTCGTGCTCACCGCATGTGGGTCAAACTCTGCCATGTCAGTGGAGGAGGGTGCCACAATCGTCGGGCTTCCCAACTCGGTCGATGTACCGGCGGATCGGAAGGGAGGTGAGACGCCGCCCAAGATCGGGAAAAACCTTCCCGGAAGGTATCTCAACGCCTTTGCCTGCAACTTCGAGGAAAATCCTCTGGTGGTAGCACAGAGATACCGAGCAGCACCGGGGGCGCGCAACGAACGAGCGCGGGACCTTGCGCTGCTGAAGTCGCTGGGCTTCGACAGGGAAGGGCGCGACGGAGACTTGGAAAGCGCGGGCGGAACAATCGCGGCGTCACCCGGTCTGACCATCCTCGGCCTGCCCGCGCGCTTCTTGGAACTCAACGGGCTGATCGGGGACGCAAACGCAATGTACGTGACCACCTTCGATGCGGGCGTTACGGTCGAACAGGTGGTTCGAGCGGCGGGCCTGAGCCTGGATCGCGAGCGATACAACAAGTACAAGGTGCGTCATTACAGCAGGCGCGTCGGCCGCGATCCATTCATCGACGTCTCGCTGAGCGACAGGGGTGGCGCCAACGCCGTTCTCTTGTGCCGCGTTCAATCCACACCGGATTGAGGGACTCGTCGATCCCGAACGGTCGGTCCGCTTGAGACTGGTGATTTCTATCGGGATTACGACCCTTTTCAGCAAATTCTCGACCGGCAGGGCGTCTAACGCCGGCCCTACGCCGGTCGGGCGGGTTCGAGCGTCATCGCCCCTGCGCTCGCCACCGCCGCACGGTGCGGTTGATGATGGCCTCCTCACCGCCCGTCTCGCGCCACAGCTGCGAGAACAGCGGATCGCCCGACGCCGGGCGCTTCACCTCGTCCAGCGTGTCGAACAGCACGCGGATCGGGGTCGACACGCCCTCGCCGCACACGATGCACTCGCGGTTTCGCAGGGCGGGGATCGAGTCGAGGAAGCCGCGTGCGCCCTCCGGCATCGCTGCGCGGACGTAAGCCTGGTCGCGGTCGTTGTTCAGGCGCATCGAGAGGATGGTGCCGCACTGCGACAGCACGCCCTCGGCAAGGTCCGACGGACGCTGGGTGATGAGGCCGAGCGACACGCCGTACTTGCGCCCCTCCTTGGCGATGCGGCTCAGGATGCGGCCGACCGACGATCCGTCGGCGTTGCGCTCGTTGGGGACGTAGCGGTGCGCCTCCTCGCAGACCAGCAGGATCGGGCGCTGCGGCTCGCTTCGCGACCAGATCGCGAAGTCGAACACCATGCGGCTGAGCACTGCGACG
>Ga0325400_1003541_pt1 | contig 14144 bp, 9 predicted proteins | sample PopdelMetagenome_2_FD_205662 | JGI IMG/M metagenome (GOLD analysis project Ga0325400, IMG submission 205662) | Populus deltoides microbial communities from Bellville, Georgia, United States - Xylem-PdKOR-R1 | ecosystem: Host-associated > Plants > Phyllosphere > Stem > Wood/Secondary xylem... | reverse complement strand
AGAAAGTCTTTCCTAATTACCAGAATGACCTTAGCTTCTGCCTCTTTCATGTCAGGAAGCAAACATGATTTATGCTTTTTCCCCCATTGAATTTCTGATTATTCTAGCCTTTTGCATGTTGCCAGTTATGCATATACCTCTACAATTATAGTAGATGTATACTTGGTTTTGCCTGTTGTCTTTGTTTTATTTTTTTCTCATTGTGATTTTTGTAAGTTTTTTTTTTTATATATTTTTTAAATTGCCATTTAAACGAATGACTCGAGGTTTGAATTTAAGTTTTTTTTTTTTATTTTTTTCTTGACTTGCAGCAAATCGCGAGTAACATATCTATTCTTTGCTAAAAAAATGAAAAAATTAAATTACAAATTTCCTCAATTTTTGTTAGAAAACGGTATTCTAAACAAGTTTGTGCTAGTCATCATGTATTATGGGAATCTTTGTTTAAATGAAACGACATGGTATTTTTGTCATATAAGTCAATAGATAGATTCCTCCTTCCCTCTTGTTACGACTTTAAGCAAGGAAGGGATGTATCTAGGCTGACACTTGTATATATAAATCTAAATCCTGTTCAACAGGCTTTAATTTTCATCTGAAGGAACAAAATTCTGTGTGTTTTTTTACCCCATTTTGACCATGCGCACCTCCATTCTTTGATTGTGGCCGCATAATCTAAATTTAAAGTAGAAGGGTATGTGCCTAGCTAAATTTAGTCCTAGGGGGAGGAGGAATAAAGAAGCAAATTGCAAGGGAAGTAATAGAAGTAGTGTGTTTATGACAGTGGCAAGGAAGAATTTGGCTAAGTATGGTCAAAAGTGTGAGAATAAGTGTCGTGGGGAATTCACTTTAAAAAATGTGAAATTTTGCCAAAAAGACCTGTTGTCTCTTTCTTCGAGTTGTCTTTGTTACCAGAAAATGCAATACTTGAGGCCCATTTTTTCGCCATCCATGCCTGTCTTGCACAAAATAGGTGAATATATGTGCTGGTGACTTGCTAAGAATTCCACACGTTATACCTTGGCTTTAATGATTGACAAGAGGGATCTTACATTCGTAGCTTTTGCTTAACACCAAAAATTTTAAGTCCTAAAGTCTTTGTTTAGATTTTTTTATCGACTTTTAATTCTTTTAATATTACTATATCCAGTGCACATTTATGTTGAATTTTTTCTGCATATTTATATATTTAGCTGAGAATTTCTGAAATCAAGTAGGTTTTTTTTTTATAAAAAAGTAATTTCTTAAATTTTATAGTCTAAACACCACGACCCAAATTAATATAGCTTCACATCAATATTAATTATGCTTAAAATTCATTTGTCCAAGAATATAGAGAATAGTAGAATAAGAGCAAGATGTTACTTATGTAAGCTTTGGCTAGAACACCTCCTTAATACTATGTAAAGTCTACGTACGTTAAGATTATGCTGTTTGCCTTTTCATTCTTGTCCCCTTGGTAGTTGATGATTCTAATTCTAATCCACCTACAACTCTACCAGAAAAATTAATTAGTAAATATAAACGGAAACACCAATAAATATTTTTTGCAGGTATATTGCAATAATTTTTATTGACAGAAATTTTCATTTTTATATCCATCGATAAACACTGAAAAAAATATTTTCTTGATATATACTGAAGGAATGACATGGGATATTATAGTGGGATTCAAAAAGGCAAATCATATGGTGATATGGTATTTTTACTAACAAAATGATCGACAGAGTTACTGACGAAATAATTTCATCAATAATGTCGTCAGTGATATTTAATTTATGACCTGACGATCAACCCTCCTCCCCAACCTCATTTCTCCTTCTTTCTTATGCATTTTTTCTACAACAAACAGCCTCCCCTCCCCCCTCAATTTCAACACAATTCAACCTCTCACAACAAATCTGGCTACCATAATACTCAGTTTGTCAGCATTTGTGTTTTATTAAGGATTCTCCATTTTAAGTAAGCAAATCTACCATTTTTTTTTATTTAAAATCAATTTTAAAATGTTGATTTTTTGCATATTTTTTATAGTTTATGTACTTTGTTTGGGTGTTTACTTGTTTTATAGTTTTTTTTTCATACATATTTGTTGTATGGATTTATGATTTGTACATGTTAGGGTTTGTTTTAGATTTTGTAAAATTGTATTTGTTTGTAAATTGATGCAACTTATGTTGAATTTTTGACTTAGGTGTTTTGTGATGAAATAAATAATGACTTATTTAATGGTCCCATATTATATTTTGTCAATTTTATTGCCAAGTTGAAATTTTCGGTAAATGTGTAGAAATTTGAATTATGTAGATAATCGATAATGAATTAAGAGTACTATTAAGATAGATTGAATAAATTTGAGCTAAACCAATATTTTTTGCAAATTATTTAGTTAACGTAGTTAATTAATACGTGTTGTAATCATTATTTCATATAAGTTTGATATAAGTAATGGATGATCATTCATGAATGTATAAAGATTCACCCCAAGGGTTGCGGAGGATGAATTATTGTAATGAAGTTCACGGTTTTATTAATTATGCACTATCTAATTCAAGAAATATTAGTGGAGGGGGCATTAGATGTCTATGTAGGTTTGATATAAGTAATGGATGATTGTTCATGGATGTATAGAGATTCACCCCAAGGGTTGCGGATGATGGATTATTGTAATGAGGTTCATAATTTTACTAATTATGCACTATCTAATTCAAGAAATATTAGTGGAGGAGGTATTAAATGTCTATGTAGGAAGTGTAAAAATAAAAAGTTTCTCGATCCAGATATTGTAATGATACATCTTCTACAAAAAAGGTTTATGGAGAAATAAATGTATTGGTATACACACGGAGAACCATATCTTCCTTACGATACCATGATAGAAACGATAGTTGGGTCAACTTCTAGTTCTAGTAATGTGTATGGAGTTATAGATGACAATAGTAATCCTTATAAGAATATGATTATGGATGCGATGAGAATGAATTAGGGTCATATCGGTCAATGTCCAATCATAAACGAAGAACTTAATGCAGACGCGACCAGATTTTTTTATCTTTTAAAAGATTCTGACAAACCATTATAGGATAGTTGCATAAATCACAGTAAATAATTGGTCGTTGCATAGGTGTTCAACATCAAGTCAGATCATGGGTTGAGTAAGGCCGGTTATGACAGAATTGTCGAATAGACAAGAAACATTTACCTAAAAGGAATAGGTTGAAAGAGAATTTATATGCTACTAAGTACATGATGAAACCTCTCGGTTTAGGATACTAGAAAATTAACACATGTCTAAACTTATACATGTTGTATTACCTTGAAAATACAGAGTTGATCGAATACAGAACATATGGACATTCTTGTTATAAACCCATGACTGGCAGGGTAAAGACTCTTGTCACATATAGAAAACTTATATACTTCCCAATCACATCTACATTACAGAGGTTATTCATGTCACCAAAGACTATTGAGCACATAATATGGCACCAATCACATGATGTGGTAGATGGAGTGATGGTGCACTTTTTTTTTATGGTGAAGCCTAGAAACACTTTAATAGTGTGCATCCTCAATTTTTAGTGGAGACAAGAAACATGTATATTATGTTATGTATAGACAAATTCAATCTATTCGAGTCATTTGCTGCTCCTTATTCTTGTTGGCCGGTGATACTCATGGTTTACAACTTGCCACCAAGGATGTGTATGAGACCGGAGTTCATGTTTTTATCTATGGTTATACCTAGTCCTAATAGTCCAGGTTAAAATATAGATTTTTTTTTTTTTTTATCATTGATTGATGAGTTAAAACAATTATGGTCATTCAGAGCTTTGACTTATAATGTATTGAGGAAACAAAATTTTATGTTGAATGGAGCTTTGATGTGGACTATCAATGATTTTATAGCTTATAGAATGGTTTATGGTTGGAACATGCATGAAAAACTAGCATATTCATACTGTATGATAAATAACAAGACATTCATGCTAATAAACATCGGTAAAATGTCTTTTTATGACTGCCACTGGCAGTTCTTATCAACGGATCACAAGTTTAGGAAGGACTTTTTTGTTGGCAAAGTTAAAAAGGATGTTGTACCATTGCTTCTTTTAGGTAAAGAATTGTATAGCGTGTTATCGGAGTACGATGACATTGTGTTTTGGTTTGACCTACAATTGGATAAACTGAAATATTTTCTGGGAGCTTCCTTATTGGAAGATCAATCTCCTTCATCATAACCTTGATGTCATGCATATAGAAAAGAATGTATTTAGGAATATTTTCAATACAGTTATGGACGTGAAGGGGAAGACAAATGACAATATCAAGGCTAAAATAAATATAGCTTTCTTTTGCCACCGTAAAAATATGAAGTTGGTTTATGTTGGGTCACGAGTCGTAAAGACCAAAGCCAACATCGCCTTAGATAATAATGCATAGTTACTAATACAACCATAGTATTTAATAGTTTTACCTATATTTACCTAGTATTTTGTCCATGTTTTAAAGACACTTTTGGATATAATATTTGAAAAGGAGTAAATTAGAGATAAAATTCAGACCATCTTCCAACTCATGTCGAATATTGGTAGATTTAACCTCTGGTCGATGTTTTATGCAGAAGTTGAGATGTAGAGGTTGAAATGAGGTGGTTCTAATGGCATTAGAAAGCTAATATACATACCTTTCTATACATATATGGCAAGAAAAATAAAAAAAAAGGGCATGGAAATCACAGCCTTCAAAGACAAGTCTTGCATTCTGCCAGTTTTGACCTTTGACCATTCCGACTGAATATCTTGAGTTTGAGAAGTCCATTTAATGCAAACTTAATTTTTTTGGATTCCTAACTCAACGACCTATCAAAATATCAAATTGCAGAAAAAAAAAAGCTCATATGAGAGAGATATGATTTTCCAAGACAACCTATGAATTCTACCAGCATATATAGGTTTTGTGAAGAAACAAGTCCAACTTACTTCCAAAGCATCTAAACTGACATGAGAATTATTTCTTCATATGGAAAAGATCTTTATATGGAAATTTAATTTTCTAAGTTTAAAGTCAAAGCTTGAAGATTTTATGTAAGACTAGTTTTTTTTCCTTTTAGAAAAATAGTTATTGTACTACTTCAATGTAGATTATCTACTTTGGAAAGGATTATTTTTTGAAAGATACAAATGGATTGGAGGGATATAGGGATTAGGGTTTCCTGTAAAATAAAAAAAAAGAGAGAAAAAGGGCGACCAAAAAGAATAAGAAAACTCTCACCATTTTCTCTTATACCCGAAATTATATTTTCATCTTTTTTTTTCTCTTCCTTAGTTTTTCAATAGACATGTAAGGATAAATTATTTATCTTGGTTGAAAGGATATAGAAACCTCCAGATTTTAAAAACTGTGAGATCTATTCTATCTTTTCTTTTTAGTTTATATAATGAATATGAAAGTTTTCTATGTTTGTTTTCTATGATTGTTTAGTTTGATTCTTAGAGTAGACTATAAATTATTATTCTAAACCAATCTATTACTAAGTTTGCTATCAAAACTAGAGTTGTGATATTAAACTTGTGATAATTATAGCGGATCTATGTTGTTAATCTTAGGAAAAACATTCAATTTAATCAAACATAAACTATAGACAGTTATGTTGTCTAGATTTATCAATCTATCTAGTTCTTAAGGTTGCCATTGAATTATATTATTAGTGTGGACATTGTGGTTGTTTAATGATTAGGGTTAGTTACACTACGGATCGGTTAACTGACTAATGTTAAAGAAAGAAAGATATTTAGAATATAAATTGATGTATCATTTCAATGATCAATTTTGATTTTCGTAGGTGGACGTTTACTTGAGATGAAGGTTTTTCTCTTAATAGGTTTCTGTTTATTTTATTTTGTTTACCATAGCATGTCTAGATAACCTTAAAACCTCCCAACATTAAAACATCTAGTATAAAGACCTAAACTAGATCTTTCTCATGGGATTGACTCCTTACTTGCTCTTTACTATCTTATTTGTTTAAGCTAGGGTAATTAATTTATGTGACCGCAACATTTCAATAGTTACTTGTTTACCAATAGCTTAAAATTTTGTATTTTCTTGATGGATATGCCTCAAACTTATCAAGGTTGATGAATTTAAAGAATTGCAGATTGTATGGAATGAAGAGTCATGACTACCACATGTTTATGCAAACACTCATTCCATTAGTTTACTAGGATTTTTTTTTATAAAAGGAGATATAAGATGCATTCATGAAGATCAATAACTTCTTTAGAGATATACACTTCAACAAGTTGCTGACACAACACATGAAGAGGCTTGAAACTAATATCGCTCAAACAATATGAAAACTTGAGATAATATTCCCTCTATCATTTTTCGACTCGATGAAGCATCTATCCGTACAATTACCGTTTGAGGTAAAAGTTGAAGGCCTAGTCCAATATATATAGATGTATTCATTCAAAATGTTAGGGTTTACACATGCATCATAATTAAAATTTTATTATCTTTTTATTTGCATATTTCAAAACATTCATTTAATATCATACAAGTACTTGTTCAACCTTAAGAGAGAAGTAAAAAACAAGGCACTTATTGAGCTTCGATATGCAAAGCTTATATTGTTGAAGAGATCTCAACATTTATTTCATACTATTTCAAGTTTCAATTGAGAACAAGAATCAACCGCATTGCAAGGTATGATGATGGTGAGAAAGTGCCTTCGAGTGGGAACTTGTCAATATTCTCTCATCCTTGACAACCAGTACCAAAAAATGCTATAAAAGGAAGATATTGTAAGAAATAGAATTCAGACAAGCACATAATTATATGTTATTTAATTGTAATGAACTGAAACCTTTTATTCAGTAAGTATAGTACTTAACTTGTTGCTATTTTTGAACAATTTATCTTTTATAATATCATAAAATGATACATTTTTTAATTCCTTGCAGGCAACATCGTCAATATTTTATATCGCAAAACTCACAGTTGACTGAATTCCAAATCTTTCTATCACAAGATGAATAATTTTCCATGTGGTTCAGAACACATGTAAGTACCGTTTAATTATTCTTATCTCTCAAGATACTTAATTTCATTACACATTTCTTGATAGTTGTTCATGGTTGTATTTCATATACCAAGTTTATCAATCGAGAAGGAATGTTAGTGTTTCTTTGTCTGGGTCCTGAAAGAAAGATGAAGTGCTACAACAATATTTTATCAATGGACATGTGTTTCATACTAAAAAAATATAGACATGGAAGGAAGACATATAACAGTGGGGGTTTGTGTTAAGAGATCGACTTCTAATGAGTTTAAAATTGACTACTATAAGAAGTTGGAAGAGTTCATTGAATTGCAATATCATAGCAAGCAGAATAAATTATTGTTATTCAAATGCTATTGGTGTGACACCATTTAAAGAGAAATCAGAATAGATCCCTATCATGGTTTGATTGAAATTAATTCAAAGGTTAGACTATGCAACAGTGATGATATCTTTGTTTTTATCAAGCAATGCCAACAAGTTTATTACATATACAATCCTTCCTTTAGAAAGGATCGTTCAAAGATGACTGGTTATCCATTGTGAAAACCAAACCTAGGGGTCGTGTCAAGGTTGTTCAGGATGACAATGATGAATTAAATGTGGGAGATGATATCTTTCAACTTGGTGAGTTAGTTAATCCATATCAAGTTGCTCCATTTAATGACTTAGAAGAAAATTTAAATTTTCACATCGTCGAGAATATTTTTATTAATGTTGATGTTGAGGAGTTGAATGATAGTTTGAGCTCTAGTGGACATACATAAGTCGATGAAGATGATAATGATGAAATCAACGTACAAGATTACAATGGAGATGAGGACGAGTCAATTGATAAAGAAGAAGAGAATTCTGATTAATTTGCACAACACTAATGTGTAATGCCAGAAACTATAATGTAATATTTATAGAAAAAATTCACTTTAATATAATGACAATGATGTTAATTTATTATTGAATGACAAAGAAATATTTATTTTATTATTGTTATGTGAATTGATGTTATTGTGTTATGTGTGCAGTTGTGAAATTAAATATTTACAGAATGGATAGATAAGGAATACATATACAATTTGGCATCAGACATTGTTTTACATCGATGAAAATACCGACAAACTGTACATTACATACTAGTATACCGACATAATATATTCATTGATATATTTTAGAGAACATGAGAATTGTTCCCCTTTACACTAGCATTGTTTACAGTGTTTATTACATATGGGTATACCCATGAAATATGTATGTCGGTATATTTCAGAGACCATGAGAACTATGCCTCTTCACCCTAGCATTGTTTAAGATGTTCATTACATACGGGTATACCAACAGAATGTGTCTATTGGTATATTTCAGAAACCATGAGAATTGTTTCCCTTCACCTTGGCATTGTTCATGGTGTTCATTACATACGGGTATATCGATAGAATATGTCTGATGGTATATTCTAGAGACCACGAGAACTGTTCAATTCTCAATGGCACTATTCACGATATTCATTACATACTGGTTTACCGACTAAATGTGTCATAACCAACACAATATTGAAGGATGAGATTAAAAAAAAATCAATTAAAAAAATAACATAAAAAAACCTATGTCAATCCACCAAATCATGACCCGGGTCATCAAACTAAGATAACCTTATAGAAAAAAATAAAAAAATAATTTGATTTAACTCGAGTTAATCTGTCAAATTCGTGACTTTGGTTTTGAGACTGAGATAACCACATAGAGAAAAAATTAAAACAAATTATAAAGCTTAATTCTCAATCGTCTCTATCATCTAATGTTGAATGATGAAAATTATAAAAAAATTTAATTAAAAAAATAACATAAAAAATAAGTCAAGTTAATCCGAGTTAATTATTAAGCACTATTACCGAGTCATGATACCATGATAGCCTAATGAAAAATAAACCAAAATAAATCATGAAGTCTAATTTCCAATTAAATACAATATTAATTGATGAAATTGAGAAGAAAAAAAGTCAATTAAAAAAGAGAAAAAAAATGAGTCAATTTGGTTAACCCACAACCCGAGTCATAAGACAATGACAACCCAATAAAAAAGCAAGTTTAATGTTGAAGGACTCGTGACCCAGGTAATAAGACCAATTTAACCTCTTACAAAGAAAAAAGAAAAAAAAAACCAACCTGATTTAACTAGGGTTAAAATGTCAAAACCCGTGACCTTGATCATGAGAACAAAGTATTCTCATAAAAAACTAATCAAATAGATTATGAAATTCAATTCTCAATCGACCAAATGTTGAATGATAATTTTTTTTTAAAATCAATTAAATAAAAGAAAAAAACCCGAGTTAACTGAGGTTAATCTGTTAAGCATTATTTTCGTGTCATAAGATCATGATAATATAATGAAAAGTAAACAAAACAAATCATGAAGTTTAATTCTCAATCAAATCAATATTAAAAGATGAAATTGGAAGAAAAAAAATCTGGGTCAACTAGGTTAACCCGCCAAAACAGGGTAATCCATCAAACTTAGGATTTTTGTCATGAGAGTATGATAACTAAATAGAAAAAATAAAATTAATATTAAAAAATAAAATTAAACAAAAAAATTAATAAAATAACAAAAATATAAAACAAAATAAAGTATTATTTTAATAAATAATACTTCGTGAGGAATTGGTAAGTAAAATCCCCTTCTTTTTTAGTTTAGTTAATGTTCGATGTAAATAAATAGAAGACACCCAAAAGATAAGCTGCGTTTTTAAACATGAAAGTACCCAATGATCGATGTTCAATATTATAATTCACAATTAGATTTGTTAATAAAAATAGATGAATATATATATATATATATATATATATATATATATATATATATATATATATATAGCAGTTGATAATTAAGCTGATTGTACTTAATATATTTTTAATTAAATCTTTCTTGGCTAGCTAGCTAGGTTTTATGGTCTTAATTTATAACAAAATCGACAGCTATCTTGCTAGCGGGCGCAACTTCACTAATTAATATTCCGTGTTCAAGATGTGTCTAAACCGTGTTTACATGATGGATGTGTTTATGTATATATATAGGGGCTGGGAATAATAGGTTCAGCCATTTTTAAGAGCACCCTTACTTCCCTCCAATTCTCTGTTGATTCAAGCAGCTACGGAGATCCATGCATGGATGGATGGATGCATGCATGCCTGCCCGCCTGCCTGCGAAACAAAAGAAATTGAAAAACAACAAAAGAAAAGAGAAGAAAGAAAACTCTGCAACAGCTGATCTAGCTCATTGTTTGGAAGCTGCAAGGCAGTTCTAATTATTATATATCGATCGCTGGTCTAAAAACATGCATGGTTGATTATAAGCTATTTAAAGCAAGGATTTGATAAATAAAAAAAAACATTGCTTGCTGGCATGGAGTCAACCTTGCGCAAGGTTGATACAGGCGTGAAAAAGAAGAGAAATTGCTGGCATGGAGTCAACCATGAACCAGGTTGGGACAGGCGTGAAAAAGAAGAGAAAATAGCTTGCATGCAGGTATATTAGCAACATAGGGTCTCGTTCGAGACCATTTCTTCTCCTTGTTAGAGACTAATCCTCAGTCAGTCAATCTTTGTTGCTGTGCATGTACTGTCAACCATTAGTACAGAATGGTATTCCTTTCTCTACGCTTCTAATTTTAGATCTCCCAAGTTATTGGATAGTATTTAAGCATGCCCACAACGTCTAACCTATGCGTTCAATTCATAAACCAAACACAAGCCATGCAGATAGCTCAAAAATTCACCTAGCTAGGTTCAATTTTTTCTGGTCTATTTCGGTCTGAACCCATAAGAAGATTTACGAACCCACCGCGCCAGGTGGTTCAACCGTAGACCTTGATCTATAACGGACCTAGGACGTCCAGGACTACTTTTGGTCAGAACTTGTTAACATTCATAATATATAACATACAAAGAAGATGGCAGTGGGTAAGGCCATGCTGATCTTTGTTTTTACTCTTGCAACATTGATTCCAAGCCTGTTGGCAGACATTGGCCTTTTCGACGATGTGTGGCGAAAACGAGCGGAGGATGCTAAGAAGATGACAGTGGAAGCCTACGTACCCGACCCGGAAGAGGCAACCGATGCTTTCAACGTTGAAGTTAACAAGTGAATTCCCAACATCATTTTCTCCATTTCATTATTGATCATCAGTACACAATGTATCACCATTTATTTATTTTATGAAGTCTTAATTTCTCTTTGAACTAAGAAGCAAGCGCCTAGATCGGATAAGATATATAGGAACTTGCTATACTAACGTATACGCTCGACGATATTTTTTGTTACAGCATGCAGAATTAATATACATGGCACATTTATGAAATATTATAATGATTTTGACAATCTTTTTTCCTTTTCTTTTTAATTGGGGGAAGATACTCTCTTGCAAAGAATAGCAGCAGCCTTGATGGTGCTTTTGGGAGCACAAACATGACTAATTTGGACCTTGATGATGATGATAACGATGCCGATTTTGAACAGTTCGCTAACAGCACTAGAAGGAACCTCAGGCAAGGGAGGAAAAAATACGCAGGTCCATGCCAGGTGACAAACCCAATTGACAGGTGCTGGAGGTGCCAAAGGAACTGGGCAAAAAACCGTAAGCAGTTAGCAAAATGTGCGCTTGGTTTTGGGCGTAGGACTACTGGAGGAATGGCCGGAAGGATATATGTTGTGACAGATAGCTCGGACAACAATGTTATGAATCCAAAACCAGGGACTTTGCGTCATGCTGTGATCCAAAAGGAGCCATTGTGGATCATATTTTCAAAGAACATGAACATTAAATTGTCGAAAGAGTTGATAATGTCTAGCCATAAGACGATTGATGGGCGTGGGCACCATGTACACATCTCTTATGGAGCTGGCATTACAATACAATTCATCCATAACGTAATCATTCATGGAGTTCGCATTCATCACATTATTGCTACTAGCGGTGGGAATATTAGGGACTCCGTGGACCATTATGGAATCAGGACCAACAGTGATGGAGATGGAATTTCCATCTTCGGCTCCACCGATGTCTGGATCGATCACGTTTCCATGTCTCGCTGCACTGATGGACTCATAGATGCAATTATGGGATCCACTGCAATTACCATTTCCAATTGCCATTTCACCCACCACAATGATGTAAGCTACAATATCATTTCTTATTTAAAACTTAAATATAATTTTTCTCTTATTTGTTGCAGAGAGATGACGATTTGATATATATATTGAGAATTGCAGGCCATCTTGCTGGGAGCAAGTGATAGCTACTCAGGCGATCATCTTATGCAAGTCACAGTTGCATTCAACCATTTTGGCCAGGGGCTTGTACAGAGAATGCCAAGATGCAGATGGGGTTTCTTCCATGTTGTTAACAATGACTACACTCATTGGCGCCTGTATGCTATTGGTGGCAGCAAACATCCTACCATTATCAGCCAGGGTAACCGCTTCATCGCACCACCTGAGAGTCATCTAAAACAGGTAAACAAAACAAGATCATGCATTCCATTAATTAAATCCCACATATAATACGATAAATACATGTTTTGATGATACCTGCAAATTAAAATGCAGGTGACCAAGAGGGACTATGCAACGAAGGGAGAATGGAGTAAATGGACATGGAGATCAGAGAACGATCTAATGATGAATGGAGCCTTCTTTGTTCAATCTGGCAAGCCGAGAACCAAGAAACCGAACAGGAAGTTCATGATCAAAGCCAAACCCGGTGCAGTTGCTACAAGGATGACTCGCTTTGCTGGGGCACTTGATTGCAAACCAGGTAGAAAATGCTAGAAAGATCAAGTCCCATGGTAATCTGTGGAACCTTAAACCTCACGAACAAGGACATGTGAAGGAGAACAATTTTAACGTTGTTGCTGTTATCAATTTGCGTGTTTGTTGGGAGGAGAAATTGGAATCGGAGGGCAAAATACGAAACCAAAAAATGTAAGCATTACAATTAATTATTAATGTACTCCGTTGTGTTGTCTGTACAACTTTCTTCCTTTTCTTATTTACTCAATGAGATCAGAAACCAAAATATTAATACAATTAATCAGTCTAATTGGATTGAATTGACTAAGTCTTATGAATATGAAATTAAGTAAACTCTTGATCAAATCTTTAATTTTTCATTGAAGCTTATTTGCCAAATTGATGCAAATTCATGGACATTTTGGGAGGTTATTCCAAGTTCACGTGATAAAACCACTAAAACAGGCAAATTCTAGACTACATACATTAAAATTAGTGAATATTAGCTAGCATCAAGTCCCAACTGCTCTTCCCTCCCCTTAATGCTAGGTTTTAAGTGTTGTTGATTTTGTCTTTTTTTTTCTGGACCATTTAAAGATAGGACAAAGAATTCGTCTTCTATTGTTTCACTTTAGCTTTTCACTCTTTTTATATATATATATATATCAAAAAACACTAGTATCAAAGAATATTAAATCTAAATGTAAAACTAGATCTAAAAATTTTGGATTTGGTTGCAATGCCTGACTCAAAAGTAATATTTTTAATATTAATAATAATATTAAACTTGTCTGACACAAGTTCTTATAGTTTTTTATCCATTGAAATCAAATTTATGGTTTTTCTTTCATGGTAATAATATTTTTAAAAAATATTATTAATAATAATGATAATGATAACAATAACAACAACAACAACAATAATAATAATAATAATAATTATTATAAACTTGGATCTGGCGCCCCAGCCAGACTCAAGTTTCTAGAGTCTGGTTCTCCTAATAAGAATAAAAATAGTAATATTAAACTTGTCTTATCCAAGATTTTATAGTTTTTAATATCTTCAAATCAAATTTATGGTTTTTCTTCAACATTAATAATTTTTAAAAAAACTTTAATAATAATAATAATAACAATATTAAGAACAACACTAATAATCATAATAAAAATAAAAATAATAACAATATTAAAAATAACATTAATAATCATAATAAAAATAAGAATAGCAACGACGACGACAATGACAACAACAATAATAGTAATTTTAAATTTTACCCTTCAAATCAAATCTATG
>Ga0325400_1003539_pt1 | contig 14145 bp, 13 predicted proteins | sample PopdelMetagenome_2_FD_205662 | JGI IMG/M metagenome (GOLD analysis project Ga0325400, IMG submission 205662) | Populus deltoides microbial communities from Bellville, Georgia, United States - Xylem-PdKOR-R1 | ecosystem: Host-associated > Plants > Phyllosphere > Stem > Wood/Secondary xylem... | reverse complement strand
CTGAGTCATCTTTCATTCATTTGTTATCAATAGATTTGAAGTTTCTGATTTGGTCTCCCTCCATTTTCAATCCAATCCAAACAAGGGGGAGGAAATTATGATATGTCTTGAACTTTCAGTCCCTTTTGTTTCTTCTTACTTTCATTCTTCCCGTAACTTTTTTTCCGTAAACAAAACTGCCAACGGTCCTTTTATTCCAATGTTGTTTATTTGATGATACTGATTTATCACTAAGTTTGTGTTTGTTGACACCATCTTGCTGTCAGTATATTATTACCAACTTGTTCTGTAATTTGGCCCTCTGCGAGCACTAAAATTTTTATGGTTATTTTAACTTCTGTTGGGTTCAGGATCTCTGGTTCCTTGCTTGCCTGTCATCCATTGGTGCATACAGCTCTATCAAGTTTGAATTCTGAGATACTTTCAGAGGCAGCTGTAAATGGTATTGCAGTTGAAACCAGCTATATTTGTTCAAAATTATTTTGGTAGTTTGTGTAATTTCATATTGATGACGTTTCATCATTTTTTTTTAATTTCTGTAAAGTTCTTAAAATTTTTGGAACATAATTGATGTTATCCTGCTCTTGAGCCATAACAAGGGCATGACTGTATTTACCCTGTTGCATCTGTGCTTCCTATAGTTTATTTGTTCTGTATCTACAACACTCATGTATTAAATCTGTATCTCTTTATCTATCCAACCCACTTGTCCCCCCCTCTTAAAGCTGAATGATTTACATATTTAATTACTTTTTTTAATTCTTTCCCCAGAATTTCAGGAAGATGCTGTTATTATTTAATGAAATCTTTTGCATGTCAATCATACATCTTTTCTTCATCTTCACAAATGTGGTTGGCAGCCAGAACAGTTGTAATCTGTAGAGGACTAGAGGATATGTAGGTGTGTTTGGAGTCCTGGACTCAGTCTTCTACTTTCCCTGATTTGTGCAGTCATATCAGAATTAATACATTACACAACAGCTGGAAACTCTGGTGGTATTCCTGTACAGATGCCTTTAATTCAAGTGATTGTGCCTCAAGTCATGAGTCTAAAGGAGCAACTCAGAGATCCTTCAAAGGTATTGCATTCATAAAGTTTCATGTGGCTGTTGCGGTTATTTATCTCAATGAGTGATGATATTGTATCATAATAGATGTGCTAAACAAGTAACTTAAAAACAATGTTCTCCTATTAAAGTGGTGTGTGGTTCATTTGAATTCACTCATTCTCTTTCCTTGTCGGGGTGGGAAGGCCTTGAGTTGTAGCATCACACTCTACAGAGGGTTCAAAACTCAAAGTTGGTGCCTATTTACTTGTGATTTTTTTTGAAATGCTTTTGAATACATTTCTCAAAATTAATAATCTTGGGATATTGATGGTTTGTTGGTTATTGAGTAGTTATTCATATTCCCTTATGCAGTTTTTAAAGAAAAACATGCTATTCAAATGCATTCAATTTCATAAAAATAAATGAATTTATCAAACGAATTTGGATTTATGAGAAATGGTGGATGTGTTGTTCAAGAAGTGTACTATGGGAGGGGATCAGAGATAATTGTTAATATACAGTTAAGCAAGAGAAATGGTATAAAGAAAGGAAATTTTCAGGTAATACATGAACCGAAATGCATGTGTGCGTGCATGTTTGTTTGCTTATATACATTATTTTTATAATTATGCTTTTAATGTGTTTTTCCAAAATGATTAATTTTTTACTATAAGTTGGTGGGGATTTCCACAGATCTGAATGAGTCATGTTCTATTCAAATGATGCATTATAAGATTAAGATAATTAGCAACTGTTTTTCCCCAACACGCATAACATTTTGTTCGGAATAATATGAAGATGATGATCAAAATGATCTATATTTGCTAATTGATAAATGGTTTACATCCATTGGATGGGAAATGTGAGTTGGTGTGAATCATTCATTTGCTGACATGGTTCTAAGTTTGCCTTTGGAGGAAGTTGTCTCCTGAAAATTTCATATTACAAGGAGCTGCATGCTTGTGCCAGCAATTCTGGGATAATATTCATACTTGCATTTTATTTGGTGGAGATGCTCCACCACCCATTGCACCATGAAGATGTTCTAGGCTTGAATTTTTATGTCCTTTCATTAGTGGATTTTTACTTGGAGTTACTATTTCAACATATTTGCACACATGGTCTTGGTGAGAACAATGTAGAAATTGTTTATTGTTATTTAAACATGGTTTTTCTTTTAGGATGAAGAAGATGTGAAGGCCATTGCTAGATTATTTGCAGACATGGGTGATTCATATGTCGAGCTGATTGCAACTGGTATAAACTTTTCCTATAAATAGTAGCCTATTCAAGGTTTTTGTTTGTTTGTTTATCGTAAGATGTAACTATTTTTGCTTCTTTCTGTCCACTTTTCTTCGAATCATTACAGAGTGCTTTTGGTTGACTAACGAAGCCTGTTTTGTATGTGATCTTTCTCCTTTTCTGTTGATTAGCATTTTTGGAAATTTCCCTCTTGTTTGCAGGTTCTAATGAGTCAATGATGATAGTAAATGCATTGTTAGAAGTTGCTTCACACCCAGAATATGACATTGCTTCAATGACATTTAATTTCTGGCACAGTCTTCAACATTTCTTGACTAAGAGGTGAATCCTTGTGGAGTTCTATTGCATTAGCTGCATCCCTTTGTAAAGGAAGTTTGAATATGATGATTCTATTCTACCAGGGATTCCTATACTTCATTTGGTAATGAAGCATCCATTGAAGCTGAGAGTAGGAGGAGGCTGCAAGTTTTTCGGTCACCCTATGAGTCCCTTGTGTCCCTGGTGAGCTTTCTGGTTTAGATTTTCAGAGCGTCAATATTAGTGCTATCAATTGTGAAATAACTTGAAGTAGTGGTGCATGTTTGCATACTATAAGAAGCTTCTATCGCTAAAATATACATGAAGTGGAAACAATTTTTGGGTACCAGTGTGTGATTTTGTACCCTAAGAAGATTCTATCTCCAAAAAATGCTTTGCTACTTTGGATGGTACTGCTGATTTATTCTCTCCTCCTTTGTCATTATTTCTCTTATTTGAATCGATTTGGTGGGATTGTTAACAGCATGCAACGGAATGTATTTCTAGTGTGGTTGTGTCTAATGAAGAGAAGCTCATTCATGATTGATGTTTGACCAAAGCATGCTCATAGAAATTTATTGTATGCAGTATTGGAGCTGTACTGCTCACACTTTAGCTATCAATGTAGCATGTGACATGGTAGTTATGTTGATAGCAGTATTTAGCCTCGCTCACCCATCGTATACTATGAATACACTGCCAAATTCTGTATAAATCAATAGTCACAATTTGATATAGCATATAGGTTTTGCTTTCTTAAAAATGGAGGCTGCAGCAACATAATAATGAAAATATATTCATTTTGTTATTCATTCCAAGTCCTTTTGAGAACTTCGAGTTGCCACATTAACAAACTTAAAGAGGTATTTTTCTTTGTTTATTGCTTATTTGCTTCCAACCGCAGCATTTGCAATCTGCAATCTTCATAATACCTTGGTCCATATCAATTTCCTTTTGGCTGTCAAGTTTGGTTTTGTCTCTGTCAATAAATTTTTACTTATGAATAGTGGAAAATTTATTGCTCTGCTTTTGTTCTCTCAAGTTTTCATGGCTAGTTGAAGGGAAGGAAAATTCGTTTATGGTTTTCTTAAGTAAAAGCATGCATATGAATAAATAATCATTTTCCTTGTTGTATGTTGTTTCATAAAAAATCTTAAAGAGCTATGGCTTATCATCACAGGTTAGCTCTCGAGTTCAATATCCTCCAGATTATCAAACCCTGTCAGTTGAAGATCTCAAGGAATTCAAACAGACTAGATATGGTAATGATTGGCTGTTTGATATTGGATATTGTTTTGCTTTTCCTGTCGTAAGCATTCTGGAGAATACTTTATTGTTGTTTTAGATATTTCAAAACTCATCAAGCATACAAAAGGCATGGAAAGGTAATTTAATGTTGATTGTATTTCACTGCAACGAGAGCATTTCCCAAAGACATTACTTAAGACGTTGTAAACTTGAAACCAGAAACCAGTTTCTTGTACCTTTTAGGTTACTAAGACATAAAACTGTAAATATCTCATCATTCCTTTTGCTTTCTGACTAGGTTATGCTGTCAGATGTTTGATAGTTGAGTCTTAGATGACTAAAAAGATCAGTAATAAATGATTATTTTGGAAGAAGTGTGAAAACACTGGTTAACTTCGTAGTATGTTGGTACTCTTGAGGAATTAGATTTTTGTTTTTGGAAAAACATGTAGTTTTGGAATTTTCTTGTAAGGAAAATAGATTGATGAGGCGACTGGTTTATATAATTAGTTTGAGTTCAGAAACTCTGGTAATAATAGAAATCAGACTAAAACAGATTGATGAGGTGACTGGTTTATATAGTTGATTCCAATGAGTTTGGTAGAGGGACTTGCATGAGTTCTTTGATAGAAATTATGAGTTTTCCAGAAATTTTTTCTTCAAAACAGGAAACTTCTGAAAATGCCTTTGCTAACTGAAAATAAAAATTGTTTTCTTGGAAATACATGCTTTTTAATTCTCCAGTTTTCTATAAAACTGGAAAACACCAAATTAGTTGTATTCCAAATTCTCCACTATATAAATAAGGGCCTTGTTTGGTTCATATAATGGTTCATGGTCATTCCTTTTATTATTTTCAATTTAAATCAAACAAGGCCCTTGATTTCTATTTTGGAAAATTCGTATATAATAAACATGTTTCCTTAATTTTCCATGGAAAAAACTTTTTAGAATGAATAAGAAAACTAGAGATTGAAACAAAAAGGCTATTTTTGGAAAGTAAACACAACCTTAACCTCTAAACTTTTCTGTATCAGATTCTCTGATTTTCCATATATATATATATATATATTTCATTTGTGATTCTGTCAAATTTATCTGTTGAGAGCTTTGGATCTATGGCTTGTACTGGCATGCTGTGCATCATGAGAATAATAGGTAATAAAAGCAGCATAAATTCTGAATGATGGTAATACAAAAGTTAGTTGAATCATAGTTCTTGCTTGGGTAGGGGGGCATATTTTGTTGGCAGAGTTTGTGCAGGGATATACCTTTGTGGACTGGCACAAACAATGCAGTCAAGGGAAAAGTAGTGTAGGAAAATGTGGAGGTCCCTGTATGTGCATGATGTGGAAATTGCATACAAATATTATTGTGAGTAATTGACTGGTACACTGGCTCATTTATCTCTTTCCTTTCTGACAGTCATTTGTCTGGTTGTTGGTGTTTTTATCTATAATCATTAAATTGTCTTTTTACTTTTGATCAGTCACTTTCCCCTTATTTGATCAAACAAACTCTTCTTGGCACAATCCAATGGTTGCTTTTAGTTTCAGGCAACAATTTGAATCAAAATATTGTTAAATTTTTTTTGTTTGCTCATTGGCATGTCCATGACTCAATTGGATAAATTTTTTCCCTCTGTTGCTATAGTTTTCGAACTTGTTCATTGATTGCACTATTGTTGTTAGTATCTTTCAATTGCTGATTTGTTATCTGCCTCCTTTTTTTCTTTTTTTTTTTTCAATTTGCCTGTTTTATATTTTACATTTATGAGACCCAGATACCCTTCTACAACACTAACAAAATCTGTGGCCATGCTAGCTGTCGCGGATGTGTTAATTGACGCAGCATCAGTTTTAGGCGGTGATGCAACTTTGAGAATTCTTTACGTAAAACTTGCTGAGGTATGTTTTGTATTTTAAACCATAATAATTCTTTTATTTTTGCAAAAAGATGTTTGAGAACTGGAAACTAAGGTTTAAGTCTTCATTGTAACTAACAGGGTGTGCAACATTGCAATTGCAAGCTATATCCTTTCTTGAGGCTTTAGTGGCATCCAGGAATTGTATATAAATTATTTTATGAACTAATTTTCAAATAAGCCCAGCCTCTTATTGTTACTAGTTTTTGAGTAGTAATTTGGTAGTTCAGCAATTGGTTCAATCTTCTTCAGAAGTATCCAAGTAGCTTTGACCTGGAAAGGTAATTGATGTGAGAGATAACTATAATGACATTTTTTATATTCTTTCATCCAGTCCTTGCAACCAAGTGCTATATTTTTCTCTTGCAAGGCAAAGGATTGGGATTTAATCTACCTGAGGAAAGTCATTTGGGCTGGATGAGGGCTACCCTCCATTTTGTAGTCCAAGTTAGTCATTCAATATGGAAATAACATTAACAGAAATACTTGTGCAAAACCATTTGGTGATAATTTCTTCCAACATCGTTTCTTCAATAACCATGCCTCATTTTGTTGTGTGTAATTAAACTTTGGACCCTCATTTATAGAGATCTTGTTGCTTCCTGTTTTCTCCTCAGACTGCCTTCCATGCTGCAATGCTGTGTCATAACTGTCTTGTTTCCTAAAAAGGGAACATGCCTGATATGGATTAAGTTTTTTAGGGGTTATATGAGAACTTTTTTGCATGCCACCCTCAAGAGTATTTCTATTATCCTTTTTAATTATGTTTGCTTGTATGAATTATGTGAAATCTTTTAAACTTTGGAAGGCCCGAACCTGCCTGGGGAATGACCACAATCAATGGCATCCAGCAGAAGCTGCTTTGTTTTGCATCAGGGCCATATCAAATTATGTTTCGACAGTTGAAGCTGAAGTAATGCCCAAGGTAAAACATTTCTGAAATTCTTTTTTTTTCTTGGTTTCTTTCTTTACACTCAGTTATTATGTTGAGGGCTTCTATTTTACAGGTGTGGTTTTGTTGCTGTTGCTCTGTTATGTTGGGAAACCATTTAGTTCCTTAAACATCTACTATTTCATTATAGGACTGCAGTTGCATGGCTTGTCCCATGGTCCTTAATTTTAGCATGTCTTGAATTTTGTGATCAGTGCATCCATTGTTTGTGTTGTGAATTTGAAAACTGAACAAGGAAACCAGCATTTGCTTTTTCATGTGGTTAACAGATAATGTATATATAATCATAATATGGACAAAACCTATTACTCCTGTAGTTTATATCCATATTTTCAATTCAGTAGTTTATGGATTGAAAATGGTTTACTTGTTTTCAGATTGTTTTAGTTCAGAACTCTCAGAAACATAAAAGATTTTGTTGGTTGATTCGCTTTAAACAGATTATGTCTTTGCTTCTGGAACTTCCTCATGAGCCCCAACTACTCCAGACAGGTAAACAACTCTCATGGTGGGTGGATGCTATTTTATATATTTTATTCTTGCCACCAAGGGGTTGTGGATGTTAGTGTGGAGTGGAGATGGTGAACCGTCTCTGTCCAAGCTACAGATTCACTTGTTTTGACTTCCAAACTTCCAGTGCATTGGCCTCACCAAGCAAGGTGTTTCTGGATGTGAAATCTGAAGTTATTAACTTAAGGAAAAAATTTCAGTGTGCTTAACCATTGGAGCATATTCGAAATGGCTTGATGCTGCATTGGATGGATTTCCTCAACTGTCTTCAGTCATAAAAATTCTCCTCAGTGGCATGGGTAAATCAGAAGATTCTGCAGCAGCTGCGGCAGTGGCATTCAGACACATCTGTGATGGTACACTCTCTTCAGTCGTGTAATTTTTTTTCACCACTGTATGTTATTTGGCTTTAGGAGCATTTGAATTTAGAGAAGTCTCTATAAGTTGGCAACATTTAGTTATCAAGTTTCCTGTGCATATAACAACAATTATTAACACTGCCTTCTAATTTTTGTGGAGCACATTCTGATCCTTGCTCCTTTACTTAACGAAGCTTTCTGTTTTAGGTCTTCGTCTTCAATGGGTTTTAGTTGTAATTGTAAAGAATGTTAATGGCATTGCAATCGAAACCCTCCGTACTTGATGAACAAATGCCAATTGTTTGCATTGAAGTTTGTTAACCTCATTAGTGAAAGATGGTGATGAAGGAATATGGATTTTGATTCTGCATATTTAAAGGGTTCTATCTTGTTTTGAGGGTCTTATAAAGGGGTTTTGGGTCCTATATTTAATTATTTTGGGTTCTTCATAATTTTCTGCTTTAGGGGTTTTTTGAGAAGTTAAATTAACCAATATTTGAAAGGAATCAGAAAACCATTCCAGGAGGATTTCTTTGTTGTAATTGCTTATTTTTCACTGTTAATAGCACATTCTTTTTCTATCCTTAAAAAGAAAAAGAAAAAAGAAGGGGAGATTGGGTTTCATCTGGTATATGATAGGTAAATTCCACTTTCAAGAAAACTTAATGAAAGTGGTTGATTATGGTTGAATATGGTAAATGCAGATTGTTTGAGGGCATCCTGGACTCTGCCCTTGGTTTTGCATCCTCTGTGTCCTGGATTCTACCCCTTGATTTTATCCACTCTATTTACTTATCATCAGGGGATGCATTAAAAGTAACCAATTTCAAACTTAAAGGAGTTGATCCAATCCATTTTTTATCTGGCTATCACTTGTGAATGATTGTCTCTTATTTTTAAACTAGATATTTTTGTGTCAAGCCTGTGATTTGAGAGAATCTATTTATGCTTCAAGAGCTGTTTTCTAAGAGCATCAGAGTTATGATTTGAATAGGAAGATGAATGATTGCAAATGCTAAACAATCATGTTCAGCTTTTTTAGCTTATCAACGGCTAAAATGCTAAATGAAGTTGAGAAAACCACTAAGATGAAGAAGATTATGCGTTATCTCCTTCAAAATCATGAATGATTGTTATTCTTCCCTGTGAGTTTTCAGTTTTAGTTCTATTAGTGGTTTTGCACTCCTTAGAAGACACACACACACACACACATACAACTTCTCTCTACTCTATTGTCATTGTTACTGCATTATGTGATTTAGTGTTGTATTTTGAAAACCTTCACTCAAACATGGATCAAATGTTGACTGTAGATTGCCGGAGAAAGCTTTGTGGATATTTTGACGAACTCTTTTCCATATACAACAGTGCTGTGATTGGGGAAGGTAGTTTAAAAGTTTCTGCTGGGGACTCTTTGCATGTGGTCGAAGCCTTCAGGTATATTGGTTACTTGAGAATCAGTATCTGATGAAATTCTGCTCGGAGCACTTGATTTAGATGTTTATGCATTGTTTTACAGCATGGTCATTACAGAACTTCCGGCTGATCAGGCTAAGCTGGCTTTGGAGAAATTATGCTTGCCAGTTGTCACTCCTCTACAGGTTAGGTTGGTTTGTTTCTGATGGATTTTTTTTCAGAATTGTTCTTGTTTCATAATACTAAGCAAGTTTATAACGTGAACAACCAGGAAATTATTAGTCAAGGCCCAGATGTATTGGAGAAGAAACTTGCTCGTGAATTAACAGTTCATATTGATCGACTTGCATACATCTTTAGGTTTGATTGACATTCTCTGTTTATTTTTTAATTTACCAGATTGATATTCTTAAGTTTCAAATAAAAAAAATTTCAGGTATGTAAATCACCCTGAAGCTGTGGCAGATGCAATTCAAAGACTTTGGCCAATTTTGAAAGCAATATTTGACATGTAAGTACATGCCGGGTGCTATAAGAAAAGCAGTAATCATGTTTAGATATTCCTTGGTTTTCTGTTCTCTATTGATCTGTGCTTTCTGTAGTCGTGCTTGGGATATGCGGACAATGGAGTCTCTTTGCCGAGCTTGTAAATATGCTGTGAGTTTCCTTAGCTGTATTCACTTCTTTTACTCATGAACTTCAGAAAACTAGATATGAGAGAGGTGGTCTTTAGTAGGTCAGTATTTAATGATTTAACTGTCAAAATAATCGTTGTCAAGGTTCAAAGGATTTTTTTTTTTCCCAAGCCATCTCAACAACAGCTTCACTCAGTGCATTAATTTTCAACTGACACCTTTCTATTTCGTACTTCATCGGTAGAGTTTAAGAATGAAGATGCTGTATTTTGTTGGTGATCTTGTTTGGTAAAAAATCATCACTACTCTGATATCAATGAGCTTGAGTTTTCTTTAGGTGAGAACATCTGGAAGGCTCATGGGAATCACAATTGGAGCAATGCTAGAAGAGATTCAAGGCCTGTACCAACAGCACCACCAGCCATGCTTCCTTTATCTCTCCAGTGAAGTTATAAAGGCATGTCTTTCTTCCTAGTACGCACACACTTTTTTCATGTTTAATTCTAAAGTCAACTGTCATCTTGGGATGCAGATATTTGGCTCTGACCCATCTTGTGCGTACTACCTGAAAAATTTGATTGAAGCCCTCTTCAAGTGCACAACATGTCTTCTCACCAATATAAAGGTTCCACATTGATGCATTACCTTTTGTTGGTGGTTGGATTTGCTAATAGCACATAGCGCTTGTGGCATTCAGTTATTTTTGCATTTATTTTGCAGGATTTTACTGCCAGACCAGACATAGCAGATGATTGTTTTCTGTTGGCGTCGAGGTGCATCCGCTATTGCCCTCAAGTATTTATTCCATCTGCGGTATTCCCATCATTAGTGGATTGCTCAATGATTGGTGTCACAGTACAACACAGGTATAACTCTCTGTATTTGTGTGAGAACACCTGGCCATTGAAGATAACATTTCATCCTAGCACATGTATAAATGCATGAGATGTTGATTGGGTTGATTATCAATTGATTCACTGTATGAAAATAAATGATTTCATGACATATAAGGTAGCGTGAATATGGGTAAGACATAGAACTAATATGTTGATGCATGAATCATTGAAAATCAGGACATGTTAGAGCATTGTTATGCTAATAAATGAACAGGTTTGTACTATAAATTTGTGTAAATTCTATTACCTTTTGATACACAAGTGCCAATTGGGTTCGTAAGATGCATGAAATCTATTAAATGCTTAACAACACAGCTGCATGTTGAATACAAACTGATCTGCGTTTCACCTTTTGCATTAATAAGTGATAATGAGTTATTTATTCTATATGTGTGTCCAAAATCATGTATATGATGTATTCATGTTTTTCCTTCTCGCATCTCAGTCTATTATTTGGGTATCATATTGTCATTTCATTATTCCTTATTCTGCAAATTCTTGTCCATTTGTATTGGGCAATCACCAAATACTGAATCCAGGTTCAATGCAGGTTTTTTTTTTTGTTTTTTGTTTTTTGTTTTGGGGGGTTGGGGCTTTTGAAATAAACATGCTTCCTCACTAGTTTGTACTTATTTAAACACTTTGCTTCCAAAATGAATTGTGGTTTTTCCCATCACTCACCATATTTTTCAATATTTGCAGAGAGGCCTCCAATTCCATATTAACTTTCCTGTCAGATATCTTTGATCTTGCAAAGTCTAGCATGGGAGAACAATATTTAGCTATCAGAGACAGCGTCATTATTCCCCGGGGTGCCAGTATAACTAGAATTTTGGTTGCCTCCTTAACCGGAGCACTCCCAAGTTCTCGATTAGAAACGGTAGCTCATATTCTGTACCAGAACTCTTTTTGGCCTCAATTGGAGTAAATTACCGTTAGGCATGAATTAAGAAATTGAAGGAAGCTTCTTTTTTCCCCAGGTAACATACGCTTTGCTAGCACTAACCCGTGCATATGGAGCAAGTGCATTGGAGTGGGCTAGGGAGAGTGTTTCTTTAATTCCATCAACCGTGGTCACAGAAGTGGAACAAACAAAGATCTTTCAAGCACTGACTGACGCAGCATCTGGGGTTGATATCAAAACCCTGATGGGTGCGGTTGAGGAGCTTTCTGATGTTTGTCGGCGGAATAGAACAGTCCAGGAGATTGTTCAAGGAGCTTTAAGGCCACTCGAGTTGAATTTGGTGACTGTATCATAGGAGAAGAGTAACACGAAGGCACCATTTTGGCTCGGCTTCATTTGTCGGTCACTTGAATTGCTTGAACATGTAATAGCCTTCCTTTTTTTAATATATTCATTCATCATTGTGAATCATTGACCGTTCTCCAATTTTTTCAGGAGAATCGTTAGCACCTCATAGTGACTGGGAGACAATGGGTGAATCTTTGTTTCTTTATTCGTGCGATTTGAGATCTTGAGTGGTTTGGACCGCGTCGGTTTCATTTTTGGGGTCGAAAGTTTTGGTATAAAAATGCAATCTTAGTGTGTAATGGTTGGTTGGTGGGAAAAGAAAATTGTCTCCCTTTCTGTGTTTGGTACTCTTTCAATCTTTCGGTTTTTTGTGAAGATGTAATTCTTGCAGTGTGATAAGCGTATTGTTCTTCCCTTTTAATTTATTGTTCTATAACAAATTGCAATGCTGTGACCTGTGACCAGAGTCGGTTAAGGTCTTTACTGGTTCTTAGAGCTAGAGAGAAGTCAAATGTTCTTCAATAATTTCATTTATTTATTTTTTTTAAATGGAGGAAAAAATAACCTGCACAAAAACTTTTTTCCTTCTCCTATTATAATTTTTCTAGGGCATGAGATCCATGATTTTTTATAATATTAAAAGAAGGCTCATTTGAACAAAATGATTCATAAAATACATATTCATCCATGTATTGTTAATTTTTATTTGCCTGATATATAATTGAAACTCAAAAATAATAAAATTACATCAACAGTCAGCAGATTGTTAAATTGAACCTTAATTATTTTCTACCAAACATCCTTGACACTTCTTAACAATCCATCTTTAAATCTATTTTCTTAGCATTTTCCCTTCAAATCTTAATTTAACTCCAACTGATTCATTAATGTTATACTTCTATTCTCTTTGTATAAAATTTCCCAACTCACCTTCTAATTTGCAAAAATTTCCATCGATACTCATAACCATTAAATAATTTTTTAGCCTTTTTTTCCTTTAGGCTATTAATTATTTTTTGTATGATTTTATACATGTACGTGGATGTGAGGAAAAAACAGAGATAAAAGTTATATATAAAAAAAAAGAGTGAAATAAAACATGATGATGTTAGATTTTTTTTTAATTATTAAGTCCTAAAATATTAAAACTTTTTAAAAACACTCGGGATTTTAAACTATACGGGTAGAAGCGAAACTTGGATGAAAAACTTACAAAGATATTAAATTTAAAAAATAATTTTAAGAAATAAAATAAAATGGTGTTTCATTATGCATTCACGTTGATCACAAATGTAAAATACTATTCATTATAATATTTTTAAAGTTTATATTTAAGTTATGAAACTTTATCTTTATAACATTTTACTGACAATTAAAAAAACTATAAAAAAAAGAGAGAGAAAGAGGAGAGAAAGCTTTAACCATTATGGAAAAAAAACATGGATACTAGTGTCTTTGGGTTAATATTGAGGATAAGAGTTCAATGAAAGTGATTTGATTCTTAAATTATTTTGAATAAAAATATATCATAATCCTAAAAATATATTTGATTTGTTTTGATTTTAAGTTTTTTATTTAATTAGAGTGTGTTTTGAAGGTTACTTAGATATTTGTTTCAGTGTTATTAAATATGGCAAAACAATTATTTCAGGGGGGATAACTGTTTAGGGACACCTGTTTATTTATTTATTTATTTTTATTATTATTTTAAGACTAGATGTATTTATTTTTCTTTAAAGCCCATGCAAATATAGACTTGATTCTTTTAACCCACATTTTAAAATTGTTTATTTTTTGATTTTTTTAAAAATTTTCTTTAAATAAAATAACTACAGTTATATTTTAAGAACAATCCATGATGCTATATTTTTCAAATAAGATTAAGGTTTTTTTGTGGTAATATTATCAATTGTTTTATGAATAATTATATGTGAATGTAATATACTCAACTTTCTTGAAACATTGTTCATGAATATTCAATCAGAAGTGGATATGTATATTATTATTTTTATTGAATAAAAATTATATAATTTTCTCAAATTTATAATTCCTTTATTTTCACATATAATAATATAAAATTATCAAGATATGATTTTCTTTATTAAAACTTGTTTTTTAGATCATGATAAATTTTCATTTAAAAAGTCGTGTTATTAAATGTTACTAGCGACTCTCTCAATTTGTAAAATAGTTTGACGTAATTCTTAATAAAGAGAAATGAGAGAAAAGAAAAGAAAAAAAAGATTTCGGAGACACATCAAAACTCTGATAATAACATCACTAGTATTGTTGGAAAGATCTCAATAAGACAAATCAAATGATACCAATAGAGGTTACCAATATT
>Ga0325400_1003537_pt1 | contig 14146 bp, 8 predicted proteins | sample PopdelMetagenome_2_FD_205662 | JGI IMG/M metagenome (GOLD analysis project Ga0325400, IMG submission 205662) | Populus deltoides microbial communities from Bellville, Georgia, United States - Xylem-PdKOR-R1 | ecosystem: Host-associated > Plants > Phyllosphere > Stem > Wood/Secondary xylem... | reverse complement strand
GACCCTCTAGGTCCAAGCCCGGGCCTAAATCTAAGCCAGATAAACTCTAGTGTGGGGACCTCTAAGGCACAAGCTTGAGCCCTCTCCTGGGTATGATGGGCTCGGGTTAGCTTATCTCAAACCCATCACCCATGGGTGACTTGGGTTAGAGCATGTGAATCCCATACCTATTAGTAGCCCATCTTAAATCTTTAAATTTGGAGCAACTCAAGTTGCTTCCAAACAATCTATCAAAAGGTCACATCGTTTCATATCCCTATGTGTGACTATGATTGTGAATCATAGGGAATCTAAAGGTTTTCATATCCAAAAGTGTAATTATGATTACAAAACATGAGAATTCAAAGGACAACACGTTAGAACATGGAAGAGAGTTTAAATTTTTGCACCTTTTAAAATTTAAAATTGACAAAAAAGATTGTGGCACATATCTAAATCATGAAACACGTGACTGGAGGGGATAAGACCTTATTAATGAGGGGCAAACCTATATAATCCTTGTAACAACCTCTTCTCTTCATTTCTTCATAAATCAAAAGTTTTTCTCTTATTTTTGAAGGTTTTTAGGCAACAATTCTTATCGTTAAGCCATCAAATCACCTCAAAAAATATGTGGCCTTGATTTTGGTCATTGATGAAGACATTCGGGGTTTGATTTGACATTTATTTAGAACGCATAAAAGAGATATCAATCACTATTAGTGTTTTACTCTATTGTTGATCTAGTATTTAACTATAATACTACTAACCCTCAAGCTAAAAACATCTCACACTCGATAAAATTTGTGATATTCTTGAATTTATAAAAGATGGACCTAAATAGGCCAACAAACTAGTGTGAGGTGTTTATAAATAGGAAAGCCCTATGAGGAGACTAGTTTAGGCCTAAAAGGTCAGAATAAAAGAGGAGAGATGAGTTCGGGCATGCTAAGGCCAAACTAAAAGAAGAGAGACCATTTGGACCCAAGGCTAGCAATATTAGAAATAAGGTAAAGGACCTTTTATGGAGACAACCCTCAGGGTAATCAAATAGTCTAAGACTCATTTAAATGACATATGACCTATCAAAACCACCATAGTCCACATTGGAGATGCTAATGCTAGACTAGAAAAGGTATACATAACCAAAACTCCCCCATCATGTAAATATAATTGATAGGCAAATTAAAAAGGCTTAGACATGGGGCTAGAAATAATTGTGTTCATCTACATGTTTAAGTATGGGTATGAGCAATGCCTTATTGGTTCCACAAGTAGAATATTTTCCCATTATAATATATATGTTATCCAATTGCATCTAAACAAGTAGGAAAACCTAGATACATATGAGAATGTAAGGGGAATCTTAGGGATGGGGCTACTAGGTTTTTCAAACACATATAAGTAGTGAAAACGATAAATTTAAATTTTTTTAAGAGTCTCAAGAATCTCGTTACATAATCAAGGATTATTTAGGTTTTAAATAGAAGTTACCTAAAGATAGATCTTCTTTTTAGGTTTGATTAACTTCTTTAAGGCTAGGTTATCAAAAACCACAAATCGTCCAAGTGTCTGACCTCTAATAGTAAGCCATACGAACTACCAATGAGAAATCTCCTAAAATCTTTTTTAATAGAGAGGGATTGTTATGCCTATAAATGCTAGCTTTATTTGTTCTGTAACTTACATAATTTTTCTCCACTAAAACAATATAAGGCATAACATTGTATTTATAAGGAAAACTTAATAACCCTATAAATGGAAAAATATCACTTTTTCCCCTCAATAATATCATATATATTATTTCAAAATAATTTTATAAATTTATTCATTCAAGTCCCTACTTGATAAAATTGTAATTTCCTATTTAAATTACATTTTAATCCTCAACTTCTAAAACTTAATTACAATCAAGTCACACTTGATTAATTATCCTATTTTAATTTCTAACCAACTGTTCTTAATATGTAAAACCCATAAGATTTCCAATACGATGGCCTAAATATAAATTATAATTTTAAATCAAGTAAGATTAAATAAACTAAATAATTTAATTTATTATTAATTCAATAATTGATTGATCTATATTTGAAAATTAAGTATATCATTTAATAATGTATCATGATCCCCCAAATATTAGAAAAGTTATAAGTGGTTTGACTTAATTTTTTAGTAAGCAGTTTCTTAGTGTAATTATCTTCTCTTCAAGAAGAATATTTTGATTTAGATATTATAACATGAAGTATGATTCCTCTGTCAAATCATGTTTGTTCTCTACACTATAGTCATTAATCATTTGAATAAGATTTGAAACTCTTTTCAAATATCATTCCACCTTCTGCAAGAATTTCAAAATCAATACTATTTGAGAACATATAGAACATTCTCCATAATTAACCTAGGATGCTTAATCCTTTTTTTTTTATCACTCAAATACTTTCATATAGTTTATGGTGTACCTAATATTTTTCCGTTTATTATCCTTGATCAGGACAATATGTTGTTAGGATTAAAACATAGATACTGATGATCGCTTACACAACTATCACCTAAGCCTTTTCATAGATAATGGTGATCTCTTCATATGAAATTCTTATTGGGTTAGTTCAATGAACATGTCATATGACAAGCATCTATATATTAATTAGTTCTAGGTATATCTCATACCTCAACTTATAAGAATATTTATTTCATTTTATAAAAAAAATAATATGTATCAGTCTTAATAGAGCATCGACCATGAGCATTTAAGAATAATCTTTTGGTGCAATAAAAAAATCTCATAATTATAATAACATTATAATTTCCTTTGTAAATCACTTTTGTTCCAAGGAATTTATATTTACTCTAGATTCATTAATCAACTATTAGATTCATCAATCATATATAAATGAATATTAAAGATAAAAAAATATTTATTGATAATAAATATGAACAAATTTAATGTCACATATAACCATCTGATTGACTATAAGACATCTACACTAATAAATGGTAATTACCACCTTTTGAGATTGTTGTCAAGATAGGAGAGTTATACTCATATAATATGAAAAGTACCAACACGAACAATTAGAACAAAAAAAAGGTGTTAATATAAATATCTTATTGACAATCAAATGGTTACACGTGACATTGATTTTATTCATACAAAATATATATTTTATTATTATTTGTAATTGTATTCCTTATCGTTGATGTTTATTTAAGTTTGATTAATGAGTCTAGAGTAAATATAAATTCTTAGGAAAAAAAATATTTTGCAAAAGAAATTATAAGGTAGTTATAATTACGAGGATATCTATTGCATCAAAGCATTGTTCTTAAATATTCATGTTCAATGCTCTATTAAGAGTGGACATCAATCAATGACTTGGTGATCTCAAGTCTAAGAATCATTATGTACACAAATGTCACTTGAGCCTTTTTTCATTATGAGAAGTCTCTTTATATGGATTCTTTATGTAGGTTAGTTCAATGTACTTGTTAAACTTAAATGAACATCATAGATAAAGAATGCATTTATAAATACTAAAAAATATATATTTTGTATGAATAAAACCAGTATCACATGTAACCACTTGATTGGGAATAGGGCATTAACATTAACATCCTTTTCTTTTGGTCCAATTGTTTATGTTGGTACTCTTTCATAGCATATAGCATAAGAATATCACTCCCTCATATTAACAACCATCTTAAAATGTGGTATTTATTGCTTGTTAGTATATATATTTTGTAGTCAATCGGTTGATTACATGTGACACTAATTTTGTTTATGTAAAAACATATTTATTGTTAATAAAGGCTTTCTTTATTTTTAATATTTATTTATATTTGATTACTAAATATATTATTTTATTAATGAATCTAGAATAAAGATAAAATCCTTGGAAAAAAATATTTTACGAAGAAAATTATAAAGTTTTTATAATTATAAGATTCTCAATACATTAATGGCCTGTTTAGAATGAACATTGTTCCTAAATGGTCAATGGCTTATCAAGAATGGACATCAATTATTTTCATTTAGACTGATACATATTATATTCTTCATTTTATAAAAGAAAACAGTTGTTCTCATAAGTCAAGTTATGAAGGATACTTATAGCGAATATATAGGTGTTTGTCATATAACATGTAGACTGAATTGACTTACACGTGGATTTCATATGGAGAGATCACATGTGTCTATAGAAATACTCACGTGATAGTTGTGTATATGATCCTTCAACTTGAGATTACTAAGTTTCTTATATAGTAAATGTAATAAACAGACACATATTAGGTATAACATGAATTATATGAAGGTATTTGAGTGATTAATAGAGGATTCATCACCCTACATGAATGAGGTGAAATGTTCCATATGTTCTTAAATATTATTGATTCTAAAATCCATGCACAAAGTGAAATGAGATTTAAAAAGAGTTTCAAATCTTATTCAAATTATCAATGACTACAATGTTGTGAACAAATATGATATGACAGAGAAGACATACTTCATGCTTTAATGTCTAAATCAAAATATTTATGATAAAGAGATAATAAATACACTAAGAAACTATTCACTGAAAGGTTAAGTCAAACTACTTATGACTTTCCTAATATTTACAGGATTATGATACATTGTTAGATGATACACTTGATCTTTAAATATAGATAAATCAATTATTGAATTGATAATATATTACATTATTTATTTATTTAATTCTATTTTATTTATGATTGTGATTTATATTTGGGTCAATGTATTAGAGAACCTAATGGGTCACATATCTAAGAACTATTGGTCAAAATTAAATTGGGATAATTAATTAAGTGTGACTTGATTGTAAATAAGTTTTAAGAATTAAGGATTATAATGTAATTAATATAGAGGATTACATTGTTAGATGATACACTTGATCTTTAAATATAGATAAATCAATTATTGAATTGATAATAAATTACATTATTTATTTATTTATTTCTATTTTATTTATGATTGTGATTTATATTTGGGTCAATATATTAGGGAACCTAATGGGTCACATATCTAAGAACTATTGGTCAAAATTAAATTGGGATAATTAATTAAGTATGACTTGATTGTAAATAAGTTTTAAGAATTAAGGATTATAATGTAATTAATATAGAAGATTACAATTCTTGAATTAGAAAAATCAAGTAAGGATTTGATTGCATAAATTTCTAAAATTGTTATGAAATAATATACGTGATATTATTTAAGGAAAAAATTAATATTTTACTATTTATAGGGTTATTAGGTTTTTTCTACAAATAAAATGTTATGTCTCATATTTCATATGTGAGTTGTGTAAGCTGTGTATTTATGTTATCAAACATATAGTAGGTACAAAGAAACACCTAAAAACATAAAAACAAATATCTAACACCCAAATGCATAGCGATCATTCTCTCTTAAAAGGATTTTAAGAGATTTTTTAATGGTGGTTTATGTGAATTATTGTTAGAGACCAAGCACTTGAATGACTTATGGTTTGTGACAACTTATCCTTGAATAAGTTAATTAAACCTTAGGAAAAAAAAATAGTTTCTTTAGGTAATCTTTGCTTAAACTCTAAATTACACTAAATTGTCTAGAACAATACTTTGAACTCCTAAAAAAACTTTAAATTACCATCTTTTTTTGTATTTATGTGTTTCTGGAAACCCAACATTACTAACCCAAACATCTAATCTCAAAAAGTGAGAGTAAAGCATGTGTGTTTGTTGTATTTCCTAAAAGACATGAATGTAATGGAAACGGTATTTTTACACTATCTTTTTTAGAGTTTCATAATCTTGTATAACCATAAAGGGTTGTTTTTGTTTTGTGAAAAGATTACCTGAAGATCAATTATTCATTTTAAGGTTTGATCAACTCTTTAAGGTGATGTTGTCTTTAATCACAAGTCATCCATTTATTTGGACTCTAAAAGTAATCCACATGAATTATAAATCAATGGTGGTTGTGCAGTACAAGTGTAGTGGTAGCCATCAACAATATGCCCACATGGCTAGATGTAACTAAAAAAGATAGGGGTAATATTATGATTATGCCCTTACAACCTTGTTTAGCGTTTTTTAGGGCAGAATTATGATTTTGCCCTTGATGCTAATACATTATTATAATAGAGTTTGTTTTGAGAAAGAATCATAATTCTACTTCTTTACAAACAAAATATTATTTTATATTAAAATTAAAACCCTAAATTAAATTAAATTTTCTAATTGGATTATGATTGAATTAAAATATTTAATTCTTTATTTATTTATTTTTTAATATTCTAATTGGATTAGGTTTAATTAAAATTTTTAATTAAATTATTTTAGAAAAAATATTTTTTTTCTAAAATAAAGAAAGTTCTTAAACTAGAAAATTGTATTTAATTGATCCTAAAATAGTTTAGAATATTAATAAGTAATTTAATATGATTAATTTAATTATTAAATCTTTAAAAATTTATGTTCAAAAAAGTTTTATTTAATTAATCCTAAAATATTTTAGGATGTTAATAAGAATTTTAATATGATTAAATTTTTTATTAAATCTTGTGGAATTGTTTTTCAAGAGAAAATATATTACATAAAATTTCTAAAGTTTAGGAAATCATCAAAATTGAGTTTGATTTAATATTTCTAACTATTAAAAATTTTATTTTGAAATTACATACAAAGCCAATAATTTGAAGTGAGGTATGCATTGTACATAATTATGTATATTAATATGTTTTTATGCATGATGAATGATTATGGACATCAAAAGGCTAATGTTATTGTGTTTTTTATAAGATTGCATGTCTTGCCTTTTTTTTAAAAAAAATTCTTATGGTTTATAAAATCATTTTCTCATCTAATTCCCTTTAAATATAACTTGAGATTTTTATACAATTATGTAAATATTATATAATTTAAAAATAAAAAAATTTAGATGGGACAAATTATTTTGTAATTTAAGACAAAGAAATAGTAACGGAAAAGGATACAATTGTTGTGCTCACAACGACTTATGAAGATTTAAATAAGCTAATGACAAGACTTAGGGCTAAGAAGTTCAAAAAGGTTTTCAATGCACTTCTTCAAGACATATGGACTAAGATGGACTTCAAGAAGATATTGAATAATAAATAACAAGCCTTGGTTCATTTAATTCATGTTCAAAAAGGCTTGTAGGTGGGCATTCATACATTATAAAAAGATTGGAACAAGAAGATTCAAATCTATTAGTATTGACATTTCGCTACTGTTTTGGTCATAATTAGCACTACATAAGAAATTTTAATGTGGTTCAAGTTACATTGTAAAGTATACATCTATAGTTTTCTAGTGATATATAGAAGCCTTTTAATTCATTAATATCATGGAGAAACATGTGTTTGAACTTGAGGTTCAATTTTACCAGCAGATTACAAAAACAACTTTAGTCTTATTAAGATTAGTTTAGCTATTATTTTATTTATCTTTTAGTTATTATTATAACTTTTAGAGATATTAGGTCCTTTATTTTTATCTTTTGTGTGGTTAAGTGATTCTCATACAAAGTTTTTTATTGAACTTATAAATTGTTTGAAGGATTGATCAACTTCTTTGTGACTTTATACTACTTATTCAACTCTCTTTATAGGCGTAGGGTGGGGGTGATCATTGCATATTACTTTAGTTTTCCAAATCAGGTTCTTATTGGATCAAGTTGCAAACTATTCAAATCTGATTTTAGCGTTTATTGGAGGTGTCCACATCATTTGATATTATAGCTTGAGCTATTATCAAGTTATATCTCTTTAATCGTTAGTTTGTGTTGTTTCTTGATTTTCTTTATTCTTAGTTTATGCTAGGGTTTTGTTTTTTGTTTTATTTAAGTGTATTTTTCTCTTATTATTTCAAAGTTTTCATCAAACCCTATATCAAAAAACAAATCTTGCTTTGTTTCTTGGTTTTACCGAACACATACAAAATTGTGTTTTTGGTCTTTATCTTTTATCTTTCTTGATTTCATTGTTGCAATGTCGCGGTCGCACAAATTAATTACCCTACAAACACAACACACAAGATAGTATAGAGTAAGCAAGGGGTCGAACCCACGAGGAAGGTTCAAGTCAGATTTTTATGCTAAATGATATGCAATTTAGGGGGGGTTTGGTTATTATCTAGACTAAAGCAAAAGAAAACAGAAAACTATCAAGCAAAATTAAAGAAAATTAGAAAATTATCAAGAGAACAAACTTTAGTCGCAAGCACACATCCACCTACAGAAATCAGAATTGATTATGGAAACGAAACATCAATTTATATTCTAAATATTTATCTCTTCTTAATATTAGTTAGTTAACGGATCCGCCGTATAACTAACCCTAACCATCAAACAACCACAATGTCCGCACTAGTAATTTAATTCAATAGCAGCCTTAAGAACTAGATAAGTTGATTAATCAAGAAAACATAACTGTCTGCAGTCTATGTTTGATTTGATTGAATGTTCTCCCTAAGATTAATAACATAGATCTGCCACAATTATTAAACTCAGTTGCTTCACAAGTTCATATACCACAACTCCGGTTTTGATATCAAACTTAGCAATAGATTGTCTATAATAATAACTTAGAGTCCGGTTTAACAATTAAAATAAACAATCATAGGAAAAAAAGCATAGCAGAACAAACATATTCATCATATAAACTGAAAAGAAAAGGTAAAATAAATCTCACAGTTCTTGAAATCTGAAGGTTTCTATGTCCTTGCAACCAAGAAAAAGTGTTTAGCCTTGCATGTTTGTTGAAAAACTAATAAAACAGAAGGAAGAATGCATGATTTCGGGTTTTTTAGAGGAAGGGGGCGTTTTTCTCTTCTTGGGTGGCTGCCCCCTTCTCTTCTCTCATTCTTTTTATATCCTAGGAAACCCTAGTCTCTATTTTACAAAATAGTCCTCCCTCAAGTAGACAATTTACAATTAAGTACTTCAATAACTATTTTCCTAAAAAAGGAGAAATAACCTTGCATGAAATCTTCAAGCTTTGACTTAGAGGAGCTAAATTACTGAAATAAAAACTTGGATATCAGTTTAGATGCTTCGGAATGTAATTTGGACTCGTTTCTTCATGAAACCTATTTGCTGGCAGAATTCAGTTGTCATCTTTGAAAAATCATATCTCCCTCATATGACATTGTTTGTTTGCTGAAATTTAAAGCGTTTATAGAAATTTGAGTCCGGAATCCAAAAACATTTATTTTGCTTCAATTGGACTTCTATAGCTCCAGATATACAAGTCGGAATGGCTGAAGGTCAACACTCGCAGATTGCGAGATTTGACTTTGAAGGCTACGATTTCCATGCTCTTCCTTATTTTATTTTCTTGCCTTAGATGTCTAAAAAGGTATGGATGTTAGCTTTTTAATGCCACTGGAATCATTTTATTTTAACCTCTAGAGCTCACGCTCTACACAAAACATAGATTGAAGGTCAAATCTGCCAATGATCTCTAATTTACTCCTTTTTTGCATCTTTCATCCAAAAGTGCATTCAAAACATAAAAAAAGAATATCAAGGTATTTTATATATAAAACATAGGCAAAACACTAGTTAAATGTGAGTGAAATTATCGAATAATATGGTTGCATAAAAAAATTATAAAAAAAAAATCTTGCTTTGTTTCTTGGTTTTACCGAACACATACAAAATTGTGTTTTTGGTCTTCATCTTTTATCTTTCTTGATTTCATCTTAGAGAAAAAAAAAAGAAAAAGAAATCTTGTTCTTGTCGAATTATGTGAAAAGAGGAAAAATTGTAAAAATTAATTGATGGAATTGACAAGCTAGGGCATAATCTAATACAAGCCCTTGAATTCTGGCTAAGAGTTTCTTGAATATTTTTTTAATTTTTCCAAATAGACACGTACCAAATCTTGGTATTGCCAAATTGAATTCTTGTTATTCTTGAATTGTCTTGCCTTGTTTCATTTAAATTTAGGTAGCATAGATCTTTTTTGCTTTATTTTAATTGTTTTCTTGAAATTCTTAAAGTTAAATCTTGACTTCTTGAATTAGTTAGTTTTCTTTGAATATTTAACATAAACTCCATTGCTTTTGTTTCATGTCTTCCTTTTGTTTTTATATATTTGCATGAATTTGCATTATTATTCATAAATTTAACCTCAAGTTTTGTTTTGATTTGTTTCGTATATTTCTTAATTCTTGATTCTTAATTATTATAAATTATTATGTTATTTTGATTGGTTATTTGATAAGTTGTTAAGTTACCTTTAAGGACCTAAGTAAGGGAATAGTAAGCTAAATGGTATAATGAGATTATTAGAGTGAAAAACCCAATTGAATTGTGTGAAACATGAGTGAAGTGATATTAAATCAAGTATAAACACATGAGAGAGTGTGAGAAAATTCTTCTTTGCTACTAACCTTTATTGAAGATATTTACAATGTCATCAAAAAGTGTGACACAATCAAAGACAAAGGATCTTATAGAAAGGCAACATAGGTTGAAGGTAATGATGGAGGTTTTAATGGGAAGAATGGATAAATTAAGTACTAAGATGAATAATAGACATGATATTCCTTGTAAAGACAATGAGTTTAAAAGGTCTACTAGATGAGCACTTTTTTCCTCTAGATGAAAATGTAGCTGAAAACTCTGATGATGAGGAGGATAATGATATTTGGAGGGAAAGACTAGGTGTAATTTAATTCACTAATTATATTATTATTTGGTGAGATCAACTTGTTACAGATAGGAGGTGTAATGAAGAAAGACACATTGACATATGAGAGGATATCGAAGTAGTCATGAGGAAGAGGTTTATCCTTAATCATTACTATAATAAAGTATTTAATAGATTGTAATCTTTATCTTAGGGTTCTAAGAGTGTTGATGAGTATTTTAAGGAGATGGAAATAGTTATGATTAGAGTTAATGTTTTAAAAGATAGGGAAGCCATAATGACTAGGTTTTTAGTATTTTAAGGAGATGAAAATAGTCATTATTAGAGTTAATGCTTTAAAAGATAGGGAAGCTATAATGACTATGTTTTGAGTATTTTAAGGAGATGAAAATAGTCATGATTAGAGTTAATGCTTTAGAAGATATGAAAGCTATAATGACTAGGTTTTTAAATGGTTTAAATATAAATAATGCTAATATGGTTGAATTGCAATATTATTTAGAAATTAAATATATGGTGCATATGACTATAAAGATGGGAAAATAATTGAAAAGAAAAGTTAATGCAAGACCATGCAATTATTTAGAATTCTCTCAGGGTTGGAAATCGAATTTCAGAAGAGAGGGTATTGCATAAACTAATCCAATAGAAGTACCTAAAGTTGTTGAACCCCAATAGCAATACATAAAGCAAGTTGCAACAACGGATGAAAAAGGAAGAAATAATGTTCAGCAAATGCATAAATGATGTATTGAGTGTTTTAGATGTCAAGAACTTGGACATTATGTATTAGAGTGTCTAAATAAAAAGATTATGATTTTGAGAGATGATAGAGAAGTAGAATCATCTAGTGATGAATCTGAATGTGAAAGCATGCTAGCAGTTGAAGATGCTAATGATGTTGAATATACTGTTAATGATGAATAATTGGTTATATAGAGATCTTTGAATGTTCAGGTTAGTAAAGAAGATTGTTGATACTAGATGATGCCACATTAAAAATAAGGTATGTAGTATGATTATTGATAATGATAGTTGTACTAATGTTGCTAGCACAATTTTGGTTAGAAAATTAAACTTGACTATTACTAAGCATGCTTCATCGTATATGCTTCAATGGTTTAATGAATATGGAAAAGTTAGGGGACTAAACATGTTTTAAACTCATTCTTAGTATGGATATATAAGGATGATGTTTTGTGTGATGTTGTTCCTATGCATGTTTCACACTTATTATTGGAAAGACCTTGGTAATTTGACAGGAAGGTCAAGCACGATGATTTTAAAAATAGATATACACTAGGAAATGATGGGAAAACATATACGCTTGCACCATTGCCACCTAGACAAATGTATGGAGATCAGTTGAAGCTGAAGAAAACAAATTTACTAGGTGAGTATGGTTTTAATGATACATTCAATATTTAATTTATCTCTTTCTATTTGATGCAAGTGATGATTTGAGTATGAATCCTTTTTTTAGAAGAGAGGGAATGATGCAATCCAAGCAACACCAAGAGATCCGTTAAAGGTTCCAGTTAGTCTAATGACAAGACTTAGGGCTCAAAGATTTAAAGAGGTTTTCAATGGACTTCTTGAAGATACATGAGATAAGGTGAACTTTAAAAAGAAAAACAAAATTAGAAGTTAACCACTCAAATATATCAGTTCTACAAAGATTCAAAGTATTTTAGGAATTGATTTTTTATCTACTTTATTTGAGTCGGTTAATTATATAATACTAACAAGCTGGATTTCGGTAGAGCGCAAGGGCATTAACACGGGAAGACTGATGTGAGAGATTTTTTCCTAAGTCATAATTTTATTTTAACGAGCATAAATGTGGATCCAACTATTGGATCAAGTTGGAATGTTAGTAGGAGATTGTCGAGGTTTAAAATTTCATTGCCTCTAGTCATTAGGAAAGCCTTCAAATAAGACCTATAAGTTATTATTTGAGATTTGCTATATTTTTTTAGTTGATTTATGATTTTTTTATTTAATTTAAAACTCTTTTATTATTCTTCTAGCTTTATTTATGACTTTTCCTAGCATATAAACATCATAAAAGAGATCTAGTATTAAGTTTTGCTAAGAGAAAATATTGAGTAATAAATTTTTGAATTATAATCTTATGACCCTATTTTAAAAAAGTTTATGTTGCTTTTGTTTCTTGTTATTTTTGTGTATACTAGAAATAATATCATTTTTAACCAAGATGAAATAAGATGAGTGATGAAAATTGTCTTTGGAATATAAAAAAATTTTGCAATCTTATTTGGATGATAAGAATAGTAATATTAACATCATTTCATAAAAAGATTTTTTTTTATTGCTTTTTTTTAATTTCTTTTTTATATATATAATTAATATATTTTTTATTTTTTCTCAATAATTAAAAAAAAAATCTTTTGCTTCATGTCAATATAAAATAATATCAACCGATTTCATATTTTAAAAGTCTATATGGATGAAATCCACTAAAATAGAAAAAAAAAACATTTACTGAAATAGGTTGCATAAAAAGGTTAGACAATAAAACATAATAAAATCAAAGGTTGAACACTTAAATTTTAGTTATTTTAAAACTTAATTAACTTCAAATTCGTATAAGGGATTAAAAAATTATCATTGGTTTTCTTAATCTAACGTCCATAGAAATTTTTTAAGCAAATATTTAGTTAAACAAGTTGTGATATTTTATATAATCTACAAATAATCTTTTATAAATAGAAGCCTCTGTACAGAGATAAAAAAAAAAAAAGTAGTAGCATTTATAATTAGGAGTGTTATATATAAATGAAATATATTTTTTAAACTTTGAGGAATTATTTAAATTTATCTTTATATTTTAGCTTAAGTCTCCAATTTGTTCTTACAATTCCAATTGCTATCAATCTATCCTTATCTCTAATTTATTATTTTATGTTTTCATGCAAACTGAAAAAATACTCACTTAAAAAATCAAAGCCCTTTTAGTGATTTAAATAAGTAAATTTGAGAAAAATAAATTGTTTTTCCATGGTTATTTTTTTTAAAAAATAAGTTGGATTTTATTTTCTCCCTTAAGAGTATTTTTTCAATTTAAATAAGAATTTATGAGATAAAGATAGATTGAAAAATGTCTTAATATCTAGGAATAAATTGGTAGCAATTAGACTTGGATAGAAAATTTAGAGAATGTAACTCTGAGGAATGTAGCTTAATTGGTCAGGTTCTAAGTTTATTTTCTAGAGATCACTCGTTCGAGTCTCACAAACCTCATGGCCACTAAACGTTTATATGATCGTTAACTTCAGGACACGTGGAATAAGTCGAGATGTATGCAAGCTGACCTGGACACCCACGTTAATAAAAAAAATAGAGAATGTATACATAAAAAATAAGGACAAATTAAATTAATTTCCTATTAATTTTTTTCATTTGATAATTATGTATGTTTTTCTCCATAATTCCCAATTCATACATATAATTAAATTGAAAACATCTAT
>Ga0325400_1003536_pt1 | contig 14148 bp, 10 predicted proteins | sample PopdelMetagenome_2_FD_205662 | JGI IMG/M metagenome (GOLD analysis project Ga0325400, IMG submission 205662) | Populus deltoides microbial communities from Bellville, Georgia, United States - Xylem-PdKOR-R1 | ecosystem: Host-associated > Plants > Phyllosphere > Stem > Wood/Secondary xylem... | reverse complement strand
TGGATTTTAAAAATATGAACCAAATACCAAATTGATTAGTGGGTTATTTTATACTAAGTTTTTAGTTTATAATAAGGTTTTTGAGTTTAATTCAGTTTATCTAGTTTTTTTTAGTTTTTAAAATATAAAACTAAATTATATTTTTAAAAAATTAAAATAACCAAAATTATTTAAAAAATTCAAAAAACTATTTGGTACCAAATATTTTACATCAATTATCGTAAGTATCTCGAATAATTTGCTCATTCTTAAAAAAATATTTATACAAAACATGAGCTAACTATGAGTATTGACTAGACTTTGATACAAGTCATGAAAACAAACATTGGACTGTCAACCTCTATCTTCGGTTACAAGAAGACAAGATTATTAGTCCCATGATTCTCTAATTAATCAAAATGAAGCCGCTAATCCAAAATTTAAAAGGCGCTTAAAACTCCCTTTCACCAACACCTGTACGGCGTCGCTTCTCCTCTCCCCTGTCTATAACTACGCCAAGTCATAAATAATTCCACGACTCGCCAACTCAGTCTCCACTTTGCTCAGGAGTGGTGAACTAAAAAGTAAAGAAAAGAAAGGGAGACCCACGCGAACTCGGTGACTCAATCACTCTCCACTTTTTCCTTCCTTTTTCAGGATCTGAATTCTAGGGTTCCTTGAGTTAGTAATCGGACTCAGGAGATGACGAGTCCGATCACGCCAAGCAATGGCAGTGGTAGGGCTTTATCGTTAACGTCAAGTGCTATAGTCTTGAAGACTCCTTTAACTGACGAGAAGATCTGGAAACGACTTAAAGAGGCTGGATTTGATGAAGAATCCGTTAAAAGAAGAGATAAGGCTGCTCTTATTGCCTATATTGCAAATCTTGAAGCCGAGGTTTGCTTTCTTTTTGTTCATCTTTTTATTTAATTTATTGTTGCTTTTATTTGATTTTTTTTCTTTTTTTTTACGAAGAAGGAAGGAAATTGGAGAAAACCCTAATTTGTAAATTGACTGTATTTTTTTTTGTTATGGTAGTTTAGGGAAGAGTTAAATTTATAGTGATTAAACTCAGGTAACTGTGGTATCACTCTTAATTACTTCATTTTTTGGGCTATGATGAATGATTTTCCTTTTAAATTTTTGGGTTTGGATAAGTAGTAATTAATCGGTGATTCAAGAATAATGGAAGTAGAAAGTTGGTGTCATATTTTTGAGAAGGAATCAATTTTCTGTGTTTGAGCGTGCTTGTAATAATTATTGCTTTAATGGTGGATTAAATGTTACTACTGTAGTTAATTTTGTTACATGAGTGGGTGGAGTTTTTTTGACTGGTGTAATTTCATGTAGATGTTTGACCTTCAATACCATATGGGGCTTCTCATATTGGAAAAAAAAGAGTGGACTTCGAAATATGATCAAATGAAATCGTCTGCCGAAACAGCTGATTTAATGCGTAGGCGTGATCAAGCTTCACATTTATCTGCCTTAGCTGAGGCGAGGAAACGAGAAGAAAGTTTGAAGAAGGCTTTAGGAGTTGAGAAAGAGTGTATATCAAGTGTAAGATTTTTTGGGGGCTTCTTTCTTTCCTTTTTTCCAATTTGTGCCAATCGTTGTTATAGAATTCTTAAGGTTTTCTGATGGATTTTTTGTAGATGGAGAAAGCATTGCATGAGATGCGGGCAGAATCTGCTGAAACCAAGGTTGCAGCTGACTCTAAGTTGTCTGAAGCCCGCGATATGGTACAAGATGCCCAGAAAAAGTTTTTAGATGCTGAGGCAAAACTGCATGCTGCTGAAGCTTTGCAAGCAGAAGCTAGCCGGTATCATCGAGCTGCAGAAAGAAAGCTCCAGGAAGTTGAGGCACGTGAAGCTGATCTTAGCAGGCGTATGACAGCTTTCAAAACTGAGTAAATATTCCAACCATCATCTTACTCTCCGTTTTATTTGCCCAGTGAACTGACACTATATCATTTAGCTTAATTGTAGATTTTCAATGTGATGATTTGTAATGTCATTTAGTTCCATGGTTTCATTTAACAACCTGTTTGAAAACTTTGTTATCAAACATCTGCATATTTCATTAGAATGCAAAGGCTTTACTGGTCTTTAATTCTTTTGTAAACAATGAATGCAGCCACCAATGTCTACGAGTCTTTATTTTTGGTGTTTGGGGACAGTGATGCATGGCTCATTGTTTGGGGTCATTTCGTTGAGTATCTGCAATTGTTTTCTTACCTGGTCATGCTATTTTCTTAAGAAACACTAGTTAACCATGCCAGCTATTTTATTCCTTGTGGAGTTGGGCTGTGTAATTCTTATATTTGGTTGTGATTATAAGTTGAGTTTCATCACTTATCAAGATGCAGGATATAGATAGAAATTGGAAATGCAAAAATTTGCAGGTTGTTTGAGTGGTGAGCATAATTCTTCCAATAAATTGGGTTTAGCAGAAAGTTGTGGTAGAGATTAAAAAGAAAAAAGAAATAAGAAAAAAGGGATCAGATTGCAAAATATTTGAGAGGTTATTCATTTTGGGTGAAACATGGGCAAGAGTAACATGGGAAAATGATTTATTGCTAATAATTGATTTCCAATGAACTCTTCTTGATTCAAATGCAAAATTCAATTTTGATGTTTGATTGGTTCAAATTAGTTGTAGAACTAAATTGAATTTTATCGCAGAATTGGTTCCAAACAGGCTGTAAAGGAATGGTAGATGATTATTTTGCCTGATATAAACTAATAGGCAAAAAAAGGACATGTTTGATGATAATGCAGAAATGCAAACATAAACAGACATATTTTTTTAGTTTTTAAGCAACTTAACTGTGCACACATCATTGCATATTTGTTGTAACATTTGACCAACAGTTGTTTTGTTCTCTAGAAATTTGGTTGTGAGTTTGTTAATGTGTTTTTTTTCCCTTTTCGTAGTTGTGATGCAAAAGAGAAGGAGATTGGTCTTGAGAGACAATCTTTGAGTGAAAGACGGAAGGTTTTGCAGCAGGAACAGGAAAGTTTACTTGATGGACAAGCTTTGCTGAACCAGAGGGAGGATTATGTTGCCAATAAATCTCAAGAGCTGAATCAACTTGAAAAAGTGCTGGAAGTCTCAAAAGAAAATATTGAGAAGGAACTTAGAGCCCTAAATGATGAGAAATCCAAGCTGGAGCTGACCATAGCTTCCTTGTCTCAAAGAGAGGAGGTCAGTGTTTTCTCAAATTTATTGTCGACGTGTCAGATTGCTATACTTATATACCTCACCTTTTCTTTTGAGTGCATGTAGGCTGTTATTGAGAGAGAAGCTCAACTAAGCAAGAGAGAACAAGAGCTACTTGTTTTCCAGGAAAAGCTTGCCAGCAAGAAATCAGTGAGTTTTTTCTTTAGCTAAAGTTGGGATTCATTTCCATTTTGAGTACTTTAAACATTTTTCTCTTATCGGATTATTATTTTGAAATTTGTTGTTCAAAATGCAGGTTGAAATTCAAAAAGTTACTGCCAGTCATGAGAATGTTTTGAGAACAAGGAATTCAGAATTTGAAGCAGAGCTGGACAAGAAACGCAAATTGGTGGAAGATGAAATTGAAGCCAAGAGACGGGCTTGGGAACTAAGAGAGGTTGATCTTAAACAGAGGGAGGACCTAGTGCTAGAAAAGGAACATGACTTGGAGGTTCAATCAAGAGCCTTGGTAGATAAGGAAAAGGATGTGACAGACAAGATCAACTTTCTTGATGATAAAGAAAGAAGTTTGAATGTTGTTGAGAAGGATATTGAATTGAGAAGAGCTCTTCTGCTGCAAGAAAGAGAAGAGATTAACAAAACAAAGCTAGATCTTCAGAAGTCATTGGACTCTTTGGAAGACAAAAGGAAACAAGTTGATTGTGCAAAGGAGAAACTACAGACCTTGACAAGTGAAACAAATGAATATGCAGCTTTAGAGATGAAACTGAAAGAAGAAGTTGACACTCTTAGGGCTCAGAAACTAGAACTTGTGGATGAGGAAGACAGACTGAAAAATGAGAAGGGCAAATTTGAAACTGAGTGGGAGTTGATTGATGAAAAAAGAGAAGAGCTAAGGAAGGAAGCCGAACGTGTAGCTGAGGAGAGAGAAGCTGTTTCCAGGTTGCTCAAAGAAGAGCGTGATAGCCTTAGACTAGAGAAGAAAGAAATACGAGATCAACATAAGAAAGATGTTGAGTCTCTTAATCACGAGCGTGAAGATTTCATGAATAAAATGGAACAAGAGCGCTCTGAATGGTTCAACAGGATTCAGAAGGAACATTCAGACTTCTTGTTGGGCATTGAGATGCAGAAGAGGGAATTAGAGAGCAGTATTGATAAAAGGCGTGAAGAGATAGAAAGCTATTTAAAGGATAAAGAGAAAGCTTTTGAGCTAGAAAAGAAAAGTGAGCTTCAACATATTGCTTCTCTTAGAGAAAAAGCAGAAAAAGAGTTGGAACAAGTTACTTTAGAAATGAAGAAACTTGATGCTGAGAGAATGGAGATAAATTTGGACCGTGAGCGAAGGGATGGGGAATGGGCAATGCTGAATAAATCCATTGAGGAACTCAAGGGTCAGACACAGAAATTAGAGAAACAAAGGCAACTGTTACGTGGAGAGAGAGAAGAGATTTATGTTCAGATTGAGCAACTAAAAAAATTGGATAATTTGAAACTTGCCTTGGATGATATGGAAATGGAAGAGATGCAACTATCCAATATGGAGTCTAGCCGCCAGAAAATATCTACAATAAGACGTTTGAAGCAACAAACTACTGTACAAGATACTGATTTGGCTTCATATGGAAAAATAGATGCTGCCAGCAATGTAGATGGACTCAACTCTCCTACACCAAAAACAAGTGTTGCTTCCCCCACTAACTCTGCTCGTTTTTCTTGGATAAAGCGTTGCACTGAATTGGTCTTCAAAAATTCCCCTGAGAAGCCCTCATCAAGGAGCGAGGAGTCTGGGATGTCTGGCCACGAAGATACAAGTTTGACAGCTGGAAAATTGGATTCTTCCAATGGATACTGTGGGAAAAAGTTCAAGTCGGTACAAATTTTTGACAAGAGTAAACCTATCAGATATGCTTATGGTGAGCCAAAAGTGATACTTGAAGTGCCTCCTAAAGGAGATATTTCTAAGGAATCATGCGGTGTTGAATATGATATCATGGAAGTTGCAAATGAAAGGCTCACATTCCCAATTTCTGATCTAGCACCACAGGCTGAAAGGAAACGACGCGTTGACAATTCATCTTTAGATAATTCTGTTGATTCTCAGCATGGGAAAGGTCAGAGCAATAAGAGGAGGAGGCAAGAGGAAATTGCCAGTGCAATTTTACCTGAAGATACTGTTAATGACAGGTATAACTCGTTGCTCTACTGTCTTGTTGCATATTTGCTAGCTTAACATGTTTGTTGTTACTCGTGTGTCTTTTTTAAAATAATATAATTTATTTATTCATCTGTTTTCAGTGTAACTTCAACCCAGGAAGCTGTTTGTAAGGATCAACATGCAGCTGAAGAAGCAGATGTAGTAATTATGGACAAAATCATTAAAGTTTCTGAAGTGACTTGTGAAATAACTAGCACAGGCACTTTTGCTCATCAAGAAATATCAGTGCAGCTTCAAAGTTCTGAAAATACATCCCACCACAATACTGGTATAGATAAGGAGGTTTCAGAAGTGTTAAAGGAGTAGTGTGTGGGAGATGTTGAAAATGGCTCCAAGTAAAGTCAGGTAACTTGTAATGCCTTAAATCATCCCTATTACGGTGATCTTGCATGAGAATACACAGCACTAAGTTGCAGTTTTAAATCATTGATCAACTTTGTGATTTCTCGTGTGGTCTGATTTTTCTTTTTAGATTGGGCATGATGGTATATTGATCTAGATTGCGCATAATTGAACCTTTAATGTTTGCATCAATGTCAATTGTATATTTTATGTTGCTGGTATCATCTGCAAGTTCTTGGATGGTTTACTATGAAATTTTTTTACTGTCACCCACAGTTGCTGCTCATAAATTAACTCCACTTGTGATTTTATAGTTTAAAACTGTGTTTTCTACAACCTTATACAACTATGACAAATATTAGTAGGTTAACTGTCTAGATTAGACCTGGTTTTTTAATGTTCATGAATTGGTAAATATTACTGCATTTTGCACGTACCCACGCCAACTGTAAACATTGGAGGATAACTTGATAAGTAAAGCTTGTTTATTTAAAGTCATCAGCCAGTCTTTAGTAACTAGTACCAAGCACCAAACTATAATTAATAGGTCTCTGATTTGTTGATTTTTTATTTTTTCTAATTCTAGTGACTTTGATGATGGAATTCACCTGACATTTTTCAAAAATAAGGAGTATTGAAATCTTAAATCTATCTTTTTTAAGAATACCATTGACTACATGCTTAATGATCATTCCAGTTATACATATTCAATGAGGTGTTTGAAAATCCTGGCTAATGAACCCTCGAGTTATCTTCTATGTTGACAACATTCTTACGATGCAGCACATTTTTGTTTGAAGCTGGCCTTGAAAGTTATTCATAGAAACTGTTGTTTATTCATAAACATTTGGCTAGAGAATTAAAAACAAGTTCTTTGTCTTTATAGCAATGCAGGAGCTGGTAGATTTTGAACTCCATGTCAGAAAAGGGGAGCTTAAACAGCAAGTCTTTTAGATGTAGACGATGCAGACAACACCCACATTTTCTGGAAAAGAGTTAAAACTTAAAATAGTATTGCCTTGTAGATGTGAATATATGGTGTTTTTAAACATGCTAATATGCTTGCAAGGTCTTGAAAACTTGAGTTTCTGAAATGTTGTGCTTTTTGGTCAATTTCACTGGACTTACCATGACCTATGCTGCCTTGTAAAGTGCATATCTTCATGGATAGAAATCAATTAATCGGAGCTGCAAGTCTAGATCAAAGTCACCAACTCTGTTTTAGGCCATGCAATTGCTGGAAGTAGCGAATTTGCAGGAATGGTGTGGGGCAGGTCCATTCAAGGCACGCTAACAGGGATCCGAGCTTGCAGCAAATTTATAGTTAGAGGAAAGGTGTGTCGATCATTTGTGTGTATAAACGTTGCAGGGGCGTGCCATTTTATTTTCTGATTGGTGATTAAACAAGAAATTAGGTGTCAATACTATGCTAGTTGATGAACAGTTTTATTTTCCAGGACATTCACCAATGTCTTCGAAAATATCTCCATATCTCTCTGGTTATGTTTGGAAAGAGAAGTCTAAATGTGCTCGACAGATTAATGCAATCCTACATGCAGAATATGAGTTTAGTTAATTCTGTAGCAAGAAAACCAAAATAAGCTCGGGCATCTTATTAAATAAATTGAGGATTGTTTAAAAATAGAGGAATATTTCAATTTTAAATAAAATTGAAGTGGAAATAGGAAAATTTAAATATAATATTTCATTATTTAGATAATTGAAAAACTAGTTCTAAAAAATTTTAAGTTTGTATGGGGTTCGGAAAACATGTGTTAGCGGTTATCTATAAATTTTTATCATTTTTTGATCATTATTTTTCAAATAAAAAACACAATAATGATGAATGATATAATATAGCAATGTAAAGCATTAATTTGTTTTTTGTATTTTCGTTTACTGTCATAAATTTATTTTTTATCATAAATCTAATAAAATAAATCAATTTTTTAGTCCACAAGTATAAATATGATCATTTTTAATTTGAATGAAATAGAATTGATATCTTATATTTAGATTATTACAAATGTAAAATATTAAGATAAATTTTATAGTTATAATCTTTACATAATTTTTTGAATGAAAAAATTATTCTGTGTTCAAAAAAAAACAATCAATTTTATAATGGTAATAGTTCGAAGAAAAAGGCTCCAATGTTGACATGTAACCAATGCTCCAAGGACCAGTGGTTTGGAATTACACTTCATGCTTGTTTGGCAGTATTATTATGGGTGTTTTTCAAATAATTTTTCGTGTTAAAATATATGCCAATGATTTTTTTTATTTTTTAAAAATTATTTTTGACATCAGTACATCAAAACGATCCAAAACATACAAACCATATTAAATTTTAACAAAAATTAATTTTAAATTTTTTAAGAATACAGTAACAGCCACGTTCCCAAACATTATCTTACAGCCATTTAGCCAAGGCTCAAGAAAAAGGAGAACAAATTCACAATCTACAATAAGGAGGACAAATTCACAATCTAGTCTTTTTCCGCATTAGGGTTCAAATTCAGAATTGTTAGGTTTCATAGCAGTTTTGAACTCATACACAGCACAGTTCATTTGGGATGTTTAGAAGTAGAATTTGTTTTTTACAGTGCTTTTTTTTTATATTCAGAATTTCATTAAAATAATATATTTTTTTATTTTTTAAAATTTATTTTTAATATTAACAATTAAAATATTCAAAAATATAAATTTTAACCAACCTCCCGGGCTTAACAAAATCTGGCCGACGTTGAACTTTTCCAGCCCTTTTCTATACTAACGGTGGTCGTAAACTTGCTTTCGACCGGATTTTCCTAGGCAATTTTTGTTTCGCTGCTCGGAGGGAAACTGTCTTAACTATTCCCTAAATGAGTTTTTTGCAGACTTCTACCTGTGCAGAGAGAGATCAAAAATGGTTTCCCAATTTCCAAAACAACTAGTCTGCTCCTAGCCATCTACTTCTCGTGTACAAATGCTGACAGGTTCAGGCCTCAAAGGGCAAAACCTAAAGAATACCAAGCAGCCAAAAGATAAAGAGAGCGTTGAAAAAAAGAATGAGCTTGGAACTTGCCAGACATCTTTCTTTGGCATCTTTTTGTGCAATGCTCTCCAGGCACTAATCGCTGGACTCAGTAGGCACTTGGACGTGTACCTATCCCTCGACCCTAAATGTTCTCGGGCTGGACATTCCAAGTGATTTTACCAGATAAACTAGTTAATTTCCACCAACCTTAAGTTGATCCAAATGATTGTTATTGGCAGCAAAAGTAATGAACATATTCATGTCAAGAAGAACAGAGGACCTCGCTTGTTATCTTCCAGGGATATACATGTTTCCAGATTTCCTCAATACATAATAAAGATTCAAGACAGAATATGTACATCTAAGTTTTGTAGCAAGAAAAGCTTAATTAAGATTGAAAACTTGTTGATACGAATAACTCAAACCACATTACGCTCGCCGTTTACTCAACCGCCATGAATTAGGTTCGTGATATCTATCATAGAGAGGTTCAACGCGTTCTTGACGCTTTCGCTTGCTCATTTTTGTAGGATCTGCCACTTTAAAGAATCTGGGAGCAAGTTCCACGAGCCATTTGGGATCTACAACTGTGCCCTCACGCATGTACTCCTTTGTAGTCATTACCAGCTCGTGGTATATGACCCAGTCCGGTTGTCTCTGGAAAAGTGCACTGCTGGGGTGGATATAAACTGGCTGGTTCTCAACTAAAGTCCTATAACCCTCCTGCGGGTCCTTTCTAGCCACATGGAAAAAGAATCCAGCTGTAATTGCTTTCCTTATCTTGGAAAAATTCTTCCCAGCACTAACAACATCCAATTTATACCTGAAATCCAACAGCGGTCTGAGTTATAATCATGCATGCAGACAACATGTACTAGTTTAAAATTTGACAGACAATGAACTGGAATAATCATTAGCAACAACTATCTATGAATATCCTAGACAAATGGCATTACATACTGGCAGAGGATTAGTTTTACCACTCAGAGTGCACTCACACAATTCAAGGGATGAGAAAATTCATAATATCTCATAGGTTATGAAAGTAATAAAATGCGGCATATAAAACATAAAAAAATTGCAACCAAATGAACCTTGACTTGGCTTGAGTGACTGGCAATTAGATGTGTTTCCCCTGTCATCCCCATAAGCAAGTGTAGGCATACTAATTGAATTAGTGACAAATTGAAAAATAAAAATAAAAAAGAATATAATCCTAGCCTCACCAATTCAAAAACATGGGCAGAATATGTCATATATATCAGGACAAATATGCAATTAGCAGCCTTTTCATCCTAACATGCTCAGTAACATGCGTCAGTATCCTATAATTTGCAATAATACGTATATCGATATAATTCTACAATAGTCAACCACAACCATATTGACCAAGGCCAAATATCACTTTTCTTAATCATGCACAAGGCTCAGAAAATCAACAGTGAGCATAAATAAAGAAAACATTGTGCAAGGCCGATAAAATAACATGAAAAAAACAGTAGCTAGAACAATATAAGTTGCATATTTACTTGTCCATTATGCTTAGAAGCTGTTTTCTGACATCCTGCGCTCTCCTCAAGGATCGAGATTGGACAAAGTTCTCAAAACACCAAGGTCCTGAAAAATTCTTGGCTTTCCAAGCCTCATATACAGCAAGCAAAGTCAGATGGTCTCCCTCGGGCTGGAAAAACTTGGCCCTCTTCTGATCAGCCAGCGCCTGTTTTTCTCTGGGTCTGTAAAAGATGTTACCAGTAGTGATCATGGAAATAATAGTTAAAATCTCATCGGTGCACCCAAGGTCTACACTGGCCAGCAACATTTTCGACAATGGTGGTTCCAGAGGAAATTCTGCCATTTTCCTCCCTAGTTTGGTCAGAAGTCCTTCCTCGTCCAGAGCTCCAAGGCTATATAGCTGTTCCAAAGCAGAAATCAGGGCCTGGGGTGAAGGTGGATCCATAAAATCAAAAGACAAAAGGTCATTGATTCCCATGGCCTTCATTGTAAGTGTAGTGAATCCTAGATTAACTCTTTGGATTTCTGGAACCGAGGTGGGAGACATCTCATTGCGGTATGCACTTTCTGTGTAGAGACGATAACATTTTCCAGGCCCAGTACGCCCACCACGTCCAGCTCGTTGCTTGGCAGATGCTTGCGAAATTGGTGTTATAACCAGAGAATCAAGCCCTTGCTTTGGATTATACACATTCTGCTTGGCAAACCCAGGATCAATAACATAAAAAATTCCATCAATTGTTAAAGACGCTTCAGCAATATTGGTTGCCACAACCACCTTCCTCTTCCCAGGGGGGACAGGTTCAAAAATTCTTGATTGCATTTCACTAGGAAGAGCACTATAAACAGGTAATATGATCAATTCAGGAACATTTTTTCCTAACCCTTTCATCCTCTCATAAAGAGACTGGCATGCAAAATCAATCTCCTCCTGACCTGTCAAGAATAGAAGTACATCACCTTCAGGTTCCGTCAAGTGGATTTGCAAGACAGTAATCAGAGATGCATCTAAATAGTCACTTTCAGGCTGTTTGGTGTACATTATCTCTACAGGAAAGGTTCTACCAGGAATCGTGAATATGTTACAGTTGAAGAAATACCCTGAAAATTTCTCTGCATCCAGTGTGGCTGACGTGACAATCAAGCGAATATCAGGTCTTCTCTTCACAAGTTTCTTGAGTAGCCCAAAAAGGACATCAGTGTTAATTGTTCTCTCATGAGCTTCATCAAGCATTATCACTGAGTATTGAGAAAGGTTTTCATCAATCAAAATCTCCCTCATAAGCATACCATCTGTCATATACTTGATCACAGTATCTGGTCCAGTGCAATCCTCAAAACGAATAGCATAGCCAACTTCCTCACCTAAACGACAACCAAACTCTTCAGCCACCCTCTTGGCTACAGACATAGCAGCCACCCTACGAGGCTGAGTACATCCGATCTTACCCCTTGTAGTATAACCTGCCTCAGCAAGATACTGTGTCACCTGGGTAGTCTTGCCTGAACCTGTCTCGCCAATAACAACCAAAACCTGATTTTCATGGATAGCCTGAATTAACTCTTTTTTCAATTTGTAAATTGGCAAGCTCTGCCTCTGTTCCTGGATAGATAGCTTGGATCTCTGCCCAAACGTCAATGCTTTCCCAAATGCATCCTTCTTCCATTCAGGCATGTCATAAGCAGATAAGCCAACACCACGCAGCTCCTGGGCAAGATGCCTCTCACCAGTCTCAGGCATTGGGTCTTCCCAAGGACGATTAAGATCCTTTGGTATCGAATCAAGCATAGTCCTCTGCTGCTGGTCCCTCACTTCTCTCCTCTCCTTTATAAGTGCAGACTGAAGAGCAGCTGCACGACTTAATGAACCTTCAGGATTCTTAAAAATCTTCACTGGTGACACATCAACAGAATACCTAGTCTGCCCTTGCAAAAATGCAGGCTCATCCTCGTTCATCTCAATCTCAAGCTCTTCCTCAACTCCCTCTTCTTGATAAAGAAACCCATCTACTTCATCATCATACATGGGGTGCTCTTGCACACTCAAAACTCCCGAAGCAATCAACTGTTTTGCTTCCCACTTCTCTGGAGAGCTCATTCTCTTCAAAGGCCTCCTTGATGGACCGGTATCCTCCTCCTCCTCCACGATCCTAATCCCTGACAACCCCGTCCTAGTCACTGGCCCCTCCTTAGATGACCCCAAAGCATTACTCCTAAAACCATCCTCCTCATCCCGCTTCTTCAAGGGAAGCAAATCCTTCCCACTGTCCTGATCAACATCCCTCATCGAGAGACTCAACTTGTTCCCCGAAATCGAAATCACCTTAACATAAACCTCCTGATCCCTCTTCACAGCATCCTTCGCATTCCCAAGTCTCCTAGTTGCAATCTGTGAAACATGAACCAAACCCTCCTTCCCCCTAAAATCACTCAACTGCACAAAACAACCCGTATCCATCACCCTGGACACCCTCCCCTTATAAACCCCATACAATTCCAGCTCATTACTATTCCCACCACCATACCCTTGTCTCACATTCCTTCTCTCCCTCTCACCTTCACCATCCTCTCTATCATAACCGTGTCTCACATTCCTTCTCTCCTTCTCACCTCCACCATCCTCTCTATCATAACCGTGTCTCACATTTCTTCTCTCCCTCTCACCTTCACCATCCTCTCTATCATACCCATCTCTCCTTCTTTCTCTATCTCTCCTCCTATCATCTCTATCATACCTATCTCTTTCTCTCTCTCTATCTCTATATCTATCCCTATCTCCATCCCTCCTATCTGTCCTTCCATGTTTATCTTCAGTATCTCTTTCTCTATGCCTTTCCTCATTCTCTCTTCTACTTTTCTCTTTAGCTTCAATTTCCAATTCCTTATCAATTTCTTTCACTCTGTCTCTGCTATCTTGAATCGAAAGAGCTTTAAATTTAGAATCTTTACCTGACCCATCGCCCTCCATATCCTTTTTCACCTCCTTCTCCGCTTTAGGCGGCAAAATCGCGTGAATAATCGTCAGCAATGTCCGTACAAAGTAATCAGGCATTTCAGCTCCGTTTTCCTTCAGTTTGGCGTCAAACTCATCTACTGTGTCGCAACTCCGACCTAACTCGGTGATGAACTCAGCTAGGATTTTATCGCCAAACCCTAAGTGAGTTTCCAGTTCGCTGCAGACCTTGGAGACGAGGGAGAGGTACTCGAGTTTCTTCAATCCGGCGTCATTTTCTCCTGCGGCTACCATTTTGGAGAGTTGAAAAGGGGAGATCGTGGAGAGAATATTTCTTTGTTAGGTTTCGATTTAGGGATGGAATTTGAAATTGATTGAAGTTTTTTCCTTCTTTTTTTTTGTGATCTGATATGAATTTGATTCTCTCTCTGTTTAATTTTAAAGACCTGACGTTTTTCGAAGGGCGGCTGAAAGGAGTGTAGGAAATGAACGAAGGCAAAGAAAAAGCCCAAATAATCTCTGGACAATAATAAAGTTATTTCATTAATTCCAAGTGAAATAATCCAATTAGTAAGGTATACAGTACACTCTCACGCTGTATAAAATAATAAAAATAAATATTTGGTAAAAAAGGTAACCATTTAAATTATGAAAAAATATTTTTTAGTTAAGAGTTTTTTATTCGTATATTTATTTTATTTTAACAAAATATTTTTTTTATTAGTAACATGTTTTTTTAAATAAAACTAAAGGGAACTAAATTAAATATTCTTAAAAACTTTTAATAATTTAAATTAATGCGAAGAAGTGTACCTCTTTAATCAAAATAATTTTTTTATTTATTTTTTGAAAAAAATATTTTTTCATATAATAAATATTATTTTTTAAAATAAAAATATATCATGATTTGAAAAGTAGTTTTCAATTAAAAAAATAATCCAA
>Ga0325400_1003535_pt1 | contig 14149 bp, 5 predicted proteins | sample PopdelMetagenome_2_FD_205662 | JGI IMG/M metagenome (GOLD analysis project Ga0325400, IMG submission 205662) | Populus deltoides microbial communities from Bellville, Georgia, United States - Xylem-PdKOR-R1 | ecosystem: Host-associated > Plants > Phyllosphere > Stem > Wood/Secondary xylem... | reverse complement strand
CACACACACACACACATACGTATATGTCCTAACAAAGCACTAATGTTGTCCCTATTCCACACAAACAAATCACCATGTACCCACCAATTCACATGAGTGGCCATTAATCATTACAACAAAACAATGAACCAAACATATACACAACTTGTTACACCCTTGTCTCTTGCCCTAGTTCTAATTTTGCCTTCATAGCCTTTTAAGTCGCTAGCTAGGATTGATAGTCTTCTTAACTATAATTTGCTTCATTTCCATTTGTTTTGAAACAATATATAATCTTGTTAACTTGCTACAATTTTTTCCTTCAATCTCTACCATGTTTTGTTTATACTTTTTATAATGTTTTGTTAGTCTATCAAGTGGTTGATTGATAAGTATGGTTAGTCATATTCTTGTTGGTTATGTTTGTAAGTAATTTCATAATTGTTATTAATATCATTATGATCCTTGCTTCATTTCCCATCCATATATACCAATTAGAAAGGCTTACTTAAGTTTCATTACAGTGAATGTTTAGGGTCACAGAGAGACTATCTTCCCGTTATTTTGTCAAATTGAAATCATCAACACAGTGAAACTCCACAACAAAGACTTTCCATATAAGAGATTAATTGGTATTCATCTTGCAAACATGCTAGATGGTTCCACTGCTACATGAGTCTGACATCCTGAATTAAGAGATAGCTATTGGTTCAAGACTAATCAGCAAAACATGCTCTTTTTCCTTGACCAAATATGTAATGATCAAGTACTAAAAGATTGTTGTCATTGTAAGCTTTGATTAATTTATCATCAATTCATCCTTTTCCATTAAAACTTCCATAAATCCCTCCATTAGTTAGGTCAAGCACTAGAAGATTCAATAATTTAATAGTTGGACAACATCGGTAGTGGAATTCTAAGTGATCAATATCATTCATTTGAGGGTGATTTGGCTCTTAAGACCTGCTTGATCTCATAAACAAATTATTATGTGAGAAAATTATATGAACTGCTTGAAAAAATTAATAGAGCCTATGACGTAAATATCCATGCACTGCATATTCTAACAGTTATAAAAAAAAAATCACAATCCAAATATTTAAGCAGATGGATAAAGCTCTATAATGATTTTATATATCTTTAATATACCCTGAAAGTTATTTAAGTGTTTTTTAGAATTTATTTGAATTGATACTCCTATTAATTAAGTGTTTTTTCATAAGGTGGTGAGTTGTCTTCAATTCATTCTTTTTTTTAATACCTTTTTAACTATATATTAATTGAAAATAAAATTAGAGATAGTTTGGTTTTTTTTTATAAAAAAAAACTACGAGAGTTTTAATAGAATTAATCATGTATATTGAAAGGATTAAGTTGTGATTTATTGAAGGAAAACAATTACGTACCTAATAGCTAACTAAGTGAAGTGTGCAAGAGATGATTCCTTTTGCGATGTGATATTCTCTTTCATATATTTATATAATGTTTGTTTTTAATTAACAGCTGACCATATATTATAGAGAATTCATGTTTTTTTGCATCTTACTATTACATGCTAAAGACCTTGATTTGACTGATTACCCTTGTTGTGACATCCAGTATAGAAATTACATTTTTGTTTTTCTTCTTGAGGGATTACAGTATAACGATCATCAAGAACATGAATCAATTTCCTTTTCTTTTTCTTTTTTTAAAGGAGAGAGGGGGAATCAAATATTTGATGTTGATTATGAATTATGAAATTAAATGGAACTTTAGTTTGGTAAACCATTTCCCTAGTCATTTTGTTTAATTACTGTCAGATATTAGAGAATGATTAAAATGTCTAATCACACAACATCTATGTTGCTTCAAATAATGTTTATTTTGGAAAAATATCTCATGACAAAACCTATTATTTTAGAGAAACTTTTCTTGTAAATGAGATTCCAGTGCCTCTTGAAAACATGAAAACAGAGCAATAAATTGGTAGCTGGGCAATCATATCCAAGCCTTGAGAAGATAAGTCTGCAGTCTAATTCAACAAGGATTTTCATTGGATTGGGTGAAACATTTATCCCATTCTAAGGTTGGTGTCGCCCGTATAACCATTAATCTAGGCATTGCATAGTACTATGCAAAATGTCTTTTATGAGAATTATCTTGTATATATATATGCTTTATATAGCTTATGTGTAGTCAATTTCACTATTATTATTATACATAATCCTAAATATATAAATACAAAGGATGATTGCTATTATTGTTATCATCCATTATTATTCACACAAACTTATCTCTCAATTATCTTAATTTGGTATCAGAGCCTCCCATATGTTCTTTCTCAAAATGAATTTTACAAATAATTAAACCATGGACTTTAATATCACTGCACCAATTCCTCCCTCCTTTTCTATTGCATCGACAACAATCTCTCTTTTATTTTTTAGTGCCTCCCCTGCTGTTGTCGCTGGCCATGTTTCTGGTGTTGTCTCTTTGCCTTTCATGGCTGTTGCTTTAGTTTCTCATGGGATTACTATCATTCCTCTTTCAAATACCTAACAGGTAATCTCTTTAAAGCTGTCAAACACCATTTTGTTTTATTGTAGGATGCAAATGAAGTTTATTTACTAAGCCAAGAAATGCATTCCTTTGTTGATGGTTCATTCCTATACCCCCTTCTCATATTTCCTCTGTTGATATATGTCTACCCATTATCAATCATTCTTTTCTGTCATAGAAGTAACAAGACCACTTAATCATAAGGGATATTTTATCCTCTCATTCTATTAAAGTCATACCTCCTAGAGCCTCTAGAAACACTTGAGACAACCCTTTTTTTCTCTATCTAACTCACATATTATGTAATTCAATGGTGTATTCAAAGACCTATGGTAGAATGATGACAATGTTAGTGTTTACTTGTAGAAGACTAAGGATTTATTTGATGAGCTCATTGTTGTTAACATACCACTCTTCATGAAAGATTTTAGTTTGTATGTGTTCGAGGATTGAAAAAATACTTTAAGGACCTCGTGACCAGCCTCTTTACTAAAGCAGAACCCATATCATACATTAACCTTTACAGCCATCTTCTCATGCATGAATTTTTTTTATAAAGGTTATTTTCAACCTGTTATAATAGCCCCATTGCTATTGATGCTAACATAACCTCCTTTAGCCTTTTTTTTGCAGCGTCAGTTAGGTTCTCATGGCAGAGGCTATTTTTAAAATGACTATTGACGCTAACACAACCTCCTTTAGCCTTTTTTTTTTTTTGCAGTGTCAATTAGGTTTTCATGGTAGAGGCTATTTTTAAAATGATGACTGTAGAGGCTAATTTCATGAAGGTTAGAGAACCAATAATCATAATAATAATGGCTATAGTTCATGTCAGAATTTTGGAAGTAATAGCTATGGTTTAAACTAAAATTTTGGGCAGCAAGGTAATCATTTTGGTGGTTCAAATCATTGGTCTAATAACCAGTCAATAAAATGTTATTTATGATACAATTTTAGGCATCTAACACAACAATTTTTATGATTAACAACTCACAATTTGCAAGCTAATGCTAATTTGGCATTTAATATTGCTATTGTGGCCACTCATGTTACTTGGTTTTCTAATACAAGTACAAATAATCATATGACACCTGACCTTGTGAGTATGACGGGCTCAAAATCTTATCTTGATAATATTCAACTGTATATTGGAGATGGTATGAATCTTGTTATATCACATATTGCTCATTCTAAAACTTAAGCTCCAAAATGCACTTTTACCTTATCCAATATATTATATGTTCCTCACATTAAAAAACCTCTATTATCTGTTCAAAAGTTTTGTCTTGAAAATAATGTGTTTTTTAAGTTTCATTCTTTTGTATTTTATGTTAAGAAACTAATAACCGATGAGGTGCTTATTTTTTATGGAAGTAAAAATGGTCTTTATATTATATATGAGTCCTCTGCAATATATTTTTCTTAAGCTTTTCTAGCTCTATGTCTTTATACTTTTATTGATATTTGGCATCATCAGCTTAGGCATCCTAGTTCGTGAAGTTTAGGTTTTTTAGTGGCAAAAAAAAAAGGTTTCTATACATTAAAACAATTTAATTTTAATTATCTAACATGCCTTTTAGAAAAATCATCATATCTATCATTAGGACCTATAAGTCATAAAAATTTTGCTCTTTTTAAATTGATATTTAGTGATGTTTAGGGACCTTTTCCTATATTATCATATAATGGATTTTGTTATTTTTATGGACGCTTATATGAATTATATTTGGATTTTTTCTTGGGTTTGCAAATCCGATGTTTTCAATAGTTTTCACGTATTTCAAGCTCAAGTTGAGCGACAGTTCTCTTTAAAAATTCAATATGTTCAAATAGACTAGGATGGTAGATATTGGAAACTAAATAAATATTTTAAAATTATTAGTATTCACCATTACTTTATTTTTCCACATACTCATGAAAAGAATGGCATGGTTAAATGTTAATATAGACATTTTTATTGAAATTGATCTCACCTTTCTATGTCAAGGTAAAGCTCCTTTAAAAAATTAGAGTTATGCGTTTGAAACTTCTGTTTATTTTATTAATTGTATACCAACGCTTGTTCTCAATCACAAAACACTTTTTTGCATATCTTTTGAAGTCAACACCTGATTATTGTTTTTTTGTACTTTCAAGTATTTCCGCTTTCTATTTATCCATTTATATAATGCTCATAAGATAGATATTCACTTTTCTCCCTATTTCTTTTTGGGATATAACGCCTCTCATTTAGGTTATTAGTGTTTTGATGTACTTTATAAAATTATTTACACTGTTCATCATGTTCGATTTCATGAAAATATTTTTTTTTTACAATTCTGAACAGAAATTGGCTATTTTAACACCACCACCTAGTATATTACTGCCCACTCCAACACCCCAACTCCTTTTTGTCTCCAAACACCGCTGCACCTATTACCCTTATTCTGCCCTTTTCATTGAGAAATAACCCTAATGCTTTGTCTTCACATGTATATCCCTCTATTACTTGTTATCCAAGTACAGGTTCTATATCCTCACCTTCTCATATCTCTTATGTTTCACTTGTATTATCTCAGTCTATTTTAGTTTTGGGTTCCTCACCAATAAATCCTACTCATTGGCCTAGTTTAAATTGGGGTTCCTCACTGACAGGTCTTCTTACTATTTTACCACCTAGTTTAAATTTGGTTGTTGATTTATCTAAGTTCTCTATTCAACAGGTCTTGGCTAGTGATCCACCCTTTCCTACTCAGATTTCCTATAATCATTTTATGATTGTTTGCCCACGAAAACAATAATTATGATTTTCTTTTTTATCTTATGGGTTCTTTTTTTACCTAACCAGGAACCATTTACTTTTCAAGATGCCAGCCGATACTTAACATGACATCACTTCATGTAAGAGGAAATTCAGAGCCTCCATTGTAATGGTACATGTACTTTAGTACCTTTTCACTCATCCATGAATGTGGGTGGCAGTCGTTGGGTTTATAAAATTAAAAGGCGAGTATATGCTAGTGTTGGGAGATACAAAACATGGATGGTTACTAGAGGATTCACTCAGCATGATGGGATTGACTCTTTGGAAACTTTTAGTCTTGTGATTAAGCATACAACAATTTAACTAGTCCTCGTTATTGTTGTTTCTCACGGTTGGCAAATCTATCAGTTGGATATCCATAATGCCTTTTTAAATGGTATTTTTTAGAAAGAAGTGTACATGAAACTATCATCTAGTTTCATTCATTCTAATTTTTCTTCTTATGTGTGTCGTCTTTATAAATCATTATATGGTCTAAAACAAGCTCCTCAAGCATAATACAAATGGTTAAGTGACTTTCTACTCTCTATTAGTTTTTAGTCATCTAAGGAAGATATTTCTATCTTTATTCTCTCCTTTTATGAAGTTTTCTTTTATTTACTTGTGTATGTTAATGATATTTTGTTAACCAGTAGTAACTCAGTTTTGCTTAAACAATTGATTACTTTACTGAGTATAGAGTTTAATCTTCGAAACTTAGGATTTATTCATTACTTCTTGGGCATTAAGGTGAAGCCTACTTCTATATGTTTACTTGATCAACAAAATTATGCCTTTTATATTCTCTAACGAGCAGGTTTTTCTTCTTATAAACTGGTTGATACTCCATCTCTCTCATATAAGTTGGCCATCATGTCTAGTGCTCTATACTTTTATTCCACCCGATATAGTTATATTGTTGGGACTCTACAATATTTTATATTTACTAGGCCTGATATATGCTATGTTGTAAATAAAATGTGTCAGTTTATGCATGCTCTCATTGAGGTTTATCGGGCGGTTGTTAAATTCATTTTAGATTTTTTCCAAGCAATGACTTTATACGGCTTACACATTACTCAAGGTTCATCCTTGTCCCTTCATGGCTTCACTAATGCTGATAGAGCTAGTAATGTTGATGACCATAAGTCTACTAGTGGTTATTTTTAGTATCTAGGTAATACTCTTGTTTCATGAAAATTTAGGAAGCAACATACTATTGCTAGCACTACCAGAAAATTGGCTAATAAAAACAAAAATACTGACGGAAAAATATCATTGATAAATTACAATGATATTTACCGATGGAATATAACGTCGCTATTTTTGTCGGTGAATACTAAGAGAATTAGAAGTGGAAATCAAGGAATGAAAAGAAATTTGGACAGATATTCCCTTGTTATTTCAATCGGAAAACATGACATGTCAACGTTAGAGATAAAATTATTGATAAAATATAATAATCACTAATATCTATCGATGAATTCATCGATAATATTTACGTTATAATATGCTAGACCCCTCTCCCTTTTCTGATTTCTTTTTCTTCTTCCTCCTTTATTTTTTTTCCCTTTAGAAAATAGCACCCTTTCCTCCCATATAAATACAAAGCATTACTGTATTCATACAAACCTATCTCTCAAGTATCTTAACTCACAGTATGGTTTGGTTTATTAATTATGATCATAACTTGGACATCCTAGTGGTGGTTTAATTACAAGAAAGACTTGGACACTGACTGCTTAATAAATTCCAGAAATTAATTTCAACATATTGTAAAACCACCTTTTTATTTTTCAGAAAATGGATGCATGCATACTTACTTTTCTAAGTTTTGAATGATAGCAATTTGGTCCAATAATTGTCATCAATTTGAAATTAAGAAGATGCATGATATACAGGCCTAGCCTAATTACAGGACCTCTGTCCAAGACTTTTATTCCGGTACGTACTTGATAATATTAATTATACACAGGATCGAATGAGTCATCGGGGGATGTCAATTGCAGATTTTACACAGTCATGGACAAAACTCTGACCTGTATCTATGATTAAAAAAGTGACTTTCCATATTCTTAAAGTGCCTAGGGTTTCCCATCAACTGCCTTTTTTTGATTAAACTGAGAGCACTTTGTAGTTTTCAATAACCAAGGAAAACCACAGAAACGAGCCTCGCTATCTCTTGACAGCTAAAATATATTTGTCTACATTGAAGTTCAGAATCTATAATTAACACTCGAAAGGTCTACAAGGAAAAAAACATTTCCAGGAATTGTAATCATTACAGAGAACGAATAAATAACCTTCAATTTCTTGTCTTCATATCAGTGTTTAGAAACACAATGATGAAATTAATTAGTCAGATGAGATGAAAAAAGAGAATCAAACAAGTAAAATAAAAGCTGAGCAGAAAGACAGAAATTATTACAAGTAATTGAAACTTTTGCTTAATTATTACCTTTTGCATGCATCTTACGTATCTAGCTAGAGCTACCTAGATAGCTAGCTAGCATAGAAGATTTTGGAATTTTTTTTAAAAAATAGCACAGTTAAAGAAAAAAATTGCAAACTACTGTAGTTAAGAAAAAAACTAGTGAAATAGCAGACTTTAATTAGTTTCATCGTTAGCTTTATAACCAAAAGAGCTGTACTGATCAATTTTCGCTGACAACACACAAATTTCATTACCTGCTCTTGGTAATCATAGTATGGTCTGTAAGGCAAGCAATTTTTTCTGTCAACTGTCAAGACCTACATGTATCGTGGGTATCTTTTGAGTGTACGACAAATTGACAACTGATAGTTCAAGTGATAACTCTAGGGGCCGGGTCCTGGCAAACAAACATGCCGCCTCTCTGTTGTGACATGGGATTTATGACTTTAAGGTTCACGGGGCAAGAAATGGATTTAAATTACCGTATGGTAGTCCTGGAAAGGTATTTCAAGTTGCAGGCTACAGCACCAAATATCTGGATTGAATAATAAATAATATATATATAAAATTGAAAATAAAGCATATTTTTGTAAAATTCAAATTCAATGGAGTAGTATTTCAATAGATGAACGATTTAATAAAAAAAAATTAAAAGTCTTAAGAGTACAAACCACTTTATAATCTTAAAATATGGGTTATAAGAAAGTGATAGAATAATGAATTCATATAGAATAAAAAAAATAGAAAAGTAATATATAAAGTTCAATTAAGTTTTCAAATATATTATTTGATATTTTGATAATGGTTGTTTTTCAAAGCACTTTTATTTTAACATACAACTAATTAATTTTTTTATTTTTTAAAATTTATTTTTAATATTAATATATGAAAACAATATAAAAACACAAAAGAAAAACTAATTTAAAAAACTAATTTTTTTTTCAAAAATATTTCTAATTCACAAACCGTTCGTACTATATCCTCACATGCGGTATGGAATGCAGCCCATAAAAAAAAAATACAGATGTGTAAACATCCAGACTGCAAGATAGCAGCAAATCGTAAAATCCTCCATTATCGATTCTCAGATGTAGGGTCTCCAGATAGCTACTAGACAGCTAAGCTGATTACTTGGTACTTTGAACTAAGTAGTTGCCTAATCCCCCAAAAATTAGGAGAGAAAGGGAAGGAAAGACTTTTCTTTTCTTTTCTTTTCTTTTCTTTTTCTGCGAGATGTACAAGGGAAGAGGGTGACAGAATTCTTAAAGATACGATGCCACATTGTAATACTATGAATTTGAAGCTGGTACACATTAGCCATCAAACTGCAGATGAAACGATGGGCTGGGTACCCACCACTGATTAATTATTTTGCAACAATGGGAAGGTTACTTTTGGAGCCTTTTGGCATTTCTGCTGGAACATTTTGGAAAGTTGGCAGAGTTACGAAAGGTTTTTCAATGTTCCAATGATGACATAAACTAAACGAAATTAGCTGCGTTTCCCATAAAAATTGGATGCCTTGGTCAAATTAAATAGTGCTAGCTAGCTAGTACTGCAATGCCTTTCCTTTTCATCTTTCATCTTTCTTGTTCTAGACAGTCTGGCTCTTCTACGCTTTCCTTCGGTGATAGGGCACCTCATCTATGTCTATCTCTTTCTGAAAAGACGTGGTTTTGTATTAGCTTTCATTTATAATTATAATTTATGATAATAAATACTCTCATATGCCATGTGGCATTAAGCCTCTTTATAATAATCTTAAACCAAAGCAAGAGCCTAACATTGTGAAGGAGGAAATTTGGTCAATAATCTATCAATATTTATCTTTATTTGTTTTTCTTTTTTCTTTGCTCTTCTAGATAGATAGAGAGACAGAGAGAGAGATTTTACCGAAACAAAGATAATTTCTTGAAAAATCTATCATTATCTTCTTGCTATGCTCTGATTGCTATGCAGAATTTTTTTTTCCATATACAACACTAACTCTTTTCACTCAATACCTCTTTATATTAATAACGAATATTTAGTTGCGAAGGGCACATCAATAAGCTAATTTTTTCCATTCCATGCTCATTCTTTACATTCAATGATTTATGCAAAGAATAAATATCGTAGATTACAAAGGGTAGGGGTTAAGGTTGTAAGATTTTCCCTACATTTAGGAACTTTGCTAATTGCATAAAAAAAACAGTACCAAAAAGGCCGGCAAGAACTCCCTTTTCCCGGTTTGTCTTGATTCCCGATTGATGAACAAGAAGGAAAATGGAACTGTTGATTTTGTGACTCGCCCCCAAGGATTGTCCACAATGATTCATAACATCATGAATGATATTTAACCAGTTGTAATGAGACTTTGTGAAATAGAAGATTAGAACATGTGAAACGAGGAGTTGGTGCTCTTGGAATGCATCATTTCAGTGTTTGATATGATTGGAAGAAGATGCCATATCACCCCTCTATATGTCTTTCCTAACCACCACATACATGAGCAAATCAATAACAATAATAGGCCTTTCGAGCGTCAATTAGATCTAGATAGCTTAGATATTCACACTTGGTTTGAAGAAAAAAAAAAAGGTGTTCAAGTGTTATTCATGATGATCTGCAAGCTGAAGGGAATAATCAGACCATTTTCAAAACTATGTTTTGATTTTTCATTAAGAAGATAAGTTGTTTTTCAAATGATTAATTTCTCGATTTCAACATCTCTTAATAAAGATCGTATGTCAACCTGCTGTACGCTTTTAAAGTTTTCAAGATTCTTGAAAGAAGCAAAACTTTTCCTTATAAATTTACTATACAAGGTCAAAAGAAAACAAAATTTTCTAATACATTTTAATTTCTCACCGAAATTTTCCAATTGTCATAACCTAAAATTTTATTCTTTTTATTTTATTTTACTTTTTTTTATATAAAAATTATTAAAAAATGATGATGAAAAAAATTAATGAAATGAAAAAATAAAATGAATGAAGAATAAATTGAAATTTGGGTCAAGACAACATAAATTGAAAGTTTGAAGACTTAATTAAACTTTGGGTTAATTTAATTAATCAAATCAAGAGCTTAATTGAAGAATTGATAAGTTTGGAGACTTAATTGAATTAGAATTAGTTTAATTAATGAAATCAGGAGCTTAATTAAAGAATTGATAAGTTTAAGTATTTAATTGAATTACAATTAGTTTAATTAATGAAATTAAGAGTTTAATTGAAGAAATACCAAAGTTTGGAGTTGATTTGGATCACAATGTTAGAAATTAAAATCCAATGATCAATCTATACAGAGCTTAATTAATTTTTCTAAGAATAATTTTAAAAAAATTAAAAATTAAAAAGATAATTAAAAACTGAATTGATTAAATTGAAAAACAATAATGTTTTATAAAAATCACTGAAATCCAAGGAACCAATTGCTAAATGTCAGATTGAAATGGTCATTTGAATTGAGAAAATGGCCCCGTTGCGAAGCTACTGTTCATCACTTCATCAGTCCAGGAAAAACCGTTTCAGCGAGAAGAGGTAATCGGCCCTGTCGTGGGCACGTCTCAGCTGCCCATTATCTCCAAATTCCGTTACTATTAGTCATGCAACAAAACACGCATGGTATTGTCTGGCTTTATAGAGAAAGACCACAAAAGGGGGAGAGAGCGAAAAGAGGGAGAACACGAAAAAAAAACAAGTAGAGAGAGAAGGGGACGATTAGAGAGAAGAAATGAGACAGAAACAGGGGAAGAAAAAATAAAATCCAGCGTACCCCAGCTTCGCCTTCGCCTTCGACTCAAGAACACAACCACGGTAGGCATACAAAGCAGAGAGAAAAAAAAAACGCAGAAAAAGAGCAGAAACAGAAGACAGGAAAACAAAGGAGAAAACCACAGCGAAAAAAAAAAAAAGAAAACACACAGACTAGGAACAGAAGGCTGAAAGAACAGAAAAGAAAGAAAAGCAGAGAGAAGAGCAAAAACTAGAAAGAAACCAGGGAAAGACAGAAACACGAGAACAAAGGAAAAACAGGGAAGACCAGGACGACAGAGAGAGAAGACAGAAAATACAGAGAGAAACAGACTGAGAACGAGGACAGAAAGACAAAGAAGAAAGACCAGAGAGAAGAGCAAAAACTAGAAAGAAACCAGGGAAAGACAGAAACACGAGAACAAAGGAAAAACAGGGAAGACCAGGACGACAGAGAGAGAAGACAGAAAATACAGAGAGAAACAGACTGAGAACGAGGACAGAAAGACAAAGAAGAAAGACCAGAAGAAGAAACAGAGGAGAGAGTGCATCAAGCAACCTCACGTCTTCGTCTTCAGCAGGTAAGTTCTCTTCCCCGCTTTTGCAAATATATTTCACTTGTCACTGTGCATGCCAACTTAATTCACCGGTTTATGCATGCAAATCAGTTCAAGCGTGACTACTGACCGGCCGGGTCACTGGCTTGGCCAGTCACCAGGCTGTGCTGGATGGGTCTAGTCCCAACAGCACAAGTTAATTCATACCAATTTTTTTTTTAAAAAAAAAGCTGAGGCTAGGTTGGGTTAGGCCTCAAGTTGGTCCAAGATACTTTTATACCAATTTTTTTTATTTTATTTCTTTTTATTTTGATATTTAACTAAATAAGCTTCTTTTTTATATCAAAAAATTCCAAAAAAAGTTGTGGATAATTTTGAATTTATTTACGAGTCCCTTGTGCTTTTTTTCTTTAATGATTTTACTGTATATATGATTTATGGTTATTGTAAAATGCAAATTTAGTATGCTACTTGTCTTTTTTTATTTTCAATTCAAATTTTATTGATCTATTCATTGGTGCTAGAATCAGGAATACCATATTTTTTTGTGTTATATAATATTTACCAACATTAGAGTTGGAAGTATTGGTATCTGAATATTCATTAACACTATAGTTAAAAATATTATAAGCAAACAATCGGTAGTATAATCCAACAAATTTTTAGTAATTTAAAATAAAACTGGTAATACAATTTACCTTAGATAATAAAACGCTAAAAAAAAATAATATCTTTTATTATATATAATCAGTTTTGTTAATATGTTAGAGTTTATAATATTATTAGATTAGTTTTGAAAATAAAATATAAGAAATCTATTCATTCCACGAAACTAATTTTTAAAAGTCATGTGACAAAGTCAAAGTAGATTTATAGAAGAAACCGAAGGAGGAGAAAAAAGTCTCCAAAACGAAACAGAGTGAATGAAAGAAGCAAAAGTACTAGCTTTCAAACAGAACAGGCAAAGTAAACATAAACTAGAATAATTGTTTACTTTAACATATACTAAAACGATTACACCATGGATTTAAATATGATTGTGGTGTGTTTGTTTGTAAATAAATACCCTAACATGTGCCAATATTTTTAAATTTGCAGTCTATTATTAAATAAATATTAATCTAGTGATTTCCTTCTTTAATATGAACATTGAAATTAGTATTTTTTAATAAAATATTAGTAACTTGAACGACACCATTTATAGCCAAATGAAGATCGGAGATTTGAAAGATGAACAGTTACGTGCCACGTGGCAAACCAGAGAGCAGGAAAGATTAGAAATTTCGTTCGGTGAATCTTCTTGATATCGAGAAGCATCCCTAGCTAGGGTTTTCTAAATTAATCAGTGATTAGGTTTATCGTTGATAAAACCAACGCGAGAATCATTTGACGTAGTCTTTGCCAAAAAAGAAATTGCTTGAGATACCTGCCCCTAATTATGATTTTAATTAATAAGTAGCTTCGCTTAATTAACACCCTCTTGGAATGGATCAACCGTGGCGATTTTGTATCACATTACAGTCTCTGACGTTCGTTACTTCATTATATACAAAGAATCCAAGGACAATATTCAAAGATTCCGGTACCTCATGCTAAATTATGTTTACGTATGGTAGGCAAGGATCATATCAATCAGCATTTGCAGCAGGAAAAAAAGAAAGAAAAACCTTGCTTTGTAAACCAGTTGAACATAGCAAGTGTTGATTATCCAGGTAGATAGCAAGTTTCATCTTACATGGCGTGTATGAGGAATGCGCGCTTATGAGTGGAATTCCATTTGCATCTGTTGATTATCTGGATTCAAACTCCTATCTGTTATAGTTTTAAGTTGTTAATGAATTTATTACATTTCTAAAATATAGGTCTCACTTTCTTCCGATTCCATGCTGCTATATATCTTTCTTTTATTATTATTATTTTTATAATAATTGAGAGGATTTATTAATAAAGCTAGTGCTATTAAGCTGATGGCAACCAAGCAAAAGAAAGAACACGAATATCTATACAAGAGAAGGGGCAGGCCACAGCCTACAGGATTAAAGTTGTTTAAGCTAGAAGAAGAAGCTCTCCATGAAGGTCATTGCTTAATTATTAGTCCATTTTATTATACCTTCTAGTT
>Ga0325400_1003526_pt1 | contig 14174 bp, 5 predicted proteins | sample PopdelMetagenome_2_FD_205662 | JGI IMG/M metagenome (GOLD analysis project Ga0325400, IMG submission 205662) | Populus deltoides microbial communities from Bellville, Georgia, United States - Xylem-PdKOR-R1 | ecosystem: Host-associated > Plants > Phyllosphere > Stem > Wood/Secondary xylem... | reverse complement strand
ATATATATATATATATATATATATATATATCTAACTATCTCTAACCCCGCATGATAATTACAAGAAATCTAGAATGAAATGATGAAATTGCTCGTTCATGCAAAGCCAAGAAAGTTTAATTTTAAGAGGCATTTAAGTCATTGTACTATGAAAAAAATTAAAACTAAAAAAAATTTTCATGATCTGAGCATTGTTATAGACCCATATTAGGGCTATAAGGCCTTGTTTATTCATTCTTGAAATTTTTAACATGAATTATTCATGTTAGGAATAATCACATCCCTATATCTATAGGTGTTTAAAAAGTCTCTTAATTACTTACCATATTTTTAGCCCTCATTAATGTCATTAAAAAAAAATAACTTATTATTCCCTCCACTTCATTGAAACGTCAAATTTCAAAGATTATAAATACCCTCTAAACCATCTAGATAAATGGTTTATAATTTTTTTTTCTCCAAGCATTCATACTTTAATTCCCAAAATATTAATAATATCAAAGCAATTACAATCTTTTATTTAAAGTCACTAAATTTAACACTAACACTGTAGGGTCTCTAAACCCTATAAAAAAAAAATATATTGCAGGTGCTAGGATTTCTACCACCAATCACATATTTTCTAAGCTCTAAAAGAAAATTGACTTAAACATATTACTCACTGTCTAAACATTAAATAATATTATTTTTTAGTACATCAAATTTTAAAAAAAATCATCATTAACCACAATGGTTGAGAGTCTCCGGTTTCCACTATCAAATATCCTCGTGAAAACAATGGGTCCTCACCACGTTAAATGAGCAGCCAATCGCAGTCACTCTTATACGAAGGTCCACATATTCGCTTCATTTTCTTATGGCCTTGCAAGTTGCAAATACCAGTCTTAAAAACCCACCAAATTTGTCTAAAATTGCTGGCTAATGTCCATTATTAATCTGGCATTTTACATGCTAATTGTGCATTTTTATAGAAAAATTATAGTGGAGATGCAAGGATAGAAGTTATTGGAATTCTATTTGACAATGCTTCGGCAACAATAAAACATTTAGGAGTATTTGGCTCGGAGATATAGTGGTTTTTTTTCGTCGGATTCATATAAAAAGTATGTTTTTTTTTTTTTATATAAGATATGATATATGATTTATACTTTACAAGAATGTATACCTACGAGGCAAACACAAATCTAGTGACCTTATCTAAGGCAGGGTGGGTTTTTACTCGGTGACAGATGACTTTTTTTCGATGTCATTCTCGGTCTCTAAACGGTTGAATCCTTCAAATTATCCTATTTTGCTGCATTTGCTGACTCAAACTGTGAAATGCATATGAGAATTGGTGGGTCTATTTTTTTCTTATTTTGCTTTTTGATGTGCAAAGCAGAAACATACCACAAAAAAAGACTTTTGAGCAATTCCCCATTAAAGTATGCAAGCAAAGAATGGATTAATGTATCATTGAACACTTTGAACTGATCCATTTACACTTGAATCTCAAGTTACAAAATTGGAAGAAAAAAAAACAATCAATATATAACTCAGTTGTATCAGCCTTCCTGTATATTTTGACCACATGTGCATGACTTTGGTAACGTTTGGGAACGCGGCTGCGGCTGCGTTCCCAAAAAATTTGAAATTTTTTTTTTACTAAAATTTAATATGATTTGTATGTTTTGGATCATTTTGATGTGTTGATGTTAAAAATGATTTTTAAAAAATAAAAAAACATCATTGACATGCATTTTAGCATGAAAAGTTATTTGAAAAGTACTCACAAGCACACTGCCAAACGCGTTTTCACAGTTCACAGTTTCCTTGTTGGAGTCAGACTACCAGCATAGGTGTCTGGTTCTTTGTGAAGAAGTCAAACATGTGTAAGAAGACTACTTGACTGATATAAAACAAATGATGAAGCACCAGAATATTTGTTCTCAAATATCAGTGACCACGTCCGCGATTGCTTGGCCCCGAAAGAGCTTGCCTTATGCTAAGACTAACACCCTACACCGATTTCTTATATTGCCGCATTGCAATGGAAATTAAAAGCATCTTTTGTAGAGAGCACATCTCTATGTTCTCATGTTAGGCATCAGAAACCTGAAAAACCTTTCAAAAACTATGATCTTTCTAGTATTACTATAAGTTCGGAGACGTAGAATGCTGAGCTTGAACAACTATAATTCTTACAAAGCAAATTCTCTTAAAGGGTTAAGAATTCTCTTATATTTAAGTTGATGCAGGTAGAAGACGAGAATCTTGGGAGACTGTGTATAATTGTATTTAATTGCAAAGAATTTTCAAGTTCAAACAAGAGGAAGATGCTAATTTTCCTTAGGAACACGTGACTAAGAGGCATACTCTCGTTTAATGCATATGCATTTTTGTCCTCGTGATTAGTGACAAGTAATCGGATTCGACCAAAAAATAGTGCATTAGGATGTACCAACCAGTCTCGGGGGTATGAACCCCATCTAAGTTTCGATCAATCCAAGTGATTTCAACGACTCCCAATATCCGAGGGTGTTGGCATGTTTGGCCTCGTAGACACTCCGAATTCGATTGAAGATGGGTGTTTTAAACTTACTGAGTCATTAGAGCCCTTAAAGGCTTAAATCAATGACATTTGTTTTAGGAGAGCACAAATTAACAGAATAAATGCTCGGACAAGATTCATGATTTATTATGACTTTAGACTCATGTCTCTCCATATTTAACTTCAAAGAGATAATTCATCACCTGGCTAGCATCAAAACACCATTCGTTACTCGTATTGGTTCCTCCTATCATTGTTAAATCTATATATTTACTGACATAATGTTTTGTTGATATTTGTATTATTATTTTGTTGGTAATTAATTTATCAATGAAATCACCGACAAAAATCTCCATCAGTGAATCTTTCATCGGTAATTTAATCGAAAATTTTCAGAAAACCACCAAATAACACCGATGACTTTTCAATCCGTCGGTGATTTTGTCTGTAAAGAATAGTAATTAACAGTGCAATTAGAAAGTGAATAGTTCCAGAGCTCTCTGGAAAATACCGACCGAATTTTTCATTGGTGATTCTCTTTGTAATTGACATAATAAATAATGTTCATAGTTTACTAATGAATTTACCGACAGAATTTATCCCGCCGGTAATTCTGTTGGTATAAATGACATGTTATTCTTTTTTTGCTTTGTTTTAATTATTTTTTTCTCACTGTAATTCCCTCGTTATATACCGAGGGAATATTTCTGTCGGTAAAATCCCTTTTATTTTCTGGAAATATTCCCTCGATAGTTCCATTTGTATTTATCGATTTTCTGGTAGTGATATTCACACAACGAAAATTATGAAATAAAATTATTTAAGAGTCCGTAAAATCCTGTTAAATAGATCTAGAGTTATTTGGGATTTATTACATGAAGATCTAATCTTTTTTTGCTTTGAATAATTTTTTAAAGGCTGAGTTGTCACAAACCACAAGTCGTCTAATTGTCCGGTCTCCAATGTTAATCTACACGAATCACCTGTGAGAAATCTCCTAAATCCTTATTTAGAATAGATGAATTGTTATGCCTAGAGTGTTTATCTCTAATATCGTGTTTACGTGGTTTTTCTATCTAACAGACAATCACTTATTTTTTTCACTTACAAAATAACATGCTTAACTTTATATGGAATTCTAAAAGCCTATAAAAGAAAAAATATTTATTTGCTCCTTAAATAATACTCTAGATTCATTAATATAATATTATATGAATAATAAAAATAAATTAAGCATTTATTATTAATAAATATATATTTATATAAATATAATAATATCACGTGTTACAAGGTAAATTAAATTAACACCTCAATCACTTATTTCTATAAAATTTCAAGCGAATTCCTTTCTCATGATATTTGTATTTGGTCAGATCAAGCTGAGTCGGCCAGAACCTAAGGGTTATTTAGTCAATGATCCAAGTCCCACAATTAACAAAAGGCCTCAAGTTCGTGTTATAGTTTACGAGTCATTTTTAAAACAAACGCAAATGACCTTGGGTCCATGAGCCTAGCTTTTTTGGACAAGCCCATTTCCAGCTCTTCCTAGCTTTTTTTCTTACTTCTTTTGTGTTTGTTTTATTTTTTATTATTATTATTTAGTGTAGGGTTTTTTTTTAATTTTATTATTTAATATTGGATTGGTGGTGAATCAAAAAAAATTATTATATAATAAAATAAAAAATTTAATTCGATTCAATTGAGTCAATAACTTAAGTCGCAAATTTAACGGGTTGAATAAATATTAATTAAAGACATGGGTTGGGGTTTTTTTATTCTTCTTTTATATATCTTTTCGCCTTTTCTTTTTCAATTTTATCATTTACTGTGGAGTTATTACTAAATTTTATCATTCAATAATGAGTTAATAATAAATCAATTTTTAAATTTTTTATTATTTAATCAAATATAAAAAACTAATCAGACCTAGTAGAGTCTATAACTTGGATCGCAGCTTTAGTAGTTTATCTAAATATTAATCAAAGAGTCGAATCGAGATTTTTTTATTATTTTTTTATATTTATTAGCTTTTTTCAAATTCTATTATTTAATATGAGGTTTTTATTGAATTTTATCTTTTAATATTGGATTGATAGTAAATCAATTTTTATATTTTTATTATTTAATAAAATGAAAATATTAAATCAACCCAATAAATTTTATAACTATAATTACGAGTTTGACAATTGATTAAATATTAATTAAAAAATCAAGTCATAATTTTTTAAATTTAAATTATTATACCGAGTTTAATAACAATGCTACAAAACTTATAACCATTTTTATGTTCCAAAAAAAAAATTAAAGTCCAATCCGCAATGTACTAGTTTTAAGCGGTATTTGAAAGTATAGTAGATTTTAAAATATTTTATACTTAGAAGTGTATCAAAATAATATTATTTTATTTTTAAAAATATATATTTAATATTAACACATAAAATAATTCAAAAAACACAAAAAGAATTATATTAAAAAATATTCAAAATTTTTCAAGAACACAATCAACGGCATCATAAAACACCCTCCTTATACTGTACAATCAAGGTAAGCCTTCTTTTTTTCTTTTTTCTTTTTTCTTTTTTTTAAAGGCAAGCCTTCCTCTCTAACCACCGACCCCTCTACCTCAAGGTTTGAGAAGGTTTGAACTTCATACCACCAGTAAAGTTCCTATGTTTTTTATTTTTTACCCTTTACCTCACTAAAGAGGTCCAGAACCCTCGAAACCTTAGCAAACAGCGAATATGTTCATCAACTAATTTTAGGTTACATTAAAAATTAGACGTTCAATATAATTAAAAGAAACAGTTATACTAGCAACCATCCCTTCTTATCAGAATTCGCATTGATAACTGGTAAACCCTGGAAAATTTACAGGTGTAGGCCATGCTAGCAAGCATCTATGCCATAAAGGCCACATGCATCCTCCCACCCCAAAACGAGTAGAGAAGCATCCTCCTTTTTCCCTTCTCCACTTTTCATTACCCTTCCAAAACTTTCATCTAATTTACATAAAAAATGGGCAGCAAACTCTTTTCACCAGAAGTTCGATTTTTTTCCATCGTATAGGAGTCCTTTTGAACTTTACTTCCTATCTTTTTACCCTTTCTTGACCTTTTTCCAACTTTAGCTAGCTAGGATCTCAAAAACTTAACGGTTAGTTAGTATAGATTCACTGTTTACTTGATGAGAGTCAGTTCCCCATTGTAGCTGGTGACCAGAAATCAGCTCCATTGCTGTTTGCGACGGGTAGAGTGCAGTCCACGGAGACCAGACACAATCCCCTGCTCCTCAGATTCTTTAACGATTCCTCTCCTCCGTTTTCTCCGCCTTCCTAACATTGTTTAACCATAGTAAAAAAAACAACAGAAGCCATGTCAATACTAATAACAATTGACTCTTTACCGGAAAAACCAAAATTGTTTCCCCGTGGTCAAAATTTTTACTTTATCTGTGTAGTCTAGTCAATAATAAGTGGGACCTACGCAAGGTGGACCCACATGCTATGATGCTGATTCATATGGTCGTTTTCAAGAGAGCGGAAAACAGGACAAAGAAGTGATGTGTACTTTGGTACTTACAGGTAGGTTTTGCAGGTAAGGAGTGCACAGAACCTTAACCTGATCTTGTAGGAACCTGATGTATCCCATCGCTTCATGTAGCACTGATGCTGTGTCTGTCTGCAAAATTTCAATTCCCAATTACATCGTTGCTTAAGATGTTGGCAAAGCCAATCTTCATCACCCAACAAAGAAATTTAAAAGGACTCCCTATAAAGGTAGCAATTAAACTTGACCAGATTGAATATAGATAATTAGCTTAATTTTGTGTATTTTTGGACCTTGCCAAAGGGTGATACAAGCTCTTGCAATGCAGCGATTCTGTCTCCTAGCTTCTCTCTCTTCACCTATCATTAGAAAGAAATTGTTGATAAGTACCTTTCAGTCAAAAAGAAAAATATAGGCAACACGCATGCAGGTATGTCCTCGAAATTAAGAAAAACTATAAACCTTGACCTTTGCATTTGCAGTTGATCCGGGATTCTTAGTTTCGGTCCTTTTGCTGTTTCTCTGACTTAGAAAAGGAGTTTTGGCTACGGTGTTGGTGCACTTCATTGGTACTTCTTGGCCTGACCCGTTTCTTTTTCTCTGCGAAAGTAGCAAATATAAAGAAAAGACCACGAGAAGCCTCAAAGCAAATTAGGCAATTCAATCAGGCACTCACATTTGATTTGGAGATGGTACTGATTACATTAACACTGCTGCAGTTGTTGTTGCAAGATGAAGCAGAAGACGAGTCACTGCATGTGACCCCAGAGATTTGAGGTTGAGGGGCAGTTTTTGTTTCTTCTCTAAACATCACAATTTCACTTTCATTTCGATAATTGTATCCCCCAAAACAAAGCATTGTGGGAGACTTTTCAACGGAAGAGAAATGGAAAGCATGGGCTACATCAACACCCACAAAATCATCATCATTAGAGAAGAGCAATTCAGAGAAACTAGGAGGATTACCCTCTGGTACAAGATGATTCCCCTCGAAAAAACTCTCCCTCCCAGCCATCTAAAGCAAAGCCTAGAACCACAGAGACAGCGCGGAACAGATGGTGTCCCTCAATATTTTTCTTGTGAGTGTGGTGGTGTGGTCGATTACTGGTCAGGGGAGAAGAAAATAGGTAGCAACCGTTGCCTTAGCGAGAGTGAAGCGACTGCTGTGTTGTGTAGTATGGTAGTGAAGTTTGTGGGGGTAGGGGTACTTCCAAGATCGGCTTTGGGTTTTGGTGTGTTTCAGTCAAACACACCTAGCCCGAGAAAACCGTGGTTTAGTCCTCCAAAGCATTTGGTTTGGTTAAAAGCCAGTTAGAATTTCATATTTCATTGCTTGGCTCGGAGACCAGACGAGTCACGACCATTGAATGCCAGTGGCTATATTGAAACTGACTAGACATCATGCCGCGAAAAAGTAAAAAGCATAACGCCGCAAAAAAATTTCTTCCTCTAGCATCTCGGTACTCGTACAAGGTTAACACTTGAACTTTAAGAATAAAATGTGTAAGACGGGGTTAAGTGTTAAGCCTTTGATTTTCCCTTCACTCTTAAATAAATGCCAAACATGCTTGAAAGGTGTTTGAAAATGAATTTTAATTTATTTTTTATTAAAAAAATTTTAAAAAAATTAATTAATATTTTTAGAATTTTTTATATATTAATGTTAAAAATAATTTTAAAAATATTATCTTATTATTTTTTTGAATAAAAAAATACTTTAAAAAATAATTGTTATCATATTTTTAAATACCATCTCAATAAAAATAAAAGAGATATTAATCCATTAACATTTATTTTTCTCTTAATTTAAAACCAAACACAAATCTTAGCATGTAGTTTTACTTTACTTAGCACAAATTTAAGCAACTGAGGATTATATATATGAATGGCAATCTTACAAATTATTTCGCTCTTGTAATTGGAACATCTTAGAATATTATCAACTAGAAAAGATTTTTTAAACAAAAAAATCTCATGTCTTTCAAATAATTTGAGGAGATATCTGTAAGATAGTGTTTAGTTATTGTTACAAGATAAAAAAAGACAAAGACAATACAGATAAAAATATGTTTGGTTGAGGAGATAAAAACATAAAAATAAATTTGTCTTTCAAATAATTTTGGAGTAAGTTTATGTACTTCAAAAACATGAGGAACAGATGCAACATGTTTTTAAAAACAATATTTATCATTTTATATTTCTAAAATATCATTGTAAAAAACTCTAAATTCTCAAATTATCAAACTAAGACATGTAATGATAAAAATAATTATTATCATAGATTTAAAACTCAACTCGAGGGTCAATATCAGGTCACTGGTTGAGGCTCGGGTCACGGGTCGGGTTGACCCGGGTCAGCTAAAGAATAAAAATGATTATTATTATAATTTTAAAACCTTATTCAGGTGCCGACCAGGGCAAGGCCCGGGTCACGCTTAAAGTTGACCATTGACCCGTGTCAACGCAAAGACAAAATAGTTATTATCATAGTTTTAAAACCTGACTCGAGCTAAGGCCCGAGTCATATGCCAGAATGATCAATATAAAATAAAAGTGGTTATTATCATAGTTATAAAACTTAATTCAGGGGTCAACTTGTCAAATCAGTCCTAGTATTTAACCAGGTCAGGTCGAGTCATTCATTCTTTTTTCTCTCTTTAAATTCAAGCCAATCTAGATCTCAAATCAACTTATCAAATCAGTCATGGTTCTATAACTAAGGTTATTACAATATTATTCATTTCAATACTCAAATAAATTAAAGTAAAAAAAATATCTAATTTTTTTTAATACATAAGTTTGACAACAATACTTATTAAAAATAAAATAGACTTTTTTACATTTTATTATGTTTTATACATCATAACCAAACATGATACAGAGACAATCATTTTATCTTATTTATCACTACCAAACATAGTTTCGTCTCTATCTTTTTTTAATCTTGTCTCCTCTATATCCATCTCTTCTGTCTAGAGACAGTAACCAAATGCAACCTAAGAAATTCTTATGGATAAAAAAATGTGAATGCTTGATGTTGATCCAATCCAAAACCAAACTGGAAAAGAATTTATTATAAGATGTAAAAGTAGATTAAAGATGTTCTAATGACCAAAACTAAAGCTAAATAATTTGTGTTAGTAGTTATTTAATGTCAATGTTATATGGTTCTTTTTAACAATGAGCTCAATGATAATTTCATCATTTAAATGGAAAGACTGACAATAAAATGGGTTAAAATGAAGCGCACATGTGAATGTGAGTGAAATTGAAGATGTTGGACACTTTGTTGGGCTAAACAAAAAGACACGTAAAATTATGAAAGATAGGGCACGTGAGTACAACTTTTCATTGTTTTTGCAAAACTAACATAAGACTATCTATGGTTGATGTACTAATGGACCAACAAGATGCCATCATGAAAGATCACTAACGAAAGATTGTTGGGAGTTTTTTGTGAACTTAGCACAATAAGAAAAAAAAATTGGTAAAAAAGCACATGTAAAAAAATATTTAGAAATCCACAACATTTGATCAAGTCGTAGATAGTATATGCGACATGAGAGTAGCAAATAACATCTACAAAATGAGGTTTGTATTCATTATTTGTGACTCAACTAAACGACATGTCCTGAGATCATTTTTTTTTACTATCAACTTCCAACCCAAAAAAACCACAATTTCTATAATTTAAGTAATCAATTTTCCAGCATCAAAACATAATTCACATAAGCAGCACATAACATCTTCAATCATAAGTACTAAAATTATACAAAAAATTAACATAACATAACATTATATTAAAATTAAACTAACTATGGATCTATTCATATTTCTCATAATATATAATAACACGTAATTATATCCAATAATCACCCTAACTCATGGAAGGACAAGCACTCTTGGATGGGTCTAAAGCGTCATCCCAACTTGTTCAACTCGAGAACGGATCTGTAATATCAATATAGATGTGAGGAGAACCAATATCACTCCAACGTATGGATGGACCTAGAATTCTCATGGATGGGCCTGAGATGATCGTGGGTGGACCTTAAATGCTTGTGGACAAACAAGCATCCCTAATCCCTACCTCGATCTTCCGTTAATACCACTCTAAGATGCTCAACCTCTTGAAATCCATCACAATATAAATTAAGCGCAGTGTTGACCACAATTCATCATATCTCATTGACACCTTCACAAATAGTCATTGTTGCTTTATGAGCTTTCCATACCAACTAATGAATATATATATATATATATATATATATATATATATATATATAACTAATTAGTAGTTATTATCAATAATAACATTAACAATATTTAATAAATGTTGTATATTAAACAATATTATATACCAATCAATTCTTTATCGAATATTGGAGCACATAATGCATTGGATTGCATGGATGCCTCAGGAAACACAATCAGGTAGGTGTAATAAAACAACACATATTGGATAAATAATATCTTATGTAGATATCTACATCAATCGTCGAATGTCGCTCCTTAAAAACACAATCTCTACCAACATTCCAAAGATCGAGGTAAGATGTATGAGTCACTAACCAAATTTTCTTGTGCTTACCCTAATAACTAATATTATGTAGCTTGTCACCGGTACTAACATAATCTAGTATATACCTTGGTAGTCATAATTATCGCATTATCCAATCTAGGTAATGCATCTCAATAATGGATACCCACAAACACACATTAAAAACTAATCAATAAACATCAATCATGATATAACATTAACAATGTTTAATAAATGCTATATATAAAACAATATTGCATTCCAATCAATTTTTAATCGGATATCGAAGTGTATAATGTATCGGATTGAGTGGATGCCTCAAGAAATGCGATCAGGTAGGCATAATAAAATTGGAGGTGATAATTTTCAGTTTGGTTTAGTTTTGAACTAAAAAAACTAACCAAACTAAAATTTATATTTTTTTAAAATTATTAACCGAATTTAACTGACCATTTTGATTCGGTTTGTTTGTTTTTTCTTTCAAAACGGGCTAGACGTGTTTCCATTTAATTAGGTGTTTTCTTATTAGGCTTGAGTTTTTCTTGGGATTTTTTGACTTTTTTGAACAACGACCCTAAAATATATATTGGAATTTTTTTTGCTTTTATTTGTTGTTGGCCATTTTACTAATATGAATTTAAGATTGTTTATCAGATATTCTTCTATTTCAATGAGGTTCTTAACAAGCAATTCTTCAAACACAAACAAACAAGTTTTTGTCGTCTTATTTTTTTCCTACTCTCCCTTCTCATTCTATATTTCCTGCCTTCTCAACTTAGAAAATAGGCTAATGTGCCTATCTTAAACATACATAATGATAAATATAGCAAAGGCATTCTAACATGAATATTAGGTTTATAGCTTCCCTCGTATCAAAAGATACAAACCCATGTATAATAATTTATGTTGTTGCACTTCCTGCTATATGGTTGGTAACCTGTAAATTCAGAAACCCACAAAGAATTGCAGCATTAATACAAGTATAAAATGAAAAATCAGTTGTCTCTTCTCAATTGTTTATCTTGTTAAACATAATTAAAATAAAATAAATTTTCCACATGAAAAAGCATATTCTATTTAGAGATTCAAGCCAACTTGAAAAGACATAAAAAAAAAAGATTACATTTGCATGTAAACACATATCAATAGATTAAACAACACCAACCAACCTTATTTACATCAAATATATATAAAAAAACAAAGTTACTAACCTGCATAACAAAGAGTAGATCTTTCCCCTTTGGCAAAGTTTCAAGCTTTTTGTTATCTAACTATAGTGAAATTAAAAAAAAAAACAAATAAAAAGAAGGTTCAAAATGAAAGCTAGCAAGAAACAACAAAAAAGAACATCATCATCTACAGTAGAAAGAATACATACTAAAAAATGACAGCTTGGGGAAAGTAGCGATAGATGTGATCACCAATATTCTTTGCAACATTACCAAGCTCCACATCATCAGACCTCTCATTTGCATGAAAGTAACCCATTATACTTAAACCTTAAGCGGCATAATACTTCTCTATCTATTCACAAACAATTAAAGAAACCCATTTAATAAAAAAAACATTTAAAATCCATATCAAAGTACCTTGGTTTTTCCATTTTTAACCACACCAGACTAAGAGACCAGAGATAAAGATAAAAGGGAAGAGAGGGAGAGGGGATGGTGGGGATGAGATGAGCATACTAAGGGAACGGAGGATGGTTGCGAGAGAAAAGGAAATTAGGGGAATAATGTTTCATAAAAAAACATGAGCTTTTTATACCTAGGTTTGTTTTAGGGTTGAAACTTGAAACTGAACTGGTCTAGTTGGGTTCAATTGGTTTTTGATTTTAGAAGCCGAATCGAACCAGTTTTTTTTTTTTTCTATGTAGATATTCAATTTTTTTTCTCAGTTATTTTTTTTATTTTCTTGGTTTAATTAGTTTTTTTTGTTTTTTATCACCCTTAAATAAAACAGTGTGTAATGAACAAATATCATCTCATGTAGGTATCTATATCAATCAATAGATGTCGCTCTCTAAAAACACGATCTCTTCTAGCATCCTAAAGATCCAGGTAAGATGCATGAATCACCAACCAATCCCCCTCATGCTTACCCTAATGACTAATACTATGCAGCTCATCACCAATATCAACATAATCTAGTATATGTCGAGATAGTCCAAACTGGTACATTGCTCGATATAGGCAAATCATATTCCTCATGCATATAGACGAAACTGAAAGTATCAAGTCCTATGCTTTTGAAAATACAATATATTTATAACCCATACATGATGTAATTATCTTGTGTACAACTCTATATTTTTTGCATTTAATTTATATAAATCACTTATTGATTCAATTTTATTTATTAGAGCATCTCCAATGGGTGTGCTAAATGAAAAGCTAAATATTAAAAAAATATTATTTTGGCTCTTTATGTTTATTTTGTGCACTTCAAAGGAAGTGCTACACAAAATGCTAAAATGTCTTCTCTCCCACAAATATTATTCCTACATATCTCTTAAAAAAGCCAAAACCAACAAAGTGGGGCCACTAAAAAAATAAACCAATTAAATGTAGTCATGTGAAAAAAAATAACATCAAATTTATTAAGAAATAATAAAACACTTGTTTTTTCCACTCAAATATAATTGGCTCTTCAAATGGTTTTTTTTCATTGGAGTAGATATGATAAAAAAAAAAAGGAGCTATATTTATACTATTCAAAATACTATTTTATTAATTTAACTCTTTAAAATAGCATTTTTTCATTAAAAATGCTTTTATTATCTAAAATTAATAGATAATAACTTCTAATGACAATATTAATCATCTTATTACCCCAACTATGTAGATATCCACTATGAATTATAGTAATCATCATCGAAAATTTTAAATTTTAAGTTGGTACAATCTGATCAGAAGCACACTTGATCAGGTGTTATGACGAATGAAAGTGGTGAACAGCTACAAGACAAGGTGCGCTTTGAAGTCGAATGCACACTCGCACTTTGTACAAATTTAGGGGTCATGATTTCTGTACTTCCCTTTCCTTCGTTCCATTGCATTTTTTTTTTCTGATCTTAATAATGGGATAATATTTTTAGAGCAATTGTGTTTATCTCGGATGAGTTTGCCTGTATTAATGCTGTATCTAATAAAGGAACCACCCTCAGCGTTTGTTTATATTGATTTCAAATATATAATCTGAATTTATTAAGATCATCTCGAGGAGGCAATGCTAAAATAGAACATCTGTAAACAATAACACTCATTTCTGTGGTCTCGAGTCGATTTAATTACATGCATCCTAAACGACAAGGGCTTTAATTACCTCTTCACTTCTCTTCATTAACTTTTTATACTAGCCGCCTCTATTTTCCTTACCCTTATTATCTATCTGACATATAATAATTCATTAAGAGTTTTATACGATTCCATCTATCTTATATTCCATTATTGTTAATCTTTAAAATTCATAATCATACAAAAAAATATTAAAATTAAATATTGAATATTAAAATTAACCTGTGTTAACCTTTGAATTTCATGGCTTAGCAAAAAAAAAAA
>Ga0325400_1003524_pt1 | contig 14175 bp, 8 predicted proteins | sample PopdelMetagenome_2_FD_205662 | JGI IMG/M metagenome (GOLD analysis project Ga0325400, IMG submission 205662) | Populus deltoides microbial communities from Bellville, Georgia, United States - Xylem-PdKOR-R1 | ecosystem: Host-associated > Plants > Phyllosphere > Stem > Wood/Secondary xylem... | reverse complement strand
CAGCGCACAATTAATTGGTAAGGATCATTTATTATAATGACAAAGACACATCCAAGGTATATGTGCATGCACAGGTTGCTCCACCGACAGATGCACACGGCTTCAGCCAGACCATTCCAAAACAGAACAACTGTATTCGACGACTTTTCTCTGGTCTACAGCCCAAACTTTAGTTGTTATTTATGTTTTTTTTCTTTTATTAATATATAAAATTCTCAATTTATTTGACAATATATATTTATAAATTTTTAATTTATTTTACTATAAAAATATATTTTAAAAAAATTATTTAAAAAAGCGAGTTAAGTATAAAGTAGTTGATGCTATATGCCGAACTATCCCGACATTTGTCAGTTGCAAACTAGTAATGATGATAGATCCAACAAAATGGAGGTGGTGGAACTGCTTTTAAAGCTGCAGCCACCAAATATATACCCTTTTACACGGCTGAAACGTGTTCACATTTTCGCTAATTTCCATTAGAATATTTGTGTTTTGTGTTCCTCTGGATAATCCATGTTTGCTTGAAAAACCCATGTTCATTTTCTTTTTGCAAGAGAGACTTGACCCTTATATCTTTTCAAAGAGAGAAATCTGTGCGCCATTAAATTTCGAGGCCGATGGCCTCTCTGTCGAAGTGTCAAGGTAGAAAAGGGGTATTTCCGAGGTGGTCAAACAATTGAAAACGATCTAGAACCGAGCGAGTCTCATTTCCAAAAGCGATATCCTTCAAAAACTACATTCATGCCATGACGTAATTAGCAGGAACACAGTGATCAATGTCGGCATTGCATTTAAAACCCCTTTCGTTTCCCCCCTTCCTGGCCGAATTGCTTGGACAAGCACATGTGACATTATAACTCCTTGGCTTGAAATTGAAGGGAACATTTTAGAATCATTAACTAATTTCATTGTCTAGTTATTGGCTGAGGTAATAAATGCCTTTACTTAATTTGACATTTTAATTTTTTATCAATTAATTTGACATTAACCTTCGAAAATCTAACTTGAAAAATCCCAACTATTACAAATCCAAATCAATAACTAATTATATGATCATCACCTTTATATCTAATTCACTGTTTTAAAAACTTTCAGTACACATTAGTATTACTCTCGCTATATATATATATATATATATATATATTAAATAACAACCTGACGCCTTAAGACCTTGGTTTTCCACCGTAAGCTTGCTTGCATATAGAACTTGGCTTCTGCGAAGGCATGCACAGCTGAGACGAACCTGGACATGCTTGGAGACAATTATCCCCTATGCTACCGGAAACCGACGTGTCTGCGGCGAAAAAAGCCGGCGGTGGCTTTCCAATCAAGAAATTCCCATCGAGAAACAGCCTTCTCAGACTCTTCTTTCGACTATACTCCAATGGGATCGTGCCACGTAAGCTGTTGTATCTTAGTGACAATGATGACAGCAGTGGATAATCAGCAAAATGCAAGGGGGCGTTTCCCTCGATTTTATTGAACCCGAGATCAACAGCCACGAGGTCACTGTTAGCAGGCTTTGGGATCTCGAGACGTGTCAAGCTGTTATTGGCTAAATCAACTTGTTGAAGCGCAGGTAAGAGAAAGAACCAAGATTCTAGTGTGCCAGTGAGCGAGTTTTCACTGAGTTCGACTACTTCTAACTGAGTTAAGCTGTCAAAGGATGATTTTGATAATGATCCAGACAAAGAATTGGCCTTCAAAGCCAGTTCTAGCAAGTTATATGGGAGTTTTGGTAAAGACCCAGTTAGTTTGTTGTAACTAAGGTCGAGCCTCCTTAAGCTTGACATTGAATTCATGGTTTTTGGGAGATAACCAGATAACGAATTATGTGAAAGGTCTAAAGATTCGAGGGATTTAAGGTTGGTGATTGAGTCAGGGACCGAGCCGGAGAACGAGTTGGAACGGAGAGTCAGGGTTTGGAGGTTGATAAGAGAGGAGATGGAGGAGGGGATAGGACCGAAGAAGTTGTTATCTGCGAGGTCGAGGATAATGAGGCTGGTGAGTTGGGAAGTGAGTGGGGTGAGTCGCCCTGAGTAGCCAGCTGAATCAAGAGTGAGTTGTGTGACTCGAGTTGAGTCAGGGGAACAGGTGATGCCACAGGTGAAGCGGGTTCGACGAGGGATAGCACAGGGGTCGGCGATGAAGTCCCATGAAGCCAGGCAAGACCAAGGCTGGATTGAACTTGGCTTGACCGAGGCTTTGAAGGCTTTGAGAGCTGAGATGTCTTGTGGTAAGGTGAGAGACGAAGCTATGAGATTTTTGGTGCTGAAAAGAATAGAGAAGGTAAGCAGGAGCTGAAGGATGCCAGGCACCATTTTCGCAGGTTAGAGATTTTTGGGACTCGAGAGGACAGGGAGGAGAAGTTGGGGGGCTGTGCGTGTGAAATTTGAGTTTCGATGAGTTTTATGTATGGCTGGAGAGCACTTCAAAAGTTGGAGTTAGTGCATGTTCAGACAGGTACATGTTTGTATCAAGATATTTATAATGTGGGGGTGAATTTACTGTTGTTAGGATGCCCAAGTGCATGATTTGTGATTCTGGTTGGTTGAGCTCAGGGCTTATTGAATACAAAGAAATTGCATTGCTGGGGCTTGGAGCATAACAAATTATTTGGAATTGTCGAGTTTTCTAATGACACAATTAACATTTTCTAATGTTAATTACCATGATAACACCCACAACTTTGAAACATATAAACATAGTTTCATGTCATAGTTTTCGTCATTCAAAGAACTTGACGTCAGATTCTCTCTCTCGAGAAAAAAAAAGGACTTTAGGTCAGCAATTAGTTTAAAACGATAGCAATTATATGTCGAAATCCATCTCCACCTTACTGATCTATCTCTATTAAGTTTTATTAGTGTTTGAATTAACGGTTCTAATAAAATATGCATGCAAGTCTCTGTAATATTCAAAGCATCATTTTAAAATATGGGTAGAAAAAAAAGAGAGAAACTTTGAGAAAAGCAAAAAAAAAAAGTTATAAATATTTATTCTATTTGTGTGTATAAAAAATAACAAAAAACTGAAACATTTATGAAGTATTTTAGGATTTTTGCACAGGGATTAATGTCTATAAAATAAAAAAAAGGTACAAAACTTCAAGGAAAAGAGAAAGAGGACAGGAAGGAAAAAATTGAAAAATTTATGAAGTCGAGGATTTCTTTGCAAGTTCTGATGTTTAGAAAAAAAAAAACTTTGAGAAAAAGAAAAAATAAATAAAAAAATAAATGGAGATTTGTTGTCTCGATATGAAACCTAATAAAAAAAGAATTCAAGGGAGGGAAAACAAAGTTATGACTAGATATGAAAAAAAGAAGAAGAAAAAGAAGACAAACATAAAACAATACATGCTTGATGCTTCAATCATACGTCAATAATAAATGAAACTTTTTATTATTATTATATTAACAATATTTAATCAAAATTTAAAGCTACGAAGCTTCAAGCTTTATTTATTTAATTTTATCCACACCAATTTTTTTTATATTTCTTATGGTCCATGATGCATGAAATTTGATAATGATGACATTTCATAGCAGCCTATTAATGTATGATGAATGCAAATGACATACCTTTCATCCCCATGATAAAGTTATTATTTTGAGTCTTGAACTTTATAATAGAAATACATATTTTTCAAATAAATTAGAGTTATGGAGATTAAGTCTATTTTAGTAAAGGAAGCTATTGTGCATCGAGAAATCATAATTTATAATTTTAAACCTCATACGATTAATATAAAAAGAAGGCTGCTTCCTTCAGATTATCAGTATATTCAATGTGATTTTAAGAATTCCATGGATACTCTCTTGCAATTAAAGCATACGAGAAAGACTTGGGCGCTACCTGAGGCCGAGAGAGAGAGGAACAATTTCACAGAACAACAGAACAAACAATTAGAAGACAGTGTTCTCACTTTCGCATGAATATTGTTTGATATGTGTGGCTCAATACTAAACTAACTAATTCATAGAAGTTGACGACTCTAAGTATAAATTAAAAAGACATGGATATACTAGCCAGACCATGTCGAGGTATACTTATTGTTCAAAAGATGCCTAACTAAGTGTTCTTATAAGGCACTGAAAGGTTGGTTATTGTTTTAGACAGCTACTGCACAGCAAATATTAAACGACTAGAAAATAGCTGTCATGTCTGATAGTCCCACTGATATTTTCCCCTCGAAAAAACCTTGTCGTGATCTGAAACCTATTTCCATTAGTTTCAGTTTCCCTGCTCTGCATAGCATTTTCTTCAATTTTCAGATTTTTAATCAGCAATCGCGGGTAGATAATCGGCAATAGAAACGAACTTGGGTCATGTTTTTTCTTCTCAAATAATTAAAAAGTCGCATGCCATTTAACCTATGGCATGCAGCAAAATCCTCAGAACAAATTTAGAGAAAATGATTTTTTATCTTTATATTTTAGAAATTGTATCTAATCTATTACTTACAAACTTTTAATTGCATCAACTCTGTCCTTAAAAAGTCTCTTCACATTTTCAATTTATCCTCGAGGGACTGGTCGAAAATCATTCTCTAAGGCCTTCGGTCTTTCATAGTCTAGGGTTTAAATATCCCTCCATCTAGGGATGGCCTTCCCCGACCCCTCCAGGCTCCTTTCTTGGTGAAGGTTTTCCCACAGTACTCTCCAACATTTTAAATTGCCACTTTGGATTGATGATGGTTTTTATTTTATTTGCTTTCGGTAACTCTTCTCCTTGCTTATCAATGGATCTAGTGTTCAGAGAAACGGACTGCATACTACTAGCTTTATAGTAGAGAAGTGAATTTATTGTGTTTGTATGTGAATTTTAAGGCTATGCGGTTGTTATTATGGAGAGTACTGGTGGCTAGAGTTCTTTTGCTGTTTGTATTGGCAAATCTAGAGGGATGTTAAGCTGTTAAGAGGTGTGCGGCGCTAGAATTACTGGTGTCAGTATTTGAGCGCGAGAGAAATGATGGATTTCAGCTATTGGATGGTGTTTTTGTAGTTTGAAATCCTCTTGGAACCGTGCGTTTATGGTAGCGAAATGGAACACAGAGCCACCATGTTTCTTGGTTAGCCGGGCTGTGACGTGTATGGTAAGGATGATTCCTCCACTCCGAACGTGATTATATTGAGAGTGTTTTGGTGGACGGAGGTGGAAAACGGTGATAAAATATACCGATGGAGTCTACTTGTACTGTTCTTCCTAGTCAGATGAATTGCCTGTCTTCTCCATTGTGTTGCTGACTCTAGTTTGACACGATTGGCTAGATGAACTACTTGTTATAGTGCCCTTTATTGGTTTTAAAGGACCACGAGTTCATGTCCCTTCCATCGCAAATTGTCCTTGTTTTTAGACCTTCTACTAGTAATTTGGACATTATATCCTTCATTAATGAAATACCATTGCTGTTAGAACAAAATTAAAAATAATTAATGACTAAATTAAGGGTTTCAAGTTAGAGGTTTTGATAATATATACAACCCAAACCTTCCAATTGAAATAGTTTGAGGATCACATGATGATTCTCACACTGTCAATAAATTGAGCACACTATGCATTTTTCACAATAGTATCTTTTCACAATAAATCACTTATAGTGCGGCAGCTTCTCTGCCCTTCGAAATATCAACCGCGTACCGACCAAGCAACCAGAACCACAAGTTTTATCATTTTAATCTTTCCTCGGATACAGTATAACTTCAAGTCACATTTTGAGTAACTATGGCCAGAACCAAATCCATGAGATCTCTCCTCTTGTTGCTACTCCTCTCTCCCCTCTCCACCGTCACAGCCTCCAGCGCCGCTTACCCCACCATCCCTGGCACCACGGACACCTCGGTCTCAGCTTCACAAGACAGTAAACTTATCTCAATCAGACGTGAAGTGTATGGTGATGGGAGAATATTTGACATTACTCACAAGTACAGAAGCGACCTGCCGTCTTTCGCCAAAGAAAATGGGCTAGGCAAGTTCTTGTGGCTCCGTGAAAGCATGAAGAATGGGTCCTCCGCCAACATATCGGAGATGAAGTTGATCACTCATACCGGCACACACGTTGATGCACCTGGACATTACCATGATCATTACTTCGATGCTGGGTTTGATGTGGACACTCTTGACCTTGAAGTGCTTAATGGTAATTGATTAAACAAAATTTTATCTTTATATATTTTATTAAAAATTTCAAATCAAGAAAAACATGCAAATATAATTTTCTTTAATTATTGGCTGCATTGGGCTGGCGTACAAAAACAGAAAGATGCCCCCAATATAGACACGCTTAGGTAAAGTTAGACTTGGTTAAGATCGACGTGTTGGGTCTTGGCAATGGTTAGATTCATGTACAATTAGATTTGATAGATGGCCTGGACTGGCAATACACCAGGCCCAACGCAATTTGATAGATGACCTGGACTGGTAATATACCAGGCCCAACGCAATCTAGGTCTAGAGCCTGCCAAACCCAAGCATCATCTAAGGTCTAGAGCTTGCCAAACTAAGCTTTTGGGACTGAAAAGTGCTGCCAAAGCCTAGTAGTGTGGTCTGGTACGCTGCCAGGCTAATAAGATGGACCTGATGCATGTTTCGTAAGAAAATAAGATGGCCTGATGCATGTTTTCTAAAAGTGTTGCACGATAATTTTTGTTATTGTAGCTCAGATATGATCGGATTTGCTATATCTACGGATTTAAATATAATATCTGAATTTAATATTATTAATACTATAAATTTTATATAAATTTAATTAAACAAGTTTATACTTCGCTAATACCAGGCTAATAAGGGATGGTAATTCTTTTTATTAATAGATTTCTGCTACGTCAATTAAAGTTTTTCTGTTATATCTTTATCTTTTAGTTAGATAAAATAAATGGAATATAATTTGTAATACAACTCAAAATATCACAAAGATAAAATTAAACTTCAGTTTCAAATGGATAAAATTCATGAGCTATAAATACACCATGAGATTTTCATAATAAAGGTTTATAGTCTTCATTCTTTAATGTATATATATATATTTTTAAAGTATCTTTCTAAAATATTATTGTATTTTTAAAAAAAAATATAATTTATTTAAACATTAGAAAGTTCTCATCTTTACTAAAAAGAATTTTTTGCAGGTATTAACCACAAGCTACCTTGACCTACCAAACATAAAATATAAATTATTAAACACTCGGACTAGTGAAAATAAATGAAATTATTAAGATTAATCAATTAACTGATTATTCAATTTAAAATTCTTGTTAGTAGCTACTTGAATTTTTAGTATTTCATTTATATTCTTCAATTTCTTTTACAAACAAATACTCAAACTGTGGCGTTTAGTTGATTTGCTTCTGGTTTTTTATTTGATTTGCTTTTCACAAACAAATAACTTAAATCAAGTTGTAAAAATTACACTAAACATCACCTTTATAATGGTCCAATAAATGGATTTTGCATTTGGGGTTTGAACATGTGAATAGAACAGTGCTGGTATTTAATTATCTGAAGAAAGCTTGTGTTAAAAAATCAGCTTGACACGAGCTTCGTGGGATTTACTCTGGACGGAGCAAATGGTTGGTAGAAAACACTGACATTAAGCTAATTGGTAAGCTTTTAATCTACCTTCTGTTCTACAGCTCAATTTTCAACATCCTTCAAATGAAAACCAAAATCATAGTTTCAATTCACGACGGGTCTTGGATTTGAGGAAAGAAATGTGTCAACAGAACTCAACCTTCAGCATTAATTAATTATTATTATGCTAATTATGTTTCTGGAAATTAAATCATCCTTATGGGAGGCTCAAGATTTGATGACAACCAGCCTGGAATGTATTCTGTCCATTGTTTACCTCGAAGGTTTGCTTGGCACTGAAGCATCTCCAATAAGATGCATTCTCATCAAATGATGATTTTTCACCATAAGTTTCTGACATCGATCTTAAGGTGTTTATCCGCAGTGTTTGTCTGTAATTGTCCAAGACTTTCTATAAATGTGCGTGGTTAATTCAGACTTCATTTGTGACACTCGCATGGTTACAGTTTCTCTATTCGTAATTTATTTTGACGAAACCTCAATGAACTATGATGTGGAAGATTTGGTAATTGGTGGAAATTATGTGCACCTGGAAAACAAATTTTCTTGTTGGGGCCGGTCAGAGATCCTCCTATTGCAAGAATAATAAATCATAATAATATTGAATAGAAAAAAAGACCAGAAAAACTATTAAAAAATAGAAAAACATGATAATATATACAAATAAAATAAACTAAATAAATATTTATTTTTTCTTAAAAAAAACTAAACCCTAGTAAAAGTGTGGTCTAATTTTATTATAAGTTCCTAACACAATTTTTTTATGTAGGCATGAATTCTTAGTACAATATATTTGTATGAGTCACTCCATCATGGATCTCACAACCAAAATTTTTAATAACAATAAAAATCCAATGCAGATGAAAACAATATACTGGTTTTTAGACATCAGTACTTTCCTGAGAGGAACCTTTGCATCTTGTCTTATATGAGCATGTCCTGTTTTACAATATTTTTCAATTATGATTATTCAACGAACATAATTAATTAATAACCAGAAATCAGTGAGCTATGATACATGTCCTTCTTAATTTTCAACCAAAACCATTATGAATTGTTAAACTCTAATATTAACTGAGGCACACGGGAGAAATAATAATAAGATTTATTATAAGTTAAAATCTTAAAAAATCAAGAGCACCATAATTACATATGAAAACATCCAAAACATTCAATTTTTATTGTTGAGTCTCTATTTGCCAAAGACTATTACAAGTCTATGTATATAAAAACTAAAAAACTCGATTAATACTAAATAAAAATAAAAACAGAAAAGTTTTTCCCTTCAAATAAAAAACTAGGAAAGCCTAATAATACAAAATAAAAAAATAAAATAAAATAAAATATATGTATTTTTTCAAACAAGTACTCCTGCATAAACTAGGCTTTAAAAAATTATGCCATACCTCACCTAGATTTACAAGAGCATTTCATAGATCATCCTCGGACTAAAGGAGGAGTGATTTTACACCAGGGGTTTGATTCCGAGACCATTCACCTTTTAAGCATAGGTTCTGCCTCGTATTAATGTGTTCTGGGTCCGGTGTTCTAGCAGGTACTTCATTTTTTTTTTTTCACTTTTATAACCGAGCTCGAGTGTTTGCTAAATCCACGAGACTTGCTAAATTTCTTGCAATGAACTGTGATCTATGCTTCGGCTGGTGGAGTAAAATAAGATTAGAGGCTAGAGCAAGCAGAGGATCATGGCCTGTGGCTGGCTGCTGCTCAGATTTTGTTTGACTTTTATTCAATTCAAAAGTTTTAATAAAATATTATATTTAAAAAAGTTTTAAGAATTGAATCTCTAATAAAATTTATTTTTTGAAAATACTATAAAAATAAATAAAAAAAACCAACCCCTTTAATCTAGATTCAAGAGTAAGACAAACATCATAATTGAATTCAATTATTACTTTTGTTTTTGAGTTCAGTTTTTTGACCATGTGAATGTCACGTGCTTGAAACGAACGCGACCTCTCATAGCTGCACGTGACTGAATTGACAATGAAAACGAATGAAAATTGACCAAGTCTTTATAATTAAACTTCAACGGACACCTAGTGGGCCTTTACGAAGCTGGCAAATTAAGCATTCATTAAAATTATTTTTTTTATAACGATGTCAGAAATAAGGAGCTAGGCCGTACGTATGCATGAAATCACACACTACTTTTTCTATATATATATATATATATATATCTGTTTGTGATGAATCAACTCTATCTTAAGAGACTAATTTTCAACCGGCAATATCTTTTTTTTTCTTAAGAAAATAAAATCATATCTTTGAATTAGTTCTGTCTTTTTCTAAGATGCCTTAAATTATTAAGCTGGTTGCTTTTATAATACGACTATCATCCCAATGAATGATAATTGTTGCCACATCGCAAAAGGAAGCAGATCCGAAGTTAGAATAAATCAAGAAAGTAGCCAGAGCCATCAAAGAAGACGATGAGTGACGAGAGAGTCAAATAAAAACACTACCCGTCAATCATTTTTCAACTATTTTCTAAGCATTTCCCTTAACCTTAATGATTTATCCGCAATTTCCCTGTCTTTCCTTTCACCGTTTGAGATCTTGTGGTCGGTATCTGTTTCTATATTAATGGAGTACTGATTTATCACGGTCATTAATGTGGTTACAAATAATCTCGTAAGAAGACTAATTAATCCCTAGGAGGGTTAATATAAAACAAATAAGTGATTAGTTTCTAATTCCAAGACATATTAGCCGGCCAGTCTTTTATAACAGGGCCAATAGCTTTTCTATTATTGTTATATATATATATATATGAACTGATTCAAACATCTAACCATTAAATTTTGAAAATGGGTACCATTTTGATTTGAAAATGATGCCCTAAATATCCAACAGTCAATATATATGTGCCCCTGCATCTACCTGCTTGCTAAGCACCAAGAACTCTGATAGCCAAAATTCCTCCCTTTTGACAAAACCATGAGGGCATTGCAGCTTCTGATGCTACTAGGCTTGCTGCTATCTCCAGTCACCCTTTCACTAGCTCGTAAACCTAGAAGAGAGATCAGAGATCGTGAGGTGTATGGTAATGGGAGAATCTTCGATATCACCCACGAGATCAATCCTAACATGCCCACATGGGAGTCCAAGGACGGCCTGGGCCAGTTCATTTGGCTTGTTGATAGCATGAAGAACGGTTCCAAACTTAATTCTTCTCAGTTTAAGCTGTCCACACACACAGGCACGCATGTTGATGCACCTGGACATGTCTACGAGGAATACTATGAAGCTGGATATAACGTCAATTCACTTGACTTGGGTGTGCTTAATGGTAATGCAAATTTCTCCGTGCTTCTGCTTCCTTTGTTTTTTGCTTGTTGATTGTATGCTTTAATTGCTTAAATAGACGATAGCATATTCTTAGGACGTTATATGATGATTTTAGGGAAAAAAAATTTGCCTTAAAGATTAGCTCATATTGTGTTATTGCTGGTGTTTAAATATCGATTTTCAAGGTGTTAGTCGGATGGTTATAATGGTTTGGAGGTGTGTTTTACAATCTTAGTTCCTGCAATTTCATGTTGGAGATCACCGATCATTGTTGTGTTTCTTTTTCTTCAACAGGCCCTGCACTGCTGGTTGATGTTCCAAGGGATAGTAACATAACTGGTATGTGTTTAAGATGGACTCATTTCTACTCTGCAATCCATACTATTGGTTTGTGTGTTAGAAAATTCTAGTTTCTCTAGAGCCAATGAGATAAACCATGTATGTCTAATTAGACAAGGTCAAAGTGCTTGTTAGATTTTGCCCATGTATCAATTTTAATGTTGGGAATTGCTTAAAAGAAATTCTTGAATATCCACTCGCCTTTTACATTGATGATGACTGATAAGACCTATCTTAATAGTTTTTTAATACATCATGCTATAATAAGTCAAGCTTCTTGCATCAGCGGAGGTTATGAAGTCCTTGAATATTCCAAGGGGAGTGCGTCGTGTGCTCTTCAGAACTTTAAATACTGACAGGTAATTTTTTACTTAATTCGTGTATTAAGTTTCTGCATCTCGAGTTTTAATACTGATAACGAAATCCAGAAATGTTTTCTGCAGATTCTTTTCTATACTAATTTAGCTGAAACATAGAAATTAATTCGTTGATGAACTAGAATTGAAATTCTAATGTGCGTTCTGTCTTCACTCTGTCTTGTATCAGAAGACTTACCTTGACTGAAGGACCGCCCTTGTTTCTGTCATTAGTTTGATTCAAATAGCATAAAATGCTGCTAAATCTAAAGGAAACAACACTTTACAGACATTGGATTTAATCGAATTTCAGGAAGCTTATGTATAAAAAGGAATTTGACTCGAGTTATGTTGCATTCATGGAGGACGGGGCAAAATGGTTGGTTGAGAACACAGACATCAAACTAGTTGGTAAGATTAGATTAGTCCCCTGTTTTGCTTATGGTATCCAAATTCTCTCTGCATTGTAAGATACTGTACATCTCTGTATCATTATTTTACAAAACTGATGGTCTTTCTGTTATGAAATGCAGGAGTTGATTACTTATCCTCTGCTGCATATGTTAATACAATCCCACCTCATCTTATTTTTCTGAAAAAAAGAGTAAGATATTATTTTGATTACAATTACTTCTGAGAACACTTGTTTTTCTCTTAATAACCGTCTGCTCTTTCAGCTTACTGCCTTGCATGAATATGGATTCCTTTCTGGATATAAAATGGAAATTAAAGATTATGTCAAAAGCTGAAACTAATTGACTGTGCACAAATGTTGCAGCAAATCATTCTTGTGGAAGGCCTAAAACTTGACAACATTATACCAGGACATTATAATGTCCATTGTTTACCTCTGAGGATGCTTGACGCTGATGGATCACCAGCAAGATGCATTCTTATCAAATGATATTTGAACTCTGTAACTTGTAAGCTATTTAATTATCCTTTTCAACGGTTGTAAGTTATTTGATTTTTGAAGGTGATGTATCATTATATCTGTCAGTCAATAATTATCTAGGGAATCATCTCTCTTGTTCATTGTGAAACTTTGAATTTGTATGTTGATGTCAGGATAATGTTCATATGCATCAATCTTGAACGACAGCTGGAAAAAAACTCTGATATGCAGCATCAGTCATGAAACTTCTCTCAATAACTATGATAACTATGGTTTTGGATTTGGATTTCTGTATCTAAGCCGAAGGCAAAATTATCAGGCAAGACCTTTCATAAGAAAGCAACTTCCATCACTTTCCCATTCTAGTCCTTCAGCATAAAAAAATTGTTCAGTAAATTAAGTCTGTAACCTGGCTAATGAACACAAAAATCACATAAATAAAAAGAATATAATGATCCTCACGTGATATTGCGGTGGAAGACGAAGTCTACCCAGTAATTGCTCTTCTCCACGACTTCTCTGTAAGTGCATTCGTCCAAACAACTACCTATCTATATATATATACGTGTAATGTGTCTTTGCCTGCACTTTAATTTGCACCCTCGTAGCCAAATTCCTCCCTTGGACAAAAAACATGTGAACATTCTAGGAGCTTCTGCTGCTGCTATGCACTGGTGTGCTATCTCTAGCAACCCTTTCAACAGCTGATGATCTTGTTCATGTGACAGGAGAGAGTGCTGAGGCATACGGTAATGGGAGAGTCTCTGATATAACCCACGAGATAAATCCTAACACGCCCACATGGGAATCCAAGAACGGTCTGGGACATTACATCAGGCTCGTTGCGGGCCAGCAACTTTTCTAATTTTTGCTCAAATCAGTCGTGAAGTTTTTTTTTTCCAAATTCAATCCCCAAATATTCAAATTGTTTTAAGTCAATAAAATAAAATAAAATTTTACCGAATCAATCAATCAACCGAGTGTCGGATTTTTTTTTTTAACACCACTTAAACTTCATAGGAAGCTACCTGAAGCTAACCATCTAATCCGATATCTTAAATCAACCTCTATTTTGAAAAGATAATATTAAAAAAAAAACCTTAAAGCGAAAAAAAAATTGTGGCTTTGTACAATCCACATTAATTATATGTTTTAGTGTGTGTTTAATATTGTTGTGTAAAATGATGTTTAAAGGTGTTTTTCAATAAAAAAATATATCAAAATAATATTATTTATTTATTATATTAACATATCAAAATCATATAAAAAAATATTAATATGATTTTTTATTCAGATAAAAATATTAATTTAATATTTTTTCAAAAAAATAAATAATTAAAAAAAATTAACAATGTTTAGTGAAAAATCTGATCAACATCTAAAGTTATGGTTAGTACTTGTTACGAGGTAAGTTACAATATCAACCTTAATGTCTTTAGTAAATCAATAGCATATACTTGCAACACACCTTCAAAGTTACATGGAGATCCGAGCCAAAACTGAACACTGTGAAGAGCTGTTTCGTTATGGTGAGGTTCAAGCACGTTCCTTCAACCAAAAAAAAAAAAAAAACAACCTTGAACTTGAACAGCACGTGTAAAAACAACAGCCATAACTCAATTCAAATGTCTCATAAGAATGCGTGAGGCGGATAGGTGATCTTAAAGTTCGTCTGCAACAAAT
>Ga0325400_1003521_pt1 | contig 14180 bp, 11 predicted proteins | sample PopdelMetagenome_2_FD_205662 | JGI IMG/M metagenome (GOLD analysis project Ga0325400, IMG submission 205662) | Populus deltoides microbial communities from Bellville, Georgia, United States - Xylem-PdKOR-R1 | ecosystem: Host-associated > Plants > Phyllosphere > Stem > Wood/Secondary xylem... | reverse complement strand
ACCGCGCCTTCGCCGACGCGAACACCCTCCGCGACCTCCGACCGGGCGCCGATAAAGGCGCCGTCCTCGATCACGACGGGGTCGGCCTGGAGCGGTTCCAGGACGCCGCCGATGCCGGCACCGCCCGACAGGTGAACACCCCGGCCGATCTGCGCGCAGGAGCCGACGGTCGCCCAGGTGTCGATCATCGTGCCTTCGCCGACATGGGCGCCGATATTGACAAAGGACGGCATCAGGATCGCGCCGGGCGCGACATGGGCGCCGCGGCGCACGATGCTGCCGGGCACCGCGCGAAAGCCGGCGGCGCGGAACTCCGCTTCCGACCAGCCGGCGAACTTGGAGGGGACCTTGTCGAACCAGTGGCCGGCGCCCGGCCCATTGTCGATCAGCGCGTTGTCGTTGAGCCGGAAGGAGAGCAGCACCGCCTTCTTCAGCCACTGGTTGACGCGCCAGCGGCCGCTGCCGTCCGGCTCAGCGACCCGTGCCTCGCCACGGTCCAGCAGGGCCAGCGCGCGGTCGACCGCGAGCCGGATCTCGCCAGCCGTGTCGAGGCCGAGGGTCGCACGGTCGTCCCACGCGGCGTCGATGGTGGCCTGAAGGTCGGTCATGAGAGGATCTCCTGGAGCCAGGGGGTCAGCTCGGGAACGATGTAGTCGATGAAATCGCGGCCGGGTTCCGGCCCCTGTTCGGACCCGTTGTCGACCCACACGGTGGCCATGCCGATCGCCTTGGCCGGGGCGAGATTACGGGCCATGTCCTCGACGAACACCGCGCGATGCGGGTCGATGGCCAGCGCCGCGCACAGACCGCGATAGGCGTCGGGATGCGGTTTGGGGACGAGCGCCATCGCGTGGATGTCGTGGATGCCCTCGAAGCTGCCGCCCAGGCCCAGCCGGTCGAGCACCTTGAGCGCATAAGGCTTGTCGCCGTTGGTGAAGACCAGCTTGCGCCCGGGGAGCCGCGCCAGGGCCGCGGCGAGCGGGGCGTCGGCCTCCAGCACCTCCATCTCGATATCGTGGACATAGGCAAGAAAGGCGTGCGGATCGACCGCATGCTCCGCCATCAGGCCGGCAAGCGTCGTGCCGTGACCGTGGAAATACGCCTTTTGGACCCGGTGCGCCTCCGCTTCGTCGATGCCGAGCAGATCGGCGATGAAGCGGGTCATGCGGGCGTCGATGCGGGCGAACAGGTTTGCCTTGGCGGGGTAGAGCGTGTTGTCGAGGTCGAAGATCCAGGTGTCGATATGGGCAAGCGCGGGGATCATCGGCGCGCCTTAGGCGAGCGGGTGGAGGCTGGGAATAGGGCGTCGGCGATCCCTGCTGCGGGCGGGCGGTCGTGCCGGTGCCCGCGGCGGCGTGTCGCGGCAGATGGTAACGTTTGCTCGGCCGGAGAAGTTCGGCATGGTGGCCTGATAGGCAAACGGTGGTGGCAACCGCCGCGCGACGACCCATCTTGGTGCCATGATCCCCTATTCCCTTCTCGACCTCGTCCCCGTTATGGAGGGCGGCTCGGTCGCTGAGAGCCTCGCCAACGCCGCCGACCTGGCGCGTCACGCGGAGACACTCGGTTTCCATCGCTACTGGACCGCCGAGCATCACGGCATGGCGGGGATCGCGTCGGCGGCGACCGCGGTGGTGATCGGCCATGTCGCCGCGGCCACCGCCACCATCCGGGTGGGCGCGGGCGGGATCATGCTGCCCAACCATGCGCCGCTGACGATCGCCGAGCAGTTCGGCACGCTGGACGCGCTGTTTCCGGGGCGGATCGACCTGGGGCTCGGCCGCGCGCCCGGCTCAGACGGGCGGGTGGCGCAGGCGCTCCGGCGCAACCTGACGGGCGGCGCGGACGACTTCCCGCGCGACGTGATGGAGCTGCAAAGCTACTTCGCCGATGACGGGCGCACCGGCATCGTCGCGACGCCGGGCGCGGGCGCCGACGTCCGGCTGTGGATCCTCGGATCCAGCCTTTACGGCGCGCAGCTGGCGGCGGCGCTGGGCCTTCCCTATGCCTTCGCATCGCATTTCGCGCCGGACGCGCTGGACCAGGCGCTCGCCACCTATCGGCGCGACTTCCGTCCCTCTGCGCAGCTTGCCCGGCCTTACGCGATGGCGGGGTTCAACGTCTTCGCGGCCGAGACCGACGACGAGGCCGCCTTTCTCGCATCCTCGCAGCAGCAGGCGTTCGTGGCGCTGCGCACGGGCCGCCCGGGGCGTTTGCCGCCACCGGTCGAGGGCTATCGCGAGGGCCTGGGCCCGCAAGGGTCGGCGATGCTGGACGGGGTGCTGCGCTGCTCGGCGGTGGGAAGCCCGGCCACGGTGGCGCGTGGCCTCGCCGCCTTTGTCGCACGGACGGGCGTGGACGAGGTGATGCTGACCAGCGCGATCTGGGATCACGCGGCGCGCAAGCGCTCGGTCGCGATCGCGGCGGCGGCGATGGGGGAGCTGCGCGTGGCCGCCTGACGCCTTGCACCCGCGGGGCCGCGCGGCCAAAGCGGCAGCCATGCTGGTTGAGGGCGACAATTGCTGGAAGATCGTGCCGGCCGAGCGGCTGGCCGTGATCGTCGACGCCGACCGCTATTTCACCGTCGCGCGCGAGGCGCTGCTGCGCGCCGAACGGCGGATCATGCTGGTGGGGTGGGATTTCGACGCGCGCATCGTGCTGGCCGGATCGGGCGAAGGGCCGCGGCAGGTCGGCGACTTCCTGTACTGGTTGGTCGAGCGGACGCCGACGCTGGAACTGTTCCTCCTTCGCTGGGATATGGGCGCGTTGAAGTCGCTGTTCCGCGGGCGCACCTTCTTCACGCTGGCCAAGTGGATGCGGCATCCGCGCATCCACCTGAAGCTGGACGGCCACCATCCCCCCGGATCGTCGCACCACCAGAAGATCGTGTCGATCGACGACCGCCTCGCCTTTTGCGGCGGCATCGACATGACCGGCGATCGCTGGGACACGCGCGACCACCGCGACGGCGAGCCGGGGCGGCGGCGGCCGGGCGGACAGCCGTACAAGCCCTGGCACGACGCGACCACCTGCATCGCCGGCCCGGCGGCGGCGGAGATCGCGACGGTGGCACGGCAGCGCTGGCGCCTGTCGGGCGGCGGCGAGCTGGCGCCGGTGGTGAACGGTGCCGACGCGTGGCCCGAGGCGCTGGAGCCCGATTTCCGCGATGTCGGACTGGCGATCGCGCGAACCCAGCCGGTGATGGCCGACTGCGAACCCATCCATGAGGTCGAGCGGCTGTTCCTGGCCCAGATCGCCGCGGCCAAGCGGTGGCTGTACTGCGAGAGCCAGTATTTCGCATCGCGCCGGATCGCGGAGGCGATCGCGCGCCGGCTGGAGGAGCCGAACGGGCCGGAGGTGGTGATCGTCAACCCGGTCACCGCGCAAGGCTGGCTGGAGCCGCTGGCGATGGACACGGCGCGGGCGCGCCTGATGGCGGCGCTGACGGCGCGCGACCGATACGGACGTCTTCGCATGTACCACCCCTATACCGCGGGCGGCGAGCCGATCTACTGCCATGCCAAGATCACGATCGTCGACGATTGTTCGCTGCGGGTCGGGTCGGCGAACATGAACAATCGTTCGCTCCGGCTCGACACCGAGTGCGACGTCGCGCTGGACCAATTGGCGCAGGACCATGACGTGGGCGCGCGGATCGCGGCGATCCGGGACGACCTGATTGCCGAACATCTGGGCGCGGAGCCCGCGACGGTGACGGCGCGGCTGGCCGAGACCGGATCGTTGATCGCGACGATCGAGGGATTGCGTGGCGAAGGCCGGTCGCTCCGGCCCTACCAAGTGCCGGACCTGCCCGCGATCCAGGCGTGGCTGGCGGACAATGAGGTGCTCGACCCCGAGAGCCCGGACGAGATGTTCGAGCCGTTCAGCGGCAAGGGACTCTGGCGGGGCCGCCTGGGGCGGGGCCGCCTGGGGCGGGGCCGCTTAGGGCGGGGACGTCCGGAGCGCGGGCGTTACCGGCGTCGCGCATGACCAGCGGCCCGAGCATCAGCGTGGCGACGATCGGCCGCGAGCGCCACATGCTGGTCACGGTCGACGACTTCATAGCCGACCCGCAGGCACTCCGCATCCACGCCGCGGCGGCGCCGTTCGCGCCGGCCCGCTCGCACTATCCCGGCATACAGGCGCCGCTGCCCCAGGGTTACCTGCCGGAGGCGCTGCCCATCCTGCGACGCGTGTTCACGGGCATATTCGGCCGCTACGCCGCGCCCGAGGTCATCGACATCAGCCTGTCGATGGTGACGACCCCGGCGGACGGGTTGACGGCCAAGCAATCGGTGCCGCATTGCGACGCCTTCTCGGCGGATCGCTACGCGCTGCTCCACTATCTGGCGCCGGACGACCAGGGCGGCACCGCCTTCTTCCGGCATCGCGCCACCGGCTTCGAGGCGGTCGACGAAGCCCGCGCCCCCACCTTCTTCGCGGCCGCCGAGCGCGAAGAGGGGAACATGCGCGTGGGCTATGTCCACGACACCACCGCCTGCTACGAGCGCACCTCCCTGGCAGAGCCGCGCTTCAACCGGGCACTGATCTATCCCAGCTTCGTTCTGCACAGCGGCGCGATCGGGGCGGACGCCACGCTCTCGTCCGATCCGATGCTGGGCAGGCTGACCGTCACCGGCTTCTTCCGCGTCGCCCCGCGCTGAGCGCCGGGCCCTAGCCCGCCGCGGGCAGCCGCAACCGGACCAGCAGGCCGCCAAGATCCTCGCTCTCCTCCAGGGCCACGCTGCCGCCGTAGATTTCCGCCACGTCGCGGACGATGGCGAGACCAAGGCCAGTCCCCGGCTTGCCGGTGTCGAGACGGACACCGCGATCAAAGATGCGCAACCGGTCGGCTTCGGGAATGCCGGTGCCGTCGTCCTCGACCAGCAATTCCACGAAGCCGTCGCGCAGCGCCACCGTCACGAACACGCTGCCGCCGCCATATTTCGCCGCGTTCTCGATCAGGTTGCCCAGCATCTCGTCTAGGTCCTGGCGCTCGACATGCGCCTGGAGATCGCGGGGGCCGTCCATGTCGATGCGGACGTGGCGATAGAGACGGGCGACCGCGCGCTCAACCGACTCGACCGCGGGCCACACCGCCGCGCGGCTGTGGGCGGAGCCGCGCCGGCCGACAGCGCGGGCGCGGGCGAGATGGTGGTCGACCTGGCGGCGCATGGTCCGCGCCTCCCGCACCACCGTGTCGGCGAGCTCGTCCGACCCGGCTTTCGCCCCTTGAGCAGTGGCGGCGTTCATGATGACGGTAAGCGGCGTCTTCAGCGCGTGGGCGAGATTGCCGGCGTGGCGACGCGCTTCCTCCGCTTGACGCTCGTTATGTTCGATCAACGCGTTAAGCTCCTCCACCATCGGCGCGACCTCGTCGGGCATCGCCGAGGACACGCGCGCGGACTGGCCCGATCGCATCCGGGCGATCTCCTCCCGGACGCGGCGCAGCGGCCACAGGCCATAGGCGGTCTGGAGCGCGGCCAGGACGATCAGCCCGAGCCCCAGAAGCGCGAAGGAGCGAACCAACGTGCGGCGGAGCACCGCGATCTGCGCGTCCAGGCCGGCGCGGCTCTGCGCGATTTGGAACCGCCAGCCAACGGGCGAACCGGGCAGCACCACGTCGCGCTCGACGACCCGCAACCGCTCGTCGGCGAACTGCGTCGAATCATAGGCGTGGATGCCGGTGTCGCGGTGGCGGGTGCCGTAGGCGAGCCGCCGATCCCAGAGGGAGCGCGACGGGAACGGCTCCTGCCGAGGCGCGGAAATCTGCCAATAAAGCCCGGATCCCGGTTCCAGGAAGCGCTGGTCGGCGACCGCGTCGCGGCTGAAGATCACCTCGCCCGCCGGGCCTATCTCGGCGGACAGGAGAAGCGAACGTAGGACGTATTCGAGCTGATCGTCGGCGTTGCGCGTGACCGCGGCGATCAGCACCCGGTCCAGCGCGAACCCACCCCCCGCGAGCAGCAGCGTGATCCACACCGCCGCGATCAGGATCATCCGGCGCGACAAGGAGCCGGTGGTGGTGGCCCGAGCCCCTGCCTTTGCAGGGGCGGGCGGGTCAGGCATCCGGGTCCTCCAGGCTGTAACCCAGCCCGCGGATGGTGGTGATGACGTCCTGACCCAGCTTCTTGCGGATGCGGGTGACGAACACTTCGATCGTGTTCGAGTCGCGGTCGAAATCCTGATCGTAGATATGCTCGATCAGTTCGGTGCGGCTCACCACCTTGCCCTTGTGGTGGAGAAGGTAGGACAGGAGCTTATATTCCTGCGCGGTAAGCTTGACCGGGTCACCAGCGCGGGTGACCTTGCCCGATCGGGTATCGAGGCGGATGTCGCCGGCGATCAACTCGGACGAGGCGTTGCCGCTGGCGCGGCGGATCAGCGCGCGCAGCCGGGCGATCAGTTCCTCCGTCTGGAACGGCTTGGCGACGTAATCGTCGGCGCCGGCGTCCAGCCCCGCCACCTTGTCGGACCAGCTGTCGCGCGCGGTGAGGACCAGCACGGGGGTCACCTTGCCCTCCTTGCGCCACCGGTCGAGGACGGTGAGCCCATCGATTTCGGGCAGGCCGAGATCGAGCACGATGGCGTCGTAGCTCTCCGTGGACCCGAGGAAATGACCCTCCTCGCCGTCCGTCGCGAGATCGATCGCATAGCCCGCGCCTTCCAGCGTGGTCTTGAGCTGCTGGCCGAGGTTCGGTTCGTCCTCGACGATCAGAACGCGCATGGATCGTGTCTCCTTGGCGCCGCGCGCGGCCGATCGCCCCGGCCCTGTGCCGAGGTCCAGCGGTGCGCCCGTGCTGTGACCGGCGCTCTTGCGGCACGGCGATCCCGGACACAAGCATGCGCCGGGCTCTGTCTGGGGGATCGGAGCACCATCGGTGGGATCATCGACCCGTCCGCCCGATCACCTGCCCGGAACGGCCATCCACCTCCACCCAGATCACCTTGCCGTCACGCAGAAATTTCAAGGTATAGACGGACGTCGCGCCGTCGAACTCCATGCCGATATATTGGGCACCCTTCATGGTCGGCACCACCCGCCGCTCGATCTCCGGCAGGGACAGGATGCGGCCGGCACGGTGCTGCGCGAAAGCGGACATCTGGTCGCCGTGACGCTGCGCCACCGCCCCGGCCGGTGCCGACGTCAGGAGCGTGAGGAGCAGAAGGGCAGCCGTCTTCATGGGCGTGGCATAGCGCTGGGCCATTGAACAGGTTGTGAATGCCCGCGACAAGTCCCGGAACGCTCGACAGGTTCCCTCCGTCGCCGTACCGCCCACCCCGACATGGCGGCTCCCATCCTCTCCTACGAAGACCTTGGCCTTATCCAGGGTTCGGGCTGGCTGCTACGCCACCTCGATCTCCATATCGGTCCGCGCGACCGGCTGGCGTTGATCGGGCGCAACGGCGCGGGCAAGTCGACGCTGCTGAAGCTGGTGGCGGACCGGATCGATGCGGACGAGGGCCGGCGGACGATCGTGCCGGGCACGCGGGTCGTCTACCTGGAACAGGACCCGGACCTGTCGGGCCGGGCGACGCTGGCGGATTTCGTGCTGGCCGGGGAGGACGCGCCGCTGCGCCACGAGGCGGACGCGATCGCGGACCAGCTCGGCATCGACCTGTCGCGCGACGCGGCCACCGCGTCGGGCGGGGAGCGGCGGCGGGCGGCCATCGTACGGGCGCTGGCGCAGGCGCCGGACGTGCTGCTGCTGGACGAGCCGACCAACCATCTCGACCTCGCCGCCATCGAGTGGCTGGAGGACTGGCTGGCACGGTTCACCGGGGCGTTCGTGGTGATCAGCCACGACCGCACCTTTCTGACCCGGTTGACGCGGCAGACGCTCTGGCTGGATCGCGGGCAGCTCCGGCGCAACGAAGTCGGCTTCGGCGGGTTCGAGGCCTGGACGGAGGCGGTCGCCGCCGAGGAGGCGCGCAACGCCGAGCGGCTGGATGCCAAGCTGAAGATCGAGGAGCATTGGCTGCTGCGCGGCGTCACCGCGCGGCGCCGGCGCAACCAGGGGCGACTGGAGAAGCTGAAGGAGATGCGCGCCACCCGTGCGGCGATGACGGGGCCGCAGGGCGCCGCCAAGCTGGGCATCGAGGCGGACGGTTCCAAAACGCGGGAGGTGATCAAGGCGGAGCACGTCACCAAGCGATATGGCGAGCGGACGGTCATCCGCGACCTATCGCTCAAGGTCACGCGGGGCGACCGGCTCGGCATCGTCGGCGCGAACGGCGCGGGCAAGACGACGCTGCTGCGGCTGCTGACCGGCGAGCTGTCGCCGGACGAGGGCGTCGTGACGCTCGCCCGTACGCTGGACGGGATCGTCATCGACCAGCAGCGGCGGCTGATGGCACCGGAGAAGCGGGTGCGCGACGTGGTCGCCGACGGCGGCGACTGGATCGAGGTGCGGGGGGTCAAAAAGCACCTCCACGGCTATCTGAAGGAATTCCTGTTCGACCCCTCGCTCGCCGAGGCGCGGATCGGTTCGCTATCGGGCGGGGAGCGGTCGCGGCTCCTTTTGGCGCGCGAGTTCGCGCGGCCGTCCAACTTGCTGGTTCTGGACGAGCCGACCAACGATCTCGACTTGGAGACTCTGGACCTGCTGCAGGAGGTGATCGCCGACTATGAGGGCACGGTGCTGATCGTCAGCCACGACCGCGACTTCCTGGACCGGACGGTGACGGTGACGCTGGGGCTGGACGGATCGGGCACGGTGGACGTGATCGTCGGCGGCTATGCCGACTGGGCGGCAAAACGGGGGACGCGACCCTCGGCGCGGCGCGCGCCCGGCAAGCCGGCGCCCTCTGCCCCCGCTGCCGCGCCCGTACGGACCAAGTTGAGCTACAAGGACCAGCGCGACTTCGACCTGCTGCCGCGGCGGATCGAGGAGATCGACGCCGCGATCGTGCGCGATGAGGCGGCTCTGGCCGATCCCGACCTCTACACGCGCGAACCCGCCCTCTTCGCGAAGCTGTCGGCCGCGATCGAGCGGGCGCGCGGCGAGAAGGACGCGGCCGAGCTGCGCTGGCTGGAGCTGGCGGAACAGGCCGAAGCGTTGGGGTGACCGGCACCGCCGGAGCGCTCGCCGTGGCCGCTGTCGCGCCGAACGGGGCGGATTGGCCGGGCTAGAGCGCGCGGCCTTCCCGCCCCGCAAGGTCAACGGCATATTGCCACGCAACCCGACCGGAGCGGCTGCCGCGCCGGGTAGCCCAGGCAATCGCGTCGACCGGGTCGTAGGGTAGATCGTGCCGGGCGGCGTTGGCGGCGACGATCGCCAGGTAACCGTCTTGGTCGAGGACGTGGAAGCCGAGGCTGAGCCCGAAGCGGTCGGCGAGCGCGAGCTGGTCGTCGACCGCGTCGCGCGGGTTGATCGCCGACGCCTGCTCGTCCGCGTCGCGCGGCAAGAGGTGGCGGCGATTGCTGGTCACCAGCAGGCGGACGTTGGCAGGGCGTGCCTCCACCCCGCCCTCCAGCATGGATCGGAGCGGCCGGGCCGCCGCGGGATCCGCAAAGGCGAGGTCGTCGAGGAAGAGCGCGAAGCGCCGCGGGGTGCCGGCGAGCAGCGCCAGGAGGGCCGGCAGGTCGGAGCCGGCGTGCGCCTCCACCAGCGCCATCGACCCGCCCTCGCCCTGGATCGCCGCGGCCGCCGCCTTGACGAGCGCGGATTTGCCGGTGCCACGCGCGCCCCACAGCAGCACGTCGTGCGCGGCATGGCCGGCGGCGTGGCGGCGCAGGTTGGTCATGAGCGCATCGCGCTGGCGATCGATCCCGACCAGCGCCTCGAGGGCTAGCGGGGCGAAGGCGCGGACGATGTGAAGTCGACCGTCCTGCCACCGGAATGCCGGTCCTACGCCCAGATCGGGCACGGGCGGTAGGGGTGGCGACAGCCGCTCCAGCGCGGCCGCGATGCGGTACAGGGCGTCGCTCATGCCGCAGCCTTGCCGCGCCGGCGCGGCCCCCGCAAGCGTCAGCCCAGGCGGCGGCGATGGTCCGCGATCACCGGATCGGCGGGCGCGAGCCGCACAGCCTTGGCGAACAGCTGACGCGCTTCGTCCACCTGCCCGTCCGCGGCGAGCGCGATGCCATATGCGTCGGTCACCCGCGCCGACATCGGCTGGAGCGCGTAGGCGGCGCGTGCGTAGCGTAGCGCGACGGCGGGGTCGTCCGCCGCGGCATAGGCGAGCGCGAGCCGGGCCAGGAGGTCGGCATCGCGATTGCCGAGGGTGCGCCGCAGCCCTTCCAGCGTCTCGATCGCGGCGGCGGATTTGCCGGCATCAAGCTGCCAACCGGCGAGGATCCGGCGCGCGGACACGTTGCGGGGGTTCTGTTGAAGGAACAGCGCGAGCGTCGCGGCCGCGTCCCGGCGGCGGCCGAGCCGTCCTTGCGCGTCCAGCAGGCGAAGCATGGCGGGCTCGTCGAACCGGAGGTCGGCGGCGCGCGCATAAGCGGTCGCGGCGTCGCTCCAGCGACCGGCAAGGGCCAGCGCATCGCCGAGTGCGGTCTGCGCGGCCGGGGCGCCGGGCGCGGCGCCGGCCAGTGCGCGGGCCGTGGCAAGGGCGCCGAGTAGGTCACGCGCACCGACCTGGCCGCGGATCACGCCCAGCGCGTAGCTGGGATCGTCGGGCGCGCTGCGCGCACCGGCCCGAAGCGCCGCGATGGCGGCATCGCTGGCGAACACCGCCGAGACACCACGCGGTACCGCCGCCCGATCGGAGAAGCGGGCGGCGACATCGCCTTCACCGATGCCGGCCGCCCCGCGGGCCGCCACCTCCAGCGCATAGCTGTCGGCATCGGATCGCACCGCGACCGCTCGGATCGCGTTCAACGCCGCCCGCGGGTCGCCCGCGCGGATCAGTGCCGCGGCGAGCAGCCGACGGACCTGGACGTTGAGAGGCTGGGCAGCGGCGAGATCGGCCCATTTCACCGCTGCCTGGCTATACTGACCCCGGCGATAGTCGAGCGCGCCGTCCAGCAGCCGCGCACCTGGCAGCGTCGCGATACCGTCACCGGCGCGGCGCAGCAGCCGCCGGGCCAGGTCGTCGTCTCCCGCCCGTACGGCGAGCACCGCCTGGAGGTAGCGCGCGCGCGGGTCGTCCGGGCGCGCGGCGAGCGCCTGGCGGGTCAGCGCCAGCATCTCGGCATGGCGCCCCATATCACCCGCGGTCGCCGCCGCCTCGATCAGCGCGGGCGGATAGTAGGCGTCGGTTGCGAGCGCGCGCCGGAACCAGGGCAGCGCCGCGGCAAGGCCGAAGCGGCTGCGCACCACCTCGCCCTGCAAGGTCAGGGCCGCCGGCTCGGCGGGCGCGAGCCGGACGGCGTTGGCGGCCGCCTCCGCGGCGCCGCCGATCTCGCCCGACACCAGCCTTATGCGGCCGAGATCCGTCCAGGCGGCCATGTCTCGCGGCGCGCGTCCGAGCAGCGCCAGCAGCATCGCCTGCGCCTGAGCAGTGCGTCCGTCGGCTGCCGCGGCGCGGGCCGCGATGCGATCGGCATGGCCGCGGTCACGACCGTCCGCCTCGGCGGCGGCCGCCACCGCCCCGCGCACATCGCCGCCGAGCAGCCGCGCGTCGGCGAGCAGCGCAGGAGCGCGACTGCCCAACGCCGACGCCCGATCAATCTCCCCCGCGGCGGCGCCCGCCTGTTCCAGGGCCAGGTAGGCGCGGGCCAGAAGCAGGTGCGCGGCAGCGGTCTCCGGGCCCGCGGCCAGCGCGGCGCGTGCGTTGTTGCGGGCGGCGCTGTAGTTGCCGCGCGCCAGGTTGCTGCGGGCGGCCCCAAGCGTCGCGGCGGCGTCGACCGGCCCCCGGCGCGTCGCGAGCCGGGCCGTCGCAACCAGGGCGAGGCCGAGCACGGCCACCAGCGCCAACGTGCGCGCGCGAACGCCCGGGCGGGGCAGCCGCCAACGGCGGCCCCGCCGGCGCATCAACGGATAGATCGCGTCAGCCACCGAGGTCGTAACTCTTCAGGAGGTCATACAGGGTCGGTCGGCTGATCCCGAGCAGGCGGGATGCGCCCGCGACGTTGCCGTCGGAGCGCGCCAGCGCACGGCCGATCACGCGCCGGTCCACGGTTTCACGCGCGCGGCGGAGGTCGAGTGCGTCGTCCGGATCCGCGGCGGCAAGGTCGAGGTCGGCGGCGGTGACGTGGCGGCCATCGGCCATGATCACCGCCCGCTTGACCCGGTTCTCCAGCTCGCGGACGTTGCCGGGCCAGGCGTGCGCGTCGATGGCGGCACGCGCGTCGGCGGACAGGCCCGTTACCGTGCGGCGCAGCGCGGCGGCATAGCGTTGGACGAAATGGCTGGCGAGCAGCACCGCGTCGCCGGTCCGCTCGCTGAGCGGCGGGATGCGGACCACGATCTCGGCAAGGCGGTAATAGAGATCCTCGCGGAAGCGGCCCTCGACGACCATCGTGTCGATGTCCTGGTGGGTCGCGCAGACCAACCGGGTGTCGACGGGGATCGCCTTGCGCCCGCCCACCCGCTCCACCGTCCGTTCCTGCAGGAAGCGGAGCAGCTTGACCTGGATGGCGAGCGGCACGTCGCCGATCTCGTCCAGGAACAGCGTGCCTCCGGCGGCCAGCTCGATCTTGCCGGGCGTCGTCTTGACCGCGCCGGTGAACGCGCCCTTCTCATGCCCGAACAGCTCGCTTTCCAGGAGCGGTTCGGGGATGGCGGCGCAGTTGATCGCAACGAATCCGCCCGCTTGACGGGGCGAGCCGTCGTGGATGCCGCGCGCCAGCATCTCCTTGCCGGTGCCGCTGGCGCCCAGCAGCATGACCGACACGTCGGCCGGAGCGATCCGGCCGAGTTGGCGGACAACCGCGGCCATCTGCGGCGAGGCATGGAGGACGCCCGGAGCGCCGGCCAGCGTCGCGGCCAGGCGGCGGTTCTCCGCCTCCAGCGCATGGACGTGAAACGCCCGCGACACGATCAGCCCGAGCGCGTCGATGTCGATCGGCTTGGCATAGAAATCCCATGCGCCGTCCGCAATCGCGCGCAGCGCGCTCTCCCGCGCGCCGTGCCCCGACGCGACAATGACCTTGGTATCCGGGTTCGCCGCCAAGATGGCGTGCAGCGTCGCGAACCCTTCCGCGATGCCGTCGGGATCGGGGGGAAGGCCGAGGTCGAGCGTCACCACCGCGGGCGCGTGCGCGCGCACCGCATCGATCGCGGCCTGCCGGTCGCCGGCGACCACCACCTCATAGCCTTCATAGGCCCACCGCAGCTGCCGCTGGAGACCCGGATCGTCCTCCACGACCAGCAGCACCGGCCTCATGCGGCGACCTCCGCGGCGGGTGCGGTGGGCAAGCGCACGGTGAAGCGGGTGCCGACGCCTTCCCGGCTCTCGACCGTCAGCGCGCCCCCCATGGCGGCGACCAGCTGGCGCGCCTCGAACGCGCCCAGTCCGAAGCCGCCGGGCTTGGAGGAGGCGAACGGACGGAACAAGCCATCGGCCAGGAACGCCGAGCTCATGCCGCACCCGCGATCGGCCACCTCGATCACAATGCCGCCCGCGTCCGGCATGATCCCGATCGTCACGGGCAACCCCGGTCCGCTCGCCTCCACCGCATTCTGGACGAGGTGGGCGAGGACCTGTTCCAGCCGGGCCGGATGCGCGAGCGCGAGCGCGGCGCGCCCTGTAACGACGACCGGATGATGGGCGAAGCGCAGGGCGACACCGCGCGCGAGCGTCGTGGCATCCAGCGCGGCCAGCGGCTCGGCCGGCTGGTCGCCATGGCTTGACAAGCGGGCGATCAGCGCCGTGATCCGGTCGGCACAATCGGCGAGCGTCGCGACCATGTCGGCGCGGAACTCGGGCTTGTCGGCATGGCGGCGGGCATTCGCGGCGGTCAGCGTCATCTGGCTGACCAAGTTCTTCAGATCGTGCATGATGAAAGCGAAACGACGGTGGAACTCGTCGAATCGGCGCGCCTCCGCCAGCGCGGCGCGCGCACGCTCCTCCGCCAATTGGCCGGCCGCTTGGCGCCCGGCGACGCGCAGCAGGTCGAAATCCTCCCAGTCGAGGTGCCGGTCGACGGGCGGTCGGGCGAGCACGACCGCGGCGACCAGCGCGCCGTCATGGATCAGCGGGACCGCCGCCCACGCCCGCGGATCGGTCCGCAGCGCATCGGGAACGGTTGCCAGATCGCCGCCACGGTCCAGCTCGACCAAGCGGCC
>Ga0325400_1003520_pt1 | contig 14181 bp, 12 predicted proteins | sample PopdelMetagenome_2_FD_205662 | JGI IMG/M metagenome (GOLD analysis project Ga0325400, IMG submission 205662) | Populus deltoides microbial communities from Bellville, Georgia, United States - Xylem-PdKOR-R1 | ecosystem: Host-associated > Plants > Phyllosphere > Stem > Wood/Secondary xylem... | reverse complement strand
GCAGAACTGGATCACCTGCGGCAACGCGCTCCGGCTGGACTGGCTGAGCATCTGCCCAACGACCGGTATCGGCGTGAGAGTGACGGCTGACGACCTTTTTGGCACCCCGCTCGATCAAGCGGAGATCGACTTTGAGAATGAGGGAGGCGAGACGTTTATATGCGGGAACCCACCCTACCTCGGATCAGTCATGCAGGATGATGAGCAGAAGGCTGATTTACGACGTATATTCGAGGGACGAACGACTGGCTGGAAGTCACTCGACTATGTGGCTGGCTGGTTTCTCAAGGCAGCCGAGTATGGTCTACATTCAAAAGTCTCGTTTGCCTTTGTTTCGACTAACTCAATATGTCAGGGAGAGCAGGTTCCGATCCTTTGGCCCATACTAATTAGCTTGGATTACCGGATTAATTTTGCTCATACCAACATGAAATGGTCTAATCTCGCGTCGAACAAGGCAGGAGTTACGGTGATTATCGTTGGCCTAACGCGTGAGAGCGGGCAGTCTGTAATTCACTCTATCGAAAATGACGGCAAGACCTCAGTAAGGAACGTCTCGAACATAGGTCCATACCTAATTGCGAGTGACAATGCAGTTGTCTACCCGGTAACAGCGCCTGCCGATCAGCGGGGTCGTATGATTCGGGGCAACATGGCGAATGATGGCGGCCATCTCATCCTTGAGGCTGACGAAGCCGACCGACTACAAGCCGATCACCCTGCTGCCCGTCCATTCATTAGACGATATGTCGGATCAAAGGAATTCATTAATACGGGGCGAAAGTTCTGCCTATGGATAGAAAATGATGATCTAAATAACGCTCTAAGTATCGAACCCATAGCTTTTCGGATCGATTTAGTAAGGTCGGCGCGGCTTGCTGGTGGAAAGCAAGCGCGCGGTAATGCTACAACGCCGCACCGGTTCGTATTTGCACCTCACAGGTCTGGATCGGCGGTTGTTATTCCGCGCGTCTCATCTGAGAACAGAGAGTATTTGCCCGTTGGATTAACGGATGGCGGCTTCGTTATTAGCGAACGAAACTTCGCCATTTACGGAGCGGAGCTTTGGAATCTTGCACTTCTCGCGTCTCGTATGCACCGAGTGTGGATAGCGACGGTTTGTGTCCGGATGCGGACGGATTTCTCCTACTCCAACACGCTTGGTTGGAACACCTTTCCTCTTCCACCGCTGACCGAGCGGCACAAGGCGGACCTGACCCGTGCTGCCGAGGGCATTCTGCTCGCGCGGGAGGCGCACCACCCCGCCACCATCGCCGAGATGTATGACCCCGACCGGATGGACCGCGACTTCCCGGACCTCCGAGCCGCCCACGAGAATAACGACGAGGTGCTCGAACGCATCTACATCGGTCGCCGCTTCCGCAACGACACGGAGCGGCTTGAGAAGCTGTTCGACCTCTACACCAAGATGACGGCCAAGAAGGCGGCGTGAGGGCGGCGATGGCCATCGTGGGCGCACCCGAGCGTGAGCAGGCGCGGCAGCACGCCCTTATTGACGACCTGCGGGCGCTTCCCGCCGAGGCGGCTTGGGTCGAGTTCAAGGACGGCAATGCCGACCCGATGATCATCGGCAAACTGATCTCGGCCTTGTCGAACGCGGCGCGGCTCGCCGACCAGCACTTCGCCTATGTCGTCTGGGGCGTCCGCGACGGGGATCACGCGGTCATTGGGACGACATTCGAGCCCTCAGCCGCGAACCACAAGAACCAGCCGTTGGAGTTCTGGCTCAACCAGTGCCTTCAGCCCGCCGTCACGTTTTGCTTCAGGAGTATGGACTGTCAAGGGCAGCGGCTCGTGCTGTTGGAGATACCGGCTGCTGCCACCAGCCCGGTCGAGTTCGAGCGGACTGCCTTTGTTCGGATCGGGAGCGCCACTCCCCGGCTTGCCGACTACCCAGAGAGGCAGAAACTGCTCTGGGCCAAGCTCCAGTCCTTCGCGTGGGAGACGGGCGTCGCGGCGCAGTTCCTGACCGGCGATGAGGTGCTCGCACGCCTCGATTACGCCAGCTACTTTGATCTGACCGCCCAGCGCCTGCCCGACAATCAGCCGGGTGTTCTCGACAAGCTCAGGGCGGACCGCCTGATTGAGGCGGATGTCGGGGGCAAGTGGAACATCACCAATTTGGGCGCGATCCTGTTTGCCAAGAACCTAAACGATTTTTCGACCTCAATGGCCCGCAAGGCCGTCCGCTTTGTCTCCTATGAGGGCAGCAATCGGGCGACCACGGTGACACACCGTCGCGACGGACAGAAAGGCTATGCGAACGGGTTCGAGGGTCTCACCGACTACATCTACACCCTGTTACCCAGTAACGAGCATATCGGCAGAGCCTTTCGCGAGGAGCAGCCTCTCTACCCGACCATCGCCATCCGCGAGTTGGTGGCGAACGCCCTCATCCATCAGGATATGACGATCACCGGCGCAGGGCCGCAAATTGCGTTGTTCAAGGACCGGCTGGAGGTCACCAATCCAGGGCAACCGCTGGTCAAGCCCGATCGGTTCCTCGACTCCCCTCCTCGATCTCGAAATGAGGCGCTCGCTTCACTGATGCGCCGGATGCGCCTCTGTGAGGAGCAGGGCACTGGAATTTACAAGGTGCTGCTCTCGGCAGAGATGCATCATCTTCCCCCACCCGATTTTTGGGAGGAGGACCAGTCCGTGCGGGCATCGCTATTTGCGCCACGCCGGTTTGCTGCAATGACGCAGGATGAGCGGGTCAGGGCCTGCTTCCAGCATGCAGCGCTGAGGTATTTGAATGGCGACCGCATGACGAACGCCAGTTTGCGGGAGCGGCTCGGGATTGCCGAGGGAAACGCCTCGCAAGCCTCAGCCGTGATCCGGCTGGCTCTGGCCGAAGGGCTAATCCGTCCCGGAGACCCGGAGCGGCCTCGTGCAGGCTATGTGCCCTACTGGGCGTAAGGCTCGATGTTTTGATCGGGTTTTGATTCTGAAGGCGGTCGGCAATGGGAACAAAGATGGAAAACGGGAGAAATCCGTGGATGAAATGGTAAATGCGTTCCCCCTTTGGTCTTGATCGGGTTTTGATTATCAACCCTCCAGAGCCGACCTGCCGCCTCCTGAAGCTGGCGACCTTCGCATTGCGGGTTGACGTCGATCAAGCGGAAAGCACGATAGCTCCATGACCAAAGCGACGCCGATCCCAGCCGTATCCTTCAAGACCGCCCGCACGGGCGCGTCCGCCAAGGCGAACGAGCTTGGCATGCGCCCCATGCAGGAACGCGCTTACGACCGCCGAGGCGAGCAGTATCTGCTGATCAAGTCGCCCCCCGCCTCGGGCAAGTCGCGAGCGCTGATGTTCATTGCGCTCGACAAGCTGGCCAATCAGGGCATCCGGCAGGCGATCATCGTCGTGCCTGAGAAATCCATCGGGGGCAGCTTCGCGGACGAGCCGCTGACGAAATCCGGCTTCTGGGCCGACTGGGTGGTCAAACCCCAGTGGAACCTCTGCAACACGCCCGGGCCAGATGAGGAGCGCGTCGATCAATCCAAGGTCCGCGCGGTCGGGCAGTTCCTCGCCAGCGACGACGAGGTGCTGGTCTGCACCCATGCCACCTTCCGGTTCGCGGTCGAGCAGTTCGGGGTCGAGGCGTTCGATGGTCGGCTGATCGCGGTGGACGAGTTCCACCACGTCTCCGCCAGTCCGGACAACCGGCTGGGCAGCCAGCTTGGCGAGTTCATCAAGCGTGATCAGGCTCACATCGTCGCTATGACCGGGAGCTACTTTCGGGGCGACGCCGCGCCGGTGCTGATGCCCGAGGACGAGGCGCGATTCGAGACGGTCACCTACACCTACTACGAGCAATTGAACGGCTACGAGCACCTCAAGTCACTCAATCTCGGCTACTTCTTTTACAAGGGACGTTACCTCGAAGCCATCGAGGCGGTGCTCGATCCGACCCGCAAGACCATTGTCCATATCCCCTCCGTCAACTCGCGCGAGAGCACGAAGGACAAGATCAAGGAGGTCGAGGAGATCATGGAGTATCTCGGGGGGTGGCAGGGTGCCGACCCCGACACGGGCTTCTACCGCGTGAAGCTGCCCGACGGGCGGGTGATCAAGATTGCCGATCTGGTCGATGACTCCGACCATGCGAAGCGCGGCAAGGTGCTGGCCGCGCTCAAAGACCCGAAGCATCGGGCCGACCGCGACCATGTGGACATCATCATCGCGCTCGGCATGGCCAAGGAGGGCTTCGACTGGATTTGGTGCGAGCACGCGCTGACGGTCGGCTACCGCTCCAGCCTAACCGAGATCATCCAGATCATCGGTCGCGCAACGCGGGACGCGCCGGGGAAGGAGACCGCCACCTTCACCAACCTGATTGCTGAACCCGACGCCTCGGAAGCCGCCGTGGTCGATGCGATCAACGACACGCTCAAGGCCATCGCCGCCAGCCTGCTGATGGAGCAGGTGCTCGCCCCCCGCTTCAACTTCACGCCCAAGGACACCGGCAAGCTCGACGGGTTCGACTACGGCCCCGGAGGTTATCAAGAAGGGCAGACCAATGTTGGCGTTAACGAGGAGCGCGGAGTCTATCACTTCGAGATCAACGGCCTCGTCGAGCCCAAGAGCGCCGAGGCGTCACGCATCTGCCGCGAGGATTTGAACGAGGTCATCACCGCCTTCGTGCAGGACAAGACAGCGCTGGAGCGCGGTCTCTTCGACGAGGAGGTCGTGCCGCAGGAACTGACGCAGGTCCGCATGGGCAAGATCGTCCGCGACCGCTACCCGGACCTGACCACCGACGATCAGGAAGCGGTGCGTCAGCACGCCATCGCCGCCATGAACCTCACTCAGAAGGCCAAGCAGTTAGCGAGCGAGGGCGGCAGCGGCGGAGAGGACCGGACCAACACCGCCCTGATCGACGGCGTTCGGAAGATCGCGATGGACGTGCGCGATCTCGACATCGACCTGATCGACAGCATCAACCCGTTCGAGGCCGCTTATTCCGTGCTGGCGAAGGCGATGGACGAGGCGGTGCTGAAGCAGGTGCACGCTGTCATTTCGGCAAGACGCACCGCCCTGAGCCCGGAGGAGGCAAAGGACTTGGCTGGGGGCGCGGTGCGCTTCAAGCGCGAACGGGGACGGCTCCCCTCCATCGACTCCACCGATGCGTGGGAGAAACGGCTCGCCGAGGGCGCTGCCGCCTTCGTGCGCTATAAGGACGAAGGCCGATATGGCTGATCTCGATCTCGACGAGCTACGCGCCGAGCTTGACGACTTTGCGCAGCCACAGCCGAAGCGCTCTGCTTACACGCTGCTCGAAGAACGGGTAATCGCTGGGTTCGAGGACATCGTCCGCTTCCGCGAGGAGCACGGGCGCGCGCCGCAGCATGGTGAGGATCGCGATATTTTCGAACGGCTATACGCCGTCCGATTGGATCGGCTGCGCGCGCGGCTCGATAGCCGTGCGCTGCTGGCCGACCTTGATGTTCACGGGCTGCTCGCTACGCCCGAGCAGCAGGGCGAACCGAAGCCGGAGGAACTGGACAGCGACGCTCTGCTCGCCGAACTGGAGGGCATCGAGGCGACTGGCGACATCACCAAGCTTCGCCATGTCCAATCACGCGAGGAACGCCGCGCAGCCGAGGAGATCGCCAACCGCGAACGATGCGCGGATTTCGACCGGTTCGAGCCACTGTTCGAGCAGGTCGAGCGCGATCTGGAGATCGGAGTTCGAGAGACGCGCCCGTTCGTGAAGGATGCGGGCTTTCTGAAGGCCGACATCACGGCGGGGCAGTTCTTCATCATAGGCGGACAGATCGCCTATGTAGCAACAGTGGGAGAGCCGATCCGTGCCCCCAATGGCCAGACCGACGCCCGCCTCCGCGTGATCTACTCGAACGCCACAGAAAGCGACATGCTGCTGCGCTCCCTCCAGCGCGCGCTCTACAAGGACGAGGCGGGGCGAAGGATTACGGAAGCGTCAGCAGGACCTCTGTTCAAGGCCGAGGCCGAGGACGACGATACGGAGAGCGGCACGATCTATGTGCTGCGGAGCAACTCGACCCATCCACTCGTGGTCGAGCATCGGGAGGTGCTCCATAAAATCGGCGTGACGGGCGGCTCCGTCGAAGCGCGACTCGCGGGCGTGGAGAAGGATGCGACCTACCTCCTCGCTGGGGTGGAGGTGGTCTCGACTTACAAGCTGTTCAACATGAACAGCCGTCGGTTTGAGGCAGTGCTCCACAAGGTGCTCGCGCCTGCGCAGATCGACCTGACGATCACCGACCGATTCGGCAACCCGGTCAAGCCGCGTGAGTGGTTCCTTGTGCCGCTGGGCGTAATCGACGAAGTCGTGAAGCGCATCCGAGATGGCAGCATTATTGGCTTCATCTACGATCTTGCGCAGGGGCGTCTCAGCTATGTCGGCGATGCGCCGTCCAACCCTTGAGCGGCTCCAAGCCTCTTCGGAACGGACGTTTTCCTTGCCAAATCTCCGATCCGTGATACCTCCCGTGCATGCCTGAAGTCGCAAAGGACCGCGCCCTCCTTCGAAGATGAGGGAGGTGCACATGATCAATACCATTGCGCCGCTGAATGGTTGGGCGCTCGACAGTATCGCCGAACTTGACCGTCACGCACCGGGTTTTGCCGGTAGCTATCTGCGGGCGAGCGACGAACGGCGGCAGGTCATCGCTACTTATATGGCAGTCGCTCCAATCCCGTTCGATGACAGCTATCGCTCGCGCCTCTCTGCCGATTTCCTCGCGGGTGCCGATCACCGCGCGATCCTTCACGCTGCGTTCGGCAGCGTGCCCGCCGGTCTGCGCGGCGCTCTCGCACGTTCCGGGCCGCAGCCGCTAAACCGGCGCTACTACGAGCGCCTGTTCAAGATTTTGGCGCACCCTCCTCATCGCGAGATCGTCCAGACGATCAACCAGCTTCCGATGCTGGATCATGATCGGCTGCGAATTGCTCAGCGTCTGCCAGCACAGGTTTGCTGTGCGAACGTCGTCTCGGTGGTCACGAGCATCCGCGAAGCCCGCGATGTCGCCGTCCTCATCGATCTGCTAATCACCAACGGGGCCCATGCTGAAGCCTTGTTCGTGGCCATTCGGGGCGTCGAGTCCGCACGTGCGCTCGCGGGCGTATGGCACCGCTGGTCGCGGCGAATGATGTTTGGCATTCACCCGGTGCCTGCCTCTGCAAATTATCACCCTGTCACCGGTGCAAACGACCTGCGCCGTCTCGGCTTGCGCTTCCAGAACTGCGCTGAGCGCTATGTCGTCGGCTGTCTCGATGGACTGGATACGTTTGCCGAGTTCACGGCGAATGGGAAGGCTCTCGTCGTTCACCTTCGTCGCAAACAGGATCAGTGGCTGATTGAGGGCATGTTCGGCAAGCACAATGCCTGTCCGCACCCCGCGCTTCGCGCCGAGGCTGTCGAATACCTTGGTCAGCATGGTGTCAGAGAGAAACCGCCTCGCGTGAGTAATTCTGGCCCGTGGGAGGTGCTAAACCGCCTCGCTCATCCCCTCCGCTTCGAACTCGAACTGGATGACTGATCGGGATACACCATCAGCGCGCATCACACGGAGCCCGGACAGGCTAATCCGCGATGAACCGGTTGCAACCGGCTTGCGTCTGGGCCCGTTTTGTTCTCATTGGAGCGGAACGGAGCTGCCGAATGCAAGTCACCCCAGAGCGCATCGCAGACCTTTTAGAGGAAGCCCCTGTCGGCGCTATCGCACGCCTGACGCTGCTATCGACGTCGGCGAGGCACGAGGCGGCGCTGACTGTGGCGGAGCATCTCTGTAGGGGTCTGTCGAGCGACAATCGCGACCAACTTACGCTGCCGCTTCCGCTGGCGTGATCCGTGGTCCAAGCGCCGCGCGACCTCAGCGATATCTGCCGTAAGGGCGGCTCCATCCGAGCGACTTGTCAGTCCTGCCATAGGGTAGCGATCTTCTCCCCCGGCGAACTCCTCGTGCATTGGCGGCGCAAGGGATGGGACTGCTCATGGCCGAACTTCGCCCGTCATCTGGTCTGTCGCCGTCCTGAAGGCTGCGGGGCTCCCTACCCGGCGGTCTCATGGTTGAGTAGCGACCCGCCGCCCGACGATGACCCGCCGAAGCCGCGACCTCGCTTCACACGCACGAGTCTGCCGGAGGCACGGGACGAGAACGTTGTGCCGATAGGGCGGCGACGGCTGGGATGAGCTAACGAGACATGGATGACGGTGGCAACGGTAATAAATAATGTGGAGACTGCATGTTTTCGGTAGTGTAAAGAATAGGCAAAGGCATTGGCAAAGCACATACGCTCAGGGGCATGCACCCCTCTGACACGGTAGCTGAATCCGGGACGAAAGACCGGCAGTTAGTCTTGGCTTGAGCGGCCCCGGAGTTCGGACATCAGGCGCATCATTCCCATAGGGTGGCGACTTGAGCAACAGCCCTCCACGGTAAGGCGATGCGCCTGAGCCCGTGCCAAGGCGATGACACTGATGCGGCGAAGCTTTGAGCCATTTCGCTTCCGCCGCACCATCGACGTCTTCTCTAACCCAGAGGCATCGATGCACCGTCCCGTGCGACGACGGAGACCCACACAGCGCCAAGCTGCGGCAGCGAACTGTGAGATTGGGAACACCAGAGCAGGGGGAAACGAGCGTGTGCAAGGGTCGCGGGACCAGCTTGCAAGACACGTGGGTTAGGCATTGGCCACTTCAAGGAAATGACATTTATCCTCTCCATTCCGACGCTGAGCCTTAGCTGCGCTCAGTCACGGAATGGGGGGATAAAGGCATTGTTTCTTTGGGAAATGATGACCTTCTAACCAATAGAGTTTTTGCCGAGCGTCGGTGAGCGATAGCGAGCAGATGCGATGGCAAAGGGCCACGCGCCGAGCGCGTGCGCCTCCGACAATCGCCTGATCAGAGATGCCGCTTTCTAAGCGGCCCTTCGAAGACGCCCGAGGTCTGCGTGCACGGCTACAATGGCTTCCTCTGCGACGCTGGAGAGACGTGCAACCGATATATCGATGTATTCTCTACATCGCTCAATCCCAATGCAGTGACGCCCTGTCATTGCCGCAGCAACAGCGGTAGTTCCGGAACCGATAAACGGGTCGAGGATCAACTGCCCTTCCGTCGAGAGAAGCTTCATGAGGTGAGCAATCAGCCTCATTGGCTTTACGGTTGGATGGTCGTTGAAGCTGCCCTTCTCTGCCCGATCCGGCTTTGTCACGTCCATGATGGTGCCGGGGAACATGCCATCAAGGCTCTGGGCCACATCAACGAGTCGGGTGCGGTGATTGAGCCAGTTTTCCACGAAGGTGCCCTCGCGAGGCTTTTGGGCCAGCGTCATCGGCTCGAACTGCGGCTTCAACTGAGGTGTCTTGCGTCTTCCAAGATCAGCGATGATTTGAGCTTTATCCGCGTCGCTGGTCTGCATCTTGCGGACGAAATGGTCCTGCGAGAATGCCTTCGCCTGCCCCTCATACTTCCACGCGAGCATGTCACGCAGTTCGAAGCCCGCGTTTTCGACCGCAACGCCGAGCCGGTGGTAAAGCCGAGCTTGGCTGAAGCTCACATAGAAGCCTCCCGGCTTGAGCACGCGGTGAACCTCCTTCGAGACCTCGTGCATGAACGTCTCAAACCTTCGTCCTTGCTGAGGGTCGAACTTCATTCCGACCGGGAGCCCGCCAACGACCCCTGCCTTGCTCCGAGATTGTCGAACAGTGTTCGCGTTCCAGCCATCGCCCAAGCCGTTGAGGAAATACGGAGGATCAGTGATGCACAGATGCACCGATTGGCTGGGCAGGGCGCGGAGAATGGTAAGGCAATCATCCTCGAAGAGGGTAACGCGCGGCTTCATCGCTCAGCCCTCCGCTCGGTTGAGGAGGGCATCCCAGCAAGCCTCAAGTTCAAAGCGCGCCTTGTCCGCGTCTGACATCAGCTTCGTCGGGCGTTGCGGGTTCTGATAAGTTGTCGGATCGCCCCGCAGCAGTGACAACGCATATTCGTCGTCCGATGCCGTCACCTGTACCCCCGCTACATATGGAACGGCCGACGCTTCGAACCGCTCTGCGGGCGTCAACAGCGCCTGCTTTGCAATCCGTGTCCAACGTGGGTCCGGGACGCGCCCATGCGCCTTCAGCCGATCATAGGCATCGGCAGGCATCTCGAAAATTTCCTCACCATCAAGGAGGTGGCCGTTGGCTGCTTTCGACCGCCTCTTGCCGTCTTGGCCGAACGCGCCCCACTGCTTGAAGAAGAAAGGAGTGTTGGCGGCGCGGCAGCGCTTGAGGAGATCACGAGCCCATTGTGGGTCCATCGCCCGCACGGTGTTGTTCTGGCCGCTTTCGCCTCCCGTGATTAGCCAATCGATCACCTCGACGTCGAGGCTCGGCAACGCACCGAGCAGAGGCTCAGCAGAGACGAACCGCAGCTTCGCCGGAACTTTGAGAAGCTCGCGAACACGGGGCTTTGCGAATTTGTCCTCCTCGATTGAGGTGCCCGCCCAGATGTTGGTCGTCCACGACAGGCCAAGCTCGCGCGTCTTAGCGGCCATACGTGACGGTCGCTTGGTCAGAACCTGAAAGGTATGGTGGGAACAGTCGTTCATCACCTTGAAGATGGCGATGATGTCCCGGTCGGGCGCGTTCTCGTGGAACATGTCAGACATGCTGTTCACGAACCAGACGGTCGGCTTCTTGGTGCTGAGCGGCTTATTGAAAATGTGAGGAGGGGCCGTGTTCAGGATGCCGGTCCAGTCAACCCGCCCTTCGGAGGTATCGATGTCGGTCAATCCGCTGTAATGGGCGTGGTTGAAGCGGTGCGCAATATTGATCGCGTAGCAGTGATCGCAGCCATCGCTCAGGCGAGAGCATCCGGCCATCGGATTCCAAGTTGCGTCAGTCCATTCAATCTGTGACATTCTCTTGCTCCATCGCTGTTGAGGTGGACAGAATGGATCGGTCGAAGAGCGCGGCAGTCACTCACTCGAATAAGCATGCCTTTTCATAAGGTTGACTGTGGCATGAGCGTTTTTGGTTTGAAGTTCCGGGTAAGCGACGACGTGTGGATCGACGTGGCAGACCTCAGCAAGCTATCGACGCACGGCGATCAGCACATCCACATAGGAGAAGCTGATTTTCGTAATCCGATGAGCATCAACGCTGTCGCGTCCGCTCTGAAAGCCAGCGTTAGAGAAGTGCGTCGTTGGATCGCGACCGGCGACTTCCCCCCAAGCAATCTACGCAAAGGGAAAACGCACTTTTGGACTCGTCAAGCTGTTCGATCATGGCGAAAGGTCAAGCTGGACGACCCGCAACAGCGTATGACCAAGGCGGCTAGTCACTGGGCGAGTGTTGATGAGATTGTGACCGAGGAGGAGCACGAGTGGCTTCTCAAGCATGGTAATGCACAGAAGCTGACACGCGAATTTCGCGAGATGAACAGCCTCTTCGAGACGGACCCGGCAGCTTTCGAGAAGCAGTATCCGAAGCTCAGGGAGTGGTTGCGTGGCCTACGGTTACGCCATGGGACTGTGCGCTGATGTTGGCGAGGATAATGTCGAGCTTGCTCTGCGCCTGCTGACGCAATCGACGCCGGATCAGATCGAGTGGCGAGACCTTGTTGACGTGCCGGTGTTCAATCATGCGATTCGGGAGCAGATCGCCCTCCGGCATCCAGACGAACGGGGAAGGATGGATCGGCAGAACCCCGCTCAGGAAGCGGACCGCGATCTCGAACTCGCGTCCGGCCTTCCCATCGCGCTCTCCGATAATAACGCCGGTGATGAAGCGAACCCGCTTCGCATGGACGCTGTTGGTCCGCACCATCTCGCGCCATGTAATCTCGTCGCCAACACGCATGTTCAATCCTTCTTCACCAGATGATCGATCATACCAAAGCGGGGACACCGCCCACATTATTTGCGTGCGAGCCTTTTTCGAAAACCCTTCTCCGACCAAGCTCCACGACCCGCAGAATACCGTCACCTGATCGTGCCCCGGCGTCCTGTTTTACAGACAGATGCTTGCAGAATGGATGTTGGCGGCGGACAAGTCGTTGTCGGGCAGAATTTCTCGCGATAGGTGCGACGCGGCGGATGCAACTGAGGGACTAGTATGGAGTCACCGGACGAATGGCGCAGGAGAATGCGCCATGAGCAGGAACGCCGTGATGATCGGCAACGGCAGGATCAGCAGCGGCGCGAAGATCAGCGTAAGCGAGACGAAGCTGAACGCCGTCGTCGATCCGATGAACAAGCGAGGCTCGCTGAGGAAAAGCGTCACAATCGCGCCATGGAGGCCGCCCGTGCTCGCGACAGCGCCGCGCCGCGTGCCGACCCATCAGCAAGTCGGCAGCGGTCGGCAGCACCCTCCTACAACGAGCCGCTCCGCGCTCCGCGTCGCAAAGGCGGCTTCACCAAGCTGATCATCCTCATCGCACTTGTATGGGGCGCGATACATTTTTGGCCTGAGTTATCAGGCATGGCGAGAGATGCCTTAGCATCCGAGCACACTCAGTCGAGTGAGTCTACCGCAGACGACACGACCGTCCAGTCGGAGCCACAGGTTGATGCCCGGACAGCGCCTGCCAAAGCCGTGCCGGTTCGTCACGCAAAGCGCCCGGTCAAACGATATCCACGCTGTTCGGCAACAATCACGGATCAGTGCCAGCAAGATCACTAATGTGCGCGGAGTGATAGAAGACGAGCAGCACGAAGGGACATGCCAACGAAGACCATCGAGCATGTAGCATGGTGTCCTGAAGGCTATCGAGGATTGGGCCTTGCCGGACAGCGCATCGCCATTTCTGGACACTCTCACTGGTCAGATGACCCGGATCATGATGCCTTCACTGACGAGTGTCTGCGAAAGGTGATCTCGGGAGAGTGGCGAATTGCGTTCTTCACGTCGATTGCGCGATATTTCGGTTATGAAGACCGAGCCGCCTTCTGGTCCAGCGTGCTGTTTTTCAACTTTCTTCCTACTAAGGCAGGCTCTGGTGATGAGCGGTTCGCCTATGGTGACGCCGGTCAATTGGAAGCTGGTCGAGCGCGAGTCCTGCGTATCCTCAACCACCATCAGCCGGAAAAGTTGTTTGTGTTTTCGACGAAGGCATGGCGGGAACTTCCCCCAACGCTGGAAGACGCAGGTCATGAGACCTTACAGCCGCCACTATTCTGGCATACCTACGTCACTTCAAGCGGCCACCGTGTGAAGGCAGTGGACCTACAACATCCGCAAGGAGCAAACCGCGACGCTCTGACGGCGCGGGTCAAAGCATTGATGGCTGGATAGCAGCCGTCACCGCGCCCGCTCGATGAAACCCCATCCCCAGCGTCACACCATCGCCTCGTTCGGGTAATCTCATCCGACACACCGGGTGAGACACATTCCTCGTCTCACATGGGTCGTTTTGCTTGACGAAACTCGTATCCGTGAGAGGGTCTTGATCCATACGGGACAGGAGAACGGAATGGGGAAGGTGCTGGGCTACGCGCGTGTTTCGACCGACACGCAGGACATCCAAAGCCAGAAGGAGAAGCTGCTGACGCTCGGCGCAGTGGTCGTCTTCACCGACACCGGCAGCGGATCGTCACTCGACGGTCGTGACCAACTCGAAGCTGCCCTGCGCCTGCTTGAACCCGGCGACGAACTCCTCGCCCTTCACCCCGACCGTCTGGCCCGCGATACCGCCGACCTGCTGACCATCGGCAAGCGCGTCATTGAGAAGAAGGCGGTGCTGCGCATCCACGACCCCAACATCGTGCTCGACGGCACCGACATGATGGCAGAGGTCATGCTGACCATCTTCGGCATGGTGGGGATGATGGAGAAGCACTTCATCAAGGCACGCCAGCGCCGGGGCATCGACGCCGCCAAGGCCCGAGGCGTCTACCGGGGCCGTCCCGCGACGATCAGCCCGGACGCTGTGCGCGAGCTTCATCAGCAGGGGCTGGGCGCGACCGAGATCGCTAAGCGTCTGCGGATCGGTCGCGCGTCGGTCTACCGGGCGCTCGCGGCGTAAGGAGGAAACGAACCCGTTGATTTAACCCTGAAAGGGTGTGGTGCGCGGCGGTTGCCGCCTAAGTCCGTGACCTCGGAATCCACCCCCTGCTACTCAGGGTGCAGGGCCATTACCGGCCAAATCAATGGAGTTGAATCGTGGATTACCTACTCGC
>Ga0325400_1003518_pt1 | contig 14182 bp, 12 predicted proteins | sample PopdelMetagenome_2_FD_205662 | JGI IMG/M metagenome (GOLD analysis project Ga0325400, IMG submission 205662) | Populus deltoides microbial communities from Bellville, Georgia, United States - Xylem-PdKOR-R1 | ecosystem: Host-associated > Plants > Phyllosphere > Stem > Wood/Secondary xylem... | reverse complement strand
TTGCCGGATCAGCCAACCGTTCCGCTTCAACAGCCGCGGCGATGTCGCGCCCGTTGAGCGATTGCGCCGCTGCCGCGCAGAGCCAGCGAAACGAACTGGCCAGATCGATCGACGGACATTCCAGGATCAGCCGCCCCACCCGCTGCGGATGGGTCAGGCCATAGCGCAACGCCACCATGCCACCGAAGCTGTGCCCCAGAACCTGCCAATGCGGGATGGCCAAAGCGGATCGGACCGCCTCAAAATCGGCGATGAGATCGTCTACCGTCACCTTTGCGTCGGCGGGCAGCGGGGAAGATCGCAGAACGCCACGTTGATCGACGCTGATCAATCGCACCCGTCCTTGAAGAGCGCCGTCCATGTAATGCTCGAAGTCGAGCGCGCCGATGCCCGGACCGCCATGTACATAGAGCAGCGCGGGCGCATCGCGTGGTCCGCTGTCTTCGATCCAAAGTTGCCCGCCATTGACGGACAGAAGCCTGCCCGAACGGCGGTCTTCGGCCATGGCGGTCGGCGCGAACGCGCTTGCGACCATGATGCCGGCTACTCTCTGGATCAGGTCTCGACGATGCATACCCAGCGATCCTCTGCTGCAACAGGACGGATGCTACGAGCCGTGTGGCCCCTTCTGCAACGTCAGTCGCCGGCTACCGGCGTGGCGGAGCGCTCCCGATTGGGAACGGCCAGCGAGACAGTCCGGGCTTTCCCACTGGGATCGAGTTTCGGGAAAGCGGCTATCACCGATCGATTCCTATTGACCGCTCGCAACGCCCGTTTTTACGTAGTCCTGAAGCCACTTCGGCGGCTCCTGCTCCAAAGAACCATCAACCCGAACACGGCGCTCACGCGCCCATCTGTATCCCCACATCGGCCCGAAGCGTGTCGCGAAGGCAGGAGACGTGCTGTATGCTTCGTCGGCTTGAGCTTTAGCGAGAGATATGAAACGGAAACCCTCGGACCGGAATATGCCGACAAGCCGATCGAGCGTCGCCGCATTGAGACGGTTGTTGTGCAACAGCATGATGGCCGGCGGCTCGCGCCCAAGCACCTGCTTGTTCAACGCCTGATAGTAGCGGATTTGGGTCCGACTATGGTCCAGATAGGCCCGCTCGATCCGGCGTCGCATCGCCCGATCGCGCGCCGCGCGCGCGTAGGCTTCGTCGAACAGATAGTCCGACGTGTCGATGGTGGAAGCCGCCAGTCGATAGCCGCGTTCGGCCAGCAGGCTTTCGATCGTTGACCGCTGCGCCTCCGTCGCACCGACATGATTGTATGCGAAACGGTAGAACGTCACCGGCCGCCCCATCGATCTGGCGAGCGGTAGGAACGTTGCTTCTCCATCGACAATCTCGCGGCGAATGGCGGCAGCATCAAGATCGTTGATGTCTGTATGGGTGGCACCATGGTTTCCGAGATCGAGGCCGTCGCGCAGCCAGCCTCGCAGGATCGCGAGACCATCAGGGCCAAGGGCACGCACGTTGTTCTCTGTGACGAAGCCGGTAGCCGGCACCCGCCGACGAACCAACGTTCGCCGGATCGCGCGATCGGCTTCGACGGCTTCCGTCCTCTCGATCGCGGCGGCGTTCGCGAAGGGCAGGTCGTCGAAGGTTATTGCCACGACTCTCGCATCCTGTGGCCGCGACGCTGCGGGGCTTCCACCAATGAGCAGTGTCATAGCTGCGAACAAGCTCGCGATCAGGATGCGTTGCATTGGTCGACCTTGCAGACCATCAACTTACTTCGCAACCTGCGGCAAGTCGTAGTGGTCCAGACCGCTGGCGAGCCGCGTGGGCGCAAATTCACTATGCGATAATTCTTGGGAAAGCGGCTACCGTCAATGCGTCACGGATGAATTACGGCCAGAAGATAGAATATTAAGAACATCACGAGAATTGTGATGATGAGGAGAACGGCCAATGGCACGAGCAAGCCGACATTGTTATCGTGCCTCCATGCTACGACTAGAAGGGCAACCATCAGTCCGACCAGCAGGCCTCTAGGACCGAACGACCAACCAAGCCCCGCAACGATAGCGACGGCGTAGACTACAGACACTGCAAAGCGCTTGGCGGTGGAATAGCTTCGCATTGGCTGTATGGCTGCCATAATACACAGGGCGAAGCAACTGAGGGTTAGGTGACTTCCCAATTGGGAACGCCGATCAAGACAGCCGCCGCTTTCCCAGAGGGATCGAGATTTGGGAATGGCATCGCGCTCGCGCTCTTAGCATACCTGCACACGATCGCGGCGGAATAGGAGACGGTGTTGCTGACGTTGATGCTCATGCTGGCGACGCCAGCCTACACCGTACCGCCGGGTCTGGCTGGAGTGGCCGGCTTGCAAGGTTGCTGGAGAGTAAGCGGGCAGGTTCAGGGCAAAGACTCGCCGTCGATCGCGCGGGGCGAGTGGCATTTGGGTCGGCGCTATTTCACTCTGCACCTGCGTGCCACTGGAGCGGACCCGTATGAGGCAGCAATTACCTACGGCGCGGGTGAGAAGCCCCAAGCCATCGGGTCGGTATTTTCCGATACCTTTGGTGGCCTGTACGAACCGTCACTGGGTCTCGGCGAGCTGGAACAGGGCGGGTTCGTGCAACGCTACCGCTTCTCGGACGCGACGTATGTAAATCGGTTCAGCCGTGCCGGGGCCGACTGGCGTTGGAACATCACCGAAGAGACCAAGGACAAGCCACCGTCAGTGTTTGCGGATTATCACCTGCGTCCGGCTGCATGCCGCGGAATGAAGTTCAATTATTGAGGTATCCGCAGCACACCGCACCGTCTGGAAGGGTGTTGATGCGACCATGCTGCCCAGTCATGAAAGCGGTATGACCGCTGTTCCGCTTGGCCCGATCGTTCCCGAAGTAGCCCGTCCTCTGCCGAGGTTCGAGTGCCATGCCGGTAAAGCCGTTTCGCTTGAACCGCTCTCAGCCCGTCATGTCGACGATCTTTGGGAGGCAGGGCACGCAGCGGACGTGTCATGGGCGTATCTGAAATACGGACCGTTCCCGACTAAGGGTGACATGGCCGCGCATATCGCGCGGATTAGTGGCCTCGAACAGCAACCCTTCTTCGCCGTCATTCCGGTATCCAGCGGCAAGGCCGAAGGATGGGCATCGTTCTGCGACATTGCGCCTGGCGATGCCGCGATCGAGATCGGAAGCATCTGGCTATCTCCCCGGCTGCAACGCACGCGCGCAGCCACGGAGGCCATTTTCCTGATGATGCAGCACGCCTTCGCACTTGGCTATCACCGGGTCGTGTGGCGGTGCAATGCGCTGAACGCGGCGTCTATGCGCGCTGCGCGCCGGTTCGGCTTTATCCATGAAGGAATATGGCGCGGTGACGGCATCGTGAAGGGACGTCGGCGCGATACGGCTTGGTTCTCGATCGTGGAGCCGGAATGGCCGGCACAACGCGCGTTGTTCGAGGCGTGGCTGAACGACAGCAACTTCGACACAGATGGCGTCGCGCTCAAGCCCTTGTTGCCAAACACCTAAGGGAGAGGGCGCTTTCCCATTGGGATCGAGAAAAGAGAAAGGCCACACCTTCCCGAAATCGGTCCAGCTTGGAAATTTAGGAAGGTCGCTAATTGTCGATAGCTGGCCCCAACGCCTCGATGATCCTGCACTCGGCGACAGTGCCGCCATCGCAGGAGTCGATCACCGCCTTCAGCTCGCGCCGGAGTGCGGCCAGATCGGCGAGCTTGCGATCCACCTCGCGCAGATGCTCATTGGCGATGCGGTCGATGCCGGCGCAGTCGCATGTCCGGTCGTCCGACAGGCCAAGCAATGCGCGCACCTGGTCGAGCGAGAAGCCGAGGTCGCGCGCGCGCCGGATGAACGACAGGCGGCCCAGCTCGGCCGCGCCATAGGCACGGTAGTTGCCGGCGCTGCGAGCGGGCGCGGGCAGCAGGCCGATGCGCTCGTAATAGCGCACCGTCTCAACCTTGGTGTTCGTCGCCTTGCCGAGATCGCCGATCGTCAGCGCCATGCCCTTGACCCTGTAGTTGCTACAGCCCCTACATGGATCGTCGCGCTGATGATTGCGAGGTGACGACATGGCAGGTGGATGCTGCGGCGGCTGTGCCGCACCGGACACGAAGGTTGACGATCGGGCATGGCGGCGCGTGCTGTGGATCGCGCTCGCCATCAACGCCGGCATGTTTGGCGTCGAGATCGTCGCCGGCGTGGCGGCGCACTCCGCTTCACTCAAGGCGGACGCGCTCGACTTCCTGGGCGACGCCGCCAACTATGCGATCAGCCTCGGCGTCGCGGGAATGGCGTTGCGCTGGCGCGCTCGCGCCGCGCTGGCGAAGGGCGTCTCGCTGCTCCTGCTCGGCCTGTGGGTGCTGGGCTATACGGTCTGGATGGCGACGGCAGGCACGTTGCCGGGCGCGGAGACGATGGGGATTGTCGGCGTTGCCGCGCTGGTCGCCAACTTCGTCTGCGCCGCGCTGCTCTGGCGACACCGGGGAGGCGATGCGAACCGGCAATCGGTCTGGATTTGCTCGCGCAACGACGCGATCGGCAACATTGCCGTGGTCGGTGCCGCGTTCGGCGTGTTCGGCACCGGCACCGGATGGCCTGACATTGCGGTCGCCGCGATCCTCGCCGGTCTGGGCGTTTCCGGTGGTTGGCAGATCATCGGCAAGGCGCGCGCTGAGCTGGCTCAGTCCGCGCCGAACCTAAAGCGGATGCCACCGTTGATGGTGCGTCCGTCCAACGGCCCCCAGGCGTCGACGGTCCATGCCCCGTCCGGCGCGCGCCGGGGCAGCAGCAGCGAATCGTAGCGGGTCTGGCGGAAGTTCAGCAGGTTCTCTGCGTTGATGAACAGGCTGACCTTGCCCAGCACCAGCTCGCCCATCGCCCCCAGCTCGACATAGGGTCGGCTGCGCGTGCGATAGGGGTTGTCCTCCAGCCCCTGGCGGCCGGTGTAATAGGCTTCCAGTCCGATCCGGCCGCGCCCGTGCTTCTCCCACACCGCCGTCAGTCCGGCGGTGTTGCGCGGGGTGAGCGGCACAAGACGGCGACCGACGTCATCGGGGTTCGGCTCGCGCGCGTCGGTGCGGACGTAGCTGCCGGTAAAGGTGATGGCGTCCAGACGATAGCGCAGCAGCAGTTCGGCACCGCGCGTACGGGTTACGCCATCGGCGTTGACCAGCTCGGCGCGGGTCGCGCTTACGTCGCGGAGCTGCACGGCGTGGTCGATGTTCGATCCGAACAGCGTCAGGCTCGCCTCGATCGGGCCTCGCGCATAGCCGAAGTCGATGGACGCGCTGTCGGCTGTCTCGGCGCGCAACCCACGCAACGGCTCGATCCGCGACAACCCCGCCGCCTCCACCTCCTCGATGAACGGCATGGGCGCATAGAAGCCGCGCCCGAGCGAGGCGCGCACCGTCCACGGCCCCGGCTTGAACAGCATCGACAGGCGCGGGCTGATGCGCGTACCGTATTCGCTGTGATCGTCCAGGCGGGCGCTGCCTGCCAGCGTCAGGTCGGACGACAGCTTCTGCTCTCCTTGAGCGAACAGCGCCGGCACCCGGTAGGTGTAGTCGAAGGTCGGGAAGGTTCGCGAGCGGTAGCTGTCCACCTGATAGGCCGCGCCGGCGAGCCAGGTCGTACCGCCTGTGCCACCTCCAAGCGACGCCTCGGTCAGCACGGTGCGGTGACGATCGTTCTCGACCACATCGCCGAAGACATGGCGGTGTCCCTGCGTGACGCCCGACGCGCGCAGGTAGAGCGTACCGACACCCTCGATCGGTGCCTGCGCGTTGAGGCCCGCGTCCACCCGCCGGCTGCGCTGGTCCTGGGAAAAGGCCGAGCCGTCCGGCACGACGCGCCCCGACAGCGTGCCGCCGCGGCGCTGCTCGGCGAGCGCGCCCACCGTCGCATAGACCTTCGCGCCGCTCGCGCCTTCCCAGAACAGCCGCGGCCGGAACGTCCAGCGATGATAGCCGGGGATGTTCGCCCAGCCATCACCGTCGATGTCCTGCGCGTCCTGCCGGTTGAATCCGCCGGTCAGCGAGTAGCTGAGCGCATCCGTCAGCGGGCCGGAATTGTAGGCGGTCACGTCCTGCCCGCCACGACTGGTCGCGTTCAGCAACAGCTCGCCCTGCTGCACCGGCGACGGACGCCGCGACACGAGGTTGATGACGCCGCCCAGCGCAGACGGCCCGTAAAGCGCCGATGCCGCGCCCTTGATGATCTCGACCTGCCCCAGATCGGTCGGGGGTATCTGGAGGAGGCCGATCGAGGGTGTCTGCCCACCGTAGAGCGGCAGGCCATCGGCGAGGATTTGCGTGTAGCGCCCCTTTAGGCCCTGCACCCGGACGTTCGCCGCGCCCAGTGCGGGCGACGTGACCTGGACGCGGAGGCCCGGTGTCTCGTTGACCAGCATGGCGATGTTGCCGGGCTGCATGAGGATTTTCTCCTCGATCTCCTCCCGGTCCAGCACCTCGACGCGGATCGGCTCGTCCTGCACCCGGCGGCCCGTGCGGGTCGCCTGCACGACGATGTCCTCGCTTTCGTCGGCTTCCCCGGTGGGTGCCGGCTGCGCCGGTGCGGCTGGTCGATCCTGTGCCGTGGCGGCGCTCGCCATCAAGGCCAAGCTCGCAAACGTGAGCGGCGACACCATCCAGCCTTTGCCGCCCGTCCAATACAGCAAATCACTAACCCCGACGTACGCGGCGCGATCGTCGCGGCGCTTCGCAAGGCAGGCTCATAGGGCCTGTAGCCGCTACAGGGTCAAGCGCATCCCATCATTCCCGATTGGGAAGGACGAGCGAGACGGCCGGCGCATTCTCAATGGAATCGAATATCGGGAATGACGATTGCCACCCCACGGTGCCGGCTACGCTGGCCGATTGCCGCCCAACAGCCGGCATAGCTCGATGCGAGGGTGGCTTAGCCCCTTGAACGTGTCAGGACCGACTCGCCGAAGCTCTCTGTAACCCAGCGACCGCCAGAACCTCTCCGCTGCCCCGTTCACCTCAAGCACGGCGAGGCGTATTTCCTGCCCCCCGCGATCCACCGCCCATCGCTCGATCGCGTCATAGATCGACCGGCCGATGCCTTTTCCTCTGGCGACTGCATCCACGATCATGAAGCCGAGATACCAGACACCACTGCTTGGGTAGTCGCGTAGAATGGCGACCACCGCGACAAGCCCATCCTGGCCGCGCCAGCCCACTACGGTTTGATCGACCGCACTTTTGCCGTCCGGAACATCGCGGAACAGCTCGCGAGCTTTGCTGACTTAGCGTGTAGCCTAGCACAGGAGGTCATCCACTCGCCTCCCCTGTCCGTTACGCGCTAAGGCTTCAACGGCTGTCGGGGCTTCCCTGCGTCGGTAGCGCGTCTGCTTGATCGCCTGCCTCTACCGTCCTGCACAGAGACGCCAAGGTCGCGTGGCGCATAGCGATATCCAGATGCTTGGTCTTCACGTCGATCTGGGTTGCGCTGGATGCAAGCTGCAGGTGCTGCTCGGCGCGCCGATTATGGTATTCATAATCCTGATTGTTCCCCATGCCGTCGTCTCTTACATCGATGTCGATGCTTCCGCTACGGCCGTATCGGCTTCATGTCCACAGCATTATCACGCTTCAGCAAACCACGCGGTATGGCCGATATAAGCTGGTAAGAGCGTCACCCATCAGGATTGAAAGGCAGTGTCTCGGTCGTGAAGAAGCATAGTGGTTCATCAACACCAGCGATCCCCTCGGAGGCGACCTCGCCCGAGGACGCCCCCGGCGTGTTGACCAACCATGCCGCCAAAGTATTCAATCGCCATATCGACACCATGTTGCGGCCTTACGGACTACCCATGGCGCATCTCACTCCGCTGATGCAGCTCTACCACCATCCAACCATGCTGCAGCGCGACCTTTTCAAAGCCTGCGGTATTGGGCAACCGGCAATGGTCCACGCGCTTGCTAAGCTGGAAGATGCAGGTTTCATCACGCGCGAGCAGAGCGAGCATGATCGTCGTTCGGCGATCATCAGCATGACCGATCGGGGACGGGAGATGGTCCAGGCCGCGTGGCCGATCCTGATCGATGCCAACGTCCATGCCATGGCGGGCTTCACTGCAGAGGAGAGCCAAGTCCTAGCCGATCTCCTCAGGAGGCTGATAGCAAACCTCCAATCATAGGGCGCTGGGTCTCTCGACTACCCGCAATCGCCACCCCCGCGCACCAATAAAGCATCGACGTCGATGGAACCTTCGTAGCCGCCAGCCTTTCTCCGCTTGATACATCGATATCGATTTAGATGGCGGTGTCGTGCAGACGGGAGGCTTGGGATGGTGGGCGAGATGGTGCAGCATGCGGTTCGCCCGGCCGAGGAGCGGTCATCCAGGCGCGAGGTCTTTCGAGGGATGCTCGGCGCAGGTGCAGTGGCGGGTGGCCTCGCGATCGCCGCGACGTCGTCCGCGCAGACCGCGCGGCTGAGTGACGCCGATGTGCTGAACTTCGCGCTCAATCTCGAATATCTGACGGCCAACCTGTTTGCGTTTGCAACGACCGGCTCCGGCATACCGTCCGACGCGCAATCGGGATCGACTGCAGCCGGTGCGCAGGGTCAGGCGACCGGCGGCCGGCGCGTCACCTTCGTGACGCAAGAGACGCAGGAGTACGTCGCCGAGATCGCAGCCGACGATCTGGCGCGCGTGCGTTTCCTCCGCCGTCAGCTGGGCTCCAGCGCCATCGCACAGCCCGCGATCGATCTCGGCGTCACGCCGACCAGCGCGTTCAGCCGGGCGGCGCAGGCCGCAGGCGTGGTTCCTGCCGGCGCCGCATTAGACGTCTATGCCGACGAGACGTCGTTCTTGCTCGGAGCGTACATCTTCGGCGATCTTGCGGTGACCGCCTATAAGGGCGCTGCGCGTCTGATCGGGAACAAGGAACTGCTCGACGCGGCGGCCGGCATCCTCGCCGTGCGCGCCTACAACGCCTCGACGATCAGGTCGGCGCTCTTCGCCGGGACGCTGATCAAGCCGCCTGCCGCGGGGGAGTTGAACCCGATCACGGTGTCCGAACAGATCTCGGATGCTCGCGACCTGCTGGATGGTCGGGATACGCTGAACGAGACTCTCGGCCGCGGTCCGGATGCCGACCAGGGTCTGCGTACCTCGACGACGGCAGACGGCGAGATCGGCAACCTCTCGCCGCTCAACAGCCGGGGGCTCGCCTACAGCCGGACCCCCGAGCGCGTGCTGAACATCGCCTATCTGTCGCCAAGCGCCGTCTCGTCCGGCGGTTTCTTCCCTGCGGGCGTGAACGGCGCCGTGCGCACCAGCGGCGCGGCGAACTGACTTGAGGATCCGAAGGAACCATCGCCATGATCAAGGATGCCGTCTACGCCGCGCTGGAGCTGTCCGAGCACCGTCGAACCCAGCGCCGAGCCTTCCTGAAGACCGCCGCAACGTCCTCGCTCGCGGTGGGTGGCCTCTCCCTCCTGGCGGCGTGCGACGACGATGACGACGGATCGGTGGTCAACCCGACGCCGACGCCGACGCCGACGCCCACACCCACGCCGGGCACCGCCTATACCGACGGCGACCTGCTCAACTATGCCCTCAACCTCGAGTATCTCGAGGCGCAATATTACTCGATCGCAGCGCTCGGGCGCGCCTTGCCCGAGAGCAGCCTGAGCGGCACCGTCGGTACGCGCGGCGCGGTCACGGGAGGGCGCAAGGTCGCCTTCCAGGACCGCGGCATCGCCGCAATCGCGCGTGAAATCGCGTTGGACGAGATCGCGCATGTCGAGCTTCTCCGGACCGCGATCGGATCGACCGTGATTGCGCAACCGGCGCTCAACATCGACGGTGGCACGACCGGCGCCTTTACGGCTGCGGCACGCGCGGCCCGCATCGTCGGTCCGAACGAAACCTTTGATCCCTATTCCAGCGAGGACAATTTCCTGCTCGGAGCCTTCATCTTCGAGGACGTCGGCGTCACCGCCTACAAAGGCGCAGCGCGTTTGCTCGTCGACCTCGACATCCTCGAGAGGGCAGCGGGCCTGCTGGCCGCGGAGAGCTACCATGCCGCTCTGGTGCGAACGGGCCTCTACGCGCGCGGCCGAATGACGCCGAGCTTTCGCACCTCCACCAATGCGATCTCCGATGCGCGCGACAGCCTCGACGGCTCTAGTGACCTCGACCAGGGCACCCTCACCCAGCTGGGTGGGGGCGGCACGACCGCCAACATCGTCCCCAGCGACAGCGATGGCGTCGCGTTCGGGCGTACGCCGGAGCAGACGCACAACATTGCCTATCTGCGCGCAACGGCAGGCATAGGGGGCGGGTTCTTCCCGGCCGGCACCAACAATCGGGTGGAAAGCCTGCGCGTGAGCGGCGCCAATGGATAGCCGCCTCACCCAGGCAACAGTCAGTTTACGTCGGTCTTTGCCCGCGGCACGGCTTTATCGCGCCGGCTGTCCATTTCTTGTCCCGTTAGCTGAGGAAGGTCTGCACGAATGCGGCGTCGTATCCTGATCTCCGGTGCGAGCATCGCCGGTAACACTGCAGCCTGGTGGCTTTCCCGCTTCGGTCATGAGGTCACGGTTGTGGAGCGGGCGCCCGCCTTCCGGGATGGCGGACAGAATGTCGACGTCCGCGGGGTCGGACGAGAGGTTCTGCGGCGCATGGGGATCGACGATATCGCCCTGAAAAACGGAACGACGGAGGAAGGCACCGCCTGGGTCAACGAAGACGGCTCGGTCGCGGCGCAGCTCGTAACGGAAGAGCTAGGCGAGGACGGACCCACAGCCGAACTGGAAATCCTGCGCGGCGATCTGGCCCGCCTGATCTATAAGCCTGCGTCGGAGCAGGCGACCTATCGGTTCGGCGACAGGATCGAGGCGATCGACGACCGGGATCGCGATGTGGAGGTCACCTACGCTAGCGGCGACACCGGGACCTTCGATCTGGTGGTCGTCGCCGAGGGTGTCGGCTCCGCCACCCGCGAGCTGGTCTTTCCGCGCGAGAACGACCCGCGCTGGATGGACGTGACGATGGCCTATTTTACGATCCCGCGGGTCGCTAGCGATGATCGGATGTGGCGCTGGTACAACGCCACGGAAGGTCGCAGCATCTCGCTGCGGCCCGACAATCACGGCACGACGCGGGCGAACCTCACCATCCAGAAGCCCTCGCAGGGCGAGCAGGACTGGGATCAGGAGTTGCAGAAGGTCTTCATGCGAGACCGCTTCGCCGATGCGGGCTGGCAGGCGGACCGGGTGCTCGCCGGCATGGAAGAGACCGACGACTTCTATTTCGATGTGCTGCGACAGGTCCGTATGCCGCGCTGGTCGAAGGGACGCGTCGTGTTGACCGGCGACGTCGCCTGGTGCGCGACGCCGCTCGCCGGCATCGGAACCACGCTGGCGGTGACCGGCGCCTATGTGCTGGCGGCCGAGCTGCAGCGGAACTCCGACGTCGATGCTGCGCTGCGCGGCTATGAGGCTGCGATGCGTCCGATGGTTGAAGAGGGTCAGGGCGTCCCGAAGTTCGGGTCCAAGATGATGCAACCGCAGAGCCGTCTTGGCATCCACCTCCTGCACGGCGTCCTGAGCCTTGCGACCAAGCCGCTGGTCCGCAGCGCTGTAGCGAAACTCACGACACGGGACTCAAAGGCTCCCGACCTGTCACACTATCCCGGTGCTGGAAGCTGACCATGCCGCCGATCAATGAAGGATCGCGAATGTCTGCTCCTCGCTTCACCAAACCTGCCCTCCTGGGCGCGTGCGCCGCGATGCTAGCGATGACGACGACCGGATGTCTCGACGAGAGTTCCGCCCAGACGCCGACACCCACCGCCACGCCAAGTGCTGCGGCAACGTCGGCGGGCACCGTCCTCACCCTGCTCGGCGTCGAACCCGGCCCGGTCGCGACGGCACAGGGAGCTGGCATCGCTACGTTGCTCACCGTCAACGGCAAGAACTACCTGTTCGACAGCGGTGTGGGGACGTCGCAGCAACTCGCCAATCTGAAGCTGATGCCCAAGGACGTGTCGAACGTCTTCCTGACCCATCTCCACGACGATCACACCGCCGATCTTCCAAGCTGGCTCAGCTTCGCCAACACCGGACGGATCGGACTGCCCGAGGGCGGCTCGGCGCAGCCCGCACCCCGGATCGGCATGTACGGGCCGCCACTCATCGAGGAGTATGTCGCCGGGCTGGATCGCCTCCTGAACGTCAGCGGTGCGATCCGCAGTGCGGAAGCCGAACAGACGTTGAAGCCGGCCAGAGACCTGTTCGACGTGCACACGGTGATGGCGCCGGGCGAGTTCTTCCGGGACGATAACATCCGCGTCTCGGCGATCCGCAACACCCATTACACCGGCCGCGGCGTCACGATGCCGGGCGGCAGCTTCTCCTACTCGTACCGCATCGAAGCGCCGGGCAAGGTGATCGTGCTGACCGGCGACACCAGCGCGTCGTCCGATCTCCCTAGTTTTGCGCGCGGCGCCGACATTCTGGTGGCCGAACTGGTGAGCGATGATCCTTCCGACTTGCCCCCCGGACTGACCGTCGCGGTCGCGCAGGAGGGACATCTGTCGCCTCGGCAGGTGGGCGAGTTGGCGGCTGCCGCAGGCGTCAAGAAGGTTGTTCTATCGCACTACAGCAAGGCGACCGAGGCCGACCTGCGCACCATCGCATCGATCTTCCGCGGGGAAGTGGTCGCGGGCAAGGACCTGATGACCTTCTGATTGAGGTGTCACAAAGAACGGGCCCGGATGTAAGCCGAGGGGCGTCTTGCTCCATTCGGGCATCGTCTGGTGTCCCGATTACGATCACAGACCGTGCGGAAACTCAGCGGTTGGCCGCCACCTGAAGCCCCTTGCGTCGGGGCGGGTCAGAAGACCGTTCAAAGTCGGGTTGCGGCTATGCCGACGCCGCAGTGGCCCCTGAGGCTGCAAGTCTGGCGCTGCCTCGGGGCAAATGGCGCCCCGGATCAGACCTGTATTGCCCGGATTAGTCCTGGAACGCCGATAAGGGTGATGGCTCGTCTGAGATTGTAGGCAAACGCGGTCAGGCTGAACTCGGCGCGAACCTTCTCGAGCCCGCGCATCAGAAACGCGCCGTGGTTCATCCACTGCTTGATCGAGCCGAACGGATGCTCGACCGTTTCCCGGCGGACGTTGAGGATACTGGGCCGGTCCGCGAGCCGCGTCGCCATGCGGTCCAGCACCGCCTCGTTCTCCCAGCGGTTGATGCGCCGCCAGCGGCTGCTCGTGCAGCGCGCCTTGATGGTGCAGGCGGCACAGGCGGCGGGGTTGGAATATTGGATGTTGGCGTGGCCGCGCGTCACCGCGCGATAGCTGATGTCGAGCGTCCGGCCACCCGGGCAGTGGTACGCGTCCGCTTCGGCGTCGTAGCGAAAGAGATCCTTGGGAAAACGGCCGTTGGCGATAGCGCTGCCCCGTTTCAGCCGGGCGACATAGGGCGTGATACCGTTCGCCTCACACGCCTCAATGTCCTCCCCCTTGTAATAGCCCATGTCGGCGACCGCATCGATCCGCTCGACGCCAAGCGCCTCCCTGGCCGCCCCGGCGGTCACCGCCAGCAGGCCCATGTCGGTGGCAGCGTTGGTGACGTGCTGTTCGACGATCAACTTGTGCTTCGCATCGACCGCCACCTGCGCGTTATAGCCGACCGTGGTCTTCTGGCCCGTGACCATCGCGCGCGCATCCGCGTCGGTCAGCGAGACCTGGCTCTCGCCGCTGGCGGTCAGCTGGTCCAGCATCGCCTCCTGCGCCTGCCGCCGCTCGCGCACCCTGGCGATCTTCGCAGCCAGGACCTCGCTACGACCAGGCCCATGGCCATCCTCGCCGCGGTCGATGGCGTCCAGCTCGGCCAGATATCTTTCAAGCCGCTCGTCGGCTGCGGCGATATACCTGGCCAGCTTGTCGGGGGAGAAGTTGCGTCCCGGATTGTTCACCGCCTTCAGTCGCGTGCCGTCCACCGCCAGCAGCTCGCGCCCGAACAGGTCGAGCTTGCGGCACAGGATGACGAAGGCACGGAACACCGCCTTGAACGCGCCCCGGTTGTCGCGACGAAAGTCGGCGATGGTCTTGTAGTCCGGCCGCAACCCGCGCAGCAGCCAGATCAGCTCGAGGTTGCGCGTCGCCTCCGCTTCCAGGCGCCGGCTCGACCGCACCCGGTTGAGATAGCCGTACA
>Ga0325400_1003517_pt1 | contig 14182 bp, 6 predicted proteins | sample PopdelMetagenome_2_FD_205662 | JGI IMG/M metagenome (GOLD analysis project Ga0325400, IMG submission 205662) | Populus deltoides microbial communities from Bellville, Georgia, United States - Xylem-PdKOR-R1 | ecosystem: Host-associated > Plants > Phyllosphere > Stem > Wood/Secondary xylem... | reverse complement strand
TGATTTGTTGCGAGTTATATATTTGTTTTAAAAAGATTGGACATGCAAGTTATTTTTGTGTGTTATATTACATAGAATATTTTAAAGTGTAATTTAAAAAGTTGATGCAAGCATCTAATTAAATAAATTAATAATCATCTATGTAAATAAATGAAAAAAATTCATTAACAATAATTAAAATAAGAAATAGATATAGGTTAAGATATTTAATCCTAAAAAATAAGACATTTACTTGGTTGTGTTTACTGAATTTATTTATTAAAATCAATAAAATATAATAGAAATAGACATACAGATGAAACTAATTGAATAAATAAAATAAAAAAGATATTATGCAAGATTGAACATGTTAGAAATATTATCTAAAAATAAATATTTTTTATTTTTTAAAATAAATTTCATTAATAAAAAAACCAAAAAACATTATAGATGAATCAAATATCTTTAAAAATGAAATACACAAAAAACATTTTTTTTTAAAAAAAAACCTCCTATTCAAAAAAGACTTGCAAAAATGTGATCTAAATTATGAGACTAGAATAAACCGATAGAAAAGAAACTGAAAATAACTACAAAACTAATATTTTTTTTAAATAATGTAGAATGATGAAATTATAAAATAAAATGAGAAATTTTTTTTTCAAATCATATTAACTTTTTAAACATGTGACTTAGGTTATTAGATTAGAAGAAATACAAAAAAATAAAATCACAAAGCCCAATCTTGAGCAAATCAAAATAATTACACAAAAAGATTTAATATATATATATATATATATATGTGGGTGAAAATCAAAATAAAAAATAAATTACAAGGCAACAAAATTTTTTTTAATTAAAGGGTTAAATTGAAAAGAAAAATAACTTTAACATAAAGAAAAACAAATAAAAAAGAATGAGAGTCAAATTGGAAAAAATAATACACTATAAACTTTGGTTGGAGGATGAAATTGAAAACTAATAAAACTTTAACGAAAAGGTCAAGGCTAAGAACAAAAATCAAAAGAATAAGGAATGAAATTGAAATATAAAAAATAAAGAGGATATTTTTTTTATATGAGAGAGAAAAGAAGGGGAAAAAAAAGAAATGATCATTGGTGACAAACTGTCCATCAACCGCCTTCACGTGCCACACTAGGAGGAAGAAAACATGGTGGTGCTTCCATCACCATGGTGGATAGGCAGGTTTGGCCACTCGAAGACACCGCACGTGCCATCAAAATGGCACAAACACCTCTCATGCACTGATGTGTGATGAGCACGCGGCAACAATTTTTTTGAATAAAAAATTAATTATCCAACAGTTCCATTTATTTTTACTTTAGGTTAAATAAATTATTTTACTATTTAAAAATTTTGGGAAAAACGCATATACCCTCTAATAATATTTTAATAATCAATGGGTCATTGAAAAAGACCAAGTTGATCCCAACATAAAGGCTTCCATTTCTTTGACTAAAAGGTGAAAAAATAATTTTACTGTAGCAATCCATGGTAATTTGTGTCTAATATTATAGTAAAAAACTCACACCCTATATATACACGTGCGCGCGCTAATCGCTTGATTTTTTTCAGCTAAAAAGTAAAAACACTACTGTTTGGATAATAATAATAATAATAGAGTAAAAACTCAAGGAGCTTTAACTTGATGTTCCCCCAACAAATTGTGTCATTGATCAACCCAAGATTTTGACCCCGTCAAGCCAGGTCATTTCTTCCCCTATTTTTTGGGACTCAACCCGTCTTAGGCATTGAGTTACAATGTTCACGGGTCAACCCGCTTGGTTAAGTTGGTGTTTTCAATAGTCTTTTTTATTATTTTTATGCTCTTTTAGATTAATGTTTTTTTTTTTTCTAATTTCATCCATCAACATTTAGTTTATTGAGATTCTTGAGCCATTATTTTTTTTGAATTTGTTTTTTATAAGATAATCTCGTTCTGATGATCGAGGTCATAAGTTTGAAAAATTATTTTGAGTCAGTTTGTCATTTTCTTAAACCTTTTTTCTAATTATTTTATTTTAGTTTGATTCTTCAACATTTGATTAATTCTGAATCATCCTTTATTATTTTTTTTTCATTTCCTTCCTGTAGGGTTATCCCGATCTCATATTCCAAGTCATAAATTTGGTGGGTTAACCTGGTTTGATACGAGTCTTTTTTTTCTCTTTTTTTAATATTTTTCTATAATTTTAGCAATCGCTTTTTTATTTATTCATTTTACCCGGGCTACTTGACTAATCCACGACTCAAGATATGAGATTGAGATAAAAAAGAATTAGAATTTCTAAAGAATGACCTAGTAAAAAAAGACCAAAGTTCAATAAAAAAAACATAAAAAAAGAGCTAACCCGGGTTAAATTTACTTATCCGCTCTCAAGATAACCTAATAGAAAGAAAAGCTAAAATTGACAAAGATCAAGGGCCAATAATTTAATGTAAAATGATAAAATTAAGAAAAAAAACAATGTTATAAAACAAAAGTCGAGGGAAAAGAAACTTGAGTCAACCAAGGCTAACTCAACTAACTCGTTACCCACGACATAAGATTGAGATTAAAATAATAAACTTCCAAAAGAAAGACCTATAAAAAAACCTGATTTAAATAAATTTGTTTTTGAAAAACTAACCCGGATTAACTTGACTAATCCGCATTTAGGATAACCCCATAGAAAGAAAAGCGAAAAAAACCACAAAGCTTAAGGGTTAATAATATAAAGCCAAAGGATAAAATTGAAAAAAAAAAACCAACCTCACAAAAAAATATAGGAAAAAAAAATTGAGTCAACTTAGGTTAACTCGGATTAACCTGTTACTCGGGATATAAGATCGAGATAACTCAAAAAAAAAAAGTGAAACAAACAATGAAGTCAAAGGTCTAATAACTAAATATCAAATGATGAATTTATATATATAAAAAATAATTTTTAATAAACAACCCCCAAAAAGGCCGAAAATAATCGAGCTCGGGTCATAAGATAGAGATTACTATGTAGGAATGCAATCATAAAAAAATGATAAAGTAAAATTTTCAACCGTAAAACAATTTAAAACTCAAATAATATTGACCAAATATGGAATAAAAACAAAATGAAAAAAATAATAATTAGGGGCTAAATTGAAAGAATGAAGATCAAAATTGGATAAGAAACCTAAATGAAATAAGATGTTGAGGGAAAAAAAAAGATAAATCAAGAAAATGATAAGAAAATAGCAATCAAAAGAAAAAAGACCAAAATTAGATTAAAAAACAAATAAAATAAATTGGTAAGAGACAAAATAAAATAAAATAAAACATAGAAAAAGAACAATCAAAAGTAAGGGGTCAAATTGAATATAAAAACCAAATGGAATAAAAATATTCAGGGACGAAATTGAAAAAAAAGAAGCTAAACTTCAAAAATCACAAAAAGTAATGTCGCACATGTACAACGTCACGACGATCATCCTCCTATATCAAGATAGTTGGGAATGATGTGGGAGGAAAGGACAAGGAATTCTTGTCTTTTTTAGTAAAAGAAAAAGAGAATGAGAGTCGTCACCTTGTATTTTGATCACTAGAAACCCTAACTGGTCTCAGAGTTCGAGTAAGGAGACTGATTACATGAAGGGAAAGTATTAACACCCCTAATATATCCTATTTAGGGTATGCTGCATTGTTTATTTGTCTGATATAAACTAAGAAAATATTGTGTTTTCTAACTGTTGATCTATTTAAAATTGAAGAAAAGTCTTCCCCAGTAAGGAGATTTTTATCTTTTGAGGTAGAAAACCTAATTGTTTTAATGCCAATATAAAAAAATAAAAACAAACTATCTTTTTATTTAATACTAGGAATACGTCTTACGTATAAGTTCATAATCTCATATATTTTAAAAAAAAAATTGGTTTTGCTATTTTTGAAATGTAAGGCAAAATCCTAAGAAATTTTACAAACTTGTTGTAAAATTTATGCAAAAGTATTTTAGAATTTTAAAATAATTACTCAAATTATATATTTTTTTGGATTTTTGGCCATATGAAAGAAAAAACAAGAAATAGTTTTTCTTTTACTAGGTCAACCTGACCGGATTGATGTAAAATTTTTTGTTCAACCATAAACCGACACAAAAATCTTTGTTTGACAAGAAAAAACCCCAAAACAAAATCAAAGTAAAAAATAGATTAAACACCAAAAAAACACAAAACTCAAAAATTATTGAACAAAACGGATGAAACACAAAAAAAATGGTGTTCTTCCCAAGAAATGGACCAAATGTGGTCCAAATCTAGAGGGTAAGGTGATCTTCTTTCCAAAAATACGAAGAACATGCCCAAAAAGCCTAGAAGTTTTCTAGCAAAGGCAGCCTCTGTCAAGCCAGAAAATATCATTTTTGGCTTTTAAAGCATGTCTTTTTTATCCCAAGAAGTTATAGTATCGTAGACAAACATCTTTGAATCTAAAAACTAATAAATAAACATCAAACAATCAAAATGAAGCATGAAATACCAAATCTAGAAACTAACAACTTAAAAGAGCCTAAATTTTCATGCAACATGGATTCAAAATAGAACCTATTTTTATGCATGAATAAGCTCAATATGCTAAGGATAAATATCATTGCATTAACATGCATAACTTAAACTAAACCAAAACTTTAAACAACATTCATATTCATATATATCAAAAGAAAAAAAAAAGCTTAAACATAAACTTTAATATATTAAAAACATAAAAAAAACACAAACTTTAAAATAACTAGATTAAACAAAAATCAAAGCAATAAAGAGGTGAATGCAACATTGCTTATTAAGCATTCAAACCTCCTTTTATGTTTCTAAACGTAAACATAAACAAAAAAAATAACAAAAACAACAAAAGTAGGCCACAAAGGATCTATTTTTAGGTTTGCAATGTATACCTAGAACAAGTTATTCTCTTTTGGCTTTTATTTGGAAAGTTTTGCCTCACATAAGCTTACAAAGTTTAAGAAAAACTTAGTTTTTACTCTTAGACCTCTAAACTTATATTTCTTATTGTTATTACTCTCTTTTTCTTATCTATTCTTATCCTTTCTTCTTTTCTTTTCTCTTTTTGTTTTTTCTACCCCTAGTGAACATGTTTGGGGGGGTATTTATAGGGTTTTGGGAGGTCTTGAATTCATTTATGACCTCTTGATCTTGAGAGGAGTGTTGTGAACCCTTGATAAGGACTCAATAAGAAGCCTTTGTGTGTGAACACAAGAAAACGAACTCGATTTTTGTTAGATAGTTGCATTGTTAGGGATGACTGCGTTCCTCATTTTTAAGGCTTTTTCAAAGCAATTTTGATGTTATTATTGCCTGTGACAACTTGAAGTTGGTAGAGGGGATGCATACCTTCCATTTGAATCTAACCTTGTTCAATTTGGAGGTCTGTAGCTTCACATTCAAGGGCTTAAAGTTGCCAACTCGATCAATCAAAACTGTCAGAGCTTACTAGATGGTCTACTTTCAAGGCTTTGTTAGAGCAATTATAACATCATCGTTATTGAGGACAACCTAAATTTGGTAGAGAAGATGCACACCTTTCATTTGAATCCAACTTTGCTCAGTTTGTAGATATGTAGCTGCATATTTATGTGTTTGAAGTTGCCAACCTGATCAACCCTAAGTTTAAAAACCAAGTGATGGCTGATCAGGGACAAGATTTTAGGAACTTCCATGAAAAATTTGGGATGTAAACATCTAATTTCATGGAAATAAAGTTGTATATGAGATGTTTCTCTTCCATTTGCAAAAAAAAACTCATGTCATTTGGATGTCTAGAACTCCGAAGGAGCTTTCGGAAGATGCCAACTTGATCATCATGAATTGCTAAGTAAGAAAATGAACATAGGTTGAATGACGCGTCATCTGGGTTAAAACCCTAGAAATTAGGGTTTTTAATTTGGAATTTGTCAAAATTTCAATTTAGCCTTTGTTCTTCTAATTGCGATGCATGCACTTTTAATTCATACAAAAACTTTTTAATTGCAAACAATTTAACCCCCGCCAAATTCGATTGTCAACCCCTAAGTTGGCTTATTTTTTTCTTTTGGTCCTTGGTTCTGAATTTGTGCATTTTAACCTTTAATTGATAAAAAAAAACTTCTATTTTTTTCAATTTAGCCCATAATTTGGTTAATTTCAGCCCCTATATTCACGCGTCTTTTTTAGTTCGGTCATTGGTTTTGAACTTCTTAAATCAATTCTATAGACCAAATTAACTCCTAAAAATTGCAATTCGACCCCTAAACTTTAATTTTTTTTTTCTAATTAAAGCTTAAATTGACTTTAAAAATCAATTTTTCTTGTAATTAAGCCATCAATAAATTCAAATAAACCTTAGAAAATCTAATGGAGTCCTTAAAAATTCAATTTTGAGTTTTCCTCCTCAAATTAATTTTTCTTTACCAATAAGGCCTTCATCAGTCGAAAATACACTATCCCATTTTTCAATATTGTATATTTGATCTTCCTCAACTAGTCTCCAGCGATTTCCTAGGTATTATAGTATACTTTTCTCATAATATATATATATATATATATATATATATATATATATATATATATTTTCTTCCAATATTTTTTGTATTTTTTTGTATTTTATTTATTTATGTGGGGCCTCAAAATGGGTAACAACAAGAAAAATAAATAGTAATTAAAAGAATAAAGGTCAAATCGATAAAATGACAAACTTGAGGACACAATTATTTTTTGGAATGCCTTGCGTGAATTTCAAGGGCATGAGAGAGAAAAGAGAGAGGAAACAAAAAAACTCCTTTGTAGCCCAACCGGATCTCCGTCGTGAGCACGCGCCCCATTTCTAGACAGAGGATGACTCGCCACTCTCAACTCCGCTGCAGATGGAGGATTTTGGCAACCACGCTCCACCCAAAAGACGCGGGGGTTGTCACATGCCGACGCGTCAACAAATTTTTTTTATAATATTTCATTATTTAAAATTACCAAATGGCCCCTAACTAAATCCAAAAAATTCAAAAAAACTAGAATGAAAAGACTAAAATGCCCTTGAAACAAACTTTTTTTTTAAATTCAAGGGCAATTATATAATTTAACTGTTTAAAAAAATAGAAAACACAAAGAAGCCCTATGCGTGATCATTTTTTTCTCTAAAGGGTATGGTTATTATTTTATTGAGCAATGTTTTTTTTTAAAAAAAAAAAAACGAAAGAGCGCATGAGTGAAAGCTTAACATTTTTTTTGCTTGGCAAATTAACAATTTTGTTGTGATAAAAAAGATATCATGATTAATTTGTCCACAATTAATTTTGCAATGTATAATGAATCCTCTCCAAAAAAAAAAAAACGATTCTATCTCTAATTGCAAGCTTCTCAAATATTTTGTTTAAGAATAAAAATGTTATTTCACTGTTCCTATGACAGTGAAATGTATCTCGGAAACACTGATGATTTTTTTTTTTTAATCATGGAGCAAAACAATCGTTTACATTGCAGTGGATCCCCAAGCTGCATTAAACCTGTACTATAATACATTATTGTATTATATTAACCATGATGATTATTCAAAGCTGTAGATTCTTATTAAACTCAATCTAAAAGGGCGTCAGTACCAATTTTTTTTTTAAGTAATTAACAAGAAACTTTTTTTAAAAAGAAAGACATTAATTCCAGATTGATTTTTTTAAAACCCTGTCAGAAGCAGGGGAGCCTTTGTGGTCCATAAGCGAGCAATGTACAGATTGACCAAGTAAAAAGGGAAAGGAACAGATTCATGAACTTCCTAATTTTTTAAAGCAAGAATTTGTGAAGATAGGACAACAAATACAATGTTCGAGTTATTCGTCCATAAGTTAAAGCGACCCGTATTTTGTTGCGACTCGAAGGTCGCTTTCCCAGCAAAAGGTTGCAGATGATAGCTGAGGCGCAGGGAGAGCACGATTGCTTCTCCTTTATTCTCTCTTAGTGGTGCCCCATGGAATATCATAAGTGGGATATGACAGGTTCCGTGACTTATCCCACTTCCTCAGCACACTTCCATACCTCCGAGTTTTTGAAGACAGACATTAGTGCATCCACCTGTTTTTTAAAAAGTCAATGCAAGTAAATTTTGATAGGGTAAACCAGGAAGAAGATAAGAAAAATGATTTCATTCATTAGGTTACAGCAATGAGAAGCAGTCACTTTCAACTGGCGAGAACACAAATTAATCAAAAAGGGGCAAAATTTATACATTATAGCACGCTAGATACTGATCAACAAATAATGTTACACATTGAAAGAGACTATTTTTACTGTTACCAAAGAAATTCTCACCTGGCTACAACAATTTGATTCCTACAGTAATACCTATATCCTACACCAACCTAACCAAGAGCCCTTCCATGTTGGGGAACAATATATAATTCTGGTAAGGTTTTATACAAAAAAGGTGGACATTCTTCCAGTCAGATCACTGTCTCTCTACCACTGCATGAGTCACTGCTACCCCATTATCTGGTTTTGTCATTCTCTCTCCAATGCCTGCCCATAACGGCGGCCACCTTCATCTGTTTCCAAGAAAATTACCGAACATAGGAATTCAATAAATAGGATGAAGTTCTACGGAGAGTACAGCTGGACTAATATATCCAGGAATGTATATGCCAGTTTCCAAAACATGTATGAGCTAAGCATCCATGAAGCAAGAGACCATTTTATCCACTACTATAGAAATTCTATAATTATTACTTATTTGACTGGGTGAATATAATATTAGTGACTTCAAAAAAGCAAGGACGGAAAGTATGTGATTCAAATGCTGTGTAACGATGGCACCCATATCAGCATAGAATGGGATTGCCACCCTAATCCTGTGTTTGGTAAACATAGAATTGACAACTGCGAAATAGACAATGGAGAAAAATTTGACCATTAGAGATTGCACACAGGGTAGTATGTCTTATTCCCAACCACTGGGTCCAGGATGATGCCAAAGACTGAAGCTCAGTCCACGCAACAGCTTTGAGACAGCCTAAGTAAAAAGTTCATATTTAACCTCAAGAGAGATATGAACAAGAGGCTTATGGTCATCTGAATCATATGTTGCCCCAAAAGCCTCTACTTGTTCAAGAATCAGATAATGACCATTCATTTTGGCAACTATGGAGTCATATCATGTCAAATTTTCTTGGGAAGCACCCAGCAATTATTAAGCAATCTTTAAAATGACTGACATGAGGCAAAGTCTAGAGAAAGATACAAGATGGAATGATACATACCACTTTCACCATCAGAAATATCAGCGAGCCTTGAAATTGCATCTACTAGTGCTTGCTCATGATCCTGCTTTGAGAAAATTAACCACTCAGATATACAAAATAGATAAATATGCTGGGAAATGTGGAGAAGAAATAGGGAACAGACAAAAGAATCCACCAAGCTTTTTGTCTGACCTTCAATACTTTCTTTGCTTTCTCAATCTCAAGAGGATCAGGATGATTTGCATTGAAAACTCTCTCCACCTGTTCAAATTTACTACTGATTAAATAACCTGTGGGAAAAGTTACAGATTTTGAATTCCTCATATCCATCAACATGGTTTCACATACCTCCCTGATTAGAGAATCTGTATGAAGAATTTGTATATCATCGGGCACCTTCTTTCCAATCCCATTTTGTGAAGGCAACAACTCTTTCCTGGATTGACCTTTGGTAACCCCTCTACCTCTTCCAGGACCAGGACCAGGACCACCATCCCGGCCCATTGACCTATTTATCCCATGCCCTGAACCACCATAATTGCCACGATGAGAGATTCCAGGGTCTTCATCAACCCATTGTATATCCTCAGGAGAGATCTGCAAGAAAAAGATTGTCAGTTAATGGAAGTTAAAACAGAAACTACCTTTTTTTTCTCATGGTTTAACATTTGATCCCAAAGTGAATAGTTGTACCATGCACCATATTTGGAATTGCCTTCTTAAAGCAAAGAATTTATCTAGGTGCATGCTAAGAAAGTCTTAAAGTTTTGATAAAAAGAAACAGTTAAAGCACAGCAATTATAAAACACTTCCATTCACACTTTAAATATGTCTCTCCCACTCCGAAAACATAATGAAAGTGCAACCTACTTTTCATTTCTTTTTAATCAGTGACAACAAGTCCTACAATATAAAAGCTTCAGGATAATACGGACATACAGTTCTACAATGCTAAATTGCAGCACCAAAGCACAAGCCATATAAGAAACAAAACAGGAAAAATAAATAAAATAAAAGAATCAATAGGTCCTATGGACAAAGCAACAGATATACCTCTGAGAGATTAACCCATTCCCATGTCTCATTTGCTGTTCCCATATCATACACCAGAGCATGCCGCCCCTAACAAAAACTATAAGTGAGCTATATAACCTGTTGAAAACAAATATGCCGAAAATCAATAATAATAAATACCTCAATTGGGTTGAAGTCAGTTATAACAGCCTCATAAAAGTGATTATCATCAGGCCACCTTGTTTTGACTCTCTTCCCAATATATTGATCAGCTCCTTCAGGAACAGCACCAGAAGATAGTCTATTAGCAACTTGACCTCTTCCGGATGGACCTGAGGATGGGTATGGAATGGACTTCATTGAAGAAGCACCAGGTAAACCCTGAGAAATGGAAAAAAGAAACGTTAAGGAAATAGACATATAAATGAGTAGAATTTGCCAGCTTTTGTATCTCAATCCATGTCTAACAAATTTTCACTCACTGGTTTTTGCTTCTTGCCCTTGGGTCCTGTTACCGGTCCACGTTTAGCAGCAGATGAAGATGGCTGGTGTGATGCAGAAACTGGTTGTGGGTGAAAAGATGGAGATGGCCCACCAAAGGATTGAGAAGGAATTGATGAGGTCATCTTCTGTTTCTTACGAGAAGCAGAGACAGTAGGACTAGGTATTGGATCATGAACAGCTTGACCTGTAGTGAGCATGCCAGATTGATGCCCACCTGCCTGTCTCCATTCCCTAATGGCATTACCCAAAATCATACACATTAAATAAAAAAGAGACTAATACTTGCTCTGATCTAACCAAAGGGGTTTCACTTGGAAAGTAAAAATAAAATTGCTTCATGATCCTATCATACCTTATCCTCCTTATTACATCATCTGCATTAACCCGGGCAAGAAGCTCTCTGTGCTCCTCATTAGACAATCTCAATTCCTTTCTAAGCTCTGTTATCAAACTTTCTTTCTCCTGAAGAAAATACATTTCATGTAGCAGTCATTTAAACCTGGTCAGACAGATTTAAAGCTATTAGAACTCACGATAATTAGATTACAAGTAGTACCCAAGTAATAGCATCAGCTTGTGCTTTAAAGGCTCTTAGAACTGAACTGTATGCTTCTTGCTCAAGTTGGTGAATTTGAGTCTCCATATCAGTTTCACCATACATTCTAGAATAAGGGACAGAACCTCCAACTGGTCTTCCATTCCCAGCCACACGACCCCCTCTGGGGATTCTGTTTTGATGTGATGGAGGAAGATCATCATCAGTTCCTGAAATCAAGCAAAGCAAAAAAAGAGACTATAAAAACCCATGACAACAGGATTGCAAATTGATCAGAATTTTCAAAAACAAAAATAAAGAGTTGGTTGTGCACAAATGACTTAACAGAGGCTATTCATTGAAAGTGCAAGGTCCATGGACAAAGCCTTTCACAGCTAGAGACATAACAACATGACTTCCTTGATGCCTGGTGCCCTTGTGTCTAAAGATTCAATATTTCCAGTACATTTTTGGCAACTTGTACCTCTGACAACTTTGTTTGGATTTTAACAACATTCATTGATGTCCATTACCCATAATCACTTAACTGCATTTGGGTTTTCTATACCATTCAGTACCATGTTTATTGAAAAACAAATTCTACGCCTTGCCTTATAGACCAATTAGTGGCAAGGTATGCAAAATTTAAAGCCCATATTATACTTACTTCATTGGTGGCACAAATTCCAGATGAAAGTTGCATCAAGAGAACCTCCAGGAGGTATGAAACTCAGATTTAAAGAAAATTTTGATGAGCAGAGTACTAACATTATAATAGAAACCCAAAATTAGGGAGCAAAATCCACGTTCAGAGTGTAATCAAAGGCATGTTAAGGGAAAACATATGGGGTTTTCAGCAACTTGAACATTTACCTTCAACATTATTCAAAAGCAAACAAAATGGTGATAGAAATAATCAACAAAGTGCAGCATTTCATTTACTCTCTCTCTAACATGTGCAAGCTACAACTCCAAAGACAGAAAGTTACAGTCTTTAAGTGCTTCAAGCTTGCTAATTACAACTAGAGTTTCAAACTTCGACACTCAAAAGAAAATTCAAGAACACTCAAAACACTGCTGCCCATCACCAACATCCACCAAATTTCACTTACAAAAGCACAACTTGCTAAAAATATACCTTGAATAGTACAGTTTTCCACTTAACTTGAATAAATTAACAATCCAACACCAATCAGAATTACTTTCACCCATCAATATTGCCCAAATGATTCCAATTCAAAAATAAATTTAAAAACAAAAAAAAAAACAATATCTTTCGAAAAGAAATTCTACAACAAATCCCTGACTTCATATCTCAAAATCCCAACTTTGTCCTCCAAGAAAACTCAAAATGCCTCAATTTCAAAATCCGCATTAAAACCCAACAGTTTAAATCAAGATTTCAAGAAAACCCTAACCCTAATCGATAAAAAAACCATTACATAACCCTAGAGAATTAACAAATAACCATATACAGAAACACAAAAAGGTTTGATCTTTGTAGATAAAAGCTCACCACTGCTATCGTAAGGCTCGTAATCCATAGCCGCCTTTGACACCCAAAACAACACGGCTTAAGCTCAGCGCCACCCCCAGAAAAACCCTAAATTTTAAAGCCACCAGTGGGATTTGACTCCAGGGATTTTTGAGGTCTAAAAAATTAGCTTAGAAACTTAATACGATATCGTTGAAGATGCAGAAACTTGAAAGATTTCTCTTACTCTTTAGCTGAATGACAGACTTTGAGCTTACAAACTGTGATTTTGATATTTTGTTTTTCCTTTTTTCATACTTTTTTTCAAAAATTAAAAAATTAAAAAACGGACTTCAAATAAATTATTAAATGGTTTTTTTCTTCTTCTTAAGTTTATAGTGGGGTTTTGAGATCCGTTACTTTATATATATATATTTATTTGTCATGTAATAAGGTGCCATGTGCTTGCTGTGTTCCTCAATCAGGCACAATAATTTGGTCTGAAATTCCTAGCCCAAGTTCAATTGACTGTTTTGGGGATTTTGTTGAATCTCGCTGGGTGTTGAATTTGAAGTCCATATAATGATTATCTACGGGTGGAAGTACGATGATTTTATCAAAGACCGAAGGTTTCTCCATATCTATATTTTATTTAGATATTTACTAGTTGGATAGCGCGCTATTTTTATAAAAACTATTATAAAAATTTATAATATAAAAAATATTTTTTTTAATATTAATAATAATTGTTTTTTCAAATTTATTAATTATTTTATTAATAATATTAAATATAATAAAAATAATAATATTTATAACACAAATAATACTATTTTTTTATATATGAATATTTAGAATTATAATAAAAATAATAATATTTATAACATAAATAATTATATTAAAAATTTTAAGGATGATTACAATACAAATAATAATATTTTTTATATCAATACTTTGAGTTATAATAAAAATAATAATATTTATAACACAAATAAACTATTTTTGATCTGAACACTTTGAATTATAAGAGAAAAAATAATATTTATAACACATATTATTATATTAATACATGTGGTTGGGGGCGGACGCGTCTAGACCCAACATGGAGGTGGGCGTGGTGGTATCCAGCCCCGCTTGGGGTTGGGCGTGGACGCCTCGAGGCTCAACTTCGGGTTGGGTGTGGACGGGCCTAGATTTTTAATTATAATAAAATTAAAATTAATTATAACACAAATAATATATATTTTTAATATTAATAATATGTTTTTTTCAAATTTATTAATTATTTTATTAATAATATCAATTATAATAATATTTATAACACAAATAATAATATTTTTAATATTCACACTATTAATTATAATAAAAATAAAAATATTTATAATGTAAATAATTATATTAAGAATTTTAAGGATGATTACAATACAAATAATA
>Ga0325400_1003513_pt1 | contig 14193 bp, 9 predicted proteins | sample PopdelMetagenome_2_FD_205662 | JGI IMG/M metagenome (GOLD analysis project Ga0325400, IMG submission 205662) | Populus deltoides microbial communities from Bellville, Georgia, United States - Xylem-PdKOR-R1 | ecosystem: Host-associated > Plants > Phyllosphere > Stem > Wood/Secondary xylem... | reverse complement strand
GAATCGATTTCACAATTTATTTTGTTCCCTTTTTATGGGAATCTAGAAATATTTTATTTTGCTATGAGTTTATGCATTATTTTGTATTTGCACGTTATTTTTTTTTTAGTATAATTGGTGCAAAGAAAGAAGCTGATGAAAAAAAAGAAGAAAGGAGACGGTGTAGGAATTTAGGCATAGTTTGTTCTCAAAGATTTGATGTTTACATTTGTCCATTGCGAATGATGTGGAAATTGAACAGAGCTGTCTGCTACATGCATTACACATCCAAATCTTTTATTAAAGAAAGGCCTTTCTTTAATTAATGTAATGCTGTGTCTTGAGATTATCTCTCGCTTACTAGCTTTAATCTATTCCTTTTTATGTTCTTTCCCATTATGCCCAGTTCCGGTGGGCACTATAATACTGTGGTCTCCCTCGCTGATGAGTCAGTGAGTGAGATGCAAACCCACCACCATATTTGAAGGTGTTTGCATGCTAGAGGAGAAATGCTTGAATTTTCTGTTTTTTTCTTTAATTATTGGAGGTGTAATTTTGGTCGATCAGTCAAAATATTATTATTGACGAGGCTGTCTATCATTTCCGTGTAAAAGAAGTTGTTTTAACCCGTTTCGGTCAAAAATCCTGCCAAGAATTCGGAAAATCATGGTAACAGTAATTTCGAGTACGGATAGTATTCAAATTCACTGTTTATTACTTTTTATTGTTGTGTTTAATTTTATTAGATTAGGGTTTTTATAGTGTTTTTTATTTAAAAATATATTAAAATAATAATATTTTTTATTTTTAAAAAATTAATTTTAATCATATAAAAATGATTGAAAAAAATTAAAAAAACTAATTCGAAAAAAAAAACCAACTTAACTGCAGCCCCAAAAGAGGCCTTATTAATTCGATCAAAGAAAAAAAAATCTGTTAAATTAGGTTTTATTTATCCCTTGGTTAAACTGGCTAGCTCATCTCATCCCCTCTGTCTTCTGGATGTAGTAATTTCTATTTAATTAATTTCTATTTCTCTTTCTGTCTATCTGTATGGCATGCGCACGCGTGTGCATACTTGCGTGATGATGATTCGATTCGGTCATGATGAGTTCCGGATAGTAATATTAATGAATATGTCCATTCCTCGGAAAATCCAGAGTTTTGGGTCATTTTTCTTGAGGTTAGATTCGATTTGAATGGTTCCTTTTAATTTTTTTATTTATTTTGGAGAAATGTAAAATGGAGGAATTCTGGTTTGAATGTTTTTTCAAAACCAGACGCTAAAATTATGACGGGGTTTTTTTGGTTTTTTTTTAAATAAAAACAATTATATATTTTATTGAGAAAGTTTATGATGCTCAAGTTGTATTTACCAATATTTATATCATTAAAAAAAAGAAATATATATATATAAACCACATTTAGTCCCGTAATGAATTATAAAAACTCTTGCTTTATACTTTTCTCATATTTTATGTATATCTTCATTTTAAAGCTATAAATATCAATAGCTACAACTTTAACATCATGGAATTAATTTATAGAAAAACTTGGAAAAAAAAAACACTATGAATTAAATTCACCGGTAAGCCGGAAACCTATGCCTTTTTGAGAGACAAAAAACGTGCTTTGTTTTTCTTGTGACCCGTCTATTCCAACTTTAAATAACTTGATGCTCCTTTAATTATTTAATAATGTTCAAATACCATCTCCTATTCCCACTGCCACCCCTGGTCTAGAATATCTTCCAGCCCGAGGGCATAAAGGACAATAGGACATAGAATTTAACCATATTTTAAACATTGTTTTATTTTATTTTATTCCTGACATAAATCATAAGAAAGCAGTACCGAACAACGTACCCAGTTGTTGGTTGTTTTTAGTTCAAGTAGATGGATGATGGATGAGATTAAGCTAATCTGATACCAATATTTTTAATATCTGGATGGAGTTTACTAGAACCGCACTAGGACAATCAAATTGCTCCTACCATTATCTTATTTAAAGCTAGGTTGGTTTTGCCTTTTAAAAGTATTTTTTTTATATTTTTTTTTAGATCGTTTTAATTTATTAATGCTAAAAATAAATTTTTAAAATTAAAAATATATTATTTTAACACATTTCAAGATAAAAATTATTTTACAAACAGTTACCGCAGCGGCAATCCAAAACTCCTCACCTATGGACAAAACTCGCTCACCGCCGTTGAAAACAACTTGAAATGCTATCCATACCTACGATTGGAAAGTAAGAGAGCATAAGAAGGACTTTATCTTAATTTAATTGTATTTGTAAAAGCAATGTTCGATGAACCGGCTGTTGCTTTCAACGAGATGGCAATTTGCGTACCCACAAACCAGATAAGCAATTTTAGTGAAATTTGGCAAGTGGTTTGATTTGTTTGTTTAGTTCTGTAAGTAAATCGAGTTGTAGTTTACCGCCTCCTTCGAAGACGAAACCAGGTGTGCGGGCACCTTGACCATCCTAAAACCATGTTTCTGATACTTGTCCGAGCAAATATTAACGACCTTTTCAATGATTAGAATGAGGATGATAACTCAATAATTTATATTTTATTTTTTAGTTGAGTTTAGCAACTACTCCTCAAACCCAGAAAGAAATTATGGTTTAGCTACATAATATTAATTTATTTTAATTATACCCTTCAAATTGGTATCCTTAATTTTCATTTGCGACTTAATTTGTTTTCTTGATCAAGTTACGTAAAATGGAAGACTTTAATTATTTATCGGAAGAACAAGTTACCGAGGCAAGAAGTGCTCTTACAATTTTTTATTTTTATTCTTTTTAGTTAAGGTCGTTACAATTAATTAATTTATATTACCAAGTTACTTTATAAACGGGGCTGCTCATTTACTTGTTATTGAAGATTACGTCTCCAGCTTTTTTTTTTTTTTTTTTTTTTTCCAGGTCTGTCGCTTTCTTTTCTCTAGAATGTATCCTCTTTGAATCGGATGAGATCATGCAGCACATGGCTGGACACGTGGCAGGAGGTCTACCGATTAAAGGGATCAGGTCAAAAAACCTAAGGCGGGACCCAGAGCCCACGTGTGACATAAAAAGTGACGCAATAACAGTAACAAATTGTGCAAAATAAAGAGAGATTGCAATCAACTCACCGAGTGACGGGTGAAGGAGGGGAGTAGACGTGTCCAGCTTGGTGACCCTGAATTTTCCTAACCAAACAGCCCAATCTGGACACGTACTCGATTTGGTCTTTTCTTGCTCGAGAACATCTAATTTATGTAAAAAAAAACACAATCGTCGACCCATAATAAGTGTACTTACCGATATTCTTAAGGGGTGAATGGTTGTTTACCTAACCAGAATTTTCTATAATAAGAATGGACATGCGTGGAGGTTATATTTATGATTTTATTTACTTTCAGTATAATTATAAAAAACAGGATTGATAGATTAATCTCCTAACTTTGAAATTAAATCGAATCTAATTAATAAAAACCTTAAATTCAAATTATTTTTTAAACGAGGTGAAGTGAACTGACTTGTTTTATTTGCCATCCAAATTCCGAACTTTGAACGTTGTTTTGAAGTTAATTTTTACATTTAGTGAGTGCTTGCTTTTAAATGTGTTTTACAAATTAATAATTTTAAATAATTATGATGTATGTACTAATATTTTGAAAAAACCTAAAAAAATTCACTTTAATATACTTTTAAATATAAAATACTTTCCATTATAATAATAAAAAAAATATTTGTCCGAGACACGTTCTCAGCCATTAAAGTTTTTTTTCTTGAAAAAAAAAAAGGCAGAATTTCAGGGATGTGACATGGGCTGAGCTCAATTACAAAGCAGAGGATCCAGAAGGTTTTTTTGTTTTTGTTTTGTTCTTATTTTAGGACGATCCAGATGCAATTAATCGAAGCCTTGGTCCAATAAATAATTACAAGCACTCGCTAAGGTTCCGAAGAAGGCGTGTGAAAATCAGCCGACCAAAAAAATAATTAAGCCCAGCCAACTTGGTGGAAAACTCGGAGGATGGCAAAACTAAAATATGAAACTTCCATGGCAGAGACCAGGGTTGCTAGATTCCAGCCTTTCGCATGGACATTATTAGACACTCAAGATTCGAATCAACTTCCAATTAGGCCATGACACAGCCACGTGCTATAATAGCTCAAAGTTATTGCAAGTGCGTCGGCATCATAAATAATAATATACTGTTTAATTACAAAGCTAAATTTGTTAGAATGAGGCAGCGTGTAATGTAATAACATTAGGGTTTCTTAATCCCTAAAGTTTTACAACTTTAAACCGTGTACAAAGAAATCTTAGAGAAAATTATGAAAACTTTCGTAGTTCCTAAAAAGTTTTTATTTCATTAAATATACTCTAAAAACAATAGCCCATAAGACTATTTAAATAAATTAGAAAAAAAAAACTTTCTAATGAGTAAGATCCTAAATAAATTAAAATGAAAGTTCTAAAAAAAGGTAAATTTTTCGAGTTGGACTTTGACGTGTTTCCTAACTTGAACGAAACTATCTTCACATTTTTATATGAAACATGTCATTTGAGCAGAATCTTAGCATAAATTAATAAAGATTTATGACACATTTTTATCAGAAAACTAGTTTGACGAAATTAGCTCCTCATGGAATGTAGTGAACTGGCGTAACAACGAAAAGGACTTTCAATTATCACTGTCATGGCTGTATCCAGGACACGATGATGTAGAGGTCTAGGCTGGAATTTATTTTTCGTAATACAGAAGTGTGCAAACACTATGATCTTGTAATCAATTAACACGTCGCATTCTTATCTATACAATAAGAAGTAGTTTACGGGTTTGGTTTATGCCATATTATTGTAGGACATTCGGTCAGCAACCAGGGGAAAAATAGACATGAAGTAGCAGTACAAATAAGAAGTTAGGTGTGTGCGTGCCATGCTATGTTCAAGAAACTGACAGCAACCCAAATGAATTTGCAGATGAGTGGAACGAAGATGAGGCCATGATTGAAATTCTTTCCAACGGAAATGACTCGAGCCAAACTTTGGTTGATTAAATAAGGTTGTTAGCAATGAAAAGAAGTTTTCTTTACATTGCTTTAATCACTGTCTCTAGTGAAAATGAATGGTTCCAAACTGTGCCTTGGGTCTTCTCCTCAATGTTAGGGACCGAACCGCCAGTTATGGAGGTTTGAAATGGTTGACATTACAGTATGTGGGGCCGATTATCTTGTCTTAGAAAAGGTGTTGAAACTGTGGCTTCCGAGAGAGTGCTTGTATGACAATTTCAGGTAATGAGGTATCTGGTTACACTTTAATGGACAAAAGCTCTACTGTTTATCGAAGACTTCTTACCCAACAATTTTTGCTTTTACGAGTAACAGGGTTGTGAACGAAAAGGACATGATGAGGAGCACTGTCCGGTTTAAAAATGGATGACATGTGGTTGATTTGATTTAACAGGATTTATTTGTGTTCTGTTTGGTTTAATCAAAAGGAACAGCCATTCGGCCCTTTCCCTCCTCTTTCAATCCTCGATTGGATTACCTGGAGCAATATTTTCTTTTAAAAAAAAACTGATCGATTTCATTGCTTGGCTTGATCAGCTTGTCTAGCTTGTAGCTGCATATTCCGTCACTTCTTTGCAGCCATAATGTTCGAGCTCCTTTGCAAATTGCAGCTGTGGAGGGGGGAGTAGAAAACTACGTGGTCTAACAGTGAAGATGTCTTGAAGAAATATAAAGCCAGAACCCAATCAAGCCCGAAGTTAGCCCGAAGATGCCAGGCCCATTTTTGGTAGGTAGCCTATAAGACATACAAAGTTGCAGAACCTTTCGGCAAAATTGTGTTCGGTAACTTAAAATGTTTATCGGTGGTTTTTTTATAAAAATATAATTTTTTTAAAATATAAATCACATCTTTAAAAGTTAAAAATATATATTTTTTTATATTAACCCATAAAAAAAAACCAAAACCACCTTCAAACCAAACCCTCGTATGCTGGCATTGTGCCTTTGTCATTTGCCAATCCATCAAAGAATTTGCTTGTCGTCACGGATTCTTTTCTTGCTATCTCCAGGCATTCACTACAAAGTTCTTTGTCCTCAGTGCTGACAACGTCAACGCGGATTATACAACAAAATAACATTAATTTGAAACAAATAAAAAAATAATTAATTAATTAATTTTTTAAAAACTAGTTTTAAAATGCAAAAACAAATAAATTCCAAGTACATTACTAGCTTTTTAAATTGATATTATATCTACCTCTAATGTGTTTTTGCACATTGATTTGTATTTACATACATATTTGTTGTGTGGAAAACGGTAGGTTTTGTTTTAAAAAACAATCTTTTAGCAGCACAATTTACTTGATAATATCAAGTGCGTGAAATAATTGATAAATCATAGAAATATTTTATACTAATGTTTTGATGATCATATTTTATTCTTAGGGTAAACCTGCATTTCTCCCTAGTAAGTACACCGAGTTTATCAATCAAGCCCATAAACTAATTTTTCCATCTATCAACCCTCGAACTTTCAACATTTTCCAAAACCCTTTTTTTCATTACAGATTTTGACTCCGATCGGAAAAATATACACGGTTCAAAGATTACCCCACCCTCGAAAAGAAATAGTCCCCCACATTCACTTCTTGATAAGAAAGAGAGCTCCATGTTCAAAAAATAAAAAAAAAACAAGAAAGAAGAGCGCGAGAGAGCTCACCACACATACAAGGGGAGAACTGAATCATGTCTTGGAAGTAACTATTTACACAAAGAATAAAGCCAGAATTACTACTCTAAGTGTTCGACCATGATGATTAAGAAAATAAAGAGAGAACAAAGAGGGGGGGAAAAGGCAAACATCCTCTTTATCTTCTCGCACAATTACAAACACATTCCTATTGACTGCTTTCCCAAAGAAAATAATCAATAGGAGCCATAACCCACCCCCACAATAAGGATAACACACCATCGTGGCTATAGGGAGAGCAGAATTGGAACTCGATTGTAAGTTCCTAATCAAAGAAAACTTCCGTCAACATGATGAACTGAACATCCAAAGGATTTTCAGAAACCCATGTTGATGATGTGGGTGGGGGGGATCAACAGTTAAATGAGTTATCCTATCATCATTGGTGTGGCTCCTTGGAAGTGGAGTAGGTTCTGCTTTCAGTGACTGTAGAGTTGGCAAGGACCTCGGGTGCAATTTCCCAGCTCCCACTTCTCCTTCCCCAGCTTGAATGTCTAGTGTCTGATCGAATTGTGGGAGCTCGATGATCTGAACTCAATACTGAGTCCATCTCTGATGTATTATGAGGTGGCCCATTACTCCCTCTGCTGCAAATGTCCTCATCAATTTCTTCAATATTACGACGCTGGGAGATTTTCAATAAATCTTCACCAATATCTAGGTCATCTTCAACCTTTGAGCGTGGATCCCCACCAGAATCTTCCACATCTGTTTCCTGGGTGCTGGGCAAAGTGGGCTTTTGTTGTACTTCCTCTTGAACAAAATCCCTGAAGTTGTTCTTTGAAGGCTTAACCTTTGTGCAAAAGACTTCAAGAAAATTATCAAAACAACCAAGGTCATAGACATTGATCCTGTTGTCAGCTCTGTACCGGAAATTTTCATATGTGGTCTGTATAGAATAAAGTAACATTAGTTTTAGCTAATACAAGAGTGGAAAACATATTGAATAACCACATAACAGAAAAATAATAGCCTTCAGATGCTATAAGGATGTGATAGCAAACGCAAGCATCCCATCTCATACATATGGAAAAGAACAAGTAAATAAATATAATTCCTAAGAAAAAAAAAAGCCTCTCGCTTTCTATTATTTCAGGGGAAAAGATAGCTTTTTTCTTCACAGAGAATGCAAGTAGTCATTGCAGAACTAATTATGCTTCTAATTTGCAATACTTCATACCATTTATTACCCCCAAAAAAGATAAAAATATCCAGTACAGAATGATTCATGGAGGCAAACTGCTATTGCTTTCATTTGATGCTTGGGTTTCTCCAGGTTTATCATTTGATGCCCATGAATCTGAATGGTGACATGTCAAAGATTGCTTATATATTTCCACTAAACAGACTGTTGTGATCTCATAATCTGACAACTAAAGATGAAAGACCATTAAAAAACTCTACTCTGGCATTTAGACCATAGTTATGCTGCACATTTATTAAGAAACGAGATTTGGTTGATTCAAATTTAATTCAATTAAGCATAACAGAGACTAACACATAACATAAGTCTTACGGAAAAAAAACTTACCTGGTTTGTGCCTATGAGGTACAAATGGAAGCCAGTAAGTCCACCAACAAACCACAGGGAAATAAAACTATAGACCATTAGAATGACAGATGCAGGAGATTCTTTCATTGCCTTCCAAACTGTGCCTTGGTAATCATCCATCAAAACTTTAATGTACAAGGCAGACATGGAAAACACGTAGATGCAGAGAAGAGTCGATGAAGAAACGAACATAAAGAAGTAACGGTAGTTGCGCTGCCCATATAGAGCATAATTAGCTTTTCAACAAGAACACTTAGATGAATACCAAAAAATGGAGAAGTAATACACAAGAAAGAAAGAAGTTAAAATGCAGGTTAAACAGCATACCAATCCAATGCACTGGCCCACCCAAGGGCAATGATGATCAAATCGCTCCACACAATTGTTGCAAATGGAGCAATGGGAGCAGCGGGGAGGACGATAAAGCATGCATGTATCACAATACTTAACCCGAACAGGAATGCCATTAACCATAACTTCTTTTGTCCGTGGAAACTGGAGGCTCGGTGTTTGTCTTTCCCCAACCTCAACAGGCACAGAAGAATCATATCGAAACTCTTCGGGTGGATGTGAATTGCGTGGAATAATGCCTGGGTCCCTGGCTGATGTGAGGGAAAGAAGAACCAGCACCTGTCAAGATCAGCCATCGAATTAAATAAGACATAGGATTTGCTACAGAATAAACATTTGGAGGACATGATTTCAGGTTTGTGCTTCACTTTTGATCCAAGAAAGCATACTTCCAAAAGCACCCCTTTTGAATTATACACCTTTTGAGATGAAGTTCTCAAAACCCAGAAGCAGCAGCTTCAAGTGCATTGAACTGCAAATATTATTCACTCACAAAAGTCTAGAAAATTGTACACCTTCCTAGTTTCTACCATCAAATTCTAGAGCAAGGTCAAAAGGTATTTTTAAGTCAGTTCTTGTGAAAATGTCATTGGGATAATCTGTGGTCACCCTGCTTTCACAAATTACAGCCTCTCATATTGATCATATTGAGCTTGGCACCATCAAATCGTGTCCACTTGCGGCGCTACACTATCCATACCATGGCCTTTAGAATCACACGCAAATCACTTTCTTTTTAAGTTATAAAAATTTATACAACAAAAGAAGAACATAGAAGCTTACCATCTATCTTAAAACAGGCATACATGAGCATGAGAAATTCCAAAGCAAAGAAATAGCACATCCAGTTCTATAAAATTCATATAACAAAAACAATTTTATCAAGTGCCAAGGGATTAAGCAAACTTACATAGATAGTAAAGATAATTGCCATCACCAGAATCACATACCCTACATTATCCGGTGAAAATTCATGGCGAAGATGCCTTGCAACAAACACACAAAAGATTATTATAGGAACAATGATCAGCAATAAAGTGACAATCAGTGACCTAGCATCAGGTCCAAAGATCAATCTCCCACCAAGGATGAATTTCTGTAGAAAATAGACAAGAAAAACATTAGATGCTGAAAATTTCACACCATGATAAGTCTTAACTTTGACCAGAAGAATGAAACTTGACAAAGCAAAGAGGCATTTTCATGCTTCCAATATTTGGGAATAGCATGTCAGAAATACAAGGTTAGCATGTAGTTTGAGAATCTTGAATGATTGTTTAAGAAAAAAAATATGAATAATTCCACAAAGAAATCCAAAATTCCCCTCTTTCAAGCCAGCAAGTTGCACACTGATCAGAGGTCCTAGCACTACTCCCAAAGAATAGCAAGGTTTCAAGATCATCCAGCTTGGATGCACATGTACATGTCCAACTCATGTCAAGCAAGAACATTTCACTGCTTAAGGACATCCGAACACTGTGCTCAATGCTTTAATGAATCTATGGACCCTCTTGTTCATACTTACCAAGTAATTGCAACTTATGTTAGAGCTCTCTGATTATTGAAAATTATCAAACAACTATACTACTGCACAAGAAATCCCTGTCTTACTAGTTAGTGGAGCTATTAATCCTAATCCAAACCTCAAAGGCACTTGCAAAACCTCCCAGCAAGGAAACCTCTAATGTCAGCGCCAGTAGCATTGCCACCAAAAGAACACAAGCACTGCTAAACATAACCACAAACCCATAATTTGATCATTATACTACAAAGTCGCCAAGTTTCGATTCTAACTTAACCAAACCACCCTGCAGTCTACTGCACGAATAGGTGAACCACTATAACTCAAGGGAACACAAGTCCAGGATCTAAAAAGACTAACAACAGTCTCTATGGTTCCATTCATAGCCCTTGAAGCCATCGCCAAATTATCAGAAATACAGTACCCAATGCTTGATTTAGTACAAACAACAAAAAATTAAAGATATGTTACCAAAAAATCTCAGTTTTTTTTCTTACACGGCTTTCAGTGGCCTATAATAATAAAAAAAAAAATTAAAACTCAACGCGGCAATAAAACAAAAGTTCAAAGTTACTGAAAGTGTCAGATTTTCCCTACTTCCTCCATTTTAACAGTAACCAAACAGAGTGCCACTGACACTGGCTTTTTAAACAAAATTCTAAAGTGATCCCCAACAAAGAAACTGAAAAATTCAAGCAAAACCCACAAATTTCACAGCAAATGAAACCAAACCCAGATGCTAAAACCACTAATTTACACAAATATAAAAAAGAAATCAGAAGAGTATACAATTTAATAAAGCCTTACATTACTCCCTTTCCATACTTCGAACACGCGCTTTGCCATGACCCTAATCCACACGCTTATCCTCCTCTTTTGTTCAACTACTACTAGTATCAGTACTACACAGGCAAGGAATCGAACACTTCAAACTCGCTCTTGTTTCTTCTTCTACTTTTAACATTTCAAAATCCATTCAAAAAGAAAACGGAATCCACCAAACTAAATCAATCAATCTCATTCGACTCGTCATCGCAGTAAAATACACCAGACTCGGTTAATGAATTTTAAATATTGCTGTTAGGTTTTTTGCTTTGGGCCCTTTTCTCTCTCTGTCTCTGCGGGTTTTTTATTATTATTATTATTTTGTGATGGTAATTATATGGGATTGAAAAATAAAAAAGTACAAATATCCATGGGAGAGGAGGAGGAGGAGGAGGATTTAGTAATTGTACATGCTGGGATAATAAACTATATTTAATTCTCTTTTCTTAGAAGACAGAAATTTATTAATCTAACCCCACCTTTTCTATTGGATGATTCGGTCGCCAACCTGCCTTTATTGGTCCAATCAGATTGGATTTTCCTTTTTTATATATATATTTGTCAGGCGGGATTTTGAAATTTGCTAGCAGTCATCTTTCGTGTGTGGAAGTACTAATCTGTCACAGGCTTCACTCGTTTTCAAACAGTTGTGGGGTCAAAGATGACGTGGCAAGATATTAATGGTGATGAATGGACTGTTCACAGTTGATTAAGTGAGCTGGTGGGGGGGTCTTTGGAAATTAATTGGTTAAAAGGGACAAATAAGAATAATTTTTAATTATGTAATAACACGAGATTATGGAATGATAAACAGCCAGGCTGGCATGATTTCTTCTGATTCAGTCCGTGTTTAACTATTTTGATTATATCAATGCCATTCGTGTTTGAACTTTGAACTTCGAAGGGGCTAATCACTACTAACCTCTCTCTTCTTCTTTTTAGCCCTTTTATTAGTTTATTTCTCACCATAGCAATTAGACCCGACCTGGTAGTTGACCCGGTATAATGACTGGGTCACAAGTTTTATGGGTTGACCCGGTATATACTAGCATAATTAATTAGCATCAATAGATTAGAAGGTGCATTTATCTTTGAATAAACAAACATTTAACATAATTTAAAGATAAGGATAATAAAATAACAAGTTGTTCTAGAGATATATAATTTAACATAATAGATATAAGGTGTCAACATTCATACTCTAGTTTGCATTAGAATTCATAAATCAACCTTTTAACTTCATTTTGCATTAGAATCCATAAATCAACATCTTCAGCTGCATAAAGAAAACAAAAGATTTTATAATATGTTGAACACTTAACACTAATATAATTAAGGAAAAAAAGAATGGTAAAGTACAAGACTTCATTGAAATAACCACACTTTTTCTACACAACATCTTTACTTTGGTTGAATATAGGCATTGAGTTCTTTAGTGTCCATAGGAGCAAAATTTGAATCAAATACTAATGGAATTGAGCCAACCTCATTAATGCGTATTGAAACATCATCATGCTCTTGTGTATCTTCATCATCACAGTCATCTTCAATCTCATTTATATTTATCAAATCTACAATTGAAACATACTTAATCAATAAACATTATAGTCATGACACAAAGTGAAAGATCAAATCTTCTATTACCTTCATTTAAAGTATCTTGAATAGTCATGGTTGATAAATCACAAAGAAAGATCTCCACTTCTTCAGTTGTTAAAGATGATGGATCATCTTCTACTATCCCATGCTAAGTTCAGGAGCTTCTCTACAATGACCCCATGCCAAATCTGTTTTTCCTCTTATATCACTTGATGTTGATATGGAAATTGAAGGTTCAGATAATTGAGTAGTTGAAGGAGTGCTATTTGAAGTGCTACCATGTTGAGAAGCCATTTTACAAACCTATAGTAAATCAAATCAAACTAACATGATAAATAAAAGGTTGCATAAATTGGAAGTGGTACTTGCAGTATGCAATGCATATGAAAAAACTAGAATTAATAATGTAACAGCATATTTTAGAAGAAAGGATGCATTGATCATGTTCAACTAATAATCCGGATTTAAGGATAACAGTTCCAGAACAATTAATCTATCACATGATGAATAGCTAGACACACCAAACATTATTGATGAACAATAATTTAGAACAGGAACTAGAAGTAATTATTCAACATGGTGTTAGATCAGAAAGTGTTACATTCGGACCATATTATTGTGATTAATTAGCTAATCAATAATCATATCATAAAAGACAAAAACCAAATCAACATGAATGAGAAATAGTGAGCACAGCTGTTTTGCAGAGAAACAAGAGCTTATTGTGCTGGCTCTGGCTTACTCTCTCAAGTCTCAACTATTTCTCTACAAATAATTAGCATATGCTTTCAGCCACAGGACATACTTAGAATAATTAATTTATGAAATTAAATGATAAAAAATTAATTTATGCCTAATTGTTTATTGGGTTTATGCCATTAATCAGCTGTTAAAAATCAAAATTAGATGAAGATACTAAACAATAAATAACAACATAAAATAGTGCATAGCCTAAGAAATAAAATGAAGGAAAGAAATGTTTGGGAATGGAAAATAAAGTTCCTTCCCTTCCCTTCTATGGATATTGAGGAAAATAAGTAATTTTTCAAGTTCATGCATAAAGAGTTTAAATTGGAAGCTTACTTCATGATCCAAGTTCTTTTTAAGTTTGTTTTTTGTCCTTTCCCTTATTTTTCCGTAAACCAAAGACAGAGATGTTGTTCTGCATGCCTTCCAGGCACCGTATTAGTGTGAGGCATTGATGCCCATCTTAATGTCATTCTGTGTACATACAACTATACAAGTATAATATATTCTAAGTACTCCTAATTATTTTTTTTTCCTTTCTAGTTATCTTTTATTACAGCTTACCATTGTTTCTCCTTCTCTCTGTCTCCAACTCTCTCAACAAATTGCTGTTAATGATTTCAGGCAGTAATAATATTAGTTTAATTATCTTTCTTTACAATTATTTAGTTAGTTTCTGGGAATTGAAATGGAAATCATTAACAGGAAAAAAAAAAACACCATTAATAAATTTGAAATAGCTCTTAAAAATTGAACCTTGTCCCCTCAAACTTGAAAGGAATAATAGTTAACTTAATTTAGCAGCTGTAATATTGCAAAAAGATGAAGTACCTGGCAGTGGAATCTAGCTTCTCTTTC
>Ga0325400_1003511_pt1 | contig 14195 bp, 5 predicted proteins | sample PopdelMetagenome_2_FD_205662 | JGI IMG/M metagenome (GOLD analysis project Ga0325400, IMG submission 205662) | Populus deltoides microbial communities from Bellville, Georgia, United States - Xylem-PdKOR-R1 | ecosystem: Host-associated > Plants > Phyllosphere > Stem > Wood/Secondary xylem... | reverse complement strand
TATTAAGGAGAGACATAAATAGAGATCATGATGAAGATAGGGACATGCCTAGAGATGTACCTTGAGGTAAATCAAAACCCAAATGTATTTCTATAAACCTATACCTATATAGGCATCATGTCTATATAAAAAGTGATGCATATGACATGTGATGCATTGAAGACTTAATTCACATTCGCTCTTTTCATAGACGTGTTTTTAATTTTGATTAAATTTCATTATATGATTGTATTTTTATGAAGAAATAGTTTATTACATAAATATCATATATGAAAGCATACTTTTTATTGAAGAATATTTCTAGTCATGAGAAGGTAAGATTCATAAGATGAAAACTTACTTATAATGCCAAAGATTGATAGTACAATATTCAAGATGATAGAGTCTGTGTTAGTAATCCTCGTTAATTTTGGATTTTATACAATATGATCATGGAGAGATTTTATACAAGATATTTAATCAATTAAATTATTTTCACTTGACTTGTGTTCAACTTTATCAAATATCAAGCTGATGTAGGATAGTTATTACAAATCCTTATGGATGCCTTACATAGTTGAAAGTTTAATGGGGATTAAGTCAAGCAAGCGAGAAAATGTTTAACTCATATCCCTGTGAAACATTTGGGAATTGGTAGTGGGAATGTTAAAGTTAATTTTCAAGTTAATGAATTCAAGAGAGTACAAAAGAAAAAAATTAAATTTCAACACTTCTAGTTTTAAAATATCAAAGTTATCCCATCATATTATAGAAAACATAGTGAAAGAGATAGCTAAAAAACAACTTTGATTTTTTGAAATTAAGTTGAATAAGGAAGAAACATATTGTGATCCTTGTATCATGGATGTCAATCTTGCAAAAAATGGACATTAGGGGCACAATAATTTCTAAAAAGTCATTTGAAGATATTATAAGCGAGGACCAAGTCGATGCAAGATGTTAAAAAGATTTATTTTTATGCTATTTTATCTTGTTCTAAGGCTTTTGTTATAAATAGATAAAGGGTAGCCTAAAAAAAAATAAATGAGCAAAGGTAAATAATTATATCTTTACAATAAAGAATCTATCAAAAGTAATATCAAATCTGAATTTCAAGCATCAAGTAAAGATCTATTTGCTTTCTTAAGCATTAAGACTTCATGTGACTTTGATTTTTTTAGGTCTTAAGAAGTTTTGCCTAAGTTGAATAATTCTACATGTATATTTCTTTGCTAAATTTTAATTTTAAGTTATTTGAAGCAAGAAATCTCAATCATAAATTGATAGCAATGCTATATTTGAAGTATGCATTTTTTTAGAATGGAAAATTTTAATTTTTTTTTGTAAACTTGATGGTGATTTTTGTTTTTCGAGTTGGGGAGCCTGACATTGGACACATATCACATTAGTTATTAATTTTTATTGTATTACTTTCTTAATTATTAAGATTTTCTAAGATTGTATATTAGCCATATAGTTTTCAATAAGGATATTTTTTTTATTCTATGAATATTAGGATTTATGCTTATGACAAGAATAATAGGGTTGTCTCACTAATTTCTCAAAAGAAGATAGATTTTTTTTACATTCAAATGTTATCAAATTGGAATGATCTCTATAATTATGCTGTAGTTTTAGAGTTTGTGAAACTACAATTTCTTTCTTTTCGCTATTTTTTGTAATACATTAGAAAATTATTATTTTTATTGTCACTAAGAATCTAATATCATATAAAAAAACAATCCTAATCCAAAATCTTAAGTTTTGTTTTATGAAGCTTCAAGAATAGTTTTATATTAACTCTTGAAAACTAGGATTTTGTTTTACATATAACTCATATTTTAAGGGTAGTCAAGTGATTTAAGATCAAAGATCTAAGTTGGGCCATTGAACATCTTTAAAGCTCCAAAATCATAATAATTTAATAGTTTAATTTGGATTATATCCAAAAGACTTAATTCATATGGTGGTTAATTCATACTTAGCTTTATATATTAGATTCTTTTATTTATTCTTCTACATTAGATATTTTTCATAACAGATCTTTTAAGGTTGTCAAGTGGATTATACTCTAAAATCTTTATTAGGTCATTTGAATTTAATGACTATGTTACCATATTATATTTCATATTTGAGTTTAGATTCCATCTAAAAGACTTAATCTTTATGATGATTGACTCATTCTCGATCTTTTATATTATTTTATTTTCTTGTATCTATTATATATTGGATTTCTTTTTAACATTTTCTCTTACTTATAACTTATCTTTTTTGGATTCTGAATTAGCTTAGGCTTTGAGATTTATGTTAGATCGTTGTGTCTCTTTAAAGCTCTTCAATCATATTGAATTTGTTAGATGAGTTTAGATATCATCCAACTTTATGATAGATGACCCATTCTCAATTTTATAATTAGAATTATTTTTGGTTCATTCTTTTTATCTAAGACATTATTCTTTAACATTCTTTTAGATGTAACTGATTCCATTTATTGAGTTTGACTCAAATATTCAATTCTTTTTATTTTGTAGACATTAAAAGTACTATTATCCAATGCCTTTTTAATAGTAAGAACTTCCACTTCATTGAACTACTTTATGCATATTGGTTAAGAAAAGTACTTATGAAATGCCCATGTGGTCCCTTAAAACTCTTATAATACCGCAAGCTCTAAGTTTTTCCAAGGGTGACACATCAATATCCCACTTTAAAACACCCAATAAAGTTTTATATAAAGTAATTGGATGGATTTTAATAGGTTTTATACACATTCTAATACCATTGAGGTGTAAAGAAGGTCTTGTTTGATAACACAAAGTGCTTATGTACATATTTAACCTAATATGCAACTCTGAAAAGTTAAAGAATAAATGTTGTCCTAATTTGATACAATAATATCAAAAACTCTCTTATGTCCTAATAACCACCAACTACAAAACAACAAAAATAAGCAAGAAACATATATTTTTTTTGTCAGAACAAAGTAAATTTTATGTTTATTTCTAACCTTAAAAAGGCCTTTTATATTGTTATAACATATTAGTTACCTAGTTATACTAGAAAAAATAATTGCAATCCATATAATATAAAATAATCTTATGAATGAAAGAAAATTATACAATCAATTTCTATAATTAGAAAATATAATCCTTTAACTCATGTTAATGCTCCTCCTCAAGGTGGATCATACATATCACCCATGCCTAGACATATGAATCATTAAAGGCTTAACCAGAAATAACCTCAGTTAAAATATCAACATTATTCTATAATTTTCACTTACAAAACTTCAATTATTTTCTCTTTAAACTTCTCATATATAAGATTACAATCAATCTTGATATGTTTAGTTTGGTCATGTTATATCAATCCCTGCAATCTTAATAGCAGACAAATCTTCATAATATAATTTCATAGCTCTTTTAGAAAGAAAACCAAGCTCCCTCATAATCTTTTTTTAACTATAATAGTTCCTAAATTCCTTGTATCATTTCTCTTTATTTAACTTTTGCTTTAGATAATGAAATAACCTTCAATTTGTTTTTAAGTAACTAGATTACCTCCAATGAAAATGAAGTAATCAATTGTTAAACATTGTATTTCTTCTTTTAAGTACCAATCTAAATCACAATATCCAACAATAGTTGTCTTGTTATACTTACAAAACATAAGACCTTTCCTAGGTGCCGACTTAAAATACCATAAAATTCTAATAATAACATTCATATGAACCTCACCTAAATTATGCATGTAATGTCTTACCACACTAACATCATAAATGATATTCAATTGAGTATGAAATAAATAAATCTATTGACCTTCTAGTCTTTGACATCTTTCCCTGTTAGCGAGAACTTGATTAGTAAGTTCCATAAGACTATGATTTTGCTATATAAATTTATTGATAGGTTGACATCCAAACTTGATTTCAAAACATATTTTCATTTTAATAAGAATATTCTTTGTTTAGACCTCATAACTTTAGTACCCAAGACATACTCCAAGGTTTTTCATATCAAATTCAAATACTAAGTGAGTCTTTAAATTTGTCATCTCATCAATATCATACCGATATTAAAGATATCATCCATGTAGATGATAAATGTAGCTATCTTACCATGACATCTATTAAAAAACAATGAATAATTTGTGTTACTTTAATTATAATTGTATTTCTTTATAGCTAGCCAAAATCTTTTGAATATTGCTCTTGGTGATTGTTTTAAATTATACAATGTCTTCTTTAACTTGCCCATTAAGTTTGTATTGTTAAAAGCATTGTATCCTAGTGGTGTTTTCATATAGATTTATTCAGATAAATCTCCATGTAAAAAGATGTTTTTTACATCATACTATTGTAATGGCCAATGAAACTTCATAGAAATAGATAATAAAACCTAAATAGTACATAACTTTGCAACTAGTGCAAAATTCTCCTGATAATCAATACTATAAGTTCATGTAAAGCTACAAGTACTTGCTTTAAATATGTTACACCCAACATTACAATGATCTTTAAAAATTAAGAAAAAAAATATATATCTGGCATCTTATTCTTATATTGAAAAGTCTTGTTTAAGGAGTCATCACATAGTATTATGGTCATTGGGACCCTAACTAGTCAATATAGATTCTATGGTCCGAGACTAGTTACATAAAAAAGAAGATATTGTAATAACCCATGAAATTCATAGATTTATAATACATTGATTATTCATAATAAGCATAAAATAGGGGTGACTATATATATATATATATATATATATATATATATATATATATATCACGTTTCATAGTGCACTGTATAATACCATCTATCATTTCAATAATTAAATATCATTAAATGATTCTGCACATCACACATGCTTTGAAGGTCGTCATCATAAGTTTTTACAATAATGCAAATTACTTATCCATGACCGTTGCATAGTTTGTGACAAAATACATGTTGTCTATTCATATTATTACATAGTTATCACAAAATACTTAAGAAGAAGTTTCTAAGTACTATGGCTATAAGACGTCCCAATAATAAACCAAACTTAATGTAAGTATATAAATAATTTCTTATAATATAATTGGACAATGAACATATACTTGTAACCGTGTCAACAATTTAAATAGGTAGATTTTCATTAATAACTTCCTATTAGTTCTGTTTCTAACATTTTGCTTCACATCTTTGTGCAACCTTAAGCCGTGTTATTTTCTTTGATCTATATTCAAAATTAATTAATAACATGTATTATGGTCTAGGAATCCCTTGTACGTTTGGCATTCTTCCATGTATGATTATTCTTTCCTGACTTTGGTCAATATGTCTTCGATCCTTAAACCTTAATCCTAATTATAATTGATACATCATTATTCTTTACTTTAATGTATCAATGACTACTTTCAAATGCAACTATTGGTATCATTATTAGTTAAGGCTAATATCATAATTCATTCCTGTCTATCTAATGTAGATACCATTAGCCGAAGCTAATCTCATTATTCACTCTCGGTTATTCCATGTGGATACCATTAGCCAAAGCTAATCTCATCAATCAATTCTGGTTATCCAATATTAGCCAAAGCTAATCTTATCATTCATTGCAATTCATGCGTAATTTAATCGATTAAAATCAGGTAGTAACATTATACATTAATACTTCATGAATTTAATAAAAATTATATGAAGGTGGAAATCACCTACTTTCTCCTCCTGTGGTGTGTCCTCTTCTGGTCAAAGATCCGATTCTAGTTACACCTCTTGACACACAAAATGACCATTACTCAGTATTTGTTTTTATCTAAGTACTGCCAAAGATCATTTCCACACATATACCAGTACACACATACATTCATACAAACATCTCTCATGTTCGAGCATTTCTATAGTGATAATACCATAATAAGACATTCATTCACAACTTTAATAAGGGTCATCTATGAAAATTACATCATTATGATACTGAAAGTCATCAAAGAAAGCTGATTATTTTGACACTGAAAATCATCAGCAAAAACTGGTTTGCTTTGACACTGAAAATCATTAGAGAAAACTAAGTCATTCAGACATTGAAAATCATCAATGAAAACTAAGTTATTCTAATACTGAAAATCATCAATGAAAACTAAGTCACTTTGACATCTCTTTTCCCTAAGTTCATGCATTTAGTCAATACCAAGTTTTCTTCTTATAGATTATATCTCAACCTGGTTATAGACATAAACCACAACCAAATTCACTTCTAAAAGTCTATGAAATAAGGGTAATATGTCATGTCTCCATCTCATTATAATCTCACCTATTCATCAAACATTATTAAGGAGAACCTATTAATCACCATTATCTTTATGAAGGTCTTTCTTTGTTATGTTCTTCAAAGATGGTCGAAGCCTATGTCACTTCCCTAACAAGTATACTTTGAATTCTTCATATGATATCATCAATTGTCATTCATTATAACATGGCATAAGGTGTTCTAGGTATTCCAACTTACAAACTATTATCAAGCATATTAAAGAATCATATTCCTTTCCATAATCTCATCAAGTTCATCTCAATGTTGTCAAGTAGTATACAATTAAGTTCAAACATCCACATTTCCAAAGGTTCTCCTATCCAAGCTTCCATGGGGCCAAAACATGGGGCATTAACATTAAGTGTTTATTTCATCATTCTCAATTATACCATTACAAATCATAAAGCACAAGCTAATAGCTAATTTCACATTACATACGAGTTCAATTTCTACCATTTATTTTGTTTCTATAAGGATATTTATCATACAAAAGTTTCCTTCATTGTTCTTTATTTTGGCCGAACATAACATTTTCTTCTCTTTTAGTTTACTCATGTAAATTATCATTTCCATTATAAACATGTCTATGTTATCATACATCAATCTTCTAAGTTCATAATCAAACAAGTTCTTCAATTCATGATTTAAAATAAGGCATTAGCATATATAAAAAATTATTTCAACTGAAGCATTTTCTTAAGTGCTTATCAAGGTCATAATTAACACATTTCATCATCTCATTCCATCCTTCTTTCATCCCTTCAACAGGTTGGCTTTAGTTAGGGTTTGTTTTTCAATATGCATCAATTTCTTTTGTTTGGAATATGAAATTATACCTTTCCCGTCCCAATTTCCCAATCTCTCTATTTAATTTTTGAAAATCAAGGGTGCAAGAACCCTAGGTCATTTCATTTGGGGTTTCCTTCTCATTTTGCTTTAAAATATCAAAATACAAATATGAGAGTAAGGTTACTCTTACCGCATGATTTTAGACAGGATTTAGGTAAGGTTTTGGTGGTTTTCTTCTCCTCCTTTTTGTTTTTTGTCCTTTTGCTCTTTGTTTTTCCAACTGGCCCTCTATTCTTTTCTTCTCTTTATGTTTTTTTATTTTCTTTTCACTTTTCAACTCTCCTCTCACTCAAGAATTTAATGAGGGTGACATGGAAAGAGTGGTTTGGATGGAAATTTTGCAAGAGAGGGGCTGCAACTAGGGTTATGTTGTCAGTTTTGAGGGAGAGGAAAAGTCACCTATTTTTCCTCTCATTGCATTTATACTCCTTTTTAAATGAGGTAGGTTGTGTTGGGATGCTAAATACTCTTATCCTAGTATCCTTTATATTATTCTTTGACCAGTTTCCTCATGTTTCCTCATGATTTTGGCTGGTTCAATTTTTTTTTTTACGGGGTTTTACAAATACTATCACCCCTAAAGCATCTATCTAAGGTAAGTTACATTGTTGGTTTTGTATTAAATTGCTAAGGGTCAGTTGTGTTATGCTATTAGTGGTCTGTCTATAATATTCCTGACTCTAGCGTCAATAAATATTGTGGTTGATATTCTTGACTATGGCATTAACAAATACCAATGTCAATATTTTTTACTTTGGCGCCAGTAAAAATAGCCTTTGGATTGTTTTACTCAAAACACTTTGTCATTTTTTATTTTCAAAATTAAAAAGTAATGGATTTGGATTATTGTTTTTTATATGCAGGCCTAATGAGATATTTTTTTGGACCAAGCTTTTAATGCGCTTGATAAACTTGTTATCAAGCCAAAAAATACATGTAAAACTAACACATTTTTTAATGCCAAACTAAAAATGTCAAAACACATTTTTTTATGATGCTAAAACATGCAAAATATTTTGTTTTATTTTGTGGTTTGTTTTTTAATGCTAAACATAGCAAACACTAAATTATGCAAAAGATTTTTTTTTTCTTAGCTTGGTCATAATGCAAATTTTTCTAAGAAAACAAATGGTTAAATATTTTTTGGTATTTTCCTTTTTTAGTTGTTTATTTTAACAAACGCTAAAAAATAAAATCATGCAACACTTACAATTATCACATGTAATCAAAACACATTAAATCATCCAAAATTTATTGTTGGATGGTTAAAAAGAGTTGTTGGAGCACCAAAGTTTCAAAAACAATTGTGGCACCTGGAATCACGCATCGTTACTGGTAAAACGAACACAATAGGTAGATCAGGTTATGCTCCTTCTCTTCTTTCTTCCTATGTTGATGATGTGAACACTGCCACCTACAAAACAAAGAAATCAAAATATAAGGCAATAGTTTTTTTATTTATTTTTATTTTTTAGATCTTTCTCTTTTTGTGTGTGTGTGTCTCTACTATAATTTCTTATTCTCTCTTCTGATTGCTTAAATGATGTCACGAAGCCAGTTAATCTTTAATAAGTTAAATTCAGTTCGTTCAAGAATTAAAGAATGTAAGAATCTATCACACAATAATATGAAAAGTTCAGAATTATTATTGATCAAAAGGTTTTTCAAAACTTAGGCTTACAAGAGTTTAAGTACTTTAAAAAATTTATCATAATGGATCTATCCTTGTGAGCTAAATTGTTACGCTTACAAAACTAAACAAAAACCTATACTAGTAAGCTCAAACCCTAATCTAAACAAGCCTTGAATCCTAGCTGAAAATAAATTATTAATTAGGTTCAAACAATCATTGGGCTATAACTAAAATAATAAAAATAAAAATCATAAGTTAATTCCCTATACTAATGTGAAAAGAGGAAAAAAAAACAATACAATTCTGATATAAGGTTTATTTATAGCCTACAATATTGCCCAATAATATATCATTAAATACCACAAGTCCTTCTTTCCTTGTATAGCTAGGATGAAAAAAAAATCCTTATAAGAAAAAAATTCTGGAACATTAATGAATCCTTACCATACTTGAAAATTATGTTACAATCCATTAAAGATCCTTGTAAAACTAAGAAATTTCCAAAACAAGCATCTTTATAGGAAAATGATCATTGCCAAATAGAAAGTCCACAAGTCAAAAGTAAGTAAATAATAAAATTTGTACAACCTATTTTGACCTGTATGACAAGGCTTTCCTGAAATTTGATTCACTTGAAATTTTACCCCAACATAGCAAAATACCTCTGGAATTTTCTGGTAACATTTTAGCTTAATTCAACAGTTTGATTCGAAGTTTAGCTTAATAGCGTAAAATTTTAAGATAGGAAATCTTATGCCAAAATCTGAATTTTGCTTTTCTTAGATCATATCGAAGTATGTATAAGTATACATGGAGGCTAGAAAACATTAACTTAATTAAGAACAAATTTCTATCTAAAAAAAGCAGCTTCCTTTTTAAGAAAAAAAGATGATTCCAAACCTTCTCTATCACCTGTCTCCAAGACGACCTTTATTTACATCTCAGTAAATCAATTATACCAAGACAAAAATCATTGTCCATATTAATTCTGATAAGAGTTTTTTTGGTGGAAATTAACCTTCAAACACAAATAGTAACACCATTGAAGATGTCGTTAGCTGTCACTCTATTAAGCAAGACTGAAAGACCTTCCATAGCTAGCTTAAAGAGATGGAGATAATGGATTGCCTTTTTAAATTCCTCTAGATACATTAAATTATTGTAGGCAACCCAAAAACCTAAACATACAAACCAGTACGGAGTGCTAACACATTGTGAAATCCATCTATGTCATTTAAACCTAAAACACTTAAAATTCATAACTTAGAGCTGGTTGTCCCACGAAATTGAATCAAATAATTTCTGAAGACTCAATTTTAAAGATTGGTCGTTAGATTAGCTACTTCTTCATACTATATAAAAAAAATAATTTATGATTTAAGGGTTATTAACAATTTCATTTCATATAATAAATTTCATTTATTATAAAAAGGATTGTTAACACTAAATCTAACATTACATCCAATATAAGGGGTTGAAACTTTTCATTTTCTTAAGGCCGCTGGGGTTATAAAGACTTATGTCTTGAAGAAGGATTCAATTATAGGATAGATTTTTGTTTAGTAATTAATTAGTGTCGTGTATCTTCATGGGCTATACTTTTGCATTGTTTTTGTTGTTCGTGTCATTTTGGTTTGTTGTTTCTGTTATTTCCTAGCTTAATTTTTTGCTTATAAAAAAAATATAATAAAAGTTGGCTGATTTGGACTAATAATTCCATGTATCACCCTTCTCAACTTAGTAGACAACACCTTAGTTATGATCTTATAAAACCATTAACAAGACAAATTGGTCTAAATTAATATCAGAGAGCCCTAACAAAAAAAGGAGTAAATATAAGCAACAAGATTATACGGAATACAATTACTATATAAAAATATTAATTCAAAATTGTATTATTAAATATTTTCTTTTTAAATAATATGTCTCTAATTGTCAAAGAACTATCTTAACACAATAGCTTAAATTGTTAGGTGAGATCCCAATATATGATTTATATTATTCTCTAACACATCCCTCTAAGGCAGAGCTCATAGTAGAGGCAGAGCTCGCAGCAAACTGGTCGTTGGCAAACAATTGGGAAGCAGTAGTGGGATAACCAGGAGAACCAACAACAACATACCTGATATGCTGCAAAGTAAAGAGGGCAAACCTATACCTGTACCTGCAACATGATTATTAGATAGACATACATATGGTGATGGACAAGGTGAAGTTTCAGGTTGTTGCAGATGAGCAGAAATAGGTGTATGAGAAGGAGAGGCGCATGGGTGGACTCTACAATCCATAGGAGAGTGAAACAGTGGGGAGAGGAGGGGATTAGGTAGAAAGGTAGGTGGAATGGTTAGAAGAGTGAGAGGTAGATTATGCAATCTATACAGATTTGTCAAAAGGAAAAACATGTTTATGAAAATGGACATGACGGGAGATATAAATGCGTTGAAATGTTGTGTCAAAACAACGATAATCAAGATGAGAAGAGTTATAGCCTAAAAACACACATGGAGAGGAACAAAAGTCTAATTTATGATTATGATAGGGATGCAGAAATGAAAAAAAAAGACACCCAAACATACACAATAAATGATAATCAGGAGACCATTGAAAAGACAATTAAAAGGAGATTTATTATAGAGGACAATAGTAGGCATTTGATTTTTAAGATAAACGAAGGTTTCAAAAACATAATTCCAAAATCTTCATGGTGTTTTACACTGTCCTAGAAAAGAAAGACCAGTTTCCACAATATACCTATGACGACGTTCAACAGTTTCATTTTGTTCATGAGTATAAGGTCAATAATGATGAATACCAATGGTCTGAAAGAAAATGAATAACTTATGATATTCACCGCCCTAATTAGTTTGAACAGATTTCATTTTTAGCGAAAATTGATGCTCAACGAGAGTTTGAAATTGATGAAAAATATAGTAAACATTAGACTTGGCAACAAGAGGGTAATACCGTATATATTTTGTATGTGCATCAACAAAAATAATAAAATAGCAAAAACCATCAAATGAAAAAAGAGTAGCAGGATCCAAAAAAATCACTAAAAAATAATTCAAGTGGAGCATAAGTTTTGTGGCTCGTAGGTCCTAAAGACAGACACGATGATTTTCCTAACAGACAAGTTTGACACTAAAAATTAAGGTATTTAGAGTTATAAGCAATCTTATTTTTCGAGACTAAATAATTAAAAGTACAGGAAGTAGGATGACCCGGTTGACGATGTCATAGATCAGCAGAAGCAGATACACAAGGAAACCACTAAGCTTGAGGAATTGACGTGACAAAAAACTTGGTCAAAGTATAGATACCATCTTTACTCTGATCAGAAAATAGCAGTGCCTTGGTGTTGGGATCCTTGACATAAAACACAAATAGTTGAAATTCTAAATAAAAATTGATATCAAGACAAAATTTTAAAACCAAAAGCAAAGGTTTTTTTAATATGTGGGACATGAAGAACATTAGAGAAAGTGAAAGTATGATGTGGTGTATGTATCTTAGTATGACCAATATAAGATATGTGATGCCCCTTACCATCACCAACATGCAATTGATCATTACCGAGATATGGTTCAGACCCTATCAAATTTGCAAGATCAGGTGTGATGTGCTTATTAGCACTAGTGTCAGGAAACCAATCTACAGAACTTGTTTAGAAAATATTGCTCAGAAAATATTGCTCAGTGCCAGATTTGCACTAGAATATTGGCCATGACACTGAAGTTAAGAATATTGACGGGCTAAGTGGCCGGAGACTTGACATAACTGGCACCGGACATTAGACCACTGTGAAGAGCCATGTTGCCCCTTAATTCGCTGCCAATTTCCCTACCTCCAGTCATTGTTAGAAGGCCCGTTGAAGCTATAAAAATCAAACCTGGAAGCAAACCTGTGTTCTCTGCCGTTGCTAGAATTGGGATGCCACCCTCCCTGAAATCGTTCTCTACCTTTACCAAAGGAACTAGAAGACTGACGTTGGGCAATAATAGCTGAAAGGAGCTGGTTTGGCGTGGGAAGTAAAGGAGCACTAATGGTTGCATAACCCATAGATTGAAGGAAGGTCTTGTGAAGAAATTTGTGAGTTAGGAGATGAACGAAAGAGGTTCTGCTTTGGTCACGAGACTTGTTACAAAGTTTTTGAACTCACCCTGAAGACCATGAAACACATACAAATTAAAGTCCTATAGCGAAACTTGTTGGCCAGCAGCGACTAATTCATCAAATAATGCATTAAATTTTTGGATAAAGCTAGTGACCGAATCATCACCTTATCGAAGATCTTGAAAAGAACCATGAAGTTGCATAATACGAGAATTAGACAAAGAAGCGAGAGCTTGCTCAAGAGTGCATCAAACAGAATGTAAGGTTTGGCAGTCAACAACAAGATAGAGAACATTTATTAAGAGCAAAGAAAGCAGTGCACTTAGAATAAGTTGGTCCTGTTATTTCCAATGAAGAAAAAAATGATTAACCTGAAGAGAAATACCATTAGCAGCAACCACATGAGGAGAAGGACACGAGAGGGAGCCATTAACAAATTGGAAAATACATTGTCCAAAGAGATATGGCTTCATCTACATTCGTCAATACAAGTAATTTGTGCTTGTAAGTTTCAGATAAATAACTTGATGGGTATTAGAGAGTGGAACAATAGCATCCACTAAAGCAAGATGAACGGTAATAGCAACGACAGCAAAAGTCTGCAAATTTGAAACATCCATATTGGCAAGATTCCGGCCAACATCAGCAGGAGTAGAGTGTAGAATAGAGGAAGAGAACAAGTTCTTTAGAGGCACGACAGGAGTAGGGGAAGCCTCCAATGTAGACGGGGAAGAGAAAGTCTACAATCTCAGTGCAATAGAGGAGAAGGTTTGCACCGGTGGTGCAGCAGAGACAGAGGAAGTCTGCACTGGTGGTGCAGCAGAAGGGTCCATTAAAGAGAAGAAAAAAGAGTTTTAAGTTATTTAGAGCTCTGATACCAAGTTGAGAATAATAGGAGGCTTAACTTATTAGTTAGCCAACATTTTCTATTTATATGTGTAGGATAGTATACAATAGTAAAAGTAAAGATTACAACACTAGAGTAGTTCTATAGTATTTTCTATATATATACATTCTATAAGACTAATAAATTTACAACTTCTTAAATAAATATAAAAACTATTCTAACCAATTTAAAAGGATTAATATATTAATAATTGTATATGTGCCAGCGCTACATCGGTTTAGAAGATTTGAACATATATATTTATGTCTAAGAAGTCAAGAGAGCTTGGACATACAAGCTAGGAGCATCTTTTTTTTCTTTAACATAGAGTACACCCACACTAGATTGATTAATTTCTATTGATTAAAACGGACAAATAACGTAAGCAGTGGCCTATAGTGGAATGGAATTCCACTAATTAAGATGCCAAAAACGAATCCCCATG
>Ga0325400_1003509_pt1 | contig 14199 bp, 7 predicted proteins | sample PopdelMetagenome_2_FD_205662 | JGI IMG/M metagenome (GOLD analysis project Ga0325400, IMG submission 205662) | Populus deltoides microbial communities from Bellville, Georgia, United States - Xylem-PdKOR-R1 | ecosystem: Host-associated > Plants > Phyllosphere > Stem > Wood/Secondary xylem... | reverse complement strand
CGCCATGTATCTCGAATATGACACGCTGCGGCTGCTCACCAAGGACAAGGAGAAGGCCGCGGCCGACTTTCCGAACGGCGGCGACAAGGCGCTGAAGGCCTATCAAGACCTCTTGGAGAAGGGCACGCGCTACATCCCTACCTGGGTCAAGGTGGCGGTGGCGCTGGCGCTGGGCCTCGGCACCACGGTCGGCTGGCAGCGCATCGTGCGCACGGTGGGGGAGCGGATCGGCAAGACGCACCTGACCTACGGCATGGGCGCCGCGGCCGAGCTGGTCGCCGCCTCCACCATCCTGCTGGCCCAGGTGAAGGGGATGCCCGTGTCCACCACGCATATCCTGTCGAGCGGCGTCGCGGGTACGATGGTCGCCAACGGATCGGGCCTGCAAGCGGCGACCGTGCGCAACATCGCGCTCGCCTGGGTGCTGACCTTACCCGCGGCGATGGCCATCGCCGGCCTGCTCTATTGGCTGTTCCTGTCGGTCGTGCGCGCCGCCGGCCTGGCTTGAGCCAGCGGCGCGAGTCGCCGTCAGCGGCGCGCCGCTTGTCCACTCTTCCTTCGCTTCGTCGCGTTCGCTCTTGATCGGCAGGCGGCATGTCGCGTGCGGCGAGGGTGATAGGCTGCACTTACCGTTTAGATGTCATCGACTTAGCCATGTCGCGGACCGTCAACTGTCCTTTACATGCCCGTTTTGCGGCAGGCAGCGGCGTCTAGCTATCTTCATGGACTGTAGGCCCAAGATTAACTAACGTCTTCTACCTGACACAATCCCGTGGGGGCTGGATTGGGTGGTGGCGGTGACGCAACAGGATGAGGATGGTGGCACCGTTCCGGTGCCTGCGCAGGTGCTCGCGCGCGCACAGCTTTTTGCAGACCGGCCCGCCATCTGCGGCGACGGCGTCGTGCTCAGCTACGCGGCGTTGCTGGCAGACAGCGCGCGATATGCAGCGGCGCTGCATGCGGCGGGCATCGGTCCCGGCCGGCTGGTCGGGCTGGGCTTCGGGCGAGGAGCGCCCCGGTTGGTGGCGTTGCTGGCCACGTGGCGGCTCGGCGCGGCGGCGGTGATGCTCGATGCCGGCTGGCCCGCACGGCGGCTGGCGCAGGTGGTGGCGGAAGCGGGCTGCGATCTCGTATTGCTGGACGATCCCGCGGTAGTGGACGGCCTGGCCGGGGTGCCCGCGCGCACGCCCGCCATGCTGCGCGAGGACGGGGCGGGCGACGTCCCTTTTCCGGCGCTTGCGCCCGACGATCTCGCCTATGTCATCTACACCTCGGGCTCGACCGGGCGGCCCAAGGGCGTCGAGGTCACGCACGGCAATCTCGCGGCGCTTGTGGCGTGGCACAACCGGGCCTTCGCCGTGTCGGAGCATGACCGCGCCACGCATCTCGCCGGCCTCGCCTTCGATGCCGCGATCTGGGAAGTGTGGCCCTATCTCGCCGCGGGCGCGTCCGTGCATCTGGTGCCGGAGCCGGCGCGTGGCTCGGCGGAGCGGCTGCGCGACTGCCTGCTCGACACTCGCGCAACCATCGCCTTTGCGCCGACCCTGCTGGCCGAGCAGCTGGTGGGGCTGGCGTGGCCCGCCGACGCGGACCTGCGCCTGCTGCTGACCGGCGGCGACCGGCTGCGCGCAACCCCGCCCGCCGGGCTGCCCTTCGCGATGGTCAACAATTATGGCCCCACCGAATGCACGGTGGTGGCGACGAGCGGTCCCGTGCCGCCCGGCGGCACCGACATTCCGTCCATCGGGCGGCCGATCACCGGCAACTACGTACGCATCCTGGGCGAGGACGGCGCGGCCCTGCCGCCGGGCGCCGTGGGCGAGATCTGCGTCGGCGGGCGCGGCGTGGCGCGCGGCTATCGCCACCAGCCGGAGGCGACCGCCGCCGCCTTCGTGCCCGATCCCGAGATACCCGGCACGCGCCTGTACCGCACGGGCGACCTGGGGGCGTGGCGCGCGGACGGCGCGATCGACTTCCACGGCCGCGTCGACCACCAGCTCAAGATCCGTGGCCAGCGCGTCGAGCCCGACGAGGTCGCCGCCGTGCTGACGGGCCACCCGCAGGTCCGCGCGGCCGCGGTGACCGGCATCGATCGGCCCGGTGGCGTAGTGCTCGCCGCCTATGTCGAAATTGCCGGTGCTCCGCCCGCGGCGGAGGAGTTGCACGCCTTTCTCGCCGATCGCCTGCCAGACTGGTCGGTGCCCGCGCACTATGTCGCGCTGGCGCAGCTGCCGGTGACGGCGCACGGCAAGCTCGATCGCGCCGCGCTACCTGACCCCTCCGACGACAACGCCCTGCCGACCGCCGTGCATGCCGGCGCGGCCAGCATCGTCGAGGAGCGGCTGCTCGCCATCCTGCAGGAGGTGATGGGCACGTCCGACGTGGGTGTCGACGACAATTTCTTCCTGCTCGGCGGCCACTCGCTGCTGGGCACGCAGGTGGTGCTGCGCGCGGGCGCGGCGTTCGGCGTCGAGCTGACGCTGCGCCACCTGTTCCATGCGCCAACCGTGCGTGCGCTGGCGCTGGTGATCGAGGAGCTGGTAGGGGACGCCGTCGCCGCGCTCAGCGAAGAGGAGGTGGCGGAACGCGTCCATGGGTAAGATGGGCGCCCCCCGCGCGGCGGCGGCGCGCGATTGGGAACTGAGCCTGTTCCAGCTGCTCGACCCCGTCGTGCACGCCGATCCCTATCCCTTCTATGCGCGGCTGCGCGAGGAGGCGCCCGTCCACTGGGACGCCTTCATGCATTGCTGGGTGGTGACGGGCTATGCCGACGTGCAGGCGGTGCTGCAGTTCTTCTCCGCCGATCGCACGCCCGATGCGGACCAGATGGCGGCGCTCGGCCTGCCGCATATCGGCCCGGTCGCGCGCATGATGTCGCAGCAGATGCTGTTCCTGGACGCGCCCGCGCACACGCGGCTGCGCGCGCTCTGCTCGGCCGCGTTCACGCCGCGCCGCGTCGAGGCGATGGAGCGCACCGTGGCCGACGTGGCCGAACGGCTGATCGACGCCGTGGCCGACCAGGGCGGGATGGACGTGCTGCGCGACTTCGCCGAACCCTTCCCGGCGATGGTCACGGCCGGCCTCTTGGGCGTGCCGATGGAGGATCATCGCCGGCTGAAGGACTGGTCGGCGACGTTCGCGGAGATGTTGGGCAATTTCCAGCATAATCCCGAGCGGGTCGGCGCGGTGCTGGGCACGGTGGAAGCCATGCGCGCTTATTTCGCCGGGGAGATCGCGCGGCAGCGCGTGCAGCCGCGTGACGGCTTGCTCGGCTCCCTGATGGCGGCGGAGATCGACGGCGCGCGCCTGTCGGAAGAGGAGATCATCGCCAACGTGGTGGTGACCATGGTCGGCGGGCAGGAGACCACCACCAACCTGATCGGCAACGGCCTGCTGACGCTGCTGCGTCAGCCCGTTCGTTTGGTCGAACTGCGCGACGACCCCTCGCTGATGCCGTCGGCGGTGGAGGAGCTGCTCCGGTTCGAGACGCCCAGCCAGCACACCGCGCGGATCGCGCATGCCGACGTCACGATCGGCGGCCAGGCGATCGCCCAGGGCGCGGCGGTTATGGCGATCATGGCGGCGGGCAATCGCGATCCCGCGCACTTCCCCGATCCCGACCGGCTCGACCTGCGCCGCACGCCCAACCGCCACCTCGCCTTCGGCTGGGGCCCGCATTTCTGCTTCGGCGCGGCGCTGGCGCGCATGGAGGGCCGGATCGCATTCGCCGCGCTGCTGCGGCGGCTGTCCGACCTGCAACTGGCCTCCGACACGCTTGCGTGGCGCACCAACTCGGGATTGCGCGGGCTGGTCTCGCTGCCTGTCACCTTCCGAGCAGCGGCCGCGGCGTGAGTTCGGGCGGGATTTCCGACAGCCGGCGGCAGCTGATCGAACGCATGCTGCGCGGCGAGGCGGTGCCCGCCGCGCCCGCCGCCATTCCGCGCCGCCGTCCCGACGCAATCGTGCCGCTGTCGCCTGCACAGCGGCAGGTGTGGCTGCATGCCGGGCTGGCGCCGGACGCGCCGATCTATAACGAATCGATCACCTTCCATCGGTTCGGTAGCTTCGACCTCGCAGCGATGCGCGCCGCGCTGAACGCGCTGCTCGATCGGCACGAGAGCTGGCGCACCAGCTTCGCGCTCGATGGAGCCGATCCGGTGCAGGTTGTCCACTCGGCCATCCCAATCGACCTTCTGCTTGAGGACGTGTCGCACCTCGCCACCGAAGCGCGCGAGGCGGCGGCGACCGCGATCGCCACGCGCGACGCGCGCCGCCCGATCCACCTGACCAAGGCACCCCTGCTGCGCGCACGCGTCGTGCGGATGGGCGAAGAGGAGCATCGCCTCTACCTCACGCTTCACCACATCATCTTCGACGGGGTCGCGATCTACCGCGTGATCCTGCCCGAGCTGGCCGCCTTGTACGACGCTTTTGCCGCCGGCCGGACCCCTCAGCTGCCGCCGCCCGCGATCGGCTATGGCGATTACGCCGTCTGGGCGGCGGCACAGCCCGCCACACAGCGCGACCGGCAGCATTGGGCGGACGCACTGGCCGCCTTCCCCGGCAAGCTGGACCTGCCCGCCGACCGGCCCCCGCCCGCGTCGCGCACGCATGCCGGGTCGATGGAGGTGTTCCACCTGCCGATGGACCTGACGGAGCGGCTCAAGGCGCTGGCGCGCGCCGCCGACGCCACGCTCTACATGGTGCTGCTGGCCGGCTTCACCGCCATGCTCCACCGCTACACGGGCGCGGAGGACGTGACGGTGGGAGGCGTGACCGATCTGCGGCGCCGGCCCGAACTCGATCGCGTGGTGGGCTACTTCTTGAACACGCTGCCGCTGCGCACGCGACCCACGGCGGCGACGCCGTTCCGCGAGCATCTGCGCGCCACGCGCGAGACGATGCTGGCGGCGCTCGGCGCGAGCACCCTGCCGTTCAACGAGATCGTGCAGGCGGCGGGCGTGCGGGCGACGCCGGGCGAGCATCCGCTGTTCGACATCCTGTTCTCGGTCGAGCCGCCGGTGGAGCCGTTCCCGCCCGGCTGGGACCTGACCCAGATGGACGTGACGGTGGGCGGCGCCAAGTTCGACCTCTACCTGGAGCTGGACGAGCGGCCGGACGGCATGGCCGCGCGCTTCCTGTACAGCACCGAACGGTTCGACGCCGCAACCATCCGCCGCATGATCGGCCACTGGACATGCCTGCTGGCAGGCGCGGTCGTGTCGCCCGACTGCCCGCTCGGCGATCTGCCGCTGGTCGACGGCACGCCGCCCCCGCTGCTCGGGCCGGAGCGGCCCGCGCCGCTCGGCGGCGAGACCGTGCCCGAGCGGGTGGCGCGGGTGGCGCGGGCGACGCCCAACCGCATCGCCGTGCGCTGCGGCGAGGCGCGCTGGAACTACCGCATGCTGGACCGCACCGCCGACCGGCTGGCGGCGCGGCTGCGCGGTGCGGGAATTGGGCCGGGCGCGCTGGTCGTGGTGGCGCTGGAACGCTCGCCGCTGCTGGTAGCGGGCCTGCTTGCCGTGCTGCGCGCCGGCGCGGCCTTCCTGCCGCTCGACCCGCGCCAGCCGGTCGCGCGGCTGCGGCGCATCGCCCAGGGCGCGCGCGCGAGCGGCGTCTTGACCGAGCGCGCGCTCGTCGGCCTGCTGCCCGACGTGCCCGGGCCGGTGGTGGTGGCCGACGCCAAGGAACGTGGGGTCGATCCCGGCCCGCTGTGTCCGCCGGCGGGGCACGACCTCGCCTACGTGCTCTACACCTCGGGCTCGACGGGCGCCCCCAAGGGGGTCGAGATCGAGCATCGTGCGCTCGCCAACCTGCTCGCCGCAATGGCCGAGCGGCCGGGCTTCGCCGCGGGCGATCGGCTGCTGGGCCTCACCACAGTCTCGTTCGACATCGCCATGCTGGAGCTGTTCCTGCCGCTCGTCTCGGGGGGCGAACTGGTGCTGGCGCCGCACGAAACCACGCGCGACCCGCAGGCGCTGGCGGCGCTGATCGCGGAGGCGCGGCCGACCGTGGTGCAGGCGACGCCTGCCACCTGGGTGGCGCTGCTGGACGCGGGCTGGACGGGCGATCGGCGGCTGCGCCTGCTGTGCGGCGGCGAGGCGCTGTCGCGGCCGCTTGCCGACCGGCTGCTTGGCTGCGGCGCGCAGCTGTGGAACCTGTACGGACCGACCGAGACGTGCATCTGGTCAACCGCCGCGCGCGTGGCGGCGGGCGCGGAGCCGGTGCCGATCGGTCGGCCTATCGCCAATACCAGCTTGTCGGTTCTGGATGCGCGCGGACGGGCCGTGCCGCCTGGGCTGCCGGGCGAGCTCCACATCGGCGGCGCGGGTCTTGCGCGCGGCTATCGCGACCAGCCCGACCTCACTGCCGAGCGCTTCGCGGTCGTGGACGGGCGCCGGCTGTACCGCACGGGCGACCGCGTGCGCGACACGGGACGGGGCACGCTCGTCCACCTCGGCCGGATGGACGCGGAAGAGAAGATCCGCGGCTTCCGCGTGGCGGTGGAGGAGGTGGAGGGCCAGCTCGCGCGGCACGACGGCGTCGCCGCGGCCGCGGTGCGCGGCTGGGCGGATGCGAGCGGCATGCGCGCGCTGGCGGCCTATGTCGTGCCCGCGGGACCGGCCGCGCCGTCGCGGTCCGAGCTGGCGATGTTCCTCGCCAAGCGCCTGCCCGATTACATGGTGCCGTCGACCTTCACCGTCCTGGCCGCGCTGCCGCTGACGGCGAGCGGCAAGGTGGACCGGGCGGCGCTGCCTCCGCCCGCCGACCAGTCCGGCCCAGACCCCCATCCCCCGGCCACCGCCGCCGAACGCCGGCTGGCGGCGATCTGGGCGGATGTGCTGGGGGTGCCGCGGATCGGGCGGGACGACAGCTTCTTCGACCTGGGCGGCCATTCGCTGCTGGCCGCGCGGCTGCTGGTGCGAGTGGGGGAAGCGTGGGGGCGTAAGGTCGGTATGCCCGCCCTGCTCCGCGCGCGGCGATTGCGGGAGATGGCGGCGCTCTTGGAAGATGGCGAAAGTGCCGCGCATCATGCCATCACCATCCAGCCGCGCGGCTGGCGCCCGCCCTTCCTGTGGGTGGAGCCGGGGCCGAGCTTCGTGCGGCTGGGGGAGCGGATCGGGCGCGACCAGCCGCTCTTGGGCGTGCCGCTGGACGTGCGCGCCGATCCCGAAGGGGCCACGCGCGACCTGCGCGATCACGCGGCGGACCTGGTCGCGGACATTCGCAAAGTGCAGCCGCAAGGCCCCTATTATCTGGGCGGATGGTGCAATGCCGGCATCCTGACCTATGCCGCGGCCGTGCGCATGGCGGCGGACGGCGACGACATCCGCCTGCTGGTGCTGGGCGACGCATTCAACCCCGCGCGGCCGCCGCCCGCCGACCGCAGCCTCCTGTTCCGGCTGCGCTTCCACCTGGGCCAGCTGCTGCGCGGCGACCGGCGGGCCTATCTGGGCGAGCGCTGGCACCGGCTGCTGGAGCGGACCGGCCTGCGCGCGCCGCCGGGGCATTGGTCGCGCGACGAAGCGCGCGCGCTCCTGGATCGTGCCATCGCCGCCTACCGGCCCGACCCGTATGGCGGGCCGGTGCTGCTGTTCCAGTCGGAGGACCCGTTCACCGCGGCGCGCATGGACGAGGAGTGGGAGGCGTGGCTGGCCGGCCCCGTCCGCTTCCACCGCTTCCCCGGCGCGCACGACACTTTGCTGTACGATCCCCATGCGGGCGAGGTCGCGGCGCTGCTGCGCGACCAGCTTATCCGTGCGCAGAACATGCAGGCCGAGCCGGCGGGGTGACGCGGGTCGAGCCGTGGCTGTTCCGGCTGGACGCGGCCGCCAGCCGGCTGGCCGGCCTTTCGGCGCTGCTTGACGCGGACGAGCGGGCGCAGGCCGCCGCCTTTCGCCACGACCTGCACCGCCGCCGCTTCGTGGCGCGGCGCGGGCTGCTGCGCGAACTGCTGGCCGCGCGCACGGGGCGGCCGCCGGACGCGCTGCGGCTGGTGCGATCGCCCTTCGGCAAGCCCGCGCTGGCGGGCGAGGGCCTCCGTTTCAATGCGTCCAGCGCGGGGCCGCTCGGCCTGTGCGTGCTGGCGGTGGGCGCGGAGGTCGGCTGCGACCTGGCCGAGGGCGACGCGGCCGCGGCGGGTCTGGCGAGCCTGTTCGGCCCGGCCGAGCAACGCGCGATCGCCGCCTTGCCCGTCGCTCGGCGCACCCGGGCGGAGCTGGCTGTGTGGACGCGCAAGGAAGCTTATCTCAAGGCGCTCGGCATCGGCCTGCAAGGTGCGCTCGACGCGTTCGACGTACCCGTCGGGGACGATGTCGGGGAGCATGACCTGGGCGACGGGTGGACGCTGGCGACGCTACCGGTGCCGACCCCCTTCCTGGCTGCGCTGGTGGTGCGCGCCGCGCCGGGCGAGCTCGACGTGGCGGCGGTCGGTACGTGGCCCGTGGGCGATCGCCAGGCCGGACCCGCGGCGTAGCGTCGCACGCCGACCAGCGGAGTGTAACCAAACGGACGCCGGAACGTCGCGCGACTGCAACGCGGCTCGGCCACCTGTCCGCCCGACATCAGGGGGCAGGCAGCATGAGTCTCGGGCGGAATTGGTTGGCGGGCGTGGCGGCGGTTGCGGTGGCGACGGCGGCGGGCGCGCAGACGGGCACGATCGCGGGCGATGCGGTACCGACCGCCGCCGGCCCGGAGACGCCGCCGCCGGAGGCGGGCGGGCCGACGGACGAGATCGTGGTGCTGGGCTTCGGCCGGAGCCGGCAGGTGCAGTCGATCACGTCCAAGGACATCGCGCTGCTGACGCCGGGTTCCAGCCCGCTGAAGGCGGTGGAGAAGCTGCCGGGCGTCAACTTCCAGTCGGCGGACGCGTTCGGCGCCTATGAGTGGGCGGTGCGCATCTCCTTGCGCGGGTTCAACCAGAACCAGCTCGGCTTCACGCTGGACGGCGTGCCGCTCGGCGACATGAGCTACGGCAACGTCAACGGCCTGCACATCAGCCGCGCCTCCATCTCCGAAAATATCGGCCGGGTGGACGTGGCGCAGGGCGCGGGCGCGCTCGGCACGGCGTCGTCCAGCAATCTCGGCGGCACCATCGAGTTCTTCAGCCGCAAGCCGTCCGACCGCGCCGACATCGCCGCATCGGGCACATACGGCGCGAACGACACGGTGCGCGCCTATGTCCGCCTGGAGAGCGGCGACCTGGGCGACAGCGGGCTCAAGGCATATCTCAGCTACGCCTTTCTCAAGACGAACAAGTGGAAGGGGTCGGGCGAGCAGCGCCAGCACCAGGCCAACGCCAAGCTGGTCGAGGACCTGGGCGACAAGGGGGCGGTCACCGCCTTCGTCAACTTCTCCGACCGGCGCGAGACGGACTATCAGGACCTGAGCCTGGACATCATCCGCCGGCTGGGCCTGCGCAATGACAACCTCACCAAGGACAGCCTCTACCCGCTCGGCATCCAGCTGGCGCGCGCCTATCTCACCGGCCAGCCGTTGCCGGCGCCCTACGGCACGGTGGACGACAGCTATTTCGACGCGGGCGGCGTGCGGCGCGACTATCTGGGCGGGCTGACGGTGGATGCGCGGCTGCTGCCCACGGTTGAGCTGAAGCTGACCGGCTATTATCACACCAACCGCGGTCAGGGCGGCTGGATCCTGCCCTATGCGGTGACGCCCGCGGGCGCGCCCAACACGGACGGCAGCCCGATCGCCAATCCCGCGCCGATCGGCTACCGCACCACCGAATACCGCATTCATCGCGGCGGCGCGGTGGGGTCGATCGCGTGGGACGTCGGCGTCAACCGGCTGGAGGCGGGCGGCTGGTACGAGAGCAACAGCTTCGACCAGGCGCGCCGCTTCTACGGCATGACGGATACGCCCACGCCCAACCGCAGCGTGCTCGACTTCCAGCGCAATCCGTATGCGACCCAGTGGAACTATAGCTACGACACGCTGACCACCCAGTATTTCGTGCAGGACACGCTGAAGCTGCTGGACGACCGGCTGGTGCTGAACGCGGGGTGGAAGGGCGTGCGCGTGCGCAGCACCGCCGCGCGCCAGCCCGACACCACCTCGCGCCTGGCGGAGGGCACGATCCAGGCGCGCGACTGGTTCCAGCCGCAGGCGGGCGCGGTGTTCCACCTCAATTCCATGGCCGAGCTGTTCGCCGATTATGCGGAGAATCAGCGCGCGTTCCAGGCGTCCGCCACGGTGGGCCCGTTCTCGACCACGCAGGTCGGCTTCGACAATATCGGCTCGCTGCGGCCCGAGCGGTCGAAGACGTATGAAGGCGGCGTGCGCGCGCATTCCGGCCGCTTCCAGGCGTCGGCAGTGGGCTACTTCATCGATTTCTCCAACCGGCTGCTGCAATATACGGTGGGTCTCGGCCCGCAGGGTTTCGCCAGCGTGCTGCAGAATGTCGGCGGCGTGCACAGCTACGGCGCGGAGGTGACGGCGGGCTACCGCCTCACGCGGCCGCTGTCGCTCTACGCCAGCTACTCGTTCAACCGGTCCAAGTACCAGGACGACGTGCTCAACCGCGACGGCACCGTGTTCACCGCGACCAAGGGCAAGACGGTGGTGGACAGCCCGCGCCACATGCTGAAGGGCGAGGTCGCCTATGATGACGGCAACATCTTCGGCCGCGTCGGCGCCGACTACATGACCAAGCGCTTCTTCACCTACCTCAACGATCAGAGCGTACCCGGCCGCGTGCTGGTGGACGCGAGCCTGGGCTATCGCTTCACGGGCGAGGGCGCGCTCAAGAACGTGTCGATCGAGGGAAGCGTCACCAACCTCACCAACAAGCGCTACATCGGCACGATCGGCTCCAACGGCTTCGTCGCCAGCGGCGACTACCAGACCCTGCTCGCGGGCGCGCCGCGGCAATGGTTCGTATCACTGCGCAAGGGGTTCTGACCATGCTGCTCGGCCGTCGCTCGCTGCTCCTGACCGGCGCCTTCGGGCTCGGCGCGCTCGCTCTTCCCGGCGTCAGCGCGGCGACGGGCACGGGGTTCACCCACGCCGTGGCGAGCGGCGAGCCGGGCCCCACGTCCGTGCTGCTGTGGACGCGGTTCGTGCCCGCTGCCGGCGGAGCCGCGGAGGTGCGGGCGGAGGTGTCGGCCACCGCCGACTTCGCGCGCGTGGTGGCCGGCGGCGCGGCTGTCACGGGGCCTTGGCGCGACCATACGGCCAAGGTGACGGTGGAGGGGCTGGAGCCGGGCCGGACCTACCATTACCGCTTCGTGGGGCCGGACGGCAGCCGATCGCCCGCTGGCCGGACGCGTACGCTGCCCGCGGACGGGACGCGGCCGTGGCGCGCCGCCATCTTCTCCTGCTCCAATCTCGGCTACGGCTTCTTCAACGCTTATGCCCATGCCGCGGCGCGCGGCGACCTGGACTGCGCGATCCACCTCGGCGACTATTTCTACGAATACGCGCTCGACCATTATCCGACGGGCAAGGAAGCGGTAGCGGGACGCGTGCCGCAGCCGGCGGGCGAGACGATCCACCTCGCCGATTACCGCCTGCGCTACGCCAGCTACCGCGCCGACCCCGACCTGCAGGAGTTGCACCGCGTCCTGCCGATGATCGCGCAGTGGGACGATCACGAGAGCGCCAACGACAGCTGGGAAGGCGGCGCCGAGAACCACGATCCGGCAACGGAAGGCGAATGGAACCCGCGCCGCGCCGCCGCCATCCAGGCCTATCGCGAGTGGATGCCCGTGTCGGAGGCGCCGTGGGCGGCCTATGACATCGGCGCGCTCGCCACCCTGTTCCGCACGGAAACGCGGCTGCTCGCCCGCACCCGCCAGCCGGACGTGGAGGCGCTGTTCAAGGAGCCCGATCCGGCGCGCGCGCTGGTCGCATTCCGCGACGGCGCGTGGATCGACCCCGCGCTGACCATGATGGGCGGGCAGCAGGAAGGCTGGCTGGCGCAGGCGATGCGCGCATCGGCGCGGAGCGGGCGGCCGTGGCAGGTGGTCGGCTTCGGCACAGTGATGGGCCAGACGGTGATGCCCAAACAGGCGGCCGGCTGGCTGGGCGACGCCGCGCCGCGCACGGCAGCCTACGTCAAGGCGGGGATTGCGGCGGCGCAGGCGGGGCTGCCGTTCAACTTCGACAATTGGGGCGGCTATCCGGCAGCGCGCGGGCGTTTCCTGAAGAGCGCGCAGGCCGCGGGTGGCAACACCGTGCTGATCTCCGGCGACAGCCACAATGCCTGGGCGTTCGATCTGGCGCAGGACGGGAAGCCGGCGGGCGTCGAGTTCGGCGGGCACAGCGTGACATCGCCCGGCTATGAGAACGGCATCCGGACGGACCCGGCGACGGTGGCGCGCGCGCTCGTCGCCGGCAATCCGGAACTCAAATGGTGCGACACGTCGCGACGCGGCTACATGGCGCTGACGATCGCGGCCGACGCGGTCACCAACGAATGGATCATGGTGGACACGGTGACCCGCCGTACGCCGGCCGCGCGCATCGGTCACCGCGCCACCGTGCGGCGCGGGCGCGCGCGGATGGAGGCAGCCTAGGCCTCGGTGGAGCGCGACGCCCTCAGAATAGCCGGCACCATGTCTAGCGGCGGGGCACGCTAGGGAACACGAACGCCGGCCGAAGCGTCGAAAAGGCTGCACCTTTGGGGAATGCCATGACGCGATCGATGTCCGTTGCCGCCCTCGCGCTCGCGTTCGCGACGCCCGCCGCCTGGGCGCAGCCGCGATCGCTGTCGCCGTCCGACAAGGCGGCCGGGGCGCAGCTCCACCCGCAGCTTACCGCCGAATATGGCGGCGCCTATGCGGGGCCGCAGGCGGCGTTCGTGACGCGCGTCGGCCGGCGCGTGGCGACGCAGTCGGGGCTGTCGGACGCGGGGAGCGACTTCACGGTGACCTTGCTCAACTCGCCGGTGGAGAACGCCTTCGCCATCCCCGGCGGCTACGTCTACGTCACGCGCCAGATGCTGGCGCTGATGAACTCGGAGGCGGAGCTTGCGTCCGTGCTGGGGCACGAGGTGGGCCATGTCGCCGCGCGCCATTCGGCCAAGCGCAACACGCGCGCGCAGCTCGGCAGCATCGCCGCGGCGCTTGCCGGCCAGCTGACGGGCAGCAGCCTGGTGACGCGCGGGGTGGGGGCCGCGGGGCAGCTCTACACGCTGGGGTTCAGCCGCGCGCAGGAATATGAGGCGGACGGCTATGGCGTGCGCTACATGACGGCGGCGGGCTACACGCCCTATGCCGCGGCCGACATCCTGGCGCAGCTCGATGCGGAGGTGGCGCTGGGCGGCGCCATTTCCGGCCGGCAGACGCGCCAGCCGAGCTTCCTGTCGACGCATCCCAACGGGCCGGACCGCGTCGAGCGCGCGCACCGGCTGGCGCAGGAGACGGGCCAGCCCGACACCACCGACCGGCAGGACAGGGCCTTCCTGCGCAGCTTGGACGGGCTCGCCTATGACGACGGCAGCAAGCGTATCCGGATCGTGACGGTGCGGGCGGGCGACACGGTGGAGCGGCTGGCGCGGCAGATGGCCTATCCCGACCATCAGCTCGATCGCTTCGCGGTGCTGAACGGGCTCGATCCGGAAGCGGCGCTCGTGCCGGGCACGCTGGTGAAGCTGGTTGTGGCGCGCTGAGGCGATCCATGTGGTCGGACCTGCGATAAAGCTTGACGGGAGATGAACTGCGGGCGGCGCGGCTCGTTCAGGCTGTTCTTCCCATAAAAGGCGACCGGCCATGCTGAGCAGTTTCGGGTTCGACCGCGCGCTCGTCCCTCCGTTGCCGGCCGGCGGCCTGCTGCCATGGCGGCCCGACGGCGTCGCCGCACTTGTCGACCATGCCCGGCCCTGGTGCAACGAGCATGACCGCGCGTCGCGCGACACGCTGCTCGGCCGCGTGGCGGCCTTGCTCGGCCAGCCGCTGCTCGGCGCGATGGACGCGGACGAGGCGTCGCGCGCGACCGTGCTGCTGGTGCCGGGCGATGCGCTGGAGGAGGAAGCGGCGGCGGACGCCGGCATCTTCGACCGCAGCGACATCCTGGGCGGCGTGGTGCCCGCCTTCTTCGTCGGCACCAAGGCGATCACGCATGGGCTGGTGGATGCGGACGCGGCGAGGCCGGAGGGATGGTCGACGGAGATGGCGCGGCGGCTGGGCGACGCCGCCCTGCCGGGCTTCACCGCCTTCACGCATGCCGACGCCGCGCGCG
>Ga0325400_1003506_pt1 | contig 14200 bp, 10 predicted proteins | sample PopdelMetagenome_2_FD_205662 | JGI IMG/M metagenome (GOLD analysis project Ga0325400, IMG submission 205662) | Populus deltoides microbial communities from Bellville, Georgia, United States - Xylem-PdKOR-R1 | ecosystem: Host-associated > Plants > Phyllosphere > Stem > Wood/Secondary xylem... | reverse complement strand
TTAGTTCGACGGGAATAAAATAATTTGATTTGAATAAAATACTTTTCTAATTAGGTGGAGACTCATAAATAAAATATAACCAATTACGTTACCCTTTGAGTTTTTCCAGATTTGCATGATGGTCAAGAAGCACATGATGGGGATTTTTTTTTTATAGGATCCTGTTTAGTAAACGGTGCAGCAGCACGATGCCAATAAATAATGTGAAAGGTGGAATACACGCGCATATAATTACAAAAATGCAGTATAAAACTATAAAATTGTTTAAAAAATTAAAGATTAAGTAAATCCATACATGTTGAGAATAAAAAATTAAAAGAGAAATTCATATATTTTTTATATATTTAAAATACAAGACAAGTTGTTTATTTATAAAAAAATAAAAAAATTAAAAGACACTATAAAATTTAAGTGTTATGGTGAACCAAAAGACAAAACTGAAGAGTCATGAAATCTAAAAGTCTAATGAGCATTTAATATATATAATTATAGATTGTATAATATTTCCTTTAAATGATCATGTATTAAAAATATATTTCATTAAAACCTTGTAAAAGATTAAAGAAAATTTAACAAGAAAAAAATCTCGGATGTGTTTAAGTTTTTTTTTCTAGATTAATATGGTATCCGGGTTATTTTACGCGTATCTTGACTAATTTCATGAACCCTAAAGTTAACAATCATATAAATCTTAAGTGATTATAAGGTTTATAAGACTCGAACTAGTAATTTATAAAAAACAAACTGAAAACCTGACTAATTAAGATACATTTTTTATAATTATATTTATTTTATTATTATTATTTAAATGACCTTGCAGCCACTTCAACTCTAATCAAATCTTTTGTAAAAAACAAGCAAGATCTCAGATTTCAAAGATCTCAGATTCTCTCTCCTTTCTTTTTCTAATGTACTACCATCTTTCCAATATATAATAAGCCAAGGCTAAATCTAATCATTCAAAGCTAGCTCAAATTAATCACTAAGCTTTCTCCTATATATATTTTGATGGCGTCAACTGCAGAAAGAAGCAGATAACAACAACAGTACTAGAATTTCTGGTTCAGTCTCTCCTTTCACAATTGAGAGAGGATCTCCTTCCTCGATCCAGTCTTTATGGGAACTTTCATTTGGCCACTCGACACTTCCCCAAATCAAGTCTATTTATCCTACATCTAAACAATAATGTATTATGACGGTCCTTATTTTTTTAAAAAAAATATATACACAAGTTTTGAAAAACACAATAATTAATTAATAAACTTTATTTTTTAGTACTAATTTCAACTCACAATATAAAATATAACAAACATGCACTAATTTGACAAAAGAAAAAATAAGAGTGAGATTGAAGGGGCCAAGAGCCCTTGAAACAGCAGTAAACTCCTTAATTAACATGTAATCGGGGCATGCAGGGCAAGAGGATCCATACAAGATCATCCATTAGAAATAATTAATTGAAGTTGATCGCATTCTTATCATCATGCGTGCGTTAATTTGTCTTGTATGCCAATCCCAATTATTGGATTACAATAATCTCTTTCAAACGTCTGATCCATTCACTTCTGTAGAAGAGGCTCCCTTTTGTCATCCCATGTACTTAGCCGGTTTTTGGCACCCTCCACCTGAAAATTACGCGACATAATAATAATTAATAAAAATGCTTGCGTAATCCAAACACACACAACCAAGGAGAGTGGCTTTTGTTTGATTAGAGTGGTAATTAAAAGGGAGACTAACATAATTAACATTATCAGATGTTAATTAGTGTGTACGTATACCTCTGTATTCCAGTCTGTTCTCCAAGTGACCCACAGCAAAATCAAAGTTTGCAAAACTGTGCCCCCCAACATGCCTGACCATATACCCTGTAGAAGAAGACAATAACTATATCACAACCATTTCATGATAAAGAAATAAGATAATTCTGATAGAGATAATATAAAAAACAAAATAAATTTAATTTCAACAGGTAAAAACTATGCAATAATATATATTACCTTGGCACCAAGGTCAAATGTAAAACCAAGAAGCACCCCTAGCGGAATACCAATAAGGTAGTAGCATCCTACGTTAACATATGCAACAAATGCTTGCCATCCACATCCAACAGCCACCCCTTCAGCGCACACAAAATTTAAGGTTTTAATTCTGATAGATTTTTTTTTTCCTGAGAGACACATTTGTTGCAATGACAAGAGGCAACAGCAAAGGTTTCATTCCGGTACACAATGATTGAGGCCCGAGCCTGCCGCCTTTGGTACTTTACTGTTTTTTTTTTTTTAATTACTGAAGGAAAATTAGAATATCACTAATTGTTTAATAATTATTATGATTAAAAAAAACACCTCCCATTATTTCACTCCTATATATATATATATATATATATATATTCAGTTATTTTGCAGTAAATTATCTGTGCTTGGTATCGCTAACCCTCACGAGTGATGTATTACAGCACAATTGCTAAACAAAAATTGTAGTAAATTAGTTACTGCAGAATTTATTAATTAGAGAAGTTGGCAGCTATCAAAGAAGCCATTGAGGAATATTTAACAGCGAGTCAATTATTATTTTTACTGTTTTTAATTTCAAAAAACATCAAAGTTAGATTTTGGGTAATTTTAGATGATTTTTATATATTAATATAAAAAAATTAAAAAATATTATTTTAACATATTTCTAAATAAAAAACAATATCCACGTTACAACCCTTACCAGATAGTACAGGCTGAACACCGTTTAGTATGAGAGTGACAGCAAGGAATGGAGAGAGGTCAGAGGCAGCTTTAGCAACAACTTCACCTTCAGTGAAGATATAGCTAATGGAATCTCGAAATATCAGCACAATAATGGCTGCGATTACTGAAACTACAAATGAGCATGAAGTCACCACAAGGACTGAAAATGATGCTGATTTTGGATGTCCTGCTCCTAGCTCATTGCTCACTCTCACACTGTTTAAGACCAACTGGATGTTAATTGCCTATCTTCATGTAAATAATGGTGCTCCTATATATGTATGTAAAATTGCAATTCCCCTGCATGCTGTACACTGACTTTAGGACAATATCATGGTGTGTTGAAAATTATATTGCGAGCGTCCATGCATAAGCAGATGAGAAACATAATAATTTCAAACCAGTTAACCTATTTATTGACAAGACATCATGATGTCCTACTGTTTTTTAAACAAGTACTGTAATAATTGGTGGGTGTAGTTTCATGGATGGAACAATTATGGGATTAATTGATAGATATAGATTGTTTTACATCTATATCAATTATTCCAATAATTGTTTTATTCTATATAAGTTTTTCCAATTATAGTAATTAATCAAACAAAAAATATAGAGCCTGAAAGATCAACAAACCTTGCAGCAGCATTAAATCCAACTGAAATCATGAAAACCCATCCAGATATTGTCATGCTGCATTAAAGAAGAGAGGAATGAATAGTGTTCACAAGTAAGTCCATAGTGATAGCAAGGTCGACGTTGTCAAGCACCATACCTTTTCTTTGAATTTCTTTTCTTGAAGGTAGCAAGAAATAACATATTCTGAAAGAACCAAGTCTAGTAAATTACTTACCAAACTGAGAGTGAGTCTAATGCAACCTCAGCATTTTCAAGCAATCCAGCAATCAGGACTAAAATCTGAAAGTACCACGTCTCTAAACATAACATTACTGCTGATGCAGCAGACAGTTTGAAGAAGCTCCAAAGCCCACTAAAGGCCTCCACGCTAAAACCTTTCCATGTGTTTCTACACTTCTTGCTCATTACAATGTACACAAACTGAGCCACCACAATGATCCACCAAGATAAACTCAACACAAGACCTGCTCCTAGTAAGCCCCAGTTCCATTTGAAGACTGCAAGCCAGGTGAGCAAAACATGCACCACAAGTGCACCTAGTGATATGTACGCGCTAGGTGCGATTATGCTCTGTGCTTGCAAGAATTTTTGAATAGGAAAGTTGGCAGCATAAGCGAAAATTTGAGGGATGAGTCCAAAGACAAAAACTGCAGCTGCTGATGCTATATTGACCGGCTCCCCAAGTAAGATCAAGATAGGTTTGGAAAATATATAGATCATCAATAAGGGGATCCCTGTTGCCATGAGGAGAACAGTTGATCTTTGGAGGTATATGCCTAGCATTTCATGTCTATTTGCTCCATATGCTTGGCCACACATAGTTTCTACTGCACTTCCCATACCAAGCTGCAACAAGACAAAAACTTATTTAGCAAAAGTAGAGGAGATTTCTCCACTTGATATAGAAAGAAAAAACAAGAAGTATAAAGAAAGACAAACCGATGGAGGATTATGCATGAAGTTCTTTTTTGGCCTAAAGGCTTCCCCCAAAAAACCCAGAAACACTACTTCCATATATCCTTACTAAAGCTTAAAAGGGTAAAAAGGAAAGGAATAAACAAAAGAGAGAGAAGAAAAGAAAAGAGAATGATCATGACCATCCATGAACTACATGTGCAAGAGCAGATAGAGATCAGGAGGTATTACCATAAGGCCGTAGGCAAAAACTTGGATACCAGTGTTACCAAGAGAAACAGCAGCAAGCTCAAGATTTCCAAGGTGACCGCAAAAGATCTGAGTAGACATGGAAACAACGTTATTGAGCAAGTAAACTATCACAGCTGGAGCTGCAAGGTGGAAAAGCAATTTCAGTTCAACCCAGGAAGCTGAACGGATTCTCTTAGAGTATGGTGCTTCTGTATCTGTTAGTATTTGTTCAAGCTCATCGCTCACTGTCTCGTGACCATCATGGACAGAGAGTTTAAAGCTTAATCTCGGAGGATCAGTCTCCATTAATTTCCCTCCTCTTTTGCGCTTGTGATTTGAGCTTCTATATCAAATAAATGTTTTGTCTTGATGTACATAACAGATACTACTTATATATATATATGCTAAATTAAGTTTATATCGACGACGAAGCTACTTGTAAATTCTTGGATTCCTCCTTTCCACATTATGAAGTCAACATGGTACAAAGACAACTGCATTCATGAAGTCAAATGTGAAATCAGTGTGGTTAATTTAATTGGTATCCTTGCTACGTCTCCATCATTACATCATTTATTTTGTCGAATGTGCTTCACGTTGTTGTGGGCTGCGTGTGAAAAATGAAAAGAAAAGTTTTGTAGAGTATAAACAGGTGAGAGGTCCATCGCGTGCATGCACGGGGGTTACAAAATGCACAATTTAAAAAAAAATAATAATAATATGAGACTGCCAAATAGCAGTTTATCTTTTGTAACTGACAATGTAATCTTATTACCTCTTTTTTATAAAATTTAATGTGAGAGTCTTGCGCAAAAGTCACCCACTATTCATTTAACAGCGATGCGAGTGCGGTGCTGCCAGATCATTTTCCTTTTCTCTATAGGCAGCATTAATGGACATGATGATTATGATTCTTGTTTTGTTTTCGTAAATCTATGTTCTCATTGGCTTTTTCGATTTAGGGTTTTGGTGACGATCGAGCGCTGATGCCAGGGCAGTTTTCTTGTTCTCTTTTACTTCTCTAATCATATGCTTTCCTCTTGAATCGTCATCAGCATCCATTGCTGCCTCCACAAAAAACAAAAATAGTAAAAATTTGAGCTAATCCAAGTCTCACAAGCTGAACTCAAACACAACATTAGACACCAAATCCATAATTAAAAAACAAATACATAGTGGATTTTGTGGTTTGCGGTGGGTTCAATCATTAACTGGTATCAAAGAACAATCATAGATCTATCAAAAACCAGTTTCAAATTAATGGTAATATATAAGTTTGATCTATTCAATTAAACAATTGCCTTCATAGTCTCACTGATCGGTGGTGATTAGCAAGGAAACTATGATTGATTTGTAGGTATTTAATAAGATTTGGTTTCGGAATTTAATTTCTTTTAAGTCAAAACGTCCAATAAAAAATTAGCTAGGAGACAGACAAATCAAAAACTTGCTGAGGCAAAAGGGTTGGGGATAAATTAGTAGGATAGGATAAGTCAAGGACTAATCTGTTAGTGATTTTACATGTTGGGGACTGATTTGTATTTTTCTCTATTTCTATAGCATGCAACATAAGAGTTGTTCAGAAACAGGATAATATTATAATTTTTCTGAAAATTGAAGTTGGAAAAAGAAAAACTAGAATTTTATGTTCAAATGCATTATTTCTCTATCTAGAAAAATAGTTTTTTTTTTCTAAAGCTGTATTGAATTTAAAAAACAAAAGTTCTAGGCGCGATTTTCCAATATAAGTTTTTCATTTTTTTCAAAATGAAAAAAAAAATATGAACAATACAATTTTTTTTCTTTTATATACAAGTATTTTTAGCAATATAAAATATTACCATGATAATTATAAATCATGGGTTTGATTTTCTTATGAAAAATAGTTGTATTCATGATATAAAGAAAAATCCATAAAAAACAAAAAGAAAAACTATTTTCTGTTACTAAACACATATATATTATCTCGTTCTCGAAATCACACAAAGACTTGTTTTTATTTATTTATTTAACACCATAAAAGACTAGTCAAGAGTTTAATGACCAGTTCCTCAATTTCGATTTTCGAAATTTATTTTATAATCATCATAAGTGATCAAGAGTTGGGGATGGGGATTTGACATATAAAATCTGCGAAGAACATTCAGCTAAAATTCGGAGTCTAATTTTCACGCAGAAATTTCAAGTTCAAACTTGGAAGCCGTCCCTCGTGAGATGAAAAAAGAACATAGAAATTTGGAGAATGGTCCTACTTAATTATATATGGTGTCCAAGAATCTTTGAAATTGAACGTTCTGGTGAGCAAGCAAAAATTCAGAAACACAAAATCCTAGACGAGAATTATTAGATTTATTTTGTCCTGGCCACTGGATGATTTGTGGTCTAGAACTTGCTTTGGACTCAATCATACAGTTCTCTTTTAGGTTTCTCTTCCTCCAATATCTTGATTGGTTCCAGCTGCTTTCGATCCTTGTCATGTTTTGAAGAAGACGATACGTCTGTATGCAGCCATTTTCTCGATCCCATCATTTGGAAAATTAATGGATACTATAAGAAGTCTTAGTCATTGAGTAATTATAGGCATAAATATTGCTAAATCAATTAAAATCTAACTCCTTCATGTTCACCATCTCTATCCATATGACATACATATTTAGATTTTTTTTGCTTATCATAATGGCATAAAATTATTATAAAATTCAACTCTAATCTAATCTTCTTCTTTCTCTCTGATTAAATTAATAAAGTACTAATTTATAAGCTTATACAAGTCTTAAACTAAATGATTTCTCTCGAGATTTAGACTTTTCTAATAATTTAAGATGATGACTCTTCAATATATCTAACGGATTGACACGCATGCATATCTACACAATTTATCTATAAAATATTCATGATTAATTGCATGCTTGTTAATTAAATGATTGTTTATAATTTAAGATGGCTCTTCAATATATAAATCTAGCGGATAGACATGCATATCTACACAATCTATCTGTAAAATGTTCATGGTTGCATGCTTGTTAGCTAAATGGTTGTTCAGAAGTGTGATCGTTTTTAATTTTGGATGGTTTGTAGAAGTGTATTTTATTTAAAAAATATATTAAATTAATTTTTGTAATGTTTTTAAATAATTTTAATATGTTCAAATAAAAAAAAATATCTAAAACAAAAAAATATTTTGTAATACAATATCAAAAACACATTAAACCGTGCGAATCACATAATCTCAAATTTGGTGGGTCGCCAAATTATAGAGACCCGACAGATGTAAATTATAGACTCCTCCATGATTGCATTATTTAGTTCAAAAATCATCTATTATTACAAAAGGAAAAGTCTTGTCTGTAGAAGTCCTCTCCCTAGACATCACAATTCCAATTAGAACACGACTTTCGATTCTCTGAGTTGTAAGAATTATTCCTCCAACATCATTCATGAGTAGAGATAGCATTCTCATCATCACAAATTATTCCTTCCTATCCACCAACCCCAGAGACTGAACTGGAAGGACACAAATCAATGTCTTCTGCACATGATGAGTCCAAAAACCGCAGTCCCACTCTTCACAAAGTCTACTTTAATTACTCCACAAGAAGAGGCTGCCTTTTTTCATCCCATGAACTCAACCGGTTTTTGGCACCCTCCACCTGTAAATTTCGACACAAATTGATAATGTTACTAGTCATTTTATTTCTTTAACTCAAAATTAATTAGGGACGAAATCAAAATAATATGATATGAAAACAAAATCATGCACATTTAACTTTTTATAAAGGGTAAGGGTGATGCATGCTCGGTGCTTGGGAGTATGGTTGAGTCATTTTTAAAGTAATTTTAGTTGAAATTACTTGAGTGATATTTTTTTATTTTTAAGAAATTATTTGTAATATTTTAAACAATATTCCAAACCACGCTTAAGAAAGCATGGCATATCCATGACATGCATGGATGTCAGACATTGGAAACATAAATAAGCATTGGGACGCGTATTGATAGCAGATTGTGTTCAATAATTGAAAAGGAGATGTGATTGCATTCAATTGCGGTTGGCCTACAATAATTACTGTTGCCAAAGTGATTTATGCCTTTATGGAATGGACACGACCAATCTGTTTCTTGATGGTGATTTGTGATGAAAATAAGAATTGGGTTTTTACCTCTTTATCCCAATCTGTTCTCAAAGTAACCCACACCAAGATTATAGTTTGCAAAACTGTCCCTCCTAACATGCCCGACCATATTCCCTGCAAAATAAATACGTACATTAGATACCTTAAATTATACTTCGAACGTTTTGTTCTCTACGTTCACTGTGTTAGCACTTCAAATAACATTGAAGGATTGGCTCTGTGCTTAGGGTTTCCTTTTAATCATCAGAGCCTATAGAACATGATTAAAAATCAGTATCTTTAAAGGTGGGGCATGCACTAAATGATGATATATATATATATATATATATATAGACACACACACACGCACTACGAATGATAAACAATGATTAGTGGAGCTAAAGTAGACATACTTTACAACTATCAAATGAATTAACTCGTAAGTTTAGCATCTAACTCTTTTACCTGGCAGAACATGTAAATTTGATCTCTACATGGAAAAATAAAGTGTTTTTTCAGCACTGTGAGAGTTTCTGTGGTTGCGGGTTCAAGAAAAATAGATTTAAGAAAAATACTTGTAGTTGAAATTGTTTTGGAATAGATTTTGCATGCAAAATAAATAAAAAACAAGTATTCATGAATGAAAAGTAGTTATCTTAGCTTCTACAAAACAAAAAAACATAAGCTATTTGACTAACCAAAAAAACCAAATAGTGAAGTAAAGGCAGTGATCCTACCTTGGCACCAAGGTCAAATGTAAAACCAAGAACCACTCCTACAGGAACTCCAATAAGGTAGTAGCATCCTACATTCACATATGCAACAAATGCTTGCCATCCACATCCGACAGCCACACCTTCAACACAAAGAAATTTCAGTAATTATGTAACCGAAGATCCATTGCACCTATTGTTAAAGAAAAATAAACAGATACTTGGTAAAGATCTTACCGGACAGGACAGGCTGAATGCCATTTAGTATGAGAGTAGCAGCAAGGAATGGGGAGAGATCAGAGGCAGCTTTAGCAACAACTTCACCTTCAGTGAAGATATAGCTAATGGAGTCTCGAAATATCAGCACAATAATGGCTGCGATTACTGAAATTATAAATGAGCATGAAGTCACTACAAGGACTGAAAATGATGCTGATTTTGGATGTCCTGCTCCTAGCTCATTGCTCACTCTCACACTGTTTAAGACCAAGTATATGTTAATTGCCTGCGATGCTATATGCTACAGCAAAATGAAAGCGTTTTTCCTTGATCTCTTTCATAACAAAAACTGACCTTGCAGCAGCATTGAATCCAACTGAAATCATAAACACCCATCCTGATAATGTCATGCTGCAAATAGAGAGAAGTAGATAGTGTTAACAAGTCAGTCAATCCACGTACAAGAAGCAACGATGCCTTTACTTTTCTTGAGGCGGGCAAGACATGGAACATACGAAAGAAACAAGTCTAGTTAACTGCTTACCAAATTGAGAGAGCATCCAACGCAACCTCAGCATTTTTAAGCAACCCAGCAATCAATACTAAAATCTGATAGTACCAAGTCTCCAAACACAACATTACTGCTGATGCAGCAGACAGTTTGAAGAAGCTCCAAAGCCCACTAAAGGCCTCCAAACTGAAACCTTGCCATGTCTTTCTACAGCTATTACTCGTTAAAATGTAAACAAACTGACCCCCCACAATGATCCACCATGATAAACTCAAGACAAGGCCAGCACCTAGCAAGCCCCAGTTCCATTTGAAGATTGCGAGCCAGGATAGGAAAACATGAACCACAAGGGCACCCAATGATATATATGCACTAGGGGCAATTATGCTTTGGGCTTGCAAAAATTTTTGAATAGGAAAATTGGCAGCATAAGCAAAAATTTGAGGGATAAGTCCATAGACAAAAACTGCAGCGGCTGATGCTATGCTGACTGGTTCACCTAATAACATCAAGAGAGGTTCGCAAAATATGTAGATCACCATTAGAGGGATAGCCGTTGCCATGAGGAGAATTGTTGATCTTTGGAGGTATACACCTAGCATTTCATATCTATGTGCCCCAAATGCTTGGCCACATAGTGTCTCCACTGCACTTCCCATACCAAGCTGCAAGAAAAGCAAGCTTTTTTAATATAACTAGAGGGCAATTCTCCACTTGATAGAGAAGGTATGAAAGAATTTTAACCCCCGCCATTTTTGTTGCCTGAAAAGGGAAAATTCTTGAAGAAGAAGGGGAAAAAAACAGAGATAACAGGGGAAGACAAAATCTCTGGAGAACAAAGCATAAAATTCTCCTTTTTTCCTTTTCTCCTCAGTCCACTTTTGGCCTAAAGGTTTCCAAAAAAAAAAACACACGAGAAAAGCCAATCTTCCAAATCCTTACTCTAGCTAATACAAGAAATATGAAAGGAAAAGAAAATCAAAACAAGAATTATCTTTTCTTCTTGTTATCCTTCCTTTTCTTAGTTAACTAATGATCACACAATCATCCATATATATATATGTGAGAGGGGGGGGGGAGAAGAGGTATTACCAGAAGGCCATAGGCAAACATTTGGATACCAGTGTTACCAAGAGAGACAGCAGCAAGCTCAAGATTTCCAAGGTGACCGCAAAAGATCTGAGTAGACATGGAAACAACATTATTGAGCAAGTAAACTATCACAGCTGGAGCTGCAAGGTGGAAAAGCAATTTCAGTTCAACCCAGGAAGCTGAACGGATTCTCTTAAAATATGGTGCTTCAGTATCTGCTAGTATTTGTTCAAGCTCGCTGCTTCTTGTCTCGTCATGGAATGAGAGCTTGAAGCTCAATCTCAAAGGCTCAGAATTCATGATCCTTGACAATTTTTCCTTCTCTCTTCTTCCCCCCTCTGCTTTAGCTTCCTTGAGCTTCTCAAATAAATGTTTTGTCTTCAACTACATAACTTTAATCGTATGCTTCTACAGTATCTATAGAGGAATACACTCTTGTTTTTCTTTTTTTTCTCTATATTTTGGTCAACGATAGGTAACACAAACGTTAAATGGAACACTAGTTGCTCACTCATGAGGTGGCATCTGCGTCTGATTAAGCCCACTTCGATTTATGTCAAAGTGTAATACCTTTTAACCATAATTTACATCGCTATAAAAATATGTTTTTTACTTTAAAAAAAAAACAAGTCATTTCCTATTCAAACACCCTCTAAAAAATATAATTCACTTTGTGTTTAAACTTGTTTATTTACTGATAATAAATTATTTTTTATAGAAAAGTAAATTTTGAAAAAATAAATTATTTTTTTGATATTTGGTAGCATAAGTTAAAAAATATTTTCCAGAATTTAGTTATGTCATGCAAAATGAGCTGGAAAATAACTTATTAAAGTTTTATTTTTTTCAAGTGTATTAAAATAATAAGGAACAAATCTTACAAATTAAAAAGTTGAATGAGAATGAAATTGAAAAAAAAATATAATTTCATAAATTATCTTAAATAAAATAAATAATAATCAAAATAATAGAGATCAAATCTAACAGATAAAAAAATTAAAATAATAATAATTACAATTTCATAAATTATTTCAAATAAAATAAGTAACAATCAAAATAATGAGGACCAAATTTAATAGATAAAAAATTTCAATTAAAAAAATGATAAGAGAAAAGCAAATAACAATCACAAAAATGAGGATCAAAGTTATTATAAAAATCAAGTTCTAAGGGATAAAATTGAAAAAAATATTCAAAACAATATATATATAGCAATTAAAAGTTTGAAGATCAAATTTGATATAATCAGCAAATAATATAAGATTTCTAAATTTTTCACAACTTTTAAAAAGTATTTTCCACCCAAAATAAAAGGAAAATGTTTTCTTAGAAACTAAGCTAAATTTTTCTTTGATTAGAAAGTATTTTCCATTAACAAACTTTTCTAATAAAAAATAAACACAGAAAAGTTTGAAAAGTAGTTTCTAAAAAATTAATTTTCATCGAGCCTAACTTTAATCTCGTTGTGATCTCTCAAAAAAATGAAAAAAGTTCAGATAGAAAAAATATATTATGAAAACCTATAGAGATTTTATTTTAAAATCGTTCTAAATATAAATTTATTTTTTTGATATTAATTTTTTTAACATTAACCGATCATAATATAAATAAATCTCTTTTAAATCTTAAACTTTTAGAAGGAAAAGATATTCTTGTAAGTTCTTGACATCAATCTTGGACCACTGCAATAATAGAGGGGAGAGAACAATGCTCTTTTTTATTTTTATTATTATTATTATTATTATTATTAGTGTGGATGTTCAGATAAGTTTTTGTATACCTCGATTAATTCTACAAGCGCTAAAGTTAATGACTATGTAAATTTCTAGTGACCATCATATTAGTAATTATAGAACTTGAACCTGAGATTACAAGAAAGTAACTTTTTAATCCCAAAATTTTATCACTAAACCACTTAAAAAGTTAAATAAGTTAAATAGTGGTCAAGTGTAGGGTAACATATCATCATTCATCGCAGCATCCAATAACAAAAAAGGCTAATGGTCCATATGTTAAATACAAACACAAACATGAACCATGTCAATTACTAAGAAATAATAAAGTATAAAACATATGGACCGTGGAAAAGGCATGGAATCTACAGGTAACGAAGGAAATTAATTAAAAACTTGAAATAAAAATAATAAATCATCAAAAATCTTACCTGCCATTGTAAAGGAATAATATATAGTACTATACCCTGATTAATTAATTAGCATTTGTTAACTTCATAATTTCATTAGCGTTTAATAGTGATTAGCAAGGAAACAACAACCATCTCAATACAAATCGAGCTCTATAAGAAAAGGCATGGAAAGCACCAGCCGAGATTGAATCCACCAGCAGACACATCAAACAAGGGTCCCATAAAATTCAATGAAATTGCTCTCAATAGTTGTCAAGCATCTAATTTTCACGTGATTTTGATCGAAGTTAACACCTTCTTCAAAATAATTAGCCAAAGTGGGAATGGCTAGAAAAGGCTGGGGATAGATCAGTAGGATCCGGTAACTAGTTGGGGACCAATTTGTTGTCGTCCTGTCTTTTCGATACTGACTTGTATTTACCCCTTCTCTCTTCTCCACAACATACTTTCTTGTGCTCGAAGCCACACAAAGACTTGCCATGGCTTGATTCGTTTCAGAATCTCCAAAACTTTTTTTAGGATGCCTGTATTGTGAACTGAATTCGATATATAAAAATAAATAAATAAATACTGGGATTTTTACTGAGAAGTTCGTCATGATCACGTCTTGAGTTCAAACATCTCAAGATCACCCTTCTTTTTTATTATTATTATTCTTATTATGTTGTCTACAATTCGCTGACCTCTGAAGCTTTGTATTTGCCAGCTGATATTGTTGACTAATCATGGAACCCGTCTGCTGGATTTGAACAATCTCACTGTCATGGGATCCTAGTAAAATACTCTTAAGCATCTGATCTGGGTTCTCCCAGGTGTTGTCTTCTGGTACAACTCATCTCAACAACTGAACAAAACAAATCAAAAAGCAGTGCTAGACCCACAAC